>Ga0265296_1001547_pt1 | contig 26021 bp, 32 predicted proteins | sample MunlanPumphouse1_FD_189073 | JGI IMG/M metagenome (GOLD analysis project Ga0265296, IMG submission 189073) | Groundwater microbial communities from a municipal landfill in Southern Ontario, Canada - Pumphouse #1 | ecosystem: Environmental > Aquatic > Deep subsurface > Groundwater | place... | reverse complement strand
CCCTTCGACTTTCGCTCAGGGAGCTCTGAGCCAATCGCCTTTCGAATCCCTCAAGGCGACCATGAAGCCAATTGAATGATCGAAGAGCTCAGGCCACCTCGAGCGAAGTCGAGAAGTGGAAGGGGATTGAGGGGAAGGTAAAATTACGCCGCCCACTTATAGCTTCTGTAGACAAAAAAATGGTGTATTGAAAAGTTGACTACGCATAATTTAATATAAAAAAATTGACACCCAACGGGAAGTGCCGAAGGGGTCAAGGGGTGGCCTGTTGAAGGCCGAGAGAAGTTGTGGCGCGCGAGGTGCACTGATGAAGGGAGGAAGAACTCCTAGCAGGCGCCGGCCCGAGAGCCGGTGCCCGCACAGGGGTTTTTCAGAAGCCGTGGCCTCTGGTCTATACTCGAGATCAGGGGGTGGCGCTGTCGACGTTGGTGTCGGTGTTGATGTCGGTGTCGGTGTCGGCGGCAGAGGCGGCGGTCGTCTCGTCGGCGTATGAGACGGTGAGGCTGCTCTGGAACTTCGAGGCGGTGAAAGAAATGGGAGGGCCGGTGGCTTTGGGCATAGGAACTCCATGGCGTGTGCGGAGGAACGAATGTCGACATGGTCGACACTCGGGAGATCTCGGATGAACCGAGCAACAATAATTTTATTAAAACATCTCTTGGTTGTCAAGAGATGTTTTGTGGATGTTTTGTGGATATCTAAATTATTCCTTTTCCGCTTCACCAGAAACAAACGCGTCATTCAACTCCGCGGTTTTCAAATCAGAAACGATTTTTTCAAAATCACCATCCATAATGCCTGGCAAGTTGTGATAATTTTGGCGAATGCGGTGGTCGGTAACGCGATCTTGAGGGAAGTTGTAGGTGCGGATTTTTTCGCTGCGATCGCCGGTGCCGATTTGGCCGCGGCGGGCGCTTTCGCGCTTTTTCTTTTCTTCCTCTTGTTTCAATGCAAACAATCTGGCACGGAGAACAGCCATGGCCTTTTCTTTATTTTGTGATTGACTGCGCTCATCCTGGCAGATGACAATTAGACCAGTGGGAATGTGCAGTAAACGCACGGCTGAATAAGTGGTGTTAACGCTTTGTCCGCCATGGCCGCCGGCGGTCATGGTGTCGATTCGGATATCTTTAGGATCAATATGAAGATCGACGTCCTCGGCCTCCGGCAGAACAGCCACAGTCACTGTCGAGGTGTGAACGCGACCGGCTTTTTCAGTTTCCGGCACGCGTTGAACGCGATGGACGCCGCTTTCGTATTTTAATTTACTGAAAACATTTTTGCCGATAATTTGAAAAATAATTTCTTTGAAGCCGCCAAGATCATTTTGCGACTGCGAAACCAAACTGGTTTTCCACCCCTGGCGTTCGGCATAGCGGGTGTACATGCGAAAAAGTTCGGCCGCGAATAAAGCCGACTCGTCGCCGCCAGCGCCGGCGCGAATTTCAACGACCGTATTTTTTTTGTCGAGCGGATCAGGCGGCACCAGTGCTAGGGTGAAGGTTTCCTCAAGTTTAGGCAAAACCGCTTCGAGCTCGGCGATTTCCTGTTCAGCCATGGCGCGGAGCTCCAAGTCAGATGCTTCTGACAAGGTTTTTTTCGCTCCGTCTAAGTCATTAGCCATCTTGATCCAAGCTTCGCCAAGGGCAACGATTCCTGAAACCGCGGCAAAAGCCTCATTGGTTTCGCGCATTTTTTTTTGATCACTAAGAATGCTCGAATCCATTAGTTTGGTTTCAAGATCTTTTTGTTCCTTTTTTTTGTCTTGTAATGATTTGCGGAGATCCATAATTTTTTTGTAATCAAAAAGCGTCTTTGTTAATTATACCGAAAGACGCTTTTAATTGCTACGCTTTTTTCTTGGTCTTCAGCTTTGTCTTCAACTTTTTGATAACAACGCCTTTTTCTTCCTCTTCAAACTTTGGGCCCTTAGCCGCTTTTTGCGCGGCGCGTTTTATTTTTTTGACTTTTTTACCGGTTTCCACGGCTGATTTTTTGGCCGCGCGATCGGTAAACTTTTCCACTCGGCGAGCCGTGTCGAGCATCTTTGATTTTTCACCAGTATAAAAAGGATGACACTTTGAACAAAGTTCAACTTGAATATCCTCAACTGTGGAACCAATGGCATGGACAGCGCCACAAGCGCAGGTGATTTTAGCGTCTTTAAAGTATTTTGGATGAATTTCTTTTTTCATAAAAAATAAATTTTTCTTGTATGCCCGAAAAGTGTAGCAAAAGGCCGCGAGTTTGTAAAGAGAGTGAAGCCATATTTAAAATTTGACCCAATTGATAAGTTTATATAATATTGTCATGGCCTCTTAGAGGCACAAACCCGCCATTCTGGCAAAAAACGGGAGTTTTCCATGTCTATAGTCGTTGTTACTGGAGCTCAGTGGGGTGATGAGGGTAAAGGCAAGGTGGTTGACGGTTTGGCGAGAGATCTCGAACCTGGTGATGTGTGCGTTCGTTTTCAAGGCGGAGCCAATGCCGGGCACACAATATATGTCGGCAGTCGAAAGTTGGTTTCCCACATTGTTCCTTCGGCTGTTATGCACTCGGGTGTGCTAAACCTGGTCGGACCGGCCGTGGCTTGCGATCTTGGGGTGATTGCCGAAGAACTGACTATTGCCCAAGAATTCGGATCCGAGGTTTTGATTGATCGTTCGGCGCCGATTGTTCTGCCTTTTCACAAAACGCTCGATCAAGCGCGAGAAGGCTTTTCTGGATCCAAGGCTATTGGCACCACTGGTCGCGGTATTGGTCCGGTCTTTTCTGATCTTACGGCTCGCTATGCCGTACGTATGGGTGATCTAACCAATCCTGACCGCGTTCGCAATTCATTGCTTGAACGTAACTTTTACAGAGAGCGCCGAGTCGTACTAGACTCGTACGGCGTAAAGATTCCAACCCTCGAGGAAACAGTCGAGTGGTGCATGTCTTTTGCTTCGATCATGTGTCCATTGTTGGCTGATACGCGAGCTATCGTCGGTTCGGCGAACAAGAGGGGAAAAAACATTCTGTTCGAGGGCGCTCAAGGCGTCATGCTCGACGTTCTGCATGGTTCGCAGCCTGATACTACCAGTTCGCTTTGCACGGCGGCCGCGGTGGCCGCGAGTTTCGGCGTTTATAACCCCGATCGTGTCGTTGGCGTGACCAAGGCTTATGCCACGCGGGTTGGTAATGGTCCTTTTCCAACCGAACAAGACAACAAAACCGGCGAGCAGTTGCGGCAAAAGGGTGGGGAATTCGGAGCCACGACCGGTCGGCCGCGGCGTTGCGGTTGGCTTGATCTGGTGGCTCTTCGGTATGCTTGCCGTCTGGGTGGTATAACCGAGTTGGCTGTAGTCAAGGCTGATGTTTTGGAGGGTTTTGATGAGGTTCTTGTGGGAACGGGGTACTTCTTCGAAGGCCAGCCGTTCGATCCATTCGGCACTCTGACTTCGCGCGTTCTTCGGGAAGCCAAGGTTGAGTACACCACCTTCCAGGGTTGGCCCATGGGTTCAGTCGTGGGTTGCCGAGAGTTTCTTTCTTTGCCATTGGAAGTCAGACGGTTCTTTCATTTTATCAGTTCATTTCTTGACGTTCCCATCAAAATAATCGGCACCGGGAAGGAACGCGACGATGTCATAATTGTAAAATGATTCTTCATTCGGTTCAGGATATCCTGAACCGGTTTTTTTACTCTTTGGTATTTTATTTGATACTATACTTTTCGTATGTCAACTTTAATCAGCCTTTTTGATTATTATCTTCCGCCTGAACAGATTGCTCAAGCGCCGGTGGAGCCGAGGGATTTGTCGCGGCTGTTGGTTTTGAAACCCTTCAACTCGCCGAAACAAGCGAGGCTCGCTCAGGGTCTTCGACTTCTCGATTGGCCTCGAAGTCTTCGAGGAGGTGAAATTGAGCATCGGCGGTTTTTTGAGATTATTGATTATCTTCGTCCGGGTGATGTTTTGGTTATGAATGATACTAAGGTTTTTAAAGCTAGGTTGCGAGGAAAGGTGAAAGAATTAGAAGTAGAAGTATTTTTGTTATGTTCTTCAAATAAAGTGTGGCAAGCTTTATTGAGGCCGGGAAGAAAAATAAAAATCAACGACGAAATTGATTTCGGCGAGTTGAAAGCCAAAGTTATCAACAAGGCTGAAGACGGCACAGCGCGACTTGGGTTTTCTGTTTCGCCGGAAGATGTTCTGTCTTTTACCGATTGTTACGGTGAAATTCCAGTTCCACCTTACATAAAACAAGTTCCTGATAAACTCGAGACTTACCAAACTATTTACGCTCGCGAAACCGGATCAGTGGCCGCGCCAACGGCTGGGTTTCATTTTACAAAAGAATTATTGAAGAAAATAAAAAGGAAGGGAATTGAAATTGAATTTGTCACCTTGCACATTGGGCTCGGCACTTTTCGACCGGTAAAAAGCGAGACCCTCGAAGAACACAAAATGCATTCCGAGTTGGTGGAAATAAAATCAGAGGTCGCGCGGAGAATTAACGCGGCTAAAAAAACCGGTCGTCGAATTATTGCCGTTGGCACCACCACTACTCGCGCTCTTGAAGGTGTAGCCTCGACGAATAATGGAGTACTTCCAGAAAACGGTTTTTTTGGCGAGGTGAATATTTTTATCACCCCGGGTTTCAAATTCAATATCATCGATTCGCTCATCACAAATTTTCATTTACCGAAATCAACTCTATTGGTTTTGGTTTCCGCTTTGGCCGGACGAGAAAATATTCTTCGCGCTTACAAAGAAGCGATTAGGGAAGGGTATAGGTTTTATTCGTTTGGCGACGCGATGTTTATTTGTTAATTGGAGAGGGCGCGAATTACGAATGCATTGCGAATATACGAATTTTGTTTTTTTTGATTTTGAATTAAAAAACACCGGCGTTTTGTCGGTGTTTTATTTTTTAATTTTAGACTGATACTTTTGGAAATGGTTCCATGGCTAAAATGTTTTTTGCTTCATCATTTGTAAATACGTGTTTTTCAGCCAACAATGAGACAGTTGTATTTAATTTTGTGTCTTCTTTTCTGGTAAGAACAACAAGATCGCCGCGAAGGTCGGCGAATTTTTCGTTTAATTTGTCTTCAAGATAAACTTTGGTAACCATAGTACTTTCGATTCGATCAAATCTTTCATCGATGTTTTTGAACTTTTCATCGATGTTTTTGAATTTTCCATCAACTTGAGTAGAAAATTCACTAATGGCTTCCAAAACATCTTGGTTGTTTGATTGGTTGTCCATAAAAGATGGATTATAGTTTAAGCAAATAAGAATATATCACGAAAGTACAAAAAAGTAAAGTGGATAACCTTCGGTGTTTTTGGCTAATTTAGGCCAAAAGACGGGGTGGAGGTCTTGATGCTTCGATAGGCTCAGCATCAACCCCGAGCCTTTCAATTGATTTCAAGGCTCCCTGAGTAACAATCGAAGGGAGCAAGGTCGAGGGGTTGACAAAGTCGGCAAAATATGGTATAGTTATTTTCCATTAAGATGAGGTAGAGGAAGCGAAGACTCGACCTTGTCCGATCATTTAAATAAAGCTGCGATACATCGCGGCCACGAGAGAGAGCCCTGACCGGGGTAAAACGGTCAAAAAGCAGGTTTGTGTATCTCTCTTTAGGTATGTAAGCCTGTTTTTTAATAACCAATGCCCAATACCCAATTTTAAGGAATTTAGAAATCAACATTGGTCATTGAACATTGGGCATTGCCAACCAGAGGATTTCTGGAAATTACCGTTTCCGAGTTGCCTGATACTTCATACGCCATGCGTCTCTGAAGATTGTCAGGTTCGGGAAGCAGATATTTCCGGAAGCCCCCTGGTTGTAGGAAATTCCCCCGCCGTCGCTCGGGCTTTGGCGGGGTCCCGCCAAAAGTCTCTGTCGGCGGGACAAATCCCAAATTCCAAAATATAAAGTTGTCATTATTCTATAAGATTACACGCGGTGCTCTCGAAGTTTGCGACGTAAGTCGCGGATTGCGAGAGCACCGCGATAACCAGATCACTCTGGGTCGGTCAAAACGCTATGCCGGGGAATGATTCTCGGAAAGCGCGCAGATCGACAACTTCGTGGCGACTGGAGTGTCCAATGTCCAATCTCTATCCTTTCTCTTTCAATACCGTCCGTTCCACCAAGATCACCACGGCGATGGAAGGCTTCGCGGCCGGCCGCAAGGTTCTCCTCTCCGCCGTCTCCGAGATGGCCACGGATGACAAGTCCGACAAGGCCGCCTTCATCCTCTTCTGGATGGAGGAGTTTGGTCTCGACGGCTACCTCATCCTGTCCCCGGACGAGAAGCACGGCTGCCGGATCGAGCCGACCGAGGCCCTGCTACGGCGGTTCTTCGCCGCGGCCAAGGCGAAGGGTCTGACCACAGCGACCAAGTTCCGGAGCGAGGCCGACAAGTGCGGCATCGTTGACCGGCAAGCCTGGGAAGGCATGGGCGAAGCCATCATCGAGATGGCCACCACCCCCGCCACCAAGGCCGCCTAGCTCCTCTCACCCACCAAACCCCAGCACGCACACATTCTTCGCGTGCTGGTTCCCTCAAAGTTCATGACCCAGGTCGTGGATTGTGAGGGCACAACAATAAACTCCTCTCATTAACCGTCCCGCGCCTTCCTCCTTCGCCGAGCTTCGGAGGACACGGTCGCAAGGTGTTGGGATAAGGAGAATGTGAATCAAAATGTTTGCTTCACAGTTTGGTTGAGAAAGTTAAATCAATTGTCGCGAAGAGATCCGTCGCAGATAGCGTGAGATGTCTCTCGACGGCGGTGATGCAGGTGACACGTTATCCTCTTTGAGGACATCTGCCCTGGTCCGCGTATACCAGGTGACTGTGCCTTTTTCAGACGCGGCTGATAGGAAGGCCACTGGACCACCCCAACCAAAGAAAGGCGTAGATATGGAGCGTTTTAGAGTGAGGCGATCGGGAGGCGTAAGCCAAGTTGAGCGCCCGATCGCTCGACAAGGGAGGATTCCGAAAGGATGATTCTCTAAGGTTCAACCGGTGTTGGTAGTGCAAGTTCCCCCACGGATCGGGAAAGGAAAAGACAGCGGAAGGAAGTGTCCTTCTGGCGAGAAAATCAAAGTACTGATCTTAAAGGTCTCGCAGTGATGCGAATAAAAGACTTGCAGCTTGCGAAAGCAAGTGCATCGTTAGGCTCGCAACCTAATAACCCTTGCCTTCAGTTCTGGGGCTAAGCAATGGCAGGACAAAAAGGACTTTTCGGAGGGTCCTCCGGGGACGAAAGAAACCGGTTAAACGATCCGTTCCTCTCTGTCGCTAGGACGAGTTGCGACAGGAGTCTTTGGGGGAGAACGAATACGCTTCGTTCGTCCCCCACTCCACCAAATTTCTGAAGTCTTTCGGAAGTTTAGTTGAGTAGGAGGTGAATCATGATCCGTCTCGCCCTTTCCACTTAGTGGAGAGAAAAAACTGTATGGGTAACTCCAACAGTTGGTGAGACAAGAGAAAAACCAACCAGAGGGCGGCCGTGGCCCGTGAAAAAACGGCCGCCCATCCTCCTTCGCTCCTCGCTTTTACAAAAGGCTTCGGAGCTTCGGAGGACACGCCTCCTTCCTCACCCCGTTGTCCGTTCTTTTCGTTTAGTTCCGCGATAGTTTGGTACCGCCTGAAAGCTAGCAGGGCGCAGCCGCATCTGTGTTGAGCTATGGTCGCAGAAGCCAAAAACCTCTGGACAAGCTTTGAAGGCTTCCGACCGCGGAAAGAACGGCACTTTGTAGCCCACGACCCGGTTTAGATGTAATTTTGAATCGGTTAAGTCGTGGAGTTGAGGTAATGGTGTACTAGGCGCCATAAGTTTATTCCCTTGAGTCGGCTGTCCTAGACAACGGCCGGCTCATTACTTCAACGACGAAAAGCGAGGTATATCGGTGTATCCGAGGCTCTGGCTGATTTAGCCTCTCACGCATGTCCCGAACAGGGACAAAAAATAACCGGTACAGGTGACGCTGACCGGACTTCACTAGGCCACCGCACGAACGATGTGCGGGCCTAATCTCCCGCACCTCTTGCATTCGTGCGGGCCTTAACCGAGAACTCGAGTTAACTCGAGAGTTCAGTTGAGGAATCGAACGAGGAATCGAATTACGAATATTGGCGAATATACTAATTTGGTTTTTCGCAAAATTCGTATATTAGTAAAAGATTCGTAATTCGCTTCCCCAAAATGCCGCTTACCCACACCAGCTCGGCAGAATCATGTTCATTAAATTTGGCGAGAAGTTTGACACTCTCTCGCCAAGCGTCTCGTCAAAAGAGATGTATGCGATTCTGTTGGGTTGATGTGGAATAAAAAACCGTTTGCGTTTTAAGCAAGCGGTTTTTTGTTTTGCAATCTCATCCTCCTGTTGTTTGCCCCTCACCCTACCCTCTCCTTTTATATTAACCTCTCACCCCTAACCCCTCTCTCTACCAAGGAGTAGAAGAGAGAGGGGAAAGTTCATGTTGTTTATAAAATGATCCTCCTCCCCCATCTGCTTTTTTGGCAGGGGGAGGTTAGGGAGAGGGGTCAACCGATGGACAGAGAGGGTAGGGTGAGGGGCAACCGATGTAGAGGAACGGGTGAGGTAAAAATTATTTCGCGCACGAACCTTTTATTTCTGAGAGAGTATTTTTTATTTCGGAAATTTTTTCGTCAAAATGTACTTTTTTGACCCAGCCGTAATCAGTACTTTCGACCCTGTCTTTAATAAAGTTGATCTTTGTGTTGAGTTCTTGAATGGCCGACATGATTGCTTCGAGTTCCATATTTTTTTTGGTTAAGAATTATTGGTTTTATGGTAGCAGAAACATGAGGGGTTGGTAAGGGGTTGGGATAAGGAGTCATTCCGATGAACCTTCCGCTGTTTCGAGGAATCCCGTGAGGGACAGTGGAATACTTGTGATTAATATTCTCTTTTTCTTAAGTTTTTACTGACCCCAACGGGATTCCTCCTCCTTCCACCTTCGCCTGAGGCTACGGTGGACACGTCGCTTGTGGCAAGCTACGGAGGACACGGTCGCGTGGCGCTCGGAATGACGCGGTGTTTAAAAGTGTTTGCCTTTAACTCAAAAAATTGCTAACCTGATGCCACCATATGTTAAAAACCGTTGAAGCCCTTTGCGCCGGGCATTCGGACAAAATTTGCGATCAAATTGCCGACGGAATTGTTGACGAATATTTACGCCGCGATCCGGAGAGTCGATTAGACCTTAAGGTTCTTGGCTCGCACGGCATGGTGATGATTGGCGGGGAAGTTAATTCCACGGCTGATTTTGACGTGGCGGCGTTGGCTAAGCAAATTTATCGTGAGATCGGTTATTTTGATGAGATTGAAGTTTTTGTGAATGTAGAAAATTCCTCATCGGAAATTAAGAGCGTTCGCGGTTCGTATGATACAGTTGTTGTGAATGGTTATGCGACGCGCGAAACGCGCGAGTTTCTTCCGTTACCGTTAGTGTTGGCTAATGGATTAGTAAGACGACTTGATGATTTGCGCCGGCTTGATCCGGCGTTTCACTGGCTGGGGGCTGATGGCAAGGCGCAAGTGGTAATGGAAGGGAAGAAGGTTTCGACAGTGACGCTTTTGGCCAGCCACGCGCCGGATGTTTCTCCTCTTGATGTTCAGGCTAAACTGTTGGAGCGAGTGGTGGCGCCGGTTATTGGCGGCGAGGAAGCGCAAATTTTTATTAATCCCATCGGTTCTTTTTCTGTTCAAGGTTTTCAAGCCGAAGCCGGCGCCAGCGGCCGCCGCGCGGCCGCGGATTTTTACGGCGGATTGATTCCACATGGCGATTGTTCACCCATTGGTAAGGATCCGCAACGAGCCGAGCGAGCCGGAGCCTACATGGCCAGATTTGCGGCTAAACAGTTAGTGAAACAAGGTTTAGCTGATTCAGTGGTAGTTTCTTTGACTTATACTTTGGGTCGAAATGAGCCGATAGTGGTTGATGTAAAATCTACAACCCCCACCCTGCCACGCGGCGTGGCTACACCCTCCCCCGGAGTTGGGAGGGGATCGTTGCTTGAACACGTAAAACAAAATTACGATTTCAATTTAGAGACGATCGTCGAACAATTGAAATTAAAAAAACCGCGTTATCGTTCAATTTCCGTCTACGGTCAGTTTGGTCGAGATGGTTTACCTTGGGAGTAACTTGTCCACATTTTATTTTTTTGTTTTCTTTGATATAATATTTCAAGTTAATTAAAACAAAATAACCCTTAGGAGGATATGCCAAAAAAAGTTCTTGCCAAAAAAGCTGTCGCTAAGGAAGCGCGCAGTTGCGAGTGTTGCGGCTGTTGTTGCGGCGGGGTAAATCGGGCCGAGTCGTTAATGTGCGTAATTTTCGGCGGTTTGGTTGTGGCTCTGTCGTTCTTCTTGCTTCGAACAATGCTTTAAATCTATGAAACTAAAACAATCAGCGGCGCTGATGGCGCTGTCTTTGCTTTTGGTTAGCGGTTGCGGAAAAATTGACACCCAGCTGATAACTAATACACCAACCTCAACCAATACACCAACCAACGCCGCGGTAAACTCGGCTACTAATTCGTCAACTGTAAATTCAACCGCTGTGAATCCAACCAAAACTTACACTTTCCCGGGCGTTTTAGCGGCCGAGGAAATTCAAAACAAACAAATTCGTATCTCGACAGCTAAAGGTGATATCGTTTTTGAACTCTATCCGGACACCGCGCCGCTCGCCGTTTCCAACTTCGTCTATTTAACCAAAGAAGGTTATTATGATGGTTTAATTTTTCACCGTCGCGAAGAAGGTTTTGTTATTCAAGGCGGCGATCCGCTCGGTACCGGCCGCGGCGGTCCGGGTTATAAATTTAATGATGAGTTGAGTGATTCCTATACTTACACTCGTGGAATTGTCGCGATGGCCAACGCTGGTTCCAATACCAACGGTTCGCAATTTTTTATCATGCTGGCTGATACTCCATTACCGAAAAGTTACACGATTTTTGGTAGAGTCACTGAAGGGTTAGATGCGGTGGATCAAATTAAGATTGGGGATGAGATGACGAAGGTGACGGTTGAAGATAAGTAAAAGCGTAAAAATGTAAAAGACTGCCGGGTTAATCCGGTGGTTTTTTGTAAATTTACGTTTTTACGATTTCCTTGACATAAAAGCGGGGGGGGGTAAAATGGAGTCAGTTTTTAAAATTCCAAATTAATATTTCACATTCAATTTATGAATCTTGAAAATCCGCCAGCAGAAAGAGACCTTGAATTTGATAAGGCTAACTTATTACGAACACTAGAAGGCAAAGATATTCCACATGACCATCCGACAGTTGGACCAAACGCTCGTAAGGGGACACCACACGAGAGTTTAGATAAAAGAACATACTTAGCTTTACAAGAAGAAGGGAAAATAAGGTTGATAATGACTCCGGACGGTAAAGCAGTATGGCGTAAATGTTAGTAAAAGATATTTTAAGCAAAAACGGGTAAAACCCGTTTTTGTGTTATAATTATTTCATGCCCAAACAAATCTCCGAAAAAACCTTCTACAAATACCTTAAGTGCCCCAGCTGGGTTTATCGCGATGCGCATGAAGCTGAAGCGGTCATTGATCCGCTGCTTTCGCGTTTGCTTGATGATGGTTTGTTGCCGGAAAAGGAACGTGAGGTTATTAGCAGTCGCCTTGATCTGGTCGAAGTAACGGCCGAGGATCCTGATGACGCTTTTCATCAAACTCTTGATTTTATGCGCCAGGGTAGGGAAACGATTTATCAAGGCATTCTGGTGCATGGTCATTGGGTTGGTAATCCCGACATTTTGGCCAAGGTTGAAGGCCGTTCGGTTTTTGGCGACTATTATTATGTGGCCGCCGATGTCAAACGAGTTCGCGAGGCGCGCGATCCGCACAAATTTCAAGGTTGTTTTTACGCCGAACTTTTAACGCGGATTCAGGGTGTAAAACCGATTCAGGGTTACATCATCACGCCTGACAAAAATATTTCCGGCTATTTGATTGAAGATTTCGAGGCGATTTTTCATCTGACGCTTTCAGAAATCGAGCGGATTGTGGCTGGCGAAAAACCATTACATTTTTTAACAGCCGGTTGCAAGCAATCGCCGTGGTACGGAGCTTGTCGGCTGGAATCGGAAAACTGTCGCGATCTTTCGGTCTTGAATCGCGTTTGGCGCGAAGAAGTAGCGGCTTTGCAAAATATCGGTATTAAAACTTTGGAAGATTTGGCCAAAATTTCTTTGGCTGATTTGGAAAAATTATCTCCGGCCGTGCGTTACGATCGGCTTGATTTGCTTAGGCGTCAGGCCTTGGCCATTGTGGAAAATCGACACATAATTTTGTCAACGCCTGATTTTCCGGCCGCCTCAACTGAATTGTATTTTGATATTGAGAGCGATCCGCTGCGCGATTTGGATTTTCTTTTTGGGGTTTTGGAAGTGAAGGGAAACCGCAGTCGTTATTATTCTTTCTTGGCTGAAAAGCCGGAAGATGAGGGGAAGATGTGGCGAAAATTTCTCGAGTTTATTTTGAAGCGCGCTGACGCGCCGATTTATCATTATGGCTGGTTTGAAATGGAAGTGTTTCGCCGTTTTGCCGCCCGTTATTTTTTACCTGATGAAATCCGCGAGCAAGTCGAGCGGCGCATGCACGACTTGTTATTTTTAATTCGACCGGCCGTGGTTTTTCCGCTTTCGTTTTATTCTTTGAAAGATCTCGGCGCTTATGTTGGTTATAAGTGGAAGGCCGAAGACGCTTCGGGCGTGCAAGCCGTGTGTTGGTTTGAGGATTATTTGAAAGACGGCGATAAAAAAGTTTTAGAGAAAATTTTGGAATATAATAAAGACGATGTTAAAGCCACCTGGGTTTTGAAGGAATGGGTGGCTAGACAGTTTGATTGAAATTTAGGTTCTTCCGACTTTCCTGTGGGTAAACCTCCCAAGCCAGTATCAGCCCCCACCCCGACCCTCCCCCGTATGAAAGATAAAAAGACATACGTGGGAGGGAGAGACAGTGTTAGTACAATTATGATATCAGAGTTTCTGTCACCTTCTCCCTCCCACGCATGCCCTTCTGTTTATGGCATACGGGGGAGGGTCGGGGTGGGGGGAGACACTGTCGCGAACCGACTTACCCATAAGAAAGTCGGAAGAACCGAAATTTAAATAACGAATAAAAAAAGAGGAGAAGTGTCATTCCGAGTCGCGAGGCCAATCGAGCGGCGAGGAATCCCATGAGGGAATAGAAAGACTGTTGTAGGAAGGCGCTCCTTTCTCCTAGAGTCTGTGTTTTACCCAACGGGATTCCTCGCTGTTCGACTGGGCTCACAGCTCGGAATGACATAATGCCTAACAGCCGTTATTTATTAGATATATGCGTAAACTTGTAACTATTGTATTAAGTCTAATAGTTTTACTTTTAATTATTACGGCGATTGTTTATCGTCAGACGATTTTTGATTTTGTCAGTAATATGAACCGCGCGGCCGAGGCGCCGGCGCCGCAATCGTTTGTCGAGGTGGCGGCCAGTCCTTCTTTTTCTGAACCTTTTATTCCTGATGAAGCCGAAGTATCAAGTGTCATTGTTACGCCAATCGCGCCGCTTTCCAATATCCCTTCCGCCTTCAACCTGGCCGTGCCATTCACCTCGCAAGCCCCTTTGGCTAATTGGGATGTGGTTCATGAAGATACTTGCGAGGAGGCGGCTATTTACATGGTCAACGCTTTTTACGAGAGCTGGCCGGCTGGTAAAATTGATCCAGAAAAAGCTGATGCCGATATTTTGAAAATTGTGGAATTCGAGAAAGTGTTGTTTGGTTTTTTTGAAAGCACCACGGCCGCGCAAATCGTAATTTTGACTGAACAAATGTATGGCTATGAACGTGTTGAGGTTATCGAAGACCCGACGATCGATGATTTAAAAAACCACCTAGCTGCCGGTCGTCCGGTTTTTGTCCCTTCGGCCGGACGAATGCTGGGCAATCCGAATTTTACCGGCGAGGGTCCGCTTTATCACGCGCTTGTTCTCAAAGGTTATACGGAAACAACCTTCGTCACCAATGATCCGGGCACGCGTCTCGGCGCTGACTATCAGTACGATTTTGATACGGTCATGAACGCTATGCATGATTGGAACGCTGGGGAAGTGGCAAGTGGGGCGAAAGTGGTGGTGGTGATTTATCCAAACGAATAAAATATATGACAGACATAATTTTAGGCGCTTCCATCGGCGGTTTGGCCGCTTTCATCGTAGCCGCGCCGGCCGTGATAACAGAAATTATCCGTCGCGGAAAAGTGGCCAACTTGCCATTAGTGGTTGATGTTAAAACTTTTTTTGATTTAAAACTGTCGCAGTTCGCGGCTTTTGCTTTTGGCGTCTTGCTTCATATTTTAATGGGCATGGTTTTGGGCGCGGTTTATCCGGCCGTGGCTGATAAGGGTTGGTTTGATTTTTTCGGTCAGCCTTACGAGCCGTCCACTTTGTTTGTCTACACTCTTTTGGTTTGGCTGGCTTTCACTTTTGTCTTCTTCCCGCTTTTTGGTTTCGGCTGGTTTGGTTTGAAGGAAGGCAAGACGGTTTGGCTCGAAGTTTTGGTTTCGCTTTTATTGATTGCGTTTTTGTTTTGGCTTAGTTTGCCGTTTTTTCAGCCGGTGTATTTTTAGGGGGTTACGAATCACGAATTGTGGCACGAATCAACGAATTTGTTTTTTTAACCATTCCGATATTCGTGTATTCGTGTAAAGATTCGTGATTCGTAACAAAGCGACTATGGACAGTCGGTTTTTTTGTCTGAAAATAAAAAAGCCCCACCGTTAGTTCGGTTGGGGGTTGGTAGAGACGGCCTTGCGGCTGGCACGCTGAAGGCGGAAAGCATCCAGGGCGCTGGAGAAAGACATGGCCAGGAAGAGGGCAATGATGAAGAGACAAAGCAAGATGATGTTGTGGCGAATGAGCGGGATCTGGCACAGAATGCCGAATCCGATGACGCCTCCGCCGATCGTCACTTGAAAGGGGTTGCCCTTGATGGCTTTGTTTAGGCCGAAGAAGAGAATGAACCACCCGACGAAGAAGCAGATGATACCGAGGATCTCGGCGGAACCGAAGAAGTTTGACATGACAGACCTCGTGATTCGGAAAGAGAGAAGAACAAGTTAATAGTAACAGAAGAGATAATAAGCGGCAAACGAGGTAATCGGTTTTGTCTTTATTGTTTTTTTATTTGAATATTTGTGTTGTGTCTGCTTCTTTTTTTAATGAGCTGTTTTTTGTCTAAGTAAAGCGAAAATAATCAAAAAATGAACGATCGTTTAAAAAACGGAGATTTGAGCTAGTTTAAGCTTAAAATTTAGAAGATTCCTCATAAAAGGTTCGATCGATCCTTATTTGAGGAAAATTGTTTTGCTGTCCGTCAATTTTTAAAGTAAACTAGTGACATTATGCCCACTCTCCCTGAACCCGTCCTCCAAGTCTTCGAATACCTCAAACTCGCCAACCAAGTTTTGAAATTAAACATCGACGGTTATGCTTTCGCCATTGAGGGCGAGATTTTTGTTTTTCTGGTAAAATCAAATCCAGGGCTTTTCCCCGCAGCTTTGCTGCGTTTCCTTTTTTCTGTAAGCTGAATGGATGAGCGAATACATTAGGAAAAGTCACAATGTCTCGGTTCTTTTGTATCACTTCGTCTGTCCGGCCAAGTACAGACGAATTGTCTTTGATAATCGTGTCGATGAGGTGTTGAAAAAAGCCTGTTTGGAGATCTCCCGAAGGTACGAGATATACTTTGTTGAAATAGGAACCGATCAAGACCACGTTCACTTTTTAATTCAGTCCGTCCCGACGTATTCTCCGACCAGAATCATTCAAACTGTGAAAAGCATCACGGCCAAGATCGTCTTTGCCGAAGCGCCCCATATCAAACAACAACTCTGGGGTGGAGAATTCTGGACTGATGGATTTTTCGTAAGTTCGGTAGGTCAGAAAGGAAACGAAGTTTCCGTCTCGGAATATGTACGAAACCAAGGTAAAGATTACATTTACAAACAACTTTTTCGGCAACAACTGCGGCTCCTCTGATTGATACCTCGCAGCTCTGCTGCGAGGAAATTCATTGGCCAATTTTAATAATGAAAGTAAATTATTAGAACCAAGCGGCGGAGACGGAGCGTTTGTTTCAGCTATTAAAAATACTTTTTTGAAATATAAAATTAATTGCAAAAATTTATGTCAAGAATAATTATTTCTTATCCTGATGCTATAGCGTCTGTTATTAAAAATAATAACGGTATAGCAACTACTAGACAAATTTTAGAACAAATTTCTAATTTTCGTCCGTTAACAGGTAAAACACCAGAAGCAACTATAAAATCAGAATTATGGAGAAGTCGGAGATTTGCTAAAATTGGAGCTGGCGTGTGGGCAGAGGCAGGACAAGAGAAAAATTTTCTAGATGTAAATAACAGTTCGTTCCAAAAAGATTTGGATATAATATCTAGGGAAAATAACTTTAATGAAAATGAAATTATTTCTAGTACAGAGAGGTTGCATGCTCAAATTCAAGGTATGTTGCTTGAAATTGGAAATGTTAATGGTTTTCAAACATATACACCTAATAAAAATTGGACATTTAACAATAAGCCATTAAAAACGCTATCAACTTTAGACGATATTCCAAATTTTACATATGAAAGAATAATTAAATCAATTAGACATATTGATGTTTTGTGGTTTACGAACGACAAGGAGCCATTTCCTGTTTTCGCTTGGGAGGTAGAAAATTCCACCAATTTTAGAGACGGTTTGATTAAGTTTACAGAACTTCAGTTTTTTAAAACAAATTTTTATTTTTTAGCCCCAGAAAATAAAATTAATAAATTTCAAGAAGAAATATCGAGACCAATTTTTAAGGAAATAAAAAAAACCTGTGAGTTTTTTTCTATGGAAAGAGTGAAACAATCTTATCAATCAACGCTTGATAATGAAGAATTAAAAATGTTTAATTATGACAAAAAAAGTTAGAGTGATCAAATTTAAGCCGGTTAGTGGACAAAAATTAAAAAAAATTTGGCGTCAATATAATATCTCTCTGAATTTTGATAAAGAGTGGAAATCTTTTTTAGATATTTGCGATAACAATGTGGCCGAACGGTTATTTGCGATTAATAATTTTTTAATAACAGAGTTTTTAATAATTTGTTGTGGATTAAAGACAAAATTGCTTAATGAAGTTAATTGTTATTGCGGTAAAAATGGTGGGGAGTTTAGTGTTCCGTTTGATATTTACAATGACAACAAATATTTGATTGATACATTTGTAAAAAATTTTAGAAATTAAAAATGAATTTTTATTGTTGGTTAGATTATGACTAACTCTGTTGAACCCGTCCTCCAAGTCTCCGAATATCTCAAACTCGCCAACCAAGTTTTGAAATTAAACATCGACGGTTACGCTTTCGCCATCGAAGGCGAGATTTCTGATTATAAAATTAAAGATGGCAAGTGGATTATGTTTTCGCTCAAAGACGAAAATGATCCTTCGGCTAAGGTTGGTTGCTTTGCCACGACTTTTAAAGTCAGCGGTGTTTTCGAAGATGGCATGAAAGTTAGAGTTTGGGGGCCGCCGGCAATAAATAAATGGAGTGGTTTTCAAATTGAGGTGCGGAAAATGGAAGCGGTTGGTGACGGCGCTTTAAAGAAAGCTTATGAACTTTTAAAAAAGAAACTTGAGGTCGAAGGATTGTTCGATATTTCGCGCAAGCGTATGTTGCCGAGGTTTCCCGAACGCATCGGATTAATTACTTCGCGCGATGCCGCGGCTTACGGCGACTTCGCTCGTATTCTCAACAACCGCTGGGGCGGGGTCGAAGTTTTGTTTTCTCATGTACACGTGCAGGGGCGGGAAGCCGTGCCGGAAATTCTCGCTGCTTTTCGTCGTTTCAACGAAATGTCTGAAACCGAACGTCCGGAAGTTTTAGTTTTAACTCGCGGCGGCGGCTCGCTTGAGGATTTACACGCTTTTAATGATGAACAGGTCGTTCGGGCAGTTTTCGGTTCGAAGATTCCTGTTATTTGCGGCGTTGGCCACGAGCGCGACGAATCGCTCTGCGACTTTGTCGCTGATGTTCGCGCTTCGACGCCTTCGAACGCGGCCGAACGGGTCGTGCCGAATCGGCAAGAAGTTATTTACGAAATCGAAACCATGACTCGGCACATTGAAACGCGCCTGACCGACGCGGTTGACGACAAACAATTTTTAATCGAACGAGCCACTAATTTAATTTTCACCGCGGCTGATCGGCAAAAAGAAAAGTTGTCGCACCTCACTCGTAATCTTCTCGATCGCGTCAACAATTGGTTGCCGCGTTTCAGCGACCGACTGGGGGCCTCGCTCCGCGTGCTCGCCAATCTTGATCCTAAACGCGTCCTCGCCCGTGGCTACAGCATTGTCACGGCTCGCGGCAAAATTGTTAAAGACGCCGCCGCGCTTGAGGTGGGCGTGGAAATTGGAGTACAATTAGCGCAAGGTTCGCTCGGTGCCGAGGTGTTGCGAGTGAACGGAAAGGGGAAGATAAAGTTAATTTAAAAATCCCCTGCAACCCCTTTTACCCCTTCCGCCCCTTTAACCCTTTAAAAAATATGACAAAAAAAACATCCATAAATTTTTCCAAAGCTTTCGAAGAACTCGAGGCCATCACCGAGTGGTTCGAAAAAGGCGAGGCCGACCTTGATGAAGGGCTGGCTAAGTTTGAGCGCGGATTAGAGCTCGCTAAGGTTTGTAAAGGAAAGCTCTCGGAGGTCGAGAATAAGATTAAAGAACTCAAGAAAAAATTCGAAGAATAATTATGTCCCTGACAGTTAAGGAAGAAAAAATTTTGCGTTCCATAAAGATTGCTTCGGAAAATGATCCGCGCAAACCGGAATTTCCAGCCGATGATCCGAAGTTTCCGGCGACGCCAACTTATCGCATTAAGGTGCCGGGTTTTTCTAATGTCTGGTTAAAAGACGAAAGTTATAACCCGACCGGCACTCATAAAGACAGAATGGCTTGGGAAATTGTTGTGACTTATAGAGATTTTTTGTTGGCAAAAAAATGCGGTCAAATAAAAAGTAAGTTACCGGCCATGTCGATTATTTCCTCCGGTTCGGCCGCAGTAGCTATTCAAACTCAATTAAAAAAGTACGGCTTGCCAAACTTGCGGGTTTTAGTTGACGCCAATATCAATCCGGAAATTTTACAATCAATAAAAAAAATCGGTTGTGAAATTTTTGAGACGGATTTAGGCAAAAAACCGTTTCATTGGAAAGAAATTTTAGCCCTAACTCATAATCCGGACGGTTTTGATATAACTTCAAGTGAAGCGCTAGACCCAACGACCAGGTTTTATGACTGGCTAAGTTATGAAATAATCAATTCTTCTCCGGATTATTGTTTCATCCCGTTTGGGACAGGAAATTTATTTGAGAATGTTTTGAATATAAATAAAAAAGAGGTGTCCACGCAAAGTCACGATCCTCGATTTAAAGGCAATGTTGAGATATTAAGACGATGTAATTTTTTAGGCGTCACCACAAACAATCCTCATTCCAAAGCCGATAAATTATATTCACCCCATCTGCCGTTTGTTCATTATGACGAGCAATGGATAAGACTTTATAAATACGCTGGCTTTTGCGGCTCGGAATCTAATGTTAATTTGATTAAAGAGCAATATTTAGATCAAGCCATAAAATTAGCTGCGGCGCAAAAAATAAATTGCGAACCATCGGGCGTGGCCGGCTTGGCCTTGTTGCTTCAGATGAAAACGCGAATTCCTAAAAATAAAAAAATTCTTATCGTTAGTACGGGAAAAACTAAATATTTATAATTATGACTATCATTTTACGTTGGGTCATCAACGCCCTGGCTCTCCTCGCCGCGGCCATGATCATTCCTGGCTTCCACGTCGAATCGTTTTACGCCGCGCTGATTGCCGCGTTAGTCCTCGGTTTGGTCAACGCCTTAGTGCGTCCGATCATTCTGATTCTTACCTTGCCAATTACAATCGTCACCCTTGGCCTTTTCGTTTTTGTCATTAATGCCGGCATGATCTGGTTTATGAGTACGATGGTGAAGGGAATCACCATCGAAGGTTTTTGGACCGCGGTTTTGGTGGCCATCTTCCTTTGGGCGGTTGGCGTCGTCACTAACTGGTTCATCAAGCAAGCAAAGGAAAAATAGTATGCCAGAATTACCGGAGGTCGAAACCATTCGCCGCCAGCTCGCTCGAGCCATTGTCGGCGCGGCCATAAAAGATGTCGTCGTCAATTTTTCCGGACGACTGAATTTGCCGGCGAAAAAATTTGTTCAAGCGATTAAGGGAAAGAAATTTATCGGCGTCGAACGTCGAGCAAAACTTTTGATTTTTAAATTATCTGGCGGGTTTTTTATTCTTGCTCATCTAAAAATGTCCGGCAAGTTTTTAATCAAGAACACCATCGCCCTCCACTGTCGCCACGACGGGGGAGGGGAGGGGAGGGGGAAGTACACCCACGTCATCTTCAAATTATCCGGCGACAGAGAACTCCACTGGAACGATTTTCGTAAATTCGGTTTTTTAAAATTAGTCGATGCTGCGGGGTTGGAAAAATATCTCGAGGCCCAAGCATACGGGCCAGAGCCACTTGATAAAAGTTTTACTTGGAAAAAGATGGCCATGTGTTTGCGTTCGGCGCCGAAGAAAAAAATCAAGCCGCATCTTTTGGATCAAACTTGTATCGCTGGTATCGGCAATATTTACGCTACTGAAGCCCTGTGGTTTGCCAAAATTAATCCTTTGACTCCGGTCGGAAAAATTTCCGACGCGCAGATGAAATTACTTTATCGTGAGATAATTTCGATTTTGAAAAAATCCATCATCGCCCATGGCACTTCGGCTGACGCTTATGTTGACGTGTTTGGCGAAGAAGGGAAGTTCGAGAAGCAGTTGAAAGTTTATGGACGAGAAGGTAAGTTATGTTTGCGCTGTAAAACCAAATTAAAAAAAGAAAAAATCGGCGGGCGGGGGACGGTGTTTTGCTCGATCTGTCAAAAATAAAATATGGACATTAAAGAAAAATTAAAACGATTTGCCGCATCTCGTCGAGCCGCTGTTCCAGCCGCGGCAGCTGTGTTGTTGTGCGGCGAGGGTTGCATGCCAGCGAATCCGCGTGATTTAAATGAAACAGAAAATAAGGCCGTGACAGACATGCAAACATACGGGCCGGATTACATTATGCCGATTATTGAAGGACTGTGCGTGGCGGCGGATCAGGATAAAATTTTTGGTTTTGACGGGGAAATGGGATCAGAAGCGTGTATTCGGGGTTTGTGGGATTCTTATGATATTTTTGTTGATACGGCCGAGGCCGGCGATCTTTTTACTTACAGTGATTCTGAACGAACAGCCGGTGCGGCTGTTTATAATTCAGCTTCAGGTAAAATCGGCGTGAACAGATATTTTAATCGTCTTTGGCCGATCGAAGAATGGTCATGTCCAGATAATGGCGATGGCCGCAGCGCCTTGGTTGATTTAGGTTTGATGCTTCACGAGGCCGCTCACAAAAAATTTAAACACGCCTTTGAACTTGACGCGACACAGACAGATTCGCCGATTTATACAATGCCTGAAAATAAATTTTATCAGACAATCAGAGATCTAAAAGATCCCTCTTATCTTTATTCTTCTCTTGGCCAGAAGCCTTATTGGGTAATTAGATACGAATTGAGTATCTTGGGTTTTTGGCGTGAAACTCGACAAGCATATTTAGATGGTGAAATAACGGCTCAAGAGGTTTATGATGGTTTTCGGGTTGTCGCAAACGATTATGAATCAACAAGTGATAATGTCTATGAGATAGCCGACCAAATTGAAGAGGAATTTGGCGGAGATTGGGAGGCCTACGATTATTATCAATTTACCAGAGCTGAAGTTAGTCATTTAAATGGGTTTTGGGATTTCAGAAAGTGATATCAAGAAAATTTTGACCGTCGGCGCGTCTGAAAGATATAAAGAGTTTCGCGCGCCTTTAGTGAAAGAATATTACGAATTTATTGGTGAACATGAGTCAGAAATCGTTATTGTTGGCGAGGCGACAACCGAAGCGCGAGTAATAGAAAGAAGAAAAAAAGAATCTCTTGGCGACGGAAGCTTTGATTTTCGGCAAAGGATGCTCTAAAAATTGTCGGTCGAGTTCCCTCTTGACGCCCTTTTTCTTTTGTTTTATACTATTTTCGAACTAAAGAAGGCCGCAGAAAACGGGCCGTCCGCAAGGACATAACTCCCGTCGAGGCAAAAGATCTGGTTTTTCCAGATGTATTGTTTCCTGCGGCAAATTCCGCAGTTTTTTAAATCTTAAAGGTCGAACTTTTAATTTCCAATATTTAATAATCAATTTCCAAAAAGTTTGGAATTTGGAATTTGTGATTTGGAATTTTCGATAAAGATATGGCAAAAAATCGCGTACAAAAACAAGAAATAGTCGCTGATTTGGTCGACAAATTTCGTCGCATGAAAGCGGCGGCCTTTGCCTCCATTTCCGGCTTTACCATGAAAGACGCCGACAACCTTCGCGCCAAGAGCCGTCAGGTCGGGGTTGAGGTTGTGGTGTCTAAAAAGACTTTGCTCAAAATCGCGGCCAAGGAAGCCGGTCAGGAATCGGTCGATCCTTCCGCTTTCGAGGGCAGTATTCTTTCGGCCTTTGCTTTTAATGATGAGGTCTCGGCCGCCAAGGTCTTGGCTGATTTGTCAAAAGCGAAAGACACGATTAAAATTTTGGGCGGCGTGCTTGAGGGCAAACTGGTTGGTGTCAGCGAGGTAAAAATGCTCGCGGCTCTGCCAAGCAAAACCGAACTTCTGTCAAAATTGGTCGGTTCTCTCAACGCTCCGATTTCCGGATTCGTCAACGTGCTTGCTGGCAACTTGCGTGGATTGGTAACAGTCCTTAAAGCTGTCCAAGACAAAAAAGTTTAATTAATAATTGAGGAATCGAATTACTAATTTGATACTAATATACGAATTTGGAGTGGAACCGTTTGTCATTCCGAGCGCCACGCCCTTCGATTGGTCTCAGGGCCGTGAGCCCGGTCGAACGGAGAGGAATCTCGCCGCGTGATTCCAAAACAAATTAGTATATTCGCCAACATTCGTAATTCGATTCCCCCAAAAAAATATGTCTGAAGAAAAAATTGTCGAAGCGCCAGCTAAATTCAAAGCGCTGGTCGAAGAAATCGAAAAAATGTCCGTGCTCGATCTCGCTGAACTCGTTAAGATTCTCGAGGAAAAGTTCGGCGTTTCCGCCGCCGCTCCGGCCACGATGATGGCCGCCGCTCCGGTTGCCGCCGCGGCCGAAGAAAAAACTTCTTTCAACGTCGAACTGCTTGCCGTTGGTGACAACAAAATCGGCGTCATCAAAGTCGTCCGCGAAGTAACAGGTCTTGGCCTCAAAGAAGCCAAAGACTTAGTCGACGCCGCTCCGAAGATGGTCAAAGAAGGCGTTGACAAAGCCGCGGCTGAAGAAATGAAGAAGAAGATTGAGGAAGCTGGCGGTAAGGCGGAGTTGAAGTAGTTGGAGTGATGGGGTGATGGAGTGACTTTATTTCCCCCGTCATTCCGAGCCAGCTCTTCGATAGGTCTCAGAGCCGTGAGCCGAGTCGAACGGAGAGGAATCTCGCCTCGTGGCATCAACAATTACAAAACAAAAAATCATCGGTTTCGGCCGATGATTTTTTGTCTTGACAATAATGGTTTTTTCTATATAAGATGTTCGCATCACGCTTGGGATGGACTCTTGCGTGAGAACCTTAAGGAGAATCCAATGATCCCTTCGCCAACCACGCCCTTAATGTCTTTGGGGGATCTGGCCAAGCTAGCCGCCAGAGTCGACGAACAGGTTCAAAAGATCAGAAACCGTATATGGACTTTTGGGAGTTTCAACAAACTTCGAGAAGACATCGACTTGCTGCAGAGGGTTACTGTTCCCGAACTCTGTCAGGTGGTCGAGGCCTGCGTGGCATGGCTCGACCACGGTCTCGACAGCTTCGAGCATGACTTCGTCGTGCCGGTCGAGAAGGGTGTTGGGGGCTGGGAACATTGGAACCAGGATCAAGCCGGTCTCGTTGATTCGCCCCCCCGCCTCCTCATAGGCTGGTGGACAATTGAAAAATACCTGGAGCCGACGTCCTTCGACACTAGTGAGAGTTTTATCAGGATTTGTCGGCGGGTTGAGGAACTGACTCAACGGCTCACGAAAGTCACCAAAGGTACCAAGGACGCCGCGGACTGGATAGGACGAAACAAAAAGGCAAATTATCTATGCCGTTGTGCAGAGAGCAGATAGTCCTTTCAGTTTGCTCGCGCGATTGAACTTCCATACCATCCGCGCCGGCTGGCCTGGCCTCTAGGCCTAGAATTTGGCGAACTCCAAGGGGGTGCGGCAACGATCGTGCTCCCCTTTTTTATTTCATTGAATAAATAAGTGTTCCAAAAATCATCGGTTTCGGCCGATGATTTTTTGTTTGACCGCATATAAGGTCCGATCGGATCTTATTTGCCGGCATTTTTAAGAGTATTTTTTTATTTTAATACTGGTGATGTTTCGATTTGTTAAATTTTAATGCGGCTGTTTTCAGATAATTATCAACAACTTTGGTTTTTAAAGTTACGGATTTTTTCAATTCGACGAACTCAACTTTATTTTTCTGGGTGTCATAAATTACGAACGTCGCCTTGCCTGTTTTGTGCGCCGAGATTTCGCCCGGATTGACGACCAAACAATTACCGATTTTATCCTCGTTTTTTAAATGGTTATGTCCGTAAAAGACGGCGTCGTAGATTCCTGATTTGGCCATCGGTTTTGCCAAGTCCGGATAATGGGTGACAAAAATTCGTCGTTTATCAAACTCCAAAAAATCGTAGATATTTTCGCTGACGGTCAAATGGCTTTTTTCAACCAGCGAGGTTTTGGTGATCATGGTTTTATCGCCATCATTATTTCCCCAAATGGCAAAAACCGGAATCGTCGAGTCGGCCAAAACCTTGGCTATTCCGCCATTGATAAAATCGCCGAGAAAAATAATCTGCTCAGCCTTTCTCTTTTTAATCTCTTTCAAAGCCAGGATGAGGTTGTGAAAGTTATCGTGGATGTCCGAGATGACGGCGATTTTCATAAGGTTTTTGTAATCATTTGATCTTCTAAGATATACCTGAAGGGTTTCTATAGGAGAAAGTTGTCACTGTCGGCCTTATTCTAATGTCTTCAGATATTCCAATAATTTTGGATGTAAGGAAGTCGTAAAATATTTTTGTACATCAGTTGGTTTAACCCACTGTGTTTCGACAAGTCTTTCCCCCGCTTTTTCTTCTCCACCAACAACTTCGCAATAATAATAAACCGAAAGGAATTCTCTTTTTTCTGGGTAAGTTTTGGCAAAAATTACTTTTTTAACATCAACATCAAGTCCTGTTTTGATTTTGATTTCATGTTTTAAGTAAAATTCTAAATCTTCTTCGTAAGCGGGTCTTCCCCCGGGGAATGTCCAAGAGAGTTCCTTTATGTAAGGATCATTTTCTCTTTTGCCAATTAAAATTTGTCGAGTTTCGGGATTATATACGATGCCTAAAACATTAAGCAAAAATACCCCCCTATCAAATTGTGTCCAGTCCATATTATTTAGTTATTAGTGATTTAAATTAGTAATTAATAATAAGATTCTTCAAACTTTTCTGTAGGGCGGTTGATTCATACCAGCCGATTCCCAGAATTTTTGGGATTCTTTGAGAGTGGTATTAAGTTGAGTTTGAGTTTCTTTGTTTTTTGCATATACAAAAACCCAGCTAGGTTTTCTCTCTCGGTGTTTTACACTCCGTAACGTTATAGATTTACTTAGATCCTGCGTGAAGCAAGAATTAATCGGTTCAAATACCGTTATAAACAAGGCTTTTTGCCTATCATCTGCCATTGCAACAAAACCGTCCATAATGTACGCTTTCATTGTATGGCTTATGGCG
>Ga0265296_1001545_pt1 | contig 26031 bp, 37 predicted proteins | sample MunlanPumphouse1_FD_189073 | JGI IMG/M metagenome (GOLD analysis project Ga0265296, IMG submission 189073) | Groundwater microbial communities from a municipal landfill in Southern Ontario, Canada - Pumphouse #1 | ecosystem: Environmental > Aquatic > Deep subsurface > Groundwater | place... | reverse complement strand
GTTTAAGATTCGGTATTGTCTGTCATATTCTTCTCTAAATTCCGTAGCCAGCCAATAGTCCAGAGAACTACTGTCCCGTTTGTCGCCTTGGTATTGGTGTTGTTCGTTCATAATACCAATATTGTAGCAAATATTATTAGAGGAAGCAAGATGGGTGGAATTTTTGGGTGGAATTTTCTTTTCTCTCACTCCGTTTGAAAATAGGTACGGATTTGGTTGTAAAGTGGTACAACTAAAAAACTTTTCGGATTTTCAATAAAAATTTGGTTGTTTTTTCTTAATTTGTTTTTTCTTGCGTCACTTTTTCAAACCCGTCTTCACCAGGCCAAACATAAGATTTAAAAACCCACTCTGCTAAAGCGCGCGCCTCGCTAAAACGGCTGGCAGATGATTCCGCTCCCAAAACTACTACAATTATTCTTTTTTTATTTTTGTTTTCAAAAATAGCGGCGAAACAATATCCAGCCTCCTCTATATAACCTGTCTTGGCGCCTAAAATATTTTTAATCTCGCTATTTTGCAAATTGGCTAAAAAAAGCTCATTAGTGCTGTTAATTCTTCTTCCTTTTATTTTTCCAGCCGCGTCTTTCGCTTGGAAAACATAATTTTTCACACTAATAATTTTCTTGATTTCTTCATTTTCCAAAACCTTTTTTAAAATTAACGCGACATCCATTGCCGTGGATTTGTTTCCAACATCCAAACCTGTTGGCTCTGTAAAAATACTTTTTAAAATCCCTAAATTTTTGGCTTCTTCATTCATTGACAAGATAAATTTTTCAGGAGTCAAGCCGCTCGCGCGCGCCAAAGCCATTATCGCAACATTTGAAGAACCAATTAAGCTCACGCTTAATAAGTCGCGCGCTTTAATTCTTTCTTCCGGATAAACATAATTATTTCCTTCCCGCCAATCTCCTTTTTCAATAATTATATCCTGATTCCAATCGGAAATGTTCTTAACCAAAACAAGCGCTGAAACAAGTTTGGTGATACTGCCGATGGAACGCGGCGCGTCGGCATCATCAGCCAGAAGCGTTTTGCCTGTTTCCGCGTCCAAAACTATAAAGCTTTTAGCGCTAATTTTTTCCTCAAAATTGTTATCAGTATTTTTCCTTGGATACCTGATTTTTTCCAATGATAAAGGAAGATTATTAAATTTTACCGCTTGTTCTTTTTTTTCTTTTTTCAACTCAACTAATAAAGGTCCGACTTCTTGAATTTTAACATTTGATTTAACTAATGGCGCATAAACGCCGAAAAAACCATAGCTTAAGCTAAAAATTATTTTTAGCGCCAAAATTTTAGTTAAAAATCCGCCTAAAAGCATAAAAAATAAACCTACCGCGCTTCTTCTTTTTTCTCATTAATATCATCTAAAAGCCGCTTCATAAAAATATCACCGCGCATTTTTTCATAATCCGGCAATCTTGTCTCACTATTCACTCCTAAAAATCTTAAAAATTCCAAAGTAACTGAATAGACCAATTGGGCGCGAGTTTTATCTTCTTCCTCTTTTATCAAGCCGCGCAACAATAAATTGCGCAAAATTAAACCGCAATTAACCCCGCGAATCTGCTCCAACTCAAGTTTAGTGATTGGCCCGCGATAAGCAATAATGGTTAACGCCTCCAAAGATGGGCGCGTAAGTTCGCCAGTGGTTTCATCCTTAATATAATTTTTGATTAAAACGCTATTTCCAGGATTAGTGCCAAACTGAATTTCTCCGCTTGCTTCCAGTAATTGAATGCCGCTTTCCAACTGATTATATTTTTCTTTCAAAATTGCCAATGCTTCCTTAATTTCTTCAATTTTAACCTCTAAAAGCTCAGCTAATTTTTTTAAACTTAGCGGCTTGGAAGCGATAAGTAAAATTGATTCTATTTTTGAAGCAAGTTTCATAAATTCTGTAACCAAATAATTAATTGACGACCATTAAACACGTGAAATTATTATTTCTTCAAAATTGTTTTCCTGAAAAATCGCCACATGGCGCTGTTTGGTCAATTCCAATAAAGCCAAAAAAATAATAATTAACTCCGTGCGGCTCCCCGCTTCATTAAACAAATGGCTAAAACGCAATTCTTTAAAATTTTTAAGTAAATTTTCAATCTGCTGAATTTTTTCTTTAATGCTCATTACTTTTTCAAAAGCGGCGCGAGGTAAATCAATTAACGGTTTAAGCCGTTCCAAAACTTCTTTAAACATCCGTTTCATTTTATCAGAATTTAATCCCTTTGGCGGATAAAACCCTGCATTGTTCAATTTTAGCAACACATCCCTAAAATAGGAAAACCCTTTCTTTTTAATTATTTCCTCAATTCTTTTGGCAGCTTCCACAAATTCTTTATACATTCTAAGCTGGTCTTCTAAACTTAATCCATCTTCCAACTCCACCAGCGGTTCCGGCAACAAATTTTTTGATTTTATATAAAGTAATTTGGTTGCGACAACTAAAAAATCAGCCAGCTCTTCCTCCGAAATTTCCACGCTGGTATTAATGTAATCAAGAAAAGATTCAGTCACGCGCCCCAAAAAAACCTCAGCGATTGGTAATTTTTCCTGCTCCACTAATTTTAAAAGCAGAGCCAACGGACCTTCAAATTTTTCCAATTTTATCTCGTACGGCATTATCTTCTGTTTAACTTTTCCCTTTCTTTAATTTCTTGGAAGCCGATTTGATTTTTTTGATTGTCTTAATCGCTTGTACTTTCAAAATTGCTCCAATATCCGCCACAGTGGCCTTTTCCACATTAACTAAATCTTTAACTTTTAACCGCAGGGATTCTGTAAAAGTACCTGCGCCAACCAAAACTTTCTCGGTTTTTAAAAGCGCTTTGTCAATCAAAATCTCTAATTTATATAAAGAACCAAAAGGCAACACTGTCCCTGGTTTTAATTTAAGAACTTTGGCAATGGCTTTCTCCGTAGCCAGCTCCGCCTTATCAATTTTTAGGGCTTTTTTTATTTTATTAAAATCCAATTTTAAGTTAGCGGGAACAATCACTAAAATATATTTTTTACCGCCCACTTTTACAAGCAAGGTCTTGGCGATTTTATTTGTTTTTTCTTTTAAAGTAGCTGCTAAATCGCGCGCTGTAAAAACTTTTTTGTGTGAGACAATCTCGTGAAAAATTTTATTTTTTTCCAAATATGACAATATTTTTTTGCTAATCATACTTTTAATGGTTACAGGTCTATTTGCCAAATGTTATTTTGGCGGCAGACCCTTTAAAGGCGGCATTTAACATCCGCCAATTTTTAAATTAATTATTTTGTTTATGTTCCGGCAAAGAAAGATGGGTGTCAATACGGTTCAAATCACGTGGAAAAAGCGTGGCGCGTTTAACATTTTCTATGCCCAAAAGCCGAGCAGTCAAACGTTCCAAACCAATGGCCAAACCGCCTTCAGGAGGCATACCGTACTTAAAGGCCTGTAGATAAAACTCAAAGTTTTCCAACCTACAACCCCACTTTTTAATATTAGCAACCAATTGTTCATAATTATTAATGCGCTGGCCGCCAGTAGTTATTTCCAAGCCCCTGAATAACAGGTCAAAACTTTTTGTGAAATCAGGTTCTTTTTCATCTGGATAAGTATAGACAGGCCGCTTGCTTGTTGGATAATGGGTAACAAAAACAAAATCCGAATTCCAGTTTTTCTTGGCATATTCGCAAATCCACCGCTCTTCATTTGGTTCCAAATCAGGTTCGTTTGTATGGTCCGCTCCAGTTTCTTTTTTAACCAGCTCTTGAACCTCGCGTAATTTTAAAATTGGAAATTTTTCCGGAATCAAAAGCGATTCAAAATTCCAAAGTTTCAATTCCGCGGGAACTGCTTTTAACAAATAATCATTAAGAAACTTAATAAACTCTATTTCCAAATTTATAATATCCAGATGATCTTTGATAAATCCAAACTCCAAATCCAAACTTGTATATTCATTAAGGTGGCGAGCGGTAGCGTGTTTTTCCGCGCGATAGACATTGCCGATTGTAAAGACCCGTTCAAACACGCCAACCATAATTTGCTTGTAAAATTGCGGGCTCTGCGCCAAATAGGCCTTGTGGCCAAAATATTCTATAGAAAAAACATCGGCTCCTCCCTCAACTGATTCCCCAACTATTTTAGGACAAGAAAATTCCGTAAAATTTTTAGATAAAAGAAAATTGCGAAAAGAATTAACTATCTCCGCTTGAATTTTAAATAAAGCGCGACTCTTTTCCGTCCGCAAAGTAAGCGGCAATAAATCCAAATAAACATCCAAGCCGATTTTTTCATCATTTGGGTCAAGCGGCAATGGTTCGGCCGCGGCTAAAATTTTAAACTCCTTGGCTAAAATTTCAACTTCTCCTGTTGGCAAATTCGGATTGATATTTTTTTCATTACGGCGGCTCACAACGCCTTTAATTTCAACAACAAATTCGCTTTTGACTTCTTTAGCTTTAGCATAATCTTCCGCTGATAAATCAGACGGCGCGCAAATAATCTGCGCTATGCCAGAATAATCGCGCACATCAAAAAACATTAATTTACCCAAATTGCGACGCGTTTGCACAAAACCTGCAATTTCAACTTTCTCTCCAATTTTTTGCGTAATTTCAGCTAAAAAAATTCTCATAGAAAAATTTAGATAAGAGCGTCTCACAAATTGTTCAACGCTCTTAATTTTAGCAGGTTTAGGACAACTTGACAAGAAATAAGAATTATGATAGATTTTAAGCAAGGTCTTTACAATTCAGGAGGAACGAGAATGTTAGGAGAGACGATGATGAGAAAAAAACCAAAAAGATTGGGCCAAATTCAAAAGCTTAAAGCGTGGATTATAGCGCACAGCGATGTTAATGGAGCAGTTGATTACCCAACTGCTTATTACAAAGAATTTGGTTATGATTCGCGCGACGCTTGCAACGCCGTGTTATCCTATCTAGCGCGAAAAGGTTTTTTGGAACATGTTGGCAGAGCTAAAGTGCGCTTGCCAAGACCGTTAATCTCTATCACTACAGAAGTGGAAAAAGACGCGCTTACGGCAACAGAAGATATGCCTTCTGTGGTAGATGAAGCGGCAAACGCGGCAAACGCGGTTGAAACAATCAACCAAACAACCGAGGAGAAGCCAAAATTTCTCTATCTCACCCCGAACGAGTTCAAATCCTTTGAAAGCTTATACACCGCCAACAGCACTGTGGATAATGATGACTACAGGGTGGTAGAAAGTACATTCAAACACACCTGTCAGCTTGACGCAGACGATTACGAAGTATTTTTGGACAAAATGCAAGATTACAAAATACTTGTTCGGCACGGCATCGGCAAAAAAGGCCGCATCTTCACTCTTAGCGTGGATAATCTGCTCTTTTATAGCGACCATCTCAAAATCGTTCCTGAAATTCGTGAACGCCGTTATGCGCTTGACAACGCCGTCAAAAATGCGGAACAAGTCATTTGTAAATCAAACTCTATTTTAATAGAGGCAAAAGATACAGAAACCAATCTGCACATTTCGTGCCAAAAACTGGAACAAGAAAAAAAGCGGCTGGAAGACGAACTCGCGCTCATAGACCAAGAGCTGCTGGAAAACGAGCAAAAACTCGCCGCAGCTAAAAAAGAAACGCGCAAAGCAGAAACACAATTGGCCGAGACACAAGTCACCAGCCATCTCCAACAATTAAAGAATCAATTTGCGGCGCTCAATCTACTTGGCAATATGAGCGACGCTGAGCTTGATGAATTTTTGAAAAATCTGACGAATTTACCGGTCACGATTAACAAAAAGTAGAAATGTAACATCCAAGCCCGCCAGAATTCAACTTCATCGCGGGCTTTTTATTTTAAATTAAATTTCCCAAACATTTTTATTTTCTACGGCCTCAACCTGTTAAGCATCCGAGGAAATGGAATGCACTCTCTTATATGTTCCACGCCAGTAATCCAGCGCGCCGTGCGTTCTAAACCAATGCCAAAACCAGAGTGCGGAACAGAACCATACCTGCGCAAATCCAAATACCATTCAAAATCGGCAATTGACAATCCCTCTGCCTTAAGCCGCGCTAAAAGCAAATTAAAATCATCCTCGCGCTGGCTTCCGCCAATCAATTCACCGCCTCCGTCCGTAGCAATCAAGTCGTCGTTTAAAACCAATTCCTCATTATTTGGGTCGCGTTTCATATAAAATGGTTTAATGCTCACCGGCCATTTTTCAACAAATACCAATGTTTCTGAGTCCCTTGTCAATAAAACCTCATCATTATTGCCCAAATCATCTCCATATTTTATATCAGAACCCAATTCCTGAAGTTTCTTAATCGCTTCGTCATAAGTAAAACGGATAAATGACTTGTCGGCCTTAGCAAGCTTATCCATGTCGCGTTCCAAAATTTTCAATTCTTCAACGCAATTTTTTAAACAATACCTTATAATATGCCTTACTAATCCTTCCTGAATTTTTAAATTTTCCTCGTGTTCCACAAACGCCGCCTCCGTGTCCATCATCCAAAATTCCGTTAAATGACGCTTAGTTTTACTTTTTTCCGCTCTAAACACCGGTCCAAAATCATAGCAACGCCCAACCGAAGCGATTGCCGCTTCTATATACAGTTGTCCTGATTGTGAAAGATAAGCGGCGCCTAAATCAAAATATGGCACTGTGAAAAGAGTGGTGGTGCCTTCGCAAGCGTTTGGCGTAAAAATCGGCGAATCAACTTTAATAAAATTTTCCTGATGAAGATATTGATTAATCGCGGTTATAATCGCGTCGCGAATCCGCAAAATTGCCCACTGTTTTGGCGAACGAAGCCACAAATGCCGCCACTCCATTAAAAAATCCGGACCATGTTCTTTTTTACCGATTGGATATTCACGCGCTTTATGTATCAAGTTTATTTTTTTTACCTGCAATTCAAAAATATTTTCTTTTTTTGGATGCGCCGTAATTTTTCCAGCCAAAATAATCGAGCTTTCAACAGTCAATTCTTGACAGACGCGCCAAACATCTTCTCCAACAATTTCTTTAGAAACAACCGCCTGAACAAAACCCGAGCCATCGCGAATTTGCAGAAAAAAAATATCACCGGAAGAACGGAGATTATAAACCCAACCCTTTATTTCCACTGTTTCTCCAACGGCTTTTGACAAATTTTTAATAAACATAAATCAAAAATGAAATGATAAAAATTTTTCAAATAATTGATGAAGCTCTTTTATCGTATTTAAAGGCATATTGGCCAATTTTAATTCGCCACCCGCTTGATTTAAAATAAACCTTAGAGATTTAATTGTCAAGCCGTCAATTTTAACCTGTCGCGCATTTTTTTCAACGCAATTGGAACAAATTATTCCGCCCTTTTCAAGAGCAAAAAAATATGTTTCTCGCTTTTTTTGGCAAACCACGCAACAATCCACTTGCGGCGCGAAACCCAAAATCACTGCCGCGCGCCATTCAAAAATCGGCAAAATTTGCGACGGACAACCTTGCTTAAAATTCAAGCGCAAAAAATTCTTAACTAAATCATATAGATTTTTTTCGCATAAACCGCGCGGAGCTTTTTTTAAAATTAAATTAACCGCGATTTGCGCTCGCCAAAATGACTCCCAACCTGTATCCGCGAAAATTTTAAAATTATCACGCAAAACCGCCTGACCTATTTTATCCAAACGATTACCCTTAATAAACATCAATCTTACTTCACGCCAAGGTTCCAATTGGCCGGCAAGACGGCTCCTGCTTTTTTTAGCTCCAACAGCCATAGCGTCAATCAGCCCTAATTCTTTTGTCAACAAAAAAATCTTGGAATCGGCTTCTCTAAAATTTTCTTTCTTTAAAATCAGACCAGTTATGTTGATGGTCATACCGCTATTTTTCGCGCGAAAAAAAATTTTCCAAAATAATCATAGCCGCGCCAATGTCCCGCGCGCCTTTTTTTTTAAATCCTCCACCAATTTTATCAGCTAACTTACTGGTCAATCTTTCGTCTATGGCAATTATTGGAATCATCAAATTTTTGGCTAAAAGAACAATAAATTTCTGCGTCTCCTTAGTTCTATCCGTTATTTTTCCAGCCAAAGAAACCGGTAGCCCGACAACAATTTTTTTAACCTTTTCTTCATTTATAATTTTTCTAAACTCCAATAATAAAAATTCAAAATTTTTATTATCCAACATCTTAAAAGGAAGAGAAATTTTCAAATCAGCCGAACCCAATGCCAAGCCAATTCTTTTACTGCCATAATCAACGCCCAAAATCATAAGCTATGTGATTATGTCCGCTCCTTTTTTAGTAACCGCGATAGTATGTTCAAAATGCGCGGATAAAGATCCATCCGCGGTCTTAATAGTGAACCCGTCAGAACCCTCAACAACCTTCCAAGTCCCTGCGTTAATCATTGGTTCTATAGCTATAACCAAACCTCCTTTCATTATTACATTAGAAAGCGCGCGGTCAAAATAATTTGGCACCCTTGGTTCTTCGTGCACGGCGTAACCAACACCGTGGCCGACTAAATCACGCACAATCCCATAATTAAATTGACTTACATATTGTTCAACCGCCTGCCCAATATCGCTGATTGGCCGGCCAGCTTTTACAGCTTTAATTCCGACAAAAAGCGCATTGCGAGTAACTTCCACAAGTTTAGCCGCTTCTTTTGTAATTCGCCCGACTGACACAGTTACAGCGGTGTCTGTATAAAAACCATTTTCCGCAGGATAACGCATGCCAATATCAATCCCGATAATATCGCCTTCTTTTAAAATCCTCCCTGGCACAGCAGGAGCGTGCACTACTTCATCATTTATAGAAGTACACAAAATACTTGGGTATGGCTCTTCACCGTTGGTATGGTAATGTTTAAAAGCCGGGTAACCGCCAGCCGCCAAAATCAAATTATCCGCCTTAATTTCTAAATCAAAAGTAGAAATACCGGGCTTGACCATTGTTGCTAAATCCTGTAAAATTTTTCTTAGCCGCTTACCGCCCTCTTTAAGCGTCCTAATTTCTTCTTCTGTTTTAATTGAAATTTGCTGTTTCATATTTATTATTTTACCTTGAATTACAAATTTCGTAATTCAAGGCATTCTATTCTAAAAAAACAAAAACGCAAAATTGTGACAGATTTTTATTTACCGCCGTCAACTCAAAAATTAATAGCTATTATCACATCGGCCTTTTTAGGAACTTTTTTCCTATCACGACTTTATGTTTATTTGGTTTTGGGACACCTCGCGCCAAATTTATTTTTAACAATCAAAGGCGTTCATATCCATCATTTTACTTATGGTTTTTTCATTTTGGCTTTTGTCGGAATATTCTTGCTCTTAAAGCACCCGCTTCCAAACTCAAAATCTTTTCGCTGGACAGCGTGGTTGTATGGTGTTGGATTGGCTCTTGCCACTGATGAATTTGGCATGTGGATTCGTCTGGAAGATGATTATTGGATTAGGCAAAGTTATGACGCTATTATAATTGTAACCTTACTCTTAATAAATGTCGCGCTTTTTAAACCTCTTTTATCTTGGCTAAAAGAGATTTTCGCGACGGCCAAACGTTTTGTTGAAAAAACAAAATCTAATTAAGAAAATCCGTAATCGCTAAATTGACTTTCTCTATCTCTCCTGAACCATCAACTTCTTTAACAATCGCGCCAGGCGTATTTTCCTCTTTTTTAAATTCTTCCACCAAAGATGCCACAATTTTTTCTCCTTGTTCCTCTAATCTTCTCTTAAAAATATCCTCATTTATATCATCGGCGCGTTTAATCAATCGCCCGCCGCACTTTGGACAAAATTCCAAATTTTTTGTCTCTTTAGTATAAGGGATGTTTTCTCCGCACTTTGAGCACACGCGGCGAAAATGCAAACGACGCAAAGAATCTTCGTCTGATAATTTTATCCAAATGACTTTTACATTTTTCCAATAATCTTTTTCTTTAAAAAATTTGATGAATTCACGCGCCTGATTGATTGTCCTGATGGCGCCATCCAAAACCACGCCGGAACCTTGAACTAAATTTTTTTTAATTTCCCTAAAAACCAAATTATAAATTAGCCAATCGCCAACTATGCCGCCAATTTTAAATTTTGCAATCTCCGCCGCCTCCACAGTTGTTCCACGGCCGCTGGCAGACATTTCGCGAATTAATTGACCTGTTGATAGATGCGTAAAACCGAATTTTTTCGCGAGCAATGCCGCTTGCGTACCCTTGCCTGAACCTGGCGGACCCATCATAATCACAATTTTATCTTTCATAAAAACATGAAAAAAATTCAAGAACGCTGAGGCGTGTTCCTAACTGGATTATATTTTAAACTTAAAATTTCTTAATGTCTCACGAGAATTAAAATTCTTCATAATCACGCATTGAAAGTTGCGATTCTATTTGCTTTATAATCTCTATAACAACAGATACCACAATTAAAAGCGAAGTACCGCCAATTACCATGCTTTGGCTTCCAGTCACCCCTTTTAAAGCTAAAGGTAAAATCGCGATAGCGCCCAAAAACAGCGATCCTGCCAACAAAATACGATTGGTTATATACTGAAGATAATCTGCTGTTAATTTGCCAGGCCTGATTCCAGGAATAAATCCACCTTGTTTTTGTAAATTTTCAGCAACCTTTTTGGGATGAAAAATAACAGCGGTATAAAAATAAGTAAAACCGACAACCAAAAAAAAGTAAAAAATAGCGTAAAAAATGGAATTATTAAACAACGCTATAACATTTTGAGCCAATGAAGCGAGCCAAGCGGTTCTTACGCGAAGGAAAAACTGAGCAACCAAAGGAGGTAAAAGCACAATGGAAATAGCAAAAATAATAGGAATAACACCAGCCATATTGACCCTTAAGGGCAAGTGAGAAGCAGTCCCGCCGAAAACGCGATTACCCCGAACTTGTTTGGCATAAACAACAGGAATATTTCTCTGAGCTTCAGTGACAAAAACAACGCCAGCAATAGTGATTATCGCGATCAGAACATAAATAATAACTTCTACAAGCTGGCTTGAATCAAAGGTTAAAAATAATTGCTGGATTTGAGTTGGCAAAGCGGCAATAATACCGGCAAATATCAAAAGAGAAATGCCGTTGCCAATCTGTTTCTCTGAAATTATCTCGCCAAGCCACATCAAAAACATAGTACCGGCGGTAATGGTAATCATAGTTGTCACCAATCTAAAAATGCTCAAATCAATAATGATTCCAGCGTTACTCTGTCTCAAAAGCATAATCATTCCATAAGATTGCAAAAAGGCCAATGGCACTGACAGAAGCCGCGTATATTGATTAATGCGGTGCCGGCCAGATTCCCCTTCCTTGCTCATTTCTTCCAAACTTGGAACAACCATTGCTAATAACTGAAAAATAATGGAAGCTGTAATATACGGTCCAACACCCAACATGATAACTGAAAAATTTTCCATTGTTCCGCCGGAAAAAACATTCATCAACCCCAAAAGCTGATTGGATTCAAAAAAACGGCGCAATGCCCCCAAATCAACGCCAGGCACAGGAATATGCGCCACTAAACGAAAAAGCGCCAACAATAAAAGTACAAAAATTATCTTATTGCGCAATTCCTTAATTTTCCATATTTGTTTTAATTTATCTAACATAATATCTAGCTGATTTTACCGCCAGCTTTTTCAATCTGTTCTTTAGCTGACGCGGTTGCCAAACAATTTTCTACTTCAATCTTTTTAGAAATTTTGCCATTACCCAAAATTTTAATCCTTTTTGGAGCTATTTTAAACAATCCTTTTTCCACTAAAATTTGCGGAGTGACTTTTTCTCCTTCTTTAAACATTTTATCAAGAGTGCCCAAATCAATAGTAAAGGCTTTAGATTTAAAACTGTGAAAACCTCTTAATTTTGGAGCGCTTAAAAGAATATTCCTCCACCCTTTTTGTTTCAAACGATTACGGCCGCCAGATCTGGAACGCTGGCCTTTGGATCCTCTTGTGCTAAAAGTTCCATGGCCTGAAGCATTGCCCCTGCCGACTCTTTTTGTTTTTTTTCTGGCGCCATAACCGGCTTTTAGAGTATGAATTTTTAAAGACATAATTTTAAACTTTATATGCGGGATTTAAGCCCCTTTAGCGCAGTAATAGTAGCGCGCGCGTTGTTTATTTTATTGTTAGCGCCAAGCATTTTTCCAACCACATCAGGCACACCGGCTAATTCTAAAACAACACGCATGGCGCCTCCGGCAATAATACCTGAACCAGAAGGAGCCGGCTTTAATAAAATTTTAGCCGCGTTTTCTTTAGCTTTTATCCAGTGTGGTATTGTTGTTCCTTCCAAAGTAACCTTAAACACATTCTTTTTAGCATGACGCGCGGCTTTATTAACAGCCAATGAAACATCAGACCCCTTGGCTATACCAAAACCTACGCGCCCTTTTCTGTCGCCAATAACCACAGCAGCCCTAAAACGCATCCGCTTGCCTCCTTTAGTAACTCTTGTGACTCTGGCTAAATCCAAATTAACCTGGTCAAATTCCTTTTCTTCAGAACCTGGTCTTTCTTGTCTTCCGCGCCTTTCTCTAAATTGTTTTTTGTTATCTTCCATAATTTAAAATTTAAAAAATAAGGCCGCCTGCTCTGGCTCCATCCGCCGCCGCCTTAACACGGCCGTGATAAGAACGCCCGCCTCTGTCAAAACAAATTTTTATAACACCTTTTTCTCGCGCTAATTTTGACAAGACCAATCCTGTTTCATAAGCCAAAGCTATCTTGCCCCTGTACGGATTTTCCTTATCAGCTTTCAAACCCTTGCTCCACGCTGACGCAATTGTCTTTTTTGTTTCATCATTAATCAATTGTAATAAAATATACTTTAAACTTCTTTTAACGTTCAACCTTGGTTGTTCAGCCGTGCCAAAAACACGGCTTCTAACTCTTTTATGCCTTAATGTCTCTTTTTTTCTTTTAAATCGCATGCTGTCCATATTTTTAAAATTAAACCGATGTTTTAGCCGCCGCTTTGCCTGCTTTTCTTCTAATTTGTTCGCCAACATACTTTATACCCTTGCCAAGATAAGGTTCCGGCTTTTTAATAGCGCGGATTTCAGCCGCCGTATTTCCAACTAACTGTTTATCAAAACTCTTAATCGCAATAATATTTTTTTCAACGCTAATTTCCACGCCTGCTGGAATGGGAAAATCAACCGAATGAGAAAAACCAACTTCCAGCGCTAAAACCTTTCCTTTAACTTCCGCTTTAAATCCAATACCATTCATTTCTAATTTTTTCTCAAAACCCTGAGTCACGCCCAAAACCATATTTCTAATCAAACTTCCAAATAATCCCCATAAAGCGCGGTCGCTCTTAACATCCGGTCTTTTAACAGTCACCTTTAAATGAGCGCCGTCTTTAACAACAGTTACATTAGGATGAATTAATGTCTCTAAAGTTCCTTTTGGTCCTTTGATAATTATTTTACCCGCGCTTATGGTTGCCTCAACTCCTTGAGGGACAACAATTGGTTTTTTACCGATTCTAGACATAATTTTAGTAAATTTCACAAATTAATTCCCCGCCAATTTTCATTTCTCTCGCTTGCTTGTCTGTAAAAAGACCTTTGGAAGTTGATAAAATGGCGATACCAAGCCCGTTTCTTACTTTTCTAATTTCTTCATTATTGATATAAATGCGACGACCTGGTTTACTGATTCTATTTATTCCGTCAATTCGCGGCAAAGTATTCTGATATTTTAATTGAACTTTAACACCACCGCGTCCTTCCAATATTTTTTCCGCGCTTCTTATAAAACCTTCTTTGGCCATAATGTTGGCAATCTCCCACTTCATCTTGGAAAAAGGTATCACAACATCCGCCTTACGCGCCGCTGAAGCGTTTCTAATTCTTGTGAGCATGTCCGCTATTGGGTCTGTAAACATAATTTTCTATTTTCCAAATTTAATTTATTTACCAACTGGCTTTTTTAATGCCTGGCAACTCGCCGCGATTAGCTGATTCTCTAAAGCAAATACGGCAAAGTTTAAAATACCTCATATAACCGTGCTTGCGTCCGCATTTCCAACAGCGATTAACCGCGCGGGAGGAAAATTTTGGCTTTCGTTGTGATTTAGAAATTTGCGCCTCTGTTGCCATATTTATTTCTCAATTAAAGGAAACCCCAAATAAACAAAAAGTTTCTTTGCCGCTTCCCTGCTTCCCGCGCTTGACACAATCGTAACTTCAAGTCCGTGAATTTTTTCAACTTCATCAGGTCTGATTTCCGGAAAAGACAGATGCTCTTTAAAACCCAGAGTTAAATTCCCCTGCTTATCCAAAGACTTATCTGAAAGACCGCGAAAATCGCGCACGCGAGGCAAACTAATTTTAATTAACTTTTCCAAAAAATCAAACATTCTTTTCCCGCGCAAAGTAACCTTAGCTCCAACAATCTGACCCTCGCGCAATTTAAAATTTGAGATTGATTTTTTCGCAACTGTCAAAAGCGGCTTTTGGCCGGTAATACGGCTTAAAGTATCAGCCACCATTTCCGCGACCTTGGCTTCCTTGCTTAATTTGCCAAAACCTACATTAATCACAATCTTTTCAACCTTAGGCGCGGAATTTATGTTTTTATAGCCAAATTCTTTCATTAATTTTACAGCTACTTCTTTTTTGTAAACTTCTTTTAAATTCATAAAATTATATGTCTTCTTTACATTTTTTACAAATCCTTACCTTTTTATCTCCTTCTGTCTTATAGCCGACTTTAACGCCTTTCTGACAATGTTCGCAGAAAAAAGAGGCGTTTGACGCGTCAAACGGAGACGAAAGCTCAATTTTCTGGCCTTTCTGGCCTTCTTTACGAGCTTTGATATGCTTTTTTATAATATTAACGCCTTCAACGACAATTTTTCCAGATTGTGGAAAAATCTGAATAACTTTGCCTGTTTTTCCATTATCTTTTCCAGCGTTAATAATTACTTTGTCGCCTTTTTTAATTTTCATAAAACTTCTGGAGCTAAAGAAATTATTTTAATAAAACCCTTATCGCGGAGTTCTCTTGATATCGGACCAAAGATACGGGTACCTCTTGGTTCTTTAGTCGCTTTATCTATAATTACCGCGGCGTTATCGTCAAAACGAACATAAGTGCCATCTTTGCGGCGAACTTCTTTGCGGGACCTTACCAAAACAGCGGTCACTATTTCACTTTTCTTGACAATGCCGTATGGGTCGGCCTTTTTGACCACGCCTGTAAAAATTTCACCAGTGCGGGTGTATCTTTTTCTATATCCGCCTAAAACTCTAATACACTGGATAATTTTAGCTCCAGTATTATCGGCGACATTTATCATTGATCTGTGTTGAATCATATTCTAAAAAATTATTTATTAACAACTCTCCATCTTTTAGTCCTGGAAATTGGGCGGCATTCAACAAAAGATACGACATCGCCAACTTTGAACTGATTTTTTTCATCATGCGCCGCGTATCTTTTGCTCACAGTGTACTGTTTATTGTATTTCAAATTTTTCTTAGCGCGGTCAACCTTAATAATCACGGTCTTGTTGCCGCTTGCGCTTATAATCGCGCCTTTAAACTTTCTAATTTTTTTTGCTTCATTCAAAGTTGCCATAAATATTTTATTTAACGCCATTATTTTTTAACACCGTTAAAATTCTCGCGACTTTTTGTTTCGCTATACCAATTTCATGCACGGTTTTCAAATCGCGAGAAGCGGCGCGAAATCGCAATTCTCTTACTTTTTCTCTTTCTTTCTCTAACGCTTCGGTCAATTCTTCTTTATTTAATTTTTTTAAATCTTCCATTGCTTTCATATATTTAAACTTTTTTAACAAAACTTGCTTTTAGCGGCAATTTATAAGCGGCCATTTTAAATGCTTCGCGGGCGACTGACTCATCAACACCGTCAAGCTCAAATAAAATTGTTCCTGGTTTAACAATTGTCACATAATAATCAACCGCTCCCTTGCCGCCGCCCATAACAGACTCATTGCCGTGATTGGTAATTGGCTTATCTGGAAAAATTCTAATCCAAATCTTGCCGCCTTTGCGCAAGTATCTGGTAATAGTGCGTCTGGCCGCTTCAATTTGCCGAGCGGTTACCCATGCGTAAGTTTGGGCTTTTAATCCAAAAATGCCATAGGAAACATAATTCCTTGCAGTTGCGATGCCGGTATTCCTGCGTCTGCCTTTATGCCATTTTCTATGTTTTACTTTTTTAGGAAATAACATAATATTTTATTTAAATTTCTCGCCAGAGGCGCCTTCGCCAGCGACTGAAAAAATTTCTCCGCGAAAAATCCAAACTTTAACGCCGATAACGCCATAAATGGTCTGAGCGATTCCTGAAGCGTAATCAATATCAGCGCGCAAATTTTGCAAAGGAAGTTTGCCAAAAACCAATGTCTCGCGTCTGGCGATTTCCGCGCCGTTAAGACGGCCCGACACGCTTACTTTTACTCCCAAAGCTCCCGCTTTTTTAACTCTTTCAATCGCCTGTTTTAAAACACGGCGAAACGGAGTGCGCTTTTCAATATCTGCCGCCATTACTTGTAAAACAATATTGGAAGAAAGATTGGGCCTGTTAACTTCTTGAACATTAACTTTTAAATTAATATTTTTAATTTTGGCAAAGAATTTTTTTAGCAAGCCCTTTCTTAATTCTTCCACACCCGCGCCTCCGCGGCCAATCACCAAACCAGGACGCGCCACATTCAAAGTAATCACTATTTCTTTGGTGTTTCTGTCAATCTGCACTGAATCAATGCCTGATTCTTTAAACTTATTTTTCAAAAATTGATTGAGCAAAAAATCTTGCCTTACAAAATCGGCATATTCTTTTTTACCATTGGCAAACCACTTTGAATCACATTTGTAAATGGTTGCCATGCGGAATATTTTTGGATGAACTTTGTGTCCCATATTTTTTATTTGCTTTTAACTCCAGTCTCTTTTTCAGCTAAAACCAATTTGACATGACAGGTGTGTTTTCTAATAGGCGCCGCGCGTCCAAAAGCTCTGGCTCTCCAGCGCTTTAAAGACGGTCCTTGTCCAACCTCAACGGTTTTAACAAACAAATTGTCTCTGCTTAATTTAAAATTATGCTCCGCGTTAGCAACAGCAGACAATAATAATTTCAAAAGCGGCTTGGCGGAAACACGTCTTAAAAAATGTAAAATATTTTCCGCGTCTAAAATTTTCTTGCCGCGGATTAAATCAGTTGCCAAAGACATTTTTCGCCCAGACATTCTAATATATTTTGTTTGCGCCTTAATTTCCATAAATTTAATTATTTCTTTTTACTGTCTTTAACCTCGCTTACAGCTGACTTTTCATTCTCAGCTTTTTTTGTTTCCATGTCTTTCTGCATCTTGCCTCCGTGTCTTACAAACTTCTTGGTTGGAGAAAATTCACCCAAATGATGGCCCACCATATTTTCAACCACTGCCACAGGCAAATGAAGTTTGCCATTATAGACGCCAAAAATATATCCAACCATTTCCGGAGTGATAACCGAAGCGCGTGACCATGTCTTAATTACTTGTTTGTCGCCTTGTTTCACTTTGGCTATTTTAAGCAAAAGTTTTGGATCTGTGAAATGGCCTTTTTTTAAACTGCGGCTCATAAATTAAAATTTATTTTCTATGTTTAATTATCATTTTATTGCTCCATTTTTTGCGTTTTCTTGTCTTCACGCCCAAAGCAGGCTTGCCCCATGGATTTTCCGGTCTTCTCATACCAATAGGATTGTGTCCCTCGCCGCCGCCATGCGGATGGTCAACAGGATTCATGGCCTTGCCCCTTACTTCAGGACGCCAACCCATATGTCTCTTTCTTCCGGCCTTGCCTAATCTTACTAAATTTCTATCAGGATTGCTTAACTGGCCAATGGACGCGGCGCATTCTTTAGCTACCCGTCTTGTTTCTCCGGAAGGTAATTTTAATGTGGCATATTTTCCTTCCACAGCCAAAATTTGCGCTCCATTTCCAGCTCCTCTTGCCAACTGTCCGCCCTTGCATGGCTGTAACTCAATATTATGAACTACAAAACCGACCGGAATAAATTCTAAAGGCATGCGATTTCCTGATTTAGCTTCCACCTTGCTTTTTGAAGAAATAATTCTATCACCAACTTTTAAACCAATCGGAACCAAAATATAGGACTTTACGCCATCCCCATATTTAACTAAAGCGATACGGGCGCCGCGATTAGGGTCATATTCAATTGACAAAACTTCAGCAGGAATATCATATTTCGCGAGACGAAAATCAACTAAACGATAAGCTCTCCTGTTTCCTCCGCCGCGATGCCTAACGGTAATTAAACCAGAAGAAGAGCGGCCGTTCCTTCTCTTTGGTTTTAAAATCAAAGATTTTTCAGGTTTAAACCTTGTGATATCCTCATAAGTGTCCACCGAAGCAAAACGGCGGCCGCTGTCATTTTTTTTGTAAACTTTAACTGGCATAAACTTTTTTATACATTCTTATATAATTCAATGCTTTGTCCTTTGACTAAAGTAACAATAGCTTTTTTACGATTTTTTCTATTGCCTTGAATTTTTCCAAAACGAACTTTTTTACCAAGCAGAGTGATTATTCTAACGCCTGCCACCTTAACTCCATAAATCCCTTCAACCGCCTTTTTTATCTCATTTTTGTTAGTATCAACCTTGACTTCAAAACAATATACGCCAACGCTTTGCAAATGAGTTGTCTTTTCAGTCACCCAAGGACGGATTAAAATTTTGTACGCGTCTTTTGCTTTGGCGGTTTTAACATTGGCGATAATATTTTCTTTTCTTTTTAATTTTTCTTCTTTAATCCCAGTTGTTTCTTCCTTTTTAGATTCCCGCGCCGCTTTTAAAATTGAACCGGAAGTACGCTCCGCCAATTCGTCTTTTTTTGTTTTCCAACGATTAAAAAATCCCATATTTATTTCTTGCTGTATGTCTTATTTAGATATTCAACAGCGTCTTTAGTAAACAAAACAGAATCGGTTTTAAGCAAATCCAATAAATTCAATTCAGCCAAACTGACCTGTTTAATACATGGAATATTGCGGCTGGCTAATCTGATATTTTTCACATCGCCGCTTGGCAAAACAATCAAAATTTTTCTTGCGGAAAGCAACAAATTTTTTTTCAAATTAATAAAACTTTTTGTTTTTAAATCGCCCAAATTAAAATTTTCCAACGCCACAATTTCTTTGTCAATAAATTTCTGAGACAAGACCATGCGGAAAGCCAATTTTTTAGCTTTTTTATTTATTTTAACCTTAAAATTTCTATCTTTAGTCGGACCAAACAAAACTGAACCGCCGCGCCACAAAGGCGACCTAATAGAGCCAGCGCGCGCCCTGCCTGTGCCTTTTTGCTTCCAAGGTTTTTTACCGCCTCCCCTTACTTCTCCGCGGGTTTTAGTATGAGCCAAAACTTGCCTCATATTCCCTTCCAAAGCAACCACCACATCGTGAATCAATGTTTTTTTTGGTTTCACTTCAAAAACTTCCGGAGCCAAATCAATTGCGCCAACGGATTTTCCTTCCAAATTGTAAATACTCAATTTTGCCATATTCTTATTCCGACTTTATCGCTTTTAAAACACCAGGCGCTTGAATCGCGATTAAAGCATTTCTGCCTCCCGGCAAAGCGCCTTTAATTTTCACAATATTATTTGTCAAATCAATTTCCGCGACTTCCAAATTTTTAACAGTTATTTGTTCTCCGCCCATACGGCCAGCCATACGCAAACCCTTAAAAACTCTTTGCACTCCGCCTGAACCAATCGCGCCTGGCATCCGTAATTGGTCTTTATGGCCATGAGTCGCCGGACCGCCAGCGAAATGGTGGCGTTTTACAACGCCCTGAAAACCCTTGCCCTTGGAAACTCCTGAGACATTAATTTTCTCGCCAACTTTAAAATTTTCCAAATTAATAATGTCGCCTCTTTTTAAATCATTGCTTTCAACATCAACAAATTCTTTCAAAATAGCAACCAAATCCAAACCTTTAAGATGCCCTCGCTCAGATTTACTTAATCTATTTTCTTTTGTTTGTTTAAATCCAATTTGCACCGCTCTTTTTCCAGAACCACTGTCTTCTTTGATTTGCGTCACAACGCAAGGACCAGCGGCTACAATAGTAACAGGAACAACTTCGCCATTTTCCTTATAAAGCTGAGACATCTGAATTTTTCTCCCTAAAATAAATTTCATAAGCAAAATATCCATTTTCAATAAATAAAAATCAGAAGCCCGGAATTTCCAGCGCTTCTAACCTTTACTGCCTATGGAACAAACATTAGGAAACCGCGCTCCAAGCCTTGCCGGATTTGCCAATCTTGGCCATCTTTCCCAAAAAGTTTGTTCAGCGTAGCTGCGGCTACGCCTCACAAACTTTTCGCTCCAAGATGACCAATATTGCCAAACCTGCGGCAGCTTAAGTGCGGTTTCCTAATGTTTGTTCCATAACCAAAAGTTCACTTGCGTAAACAAATTTGGAACTGATTATAAGGTTTATTGAAAATTTAAATTTGTCAATTCTCCTAAAATTTCAGGATGTCTGCAGTAGTTTTCTTAGACAAAAACAACCAATAAGATCCTCACTGCCTAACTACCTAAAATTTTTACATTTTTATTTCTATATCCACGCCAGACGGTAAATTAAGATGCTGCAGCGCCTCAATAGTTTTTGCCGTAGGTTCAATAATATCCAACAGCCGTTTGTGAACGCGCATTTCATATTGTTCTCTCGCGTCTTTATGGACAAAAGTTGAACGATTAACTGTGTACCTTTTAATTTCAGTTGGGAGCGGAACAGGACCTCGCACTGCCGCGCCGCTTCTCTCCACTGTCTCCACAATCGTCTTAACCGATTGGTCAATAATCTTATGGTCATAAGCGGCGATCTTAACACGGATGCGCTGACCAACTTCTTCCTCTTTCTTAGTGTTTTTCAATACAGCAATTTCTGACATGTTTATTTGATAATTTTAAGCACTACGCCGGCGCCAACTGTTCTGCCGCCCTCGCGGATAGCAAAACGCATCTTTTCTTCCAAAGCTACCGGCACAATCAATTTGATTGTTAAATTAAGAGTGTCTCCTGGCATAACCATTTCTGTGCCGGCTGGCAATTCAACCTCGCCTGTCACATCAGTGGTGCGAATATAAAATTGCGGTTTGTAGCCCTTAAAGAATGGTTTGTGGCGTCCACCTTCTTCTTTAGTCAAGATATAAACCTGACCATCAAACTCAGTATGAGGAGTAATTGAACCAGGTTTTGCCAAAACAATTCCTCTTTCAACATCTTCTTTTTTAACACCGCGAAGCAACACACCGGCGTTATCACCGGCGCGTCCCTCATCCAATGTCTTATTAAACATTTCAATACCTGTAACAACTGTCTTGGTAGTGTCTTTAATACCAACCATTTCAACTTCTTCATTAATATGAACTATACCGCGTTCAATCCTGCCGGTAACCACAGTACCGCGTCCTTCAATTGAAAACACATCTTCAATAGGCATTAAAAACGGCTTGTCTGTTTGGCGAACCGGTTCAGGAATGTATTCATCCAAGGCCTTAATCAAATCCAAAATTGGTTTGGCAGCCGCTTCGTCAGTTGGATTTTCCAATGCCTTTAACGCGCTGCCTCTGATAATCGGGGTTGTGTCGCCTGGAAATTCATATTTTTTCAAAAGGTCGCGAATCTCTTCTTCAACCAACTCAATAAGTTCAGGATCAGAAACCTGATCAACTTTGTTTAAAAAAACAACAATATAAGGAACGCCAACCTGGCGAGCAAGTAAAATGTGTTCGCGGGTTTGAGGCATTGGACCGTCAGCTGCTGAAACAACCAAAATCGCGCCATCCATTTGAGCGGCGCCTGTAATCATATTTTTCACATAATCAGCATGTCCAGGACAGTCAACATGGGCGTAATGGCGGTTGGCTGATTCATATTCAACATGAGCCGTTGCAATAGTAATGCCGCGAGCTTTTTCTTCAGGAGCCGCGTCAATTTGGTCAACATTTTTGTCCTGCGCCTTAAAGCCATGAGCAGACAAAACCTTTAAAATAGCGGCGGTTAATGTAGTTTTGCCGTGGTCAACATGACCAATGGTGCCTACATTAAGGTGCGGTTTAGTGCGTTCAAATTTTTCTGCCATATTTTTCAATTTAAAGCTAATTTTAAGTTAAATTAGTTAATTTTTTATTTAAAACAATTCTAAAACAAAATTATATCATCTTACTAAAAATTTAGCAAGCGCCACTGTGGAAATCTTATTTAAGATTCCAACGGTTCAAAATAATACAAATCTTCTTTACTTTCATCTTTCGCTTTTTCCACTTCCTTTTTTTCCTCTTTTTTTTCTTCCGTAGTTGACGCGCCATCTTTCATTTTTTCCGCCAAATCATTTTGCCAAACCTCTTCTTCATCATCTTCCGCTTCCGCGCAAAAATCTTCTTCTTTGTTGATTTTCCATGAAGCTATATCGCGATTTATTTTATCCAATAATTCACTTTCGCTTAACTCGGAAATAGCGGAGGAAGCGCGCGTCATCATTTTTTCATAATCAACAAAAGGCATTATAACATAAGGCAACTCAAAATTAGAATCAGCTATAATCAATTTATCACCTGTTTTTTGAATTAATTTAATTATTCGCTTTAAATTGGCTTCCATAGATTAACCACATTAAACACTATTTTTAAAAACTTGTCAAATTACCATAATATGGGTCTGTCGCCATTACTTTTTCTTACCTTCAACAATTTCCAACGCCACATTGCCGGGAACTTCCGCGTAATGAGAAAATTCCATAGAGTAAGAAGAGCGGCCTTGCGTCATGGAACGCAAATCAGTTGCGTAACCAAACATATTTGCTAAAGGAACTTCAGCATCAAGAACCTTAATACCGCTGCGGTCTCTCATTTCTCTAATTTGTCCGCGACGCGAGCTTAAATTTCCAATTACATCACCCATAAATTGTTCCGGAGTCAAAACTTCAACTTTCATTATCGGTTCCAATAAAATCAGACCGGCTTTTTTAGCGGCATCGCGCAAAGCAAAAGCGCCTGCCAATTTAAAAGCCGCTTCAGAAGAGTCAACATCATGATAAGAACCGTCAAAAACAGTAACCAAAATATCAATCAAAGGATAACCTGCTAAAATACCCTTATCTAAATTTTCTTTTACGCCTTTTTCAATAGCTGGAATAAATTCGCGAGGGATAGTACCGCCTTTAATCTCGCTTTCAAATTCAAAACCCGCGCCGCGTTCTCTTGGCTGTACCCTTAGCCAACAATGACCATATTGGCCGTGTCCGCCTGACTGATGAATATATTTGCCTTCGGCCTCGGCCGTGCCTTTAATGGTTTCTTTATAAGCAACCTGCGGCTTGCCAACATTGGCTTCAACTTTAAACTCTCTCTTCATCCGTTCAACAATAATTTCCAAATGTAATTCACCCATACCTGCAATAATGGTCTGCAGAGAATCTTCATCAGTATGTACTCTAAAAGTCGGGTCTTCTTCAGCCAATTTTTGCAACGCCGTACCCATTCTTTCCTGGTCACCCTTTGTCTTTGGTTCCACAGCAACGGAGATGACAGGTTCTGGAAAAACAATGGATTCCAAAATAATTGGACGGCTTTCATCGCATAGAGTATGACCTGTAAAAGTATTTTTTAAACCAACAGCCGCGGCAATCTCACCGGCATACACTTCCTCAATCTCTTCGCGATGGTTGGCATGCATTCTTACCAAACGGCCAATCCGTTCTTTCTCTCCGGTAGTTGTGTTTAAAACATAAGAACCTGCTTTTAAAGTTCCGGCATAAACGCGAAAAAAAACTAATTTGCCGATAAAAGGGTCGGCTGCGATTTTAAAAGCTAACCCGACAAACGGTTCATTTTCAACTATTTTAATCGCGACTTCTTTTTCTTTATCCTCAGCGTCAAAACTCTTAGGCGGCGCAATATCCAAAGGACTTGGCAAATAATCTAAAACAGCGTCCAACATAAACTGCACGCCTTTATTTTTTAAAGCGCTGCCGCATAAAATCGGCACAATTTCAAAATTGACAACGGCTTTACGCAAAACTTTTTTTAAATCATCCACAGGAATGTCTTCGCCGGCCAAATATTTATTCATCAAAATCTCGTCGTTTTCACAAATTTTTTCCACTAACTCGTTGCGGTATTTTTCCACTTTTTCTTTCATGTTCTCCGGGATGGCTTCTTCCTGAATATCTTTGCCCATATCATCCAAATAAATATATGCTTTGCGGGTCAAAAGATCTACCTGGCCTTTAAAATCAGCTTCCGCTCCAATCGGCAATTGCAAAGGAATGGCATTTTTTGTTAAACGTTCATGAATGGAAGAGACATCAGCATAAAAATTCGCGCCCATACGGTCCAGTTTATTGATAAAACACAAACGCGGCACATGATATTCGTCAGCATAACGCCAGTTGGTTTCTGATTGCGGTTCTACGCCAGCTACACCGTCAAAAATAACCACGGCGCCGTCCAAAACGCGCAAAGAACGTTTCACCTCAACAGTGAAATCAATATGTCCAGGAGTATCAATTAAGTTGATGCGGCAATCCTTCCAAAAACAAGTTGTGGCGGCGGAAGTGATGGTGATGCCGCGCTCTTTTTCTTGTTCCATCCAGTCCATTGTTGCTTCGCCTTCGTGCACCTCGCCGATTTTATGCTTCTTGCCTGTGTAAAATAAAATACGCTCGGAAACAGTTGTTTTTCCAGCGTCAATGTGAGCGATAATACCGATATTGCGCGTCTTTTCCAATGAATATTCTCTAGGCATAAAAATTAACGGGCAAAATGAGCAAAGGCCTTGTTGGCTTCAGCCATACGATGCACTTCTTGTTTCTTTTTCATAGCATCGCCTTGATTTTCAGCAGCCGCCATAATTTCATTAGCCAATCTTTCAGCCATTGGTTTGCCTTTAACTTTTCTGGAGGCCTCAATTATCCAACGGAAGGTCAAAGCATTTTTTCTCTCGCCTCTTACAGGGAGAGGCACTTGATAATTGGCGCCGCCAACGCGGCGTGATTTTGTTTCCACGGTCGGACCGACATTTTTCATTGCTTCTTCAAAAACTTTCAACGCGTCTTTTTGAGTTTTCTTGGCGATTAAATCAAAAGCTCCATATACAACCCGTTGGGCTACGGTTTTCTTGCCCTTACGCATAACATAATTAATAAATTTCGCCACAATAACATTATTGTATCTTACATCGGGCAGAATTTCTCTTTTTGGCGCTTTTTTTCCTCTCATATATTTTATTTTTTACTTCTTTTAGCGCCGTATAAAGAACGGCTACGTTTACGACCTGCAACTCCTTGAGTATCAAAAATGCCGCGAACAATATGGTAACGGACGCCTGGCAAATCCTTTACGCGGCCGCCGCGCACCATCACGATGGAGTGCTCTTGCAAATTGTGTCCGATGCCTGGAATATACGCAGTAACTTCCATGCCGTTAGACAACCTTACCCTTGCTATTTTACGCAAAGCAGAGTTAGGTTTTTTCGGCGTCATAGTGGTAACTTTCAAACAAACCCCGCGCAAAAACGGTTTAGGGTTTTCCAAATTGACGCGGCGTCTGTGCAAAGTGTCCAAACCAAAATGCATTGCCGGCGACTTGCTTTTCTTTTTAATGGACTTGCGTCCTTTTCTAATAAGTTGTTGTATTGTAGGCATAAATTAAAATAAAAACAAAGAGCTTCAAACTCTTTGTGGGCAACTCTTAAACTAATTTTCCACAAAGCTTAAAAATAGTATATAGAAAAGATAAAAATGTGTCAATAGATAGGATTTAAAGAAGCGACAGTTTAATGTTTTAATTTTTTTTCAAGATAGACGTATTATAGACGAAAAATAGACGAATGTCAAGTTGTCCGCATTCTGCATGATAAAACCTTACTGAAAGGCCTTCCGTTCTGCAATTTTAAAACCTTACCGAAATGGAGTAAAGTTGGAGCTTAAAAAGGTTAATTCATATAAGCTCCAACAATATGATGAATAT
>Ga0265296_1001544_pt1 | contig 26039 bp, 23 predicted proteins | sample MunlanPumphouse1_FD_189073 | JGI IMG/M metagenome (GOLD analysis project Ga0265296, IMG submission 189073) | Groundwater microbial communities from a municipal landfill in Southern Ontario, Canada - Pumphouse #1 | ecosystem: Environmental > Aquatic > Deep subsurface > Groundwater | place... | reverse complement strand
AGGTAAGAAAATTTTTGATAATTTAACTGAAAGATTGAAGGAATATAATGCGCCCGCTTGGCTTTCTTTTGATGTAAGTAAATTGGAAGGACGTATTTTAGCTAAACCGAAAAATACAGAAACCTTTCTTGATTTAAATGCTGTGCTTGAATTTTATAGTCGTTAATATTATAAATTTATATAAAAAATTATGCCTGAATATAAAATAATTATGCCTTCTAAACCTCGTATTGTTTTGGAAGAGGACAATAAGGGAGTATTTGAAATAGACGGTTTATATCCTGGATATGGCCATACTTTAGGCAACAGTCTAAGACGAATCATCCTTTCTTCTTTGCCGGGGGCTAGTATTACTTCTATCAAAATAGATAGTATTTCTCATGAATTTCAGACAATGGATGGAATTAAAGAGGATGTAATTGTGATGATTTTAAATTTGAAGAAAATTCGTTTTAAAATGATTTCTGATGAACCACAATTAGTGACACTTTCCATAAAAGGACCAAAAGAAGTTTTAGCAAAAGATATTAAAACTGGCGGACAGGTAGAAATTTTAAATCCAGATTTGCACCTTGTAGAAATCACAGGTAAAATCAATTTAAATATTGAGATGAAGATTGAAAAAGGTTTAGGTTTTATTCCGAAAGAAGTTTTACAAAAAGAAAAAGTAGATATTGGCATGATTGCAGTGGATGGTATTTTTACTCCTATTCGTCGTGTTTCTTATGAAGTTGAAAATATGCGTGTTGGAGATAATACCAATTATAATCGTCTTAGAATTTCAATTGAAACAGATGGTACTCTCACTGCGCGTGAAGCTTTTCATAAATCTATCGAGATAATGATTTACCAACTAAAAGCTATTGTTGATTTTAAAGAACCAGAAGTTTTAGCAGTTGAAGAAATCGGAGTTTCAACCAAAAATAAAGAAAAAAAGATTGATGAGACAGAAAATAAAAAGACAGATGATTTCACTGATGTTTTAAAGACTCGTACTGATGGTTTGGATCTTTCCACTAGAACTCTAAATGCTCTTACTGCTGCCAATATCCGGACCTTAGGAGGTTTAGCTAGAAAGAAAAGAGAAGACTTGTTAGAAGTTGAAGGTATTGGAGAAAAAGGTATTAGTGAAATTAAAAAAGTATTATCAAAATTTGGTCTAAATCTTAAGGAATAACTAGAACCTAGAAGCTAAGACCTAGAAAACTAATTTATGCGACACCATAACACAAAAAGAAAATTCGGGAGAGATAAGAATCAAAGAAAGGCTTTATTAAGTTCTTTGGCGCTTAATTTAATTGTACGCGGAAAAATAAAAACAACTATGCCGAAGGCAAAAGAGTTACGTCCATTTATTGAAAAACTTGTTACTAAAGCAAAAAAAGGAGATGCCGCTACTCGCCGAGTTGTTATTTCTAAACTTTCTAATCGTAGTAAAGAAGTTAAAAAACTTTTTGAAGTTATTGCTCCTAAATATATGGATAAAAAAGGTGGATACACCAGAGTTTTAAAATTAGGAGCTAGAAAAGCCGATGGAGCTGAAATGGCTATAATAGAATTTATTTAAATATTATATGGAAAAAAATAAAAAAACAGAAGAAAAAATTATAGATGCGACAGAAAGAACACTAGGTAGAGTAGCTAGTGAAATAGCTTTGTCTCTTATGGGTAAAACTAAGGCTTCTTTTGAAAGGCATCTTTATTCTGGTTTTAAGGTAAAAGTAGTCAATGCTTCAAAAATTAAAATTACTGCCAAAAAATTGGAAGAGATTTATCATACTAGATATTCTGGATATAGAGGTGGGCTTCGTATTTTGAAAGGCACGGAAACAGTAGAAAAAAAAGGATTGAAAGAATTGCTAAAATTAGCAGTTTATCATATGCTTCCAGGAAATAAATTGAGAAGAGAAATGATGAAAAATTTAAAAATTGAAGATTAATAAAATATTAGTATGGATAAAGATAAAAAAACAACTAAAGAAAAATCCCTCGGTCGTAGACCTATGGGCGAGATAAAAGAAGTATATGTTGAAGCTATTGGCCGAAGGAAAACTTCTACTGCCAGAGTGCGTATTTGGCAAGCAACTAAATCTAGTTTTATTGTGAATGGCAAAGAAGTAAGAGAATATTTCCAAACGGAAGAACAAAGACGCTTAGTTTCAGATCCGATAATGAAGGGTTTAGTTGGACAGGAAAAAACTAGCAATAAATGGATGGTGGAAGCAAAAGTATCAGGCGGAGGGACTCATTCTCAAGCTGAAGCTGTTCGTCATGGCCTTGCTCGAGCATTGGTTTCATTTGATATTGAATTGAGACATAAATTAAAGACTTTGGGTTTTCTAAAACGTGATCCACGAGCCAAAGAACGAAGAAAATTCGGTTTGAAAAAAGCTCGTAAAGCTCCTCAGTGGTCTAAACGCTAAAAAACGCAAGAATAATGTTTTTAAGGGGTTTTGAGCGCGACGGCGCGAAAACTTCAGGATTTTTTAAGCTTCAAAAAATCCGTACCGGCAAAAATATTGATTCTTGAGTTTTTTAGATATTAAAAAATTAAAAGTAGCTGCTTTTTCACGGCTCGCACTCCAACCTGAATGTGGCAACTGAATCTAATATTGCGTATGCCGAAAAAAGCACTACTTTTTATTTTTTTGAAATTTATGCTAATATAAAATTATGTCAGACAAAGAAGAAAAAAAGGAACCCGAGCTAGAAGCCGAGGTTTTGGAGTTTGAATTTAATGAAGATGGAGAAGAAGATTTGAAAAAAACCCTTAAAAAACTGAGGGCTGATTTGAAAGCTTGTAAAGGTGAAAAGGATGAATATTTAAATGGTTGGCAGAAAGAACGGGCAGATTTTATAAATTACAAAAAACAAGAAGATGACAGAAGGGCCAATTTTTCAGAATCAATTCGCGAACGCATATTGACGAGATTTTTGACAGTTTTAGATAGTTTTAATATGGCGTTTTCTAACAAAGATTCTTGGAGCAAAGTAGATGAAAATTGGCGTAAGGGAATTGAACATATTTATACCCAATTAAATAATATTTTTGAAGAATATGATGTAAAAGAAATAGGTGCAGTTGGAGAAAATTTTGATCCGAATATTCATCAATCCATTGATATGACTCCAACCGATAAAAAAGAAGATAATCATAAAATTTCCGAAGTTATTCAAAAGGGCTATAAACTTGGCGACCGTGTCATCCGCGCCGCTCGAGTAAATGTTTTTGAATACAAAGAATAAAAGATGGAAAAAGAAAAAGATTATTCAAATTTGCGCCTTAAATTGGTGCTTAAATATTATTGGCAAGTAATTAGGAAATATAAAGTTTCTTTTTTTACTATTATTATTTTTACAATAGTTTTTTCAGCTCTGGATGTTTATATTCCGCTTCAATATTTAAAACTTTGGGATGTTTTAAGTACAAATGATTTTTCTGTTGTTTCAACCGCTAAAGCAATAATAATTTTAGTTTTGATTTTAAATATTTTTGGGTGGATTATTCGTAGAGTTTCAGGATTTTCTCTTGCTTATTTTGAGTCAAAAGTTAAAGCAGGTCTTCGCGAACAAGCTTTTTCTTATTTAATTGGCCACTCTCATTCTTTTTTTGCAAATAACTTTAGTGGATCATTAACTCAAAAAATAAGTAAATATGCAAATTCTTTTGAAAAACTTACTGACAAAATGGCCGCTGATGCATTGCCACTCTTTATTCGCAGTGTTGGTACAGTCATAGCTATTTATGTTTTATTTCCTAAATATGCTTATATTTTGGGTGTATTTTGTATAGTGTTTTTAGTAACAGCTTTTATTTATACTCGATATAAACTCAAATATGATGTTCTTGCTTCTATGGCTGACAGTAAAACAACTGGAGTTTTGGCTGATGCCATTGGTAATCATTCGTCAATACAATTTTTTACAGGTTATAAATATGAACAAAATTATGCAGGGAAAGTGATTGAAGAACAGCAAAAAGCAACTGTTTTAAATTGGTATTTGTGGGAGGGACTGACGGTTATTCAAAGTTTTTATTTAGTTATTACTCAGTTTATTATTTTTTGGGTAGCCATCGGTGATTGGCAAATTTCTTTGATTACTTTACCTATAATGATATTATTGCAAACTTATTTTATCCGTCTTGGTGATAATTTATGGAGTTTTGCGGGTATTGTTCGAACTTATTATGATAGTTTTGCCAATGCTCAAGAGATGGCTTTAATTTTCGATACGCCTTACGAAATTGTTGATAATCCAATAGAAGTTGCTAAAAATATAAAAGGAGAAGTTATTTTTGACAATGTCACTTATGTTTATAAAAATAATAACAATAAAGTATTAGATAGTTTTTCTTTAAAAATTCCGGCTGGACAAAAAATTGCTATTGTTGGTTCTTCTGGGGCAGGGAAGACGACTTTCGTGCGTTTATTAATGAGATTATTTAATTTAACTTCAGGTCAAATTACAATTGATGGAATAGATATTAGTAAAATTTCTCAACAGAATCTTCGTGAACAAATTGCTTTTGTGCCACAAGATCCCATACTCTTTCATCGTACCTTAATGGAAAATATTCGTTATGGCAGACGAGATGCCACTGATGAAGAAGTATTAGAAGCTGCTCATTTAGCGCACTGTGATGATTTTATAGACCAATTACCTCTTAAATATAAGACATATGTAGGGGAGCGGGGAGTAAAACTTTCTGGTGGCGAACGTCAGCGAGTAGCTATCGCTCGAGCAATATTGAAAAATGCTCCGATTCTCATTTTGGATGAAGCGACTTCTTCACTTGATTCTCACTCTGAATCTTTGATTCAAGACGCATTGATAAAACTAATAAAGGGGAAGACTACTATAGTCATTGCTCACAGACTTTCAACCATCAGGCAAATGGATCGTATTATTGTGCTTGAAAAGGGGAAAATTATTGAAGATGGAACTCACGAAGAACTTGTTAATAAAAAAAGTGGTCTTTATAAAAAACTTTGGGATTTACAAGCTGGAGGTTTTAAAAATATAATATAATTTATAAAAATTCAGAAATCTTTTGAATTTTTAGGATTTTTTTATGCTTTTTAGAAAAGCGAGTTTTGTTTCCTCGTCTAATTTATCTGTGACAATTATCATTAATTCAGTTCCCAATCCTAAATCTTTTTTGATGTTTGTAAAAAGATGTTCGTATGGAAAAGGGGATATCCAGACGGTGTTTTTTATACAAGTAAAATCTGCTTTCTTCAGAAGATAACGCAAAGCTTCGCGTTCGTTTTTTCTTTCTTCCGGAATATCTAAAATTATAATTCTCCATAATCCATCCCAAACAGTGGAAACTAATGCCCCACTTCCTTCAAGTTTTATACAATTTAATTTATTTTTTCCTTTCTTTGTTAGTTTCAAATAATCTTTATTGTCAGAATGAAGCATCTCTATACATCCAGATTCTACTAAGTTTTTAATAGAACGAGTCAGGGCATACGCCCCCTCTTTATGGAGGAGGGGGTCGGGGGTGGTGATTTTATCTTTTAATTCGTCTACAGGAATAGCTGGCTTTTCAGCCAATATTTTTAATATTTTATTAGAATATCCTTTTTTGCTTGACATGTATATAGCCTATCATATATACTAGTTTTATACAAATAATTCGCGGTCGCGAAATATAAGTTAAATTATAAATAACATATAAAAAATATGAGCAAAATAATAGGTATAGATTTAGGTACAACAAATTCTGCAGTCGCTTTTATTGAAGGAGGCGTGCCAAAAATTATTGAAAATGTCGAAGGTAATCGTACTACTCCTTCTGTAGTTGCCACAGCAAAAAATGGTGATCGTATAGTTGGGCTTCTTGCTAAAAGACAAGCAGTTACAAATCCAGAAAATACAATTTCTGAAATAAAACGTTATATGGGTCACAGATATGATGACCCAGAAGTACAAAAAGATAAAGAGACAGCTCCTTTTAAAATTGAAACCGGAGACAATGGTGGAGTGAAAGTAAAAATGTCAGATAAATTTTACCGTCCAGAAGAAATTTCTGCCATGGTATTGCAAAAAATAAAAGCTGACGTTGAGGCTAAATTAGGAGAAAAAATAACTGAAGCAGTCATCACTGTGCCAGCGTATTTTAATGATGCTCAAAGAAAAGCAACTAAAGACGCAGGACAAATTGCTGGGCTAGATGTAAAAAGAATTATCAATGAACCAACGGCAGCTGCTCTTGCTTATGGATTTAATAAAAAGAAAAATGAAAAAATAGTGGTGTATGATTTCGGTGGAGGAACTTTTGATGTTTCTGTTTTGGAAATTGGAGATGATGTGATAGAAGTTAAATCTACCGATGGAGACTCTCATATGGGTGGAGGAGATATTGATAGAAAAATTATTTCTTGGATTGCTGAAGAATATAAAAAAGAATCTGGAGTAGATGTTCGAAAAGACCCTCTTGCTCATCAAAGATTAAAAGAAGCAGCTGAAAAAGCAAAACATGAACTCTCTACTACTATGGAAGCGGAAATAAATATTCCATTTATTACTTCTGATGCTGAAGGTCCAAAACATTTACTCTTAAAAATGTCTCGAGCTACCCTTGAATCTATTGCTAAAGAATATGTAGATCGCTCTATCGAAATAACAAAAAGAGCGTTAGAAGCATCACCGTTTAAAATGGGTGAAATAAATGAAATTATAATGGTGGGAGGACAAACTCGCATGCCGATGATAGTAGAAGCGGTAAAAAATCTTTTCGGTAAAACTCCAAATATGTCTATTAACCCTGACGAAGTGGTGGCTTTGGGCGCGGCGGTACAAGCAGGCGTTTTGGCTGGAGATGTGAGAGATGTTCTACTTTTAGATGTTATTCCACTTTCTCTTGGTATTGAAACGCTGGGAGGAGTTGGTACAAAATTAATTGAAAGGAATACTACTATTCCAGCTTCTAAATCTCAGGTATTTTCGACCGCAGCTGATAATCAAACTTCGGTAGAAATTCACATTGTGCAAGGAGAACGTCCTATGGCTTCTGACAACAAATCTCTCGGTCGCTTTATTTTGGATGGTATTCCACCAGCCCCTAGAGGTATGCCTCAAGTAGAAGTAACATTTGATATTGATGTGAATGGAATATTGAATGTGACGGCTAAAGATAAAGCTTCAGGTAAAGCTCAATCAATCAAAATTGAGGCAAGTTCTGGATTGAAAGAAGAAGATATTAAAAAAATGCAACAGGACGCAGAAGTTCATGCTGAAGAAGATAAAAAGAAAAGAGAAATTGTTGATATAAAAAATACAGCAGAAATGATTATTTATACTGCAGAAAAAGCGTTGAAAGATAATGAAGAAAAAATTCCAGCAGATGTGAAAGATGCAGTGAATACAAAAATAACTGCCTTGCGTGGAGTGAAAGATGGAATGGATGTTGAGGCAATTAAAAAAGCTACGGAAGAATTATCTGCTGAAATGTCTAAAATTGGCGAGGCTATGAGTAAAGCTGGTGCCGAAACTCCTCCTGCTTCAGCTCCCGAAGAACAAAATCCCGAAGTGCATGATGCAGAATATAAAGAAAACGAAAAGCCAGGCGACGAAACTCCAAAAGCGTAAAAATAAAAAGCCCCTTTAAAGGGGCTTTTTATTTTGTTAATTTCTGGTATAATTTATATGTATGGAATTGCACGAAATACCTAAAAATAAAGAAATCACATATATTGGCTATACTACTTATCGAGACAAAAACCAGCTTTTTGGTATTAAACGTAAAGATAGGCGTCAGCATGTTTATATTCTCGGAAAATCTGGTACCGGTAAGTCTGCCCTGATGTTTAATATGATTATTCAGAATATTGAAAATGGTGATGGAGTTTGTATGGTTGATCCGCACGGAGAGAACGTAGAAGCGATTTTGTCGGCTATTCCGCCACATCGCATGAAAGATGTTGTTTATTTTAATCCGGCTGATACTGACCATCATATTGGATTTAATGTTTTGGAACTTATTGACCCAAAATACAAACACTTAGTAGCTTCTGGACTGATGGGGATTTTTACTAAAATTTGGGCCAATGCTTGGAGTGCCAGAATGGAATACATTTTGAATAATGCCATTCTTGCTTTGCTTGATACTCCCGGCACAACTCTACTTGGTATTCCTAGAATGTTAGTAGATAAGGATTACCGTCAAAAAATAATTTCTAATTTAAAAGATCCGGTTATTAAAGCTTTTTGGGTGCATGAATATGAAGCTTGGCAAGAAAAATTTAGAAATGAAGCTATCGCGCCGATTCAGAATAAAGTTGGACAATTTCTTTCTACTTCCATCATTCGAAATGTGGTAGGTCAGTCTAATAGCACTATAAATATTTTTGACATAATGAATGAAGGCAAGATTTTTCTGGTAAATGTTTCCAAGGGGCGTATCGGTGAAGATAACTCTTCACTTTTAGGAGGTATGATTATTACTAAAATTCAGCTGGCGGCTATGGAACGAGTACGTATTCCAGAAGAAACCAGAAAAGATTTTTATCTGTATGTAGATGAATTTCAAAATTTCGTGACAGACGCTTTTGCGGGTATCTTGTCTGAAGCTAGAAAATATAGATTAAATTTGACAGTGGCTCACCAATACACTGCTCAACTTGTGACAGAAAAAAATTCAAGCGTTCGAGATGCTATTTTTGGAAACGTCGGCACCATGATGGTTTTTCGAGTTGGAGCTGATGATGCTGAATTTTTAGAAAAAGAATTTGAACCTGAATTTACTCCTCAAGATGTTGTAAATTTACCGAATTTTAAAATTTATTTGAAACTAATGATAGATGGTGTGTCCTCTCGTCCTTTTTCCGCCAGAACACTTCCCCCTATGGTGAAATCTGGAAATAAAAAAATTGAAGAGGAAGTTATTAATTCTTCTCGTGCTTTATATTGTAGACCAAGAGAAGTAGTGGAAAGAGAAATCAATAATTGGAGTGGAATGTCTATTGGGGATGACAGTAATATTGGTGGGGTAGAAAGATTCCCAACTGTCTGTTCAATTTGTAAGAAAGAAACAACTGTTCCTTTTAAACCAGAAGTTGGTAGAGCAGTGTATTGTAAAGACTGTATTGCCAAAATAAAGTCTGGGGAAATAAAACCTATTGCTGGATCAATAAAACAAATTAAACAAGATGAAACTTTATTTTATAAACCTTTGGCAGATCTTGGTATTGAATTTAAATCAAAAGATGAAAACAAAAATGGAGAAGCAGAAAGATATCCAGAAAGAGCTGGGAAAGCTGTACCTCATTCTGCACCACCCCGAATATTTTCAACCATCAAAAAAGTTTTTACTAAAACTGTTTTGCCAAAAGTTGAAATTCCCCAGAAAGTTACGAGAGATAACACAGCTTTGAGGGAAATTTTAAATAAAACACTTTCTGAAAATAAAATTCCCGAAGAAAAGAAAAAAGAACCAGAGATAAAAAAAGTTGAAGTGCCAGTAAAACCAGCGATGTCTTTAAATGAATTAAAAAATCCAACTCCTGTCTCGAATGTTGCATTAAAGGATAGATCTGCTAGCAAAGAAGAGATGGATAAGTTAAAGAATTTTATTCAAACAACCAATATACCTGTTCCTCCTAAGGAAGAAGTAAAAGCTTCGCCCGGAGGTCTACAGCCGAGGGAAGTTCCAGAAGATGTTTTGAGAAAGATTTTGGAATGATATGAAAGAAGAAGTCAAAAATTGTCAGAACTGCCAAAAAGACTTCACTATAGAAGAAGAAGATTTTTCTTTTTACGAAAAAATTAAGGTTCCTCCGCCGACATTCTGCCCAGAATGTCGTTTTCAACGTCGATTAATGTTTAGAAATGAGCGACATCTTTATAAACGTGAGTGTGGGTTATGTAAAAAAAATATAATTTCAACATTTTCACCTAAAAAACCAAGAATTGTTTATTGTCAAAAATGTTGGTGGAGTGACAAATGGAACCCTCTTGATTATGGGAGAGAATATGATTCAAAACAACCATTTTTTAAGCAAATAGACTCCCTTCTCCATGAAATTCCATTAGTGGCCTTGGGTAATAATTATCCTACATTAGTTAATAGTGAATATATAAACGAATCAGGTGATGCAAGGAATTGTTATTTAATATTTGATACCGATTTTTGTGAAAATGTTTTGTATTCTACGAAATTATCAAATATGAAAGATTCCATGGATATACATAGGGGAGGAGAATCAGAGTTATGTTATGAAAGCATAAGTTGTTACAGGTCTTCAAGAATTTTTTTTAGTGAAGATATAAACAATTCAGTAGATATTTTCTTTTCAAAAAACCTATCAGGATGTATGAATTGTTTTGGTTGTGTGAATTTACGAAATAAAACCTATTATCTATGGAATGAACCATATTCAAAAGAAGAATACGAGAAAAAAATAAAACTTTTGAAAAGTGAAATTATAACTCACATAGGCATACAAAGTTTTCTTTTGAAGGCTGAAAAATTTTGGTTAAAAAAACCACAAAAATTTATGCATGGGTTTCAAAACGTAAATGTGTCTGGCGATTACTTAAATGAATCTAAAAATGTTAAAAAATCATTTCAAGTTCGTGGGTTGGAAGATTCCAAATTTTGTCAGTTTTTGAAGGATGGAGGTGTAAAAAATGCCTATGATTATACAATTTGGGGGAACAACGCGGAATTAGTATATGAATGTATAAATGTTGGCATGGGAATTCATAATACTAAATTTTGTAATGTATGTGCCTTAGGAAATACTATAAATACAGAATATTCTATTTGGTGTCTGGATGTTATGAATCTTTTTGGTTGCTCTGGTTTACGTAAGAAAAAATATTGTATTTTAAATAAACAATATTCTCCAGAAGAATTTATTTCTCTGCGTAATAAAATTATTGAGGATATGCAAAAAAATCCATATATAGATAAAAAAGGTAGAGTATGGAAGTATGGAGAATTTTTTCCTTACGATCTTTCGTATTATGGATATAATGAAACAGATGCTGACACATATTTCCCTATTAGTAAAGATAAAGCTTTTGATTTTGGTTGGAAATGGCTAGAGGAGACTTCATCTGAATACAAGATTTCAATTAAAGCAGAAAATTTACCCAGTATGATTAGTGATGTAAAAGATGATATTTTAGAAGAAATAATTGAATGCAGCTTATGTCGCAAAGCATATCGTTTTACTAGTGCAGAGATAATATTTTTACGTAGGTTTAATTTACCATTACCAGACAAATGTTTTGAATGTCGTTTGAAGCGCCGTTTAGCTAGAATGAACCCCATGAGATTATGGCATCGTAAATGTATGAAAGAAGGTTGTCAAAATGAATTCGAGACAAGTTATGCGCCAGATAGATCAGAAATCATTTACTGCGAGAGTTGTTATAATAAAGAAGTATATTAAAATTTCTCCCCTACCCGAGGGGTAGGGGTGAGATGTGGAATTTTAGCTAAAAAAGTAGTAAAATAAAGTTTATATGCCAAAGGCAAATCGAGTGCAAATAATCAAATACGGACCACCACCGCCAGAATTGCCGGTGTTTGGCAAAGTTAAACCTGAAGAGGTTTCTTTTATTGGGCGTACGAATTACGTGGCTTCTTTGGAAGAAAAGAAATTTATTTTTGGTATTAAACGCATAGATCGCAGACGACACCTTTATATTATTGGAAAATCTGGAGTCGGTAAAAGTAAATTATTGGAACTTTTAGTCAGACAAGATGTTGTATATAATCATGGGTTGTGTGTTATTGACCCTCACGGAGAAACTATAGATGCAATTATTGATTTTGTTCCGAAAGAACGCATTGAAGATGTATGTATCATAGATCCTTCAGATGTTGATTTTCCAGCCTCTTTCAATCCATTAGCTAATGTTGACCCTATGTTTAAATTTCAATTAACTCAAGGATTGATTGAAGTTTTACAGAAACAATTTGGCGCCAATTGGACTCCTCGTCTTGAGCACGTTTTTCGTTTTACTTGTTTAGCCTTGCTTGATTATCCACATGCTACCATGCGTGGAATGATATCAATGCTAACAGACAGAAATTATAGACAGAAAGTGGTGGAATATATTACAGATGATATGGTCAAAAGATTCTTCGCTATCGAATTCGCCGATTGGTCTGAAAAATTTGATACGGACGCTATCATTCCGTTGGTTAATAAACTTGGACAGTTTTTGTCAGATCCTTTGCTCCGAAATATTTTTGGACAGAAACAAAATAAAATTGATATAAGTGATTTGATGAATCAAGGAAAAATAATTTTTATAAATCTTTCAAAGGGACGTATTGGAGAAGAAAATTCATCCTTCTTTGGTTCGATGTTTTTGACTAAAATAAAACAAGCGGGAATGGAACGAGCTAGTATTCCTGAAGCAGAACGTAGGGATTTTTATTTATACATTGACGAGTTTCACAATATTGTTACTCAAACATTTGAAAACATTTTATCAGAAGCTAGAAAATATGCTCTTAATTTGACCATAGCGCATCAATACATCGGCCAGCTTATTCCACAAGTTCAACACGCAGTACTTGGAAATGTTGGAAGTATTGTTTGTTTTAGAGTGGGCGGAGAAGATGCAGTAAAATTAAAACCGGAATTTGAACCTTTATTCGGAGTGAAAGATATGATTAATCTGGCGGTGGCAGAATTTTATGTCAAAATGACTATTGATGGGGAATCTTATGATCCATTTTCTGCCGAAACTCTCAGAGTTCTTCCACCAACTCATCAATCTTATCGTCAAGAAATTATTGAAGCGTCTCGCAGAAAATATTCAATTTCAAAAGACGATGCTCAGAAATTAATAGAAGAAGAAGAGGCTTCAATTATTCGAAGTGCTGAAGAAAAAGCAATTATTGAAGGTAAGGGAAAAAAGAAAAAAGAAAAAGGAGAAGTAGAAACAGAAGAAGAGGAAAGTGTAGAAGAAGTTTCTCAAAAAGAAGTAAAAAATAAGGCTTCTGGAGAAGCCGAACCTATGATTTAGCGCACAAACATCAAGAAATTTTTGAGCCTTCGCCCTCGGAGTCATAAGGACAGGGGACCAACACGACTCTTTAAATTTCTTGATGTTTGTGCTAATATATACTTATAGATACTATGTCAAAAGATTATTATAATATTTTGGGTGTTAATAAAGGCGCTTCTAAGGATGAAATAAAGAAGGCTTTTTATAAATTGGCGCATAAATATCATCCTGATAAAAAAGAAGGAAATGAATCTAAATTTAAAGAGGTAAATGAGGCTTACCAAATACTTTCAGATGATTCTAAACGTTCAAAGTATGACCAATTTGGATCTGGTTTTGAAAATATGGGACAAGGATATGGAGGCCATGGGCATAGCGGTTTTGAGGGATTTGATTTTTCTGGATTTCAAAACGGTAATGCGGATTTTGATTTTGGGAATTTGAATGATATTTTTAGCGATTTTTTTACGGGTGGAATGGGGGGAGGAAGAACCCAAGCAAGACGTGGGCGTGATATTTCTACTGAAATACAAATTTCTTTTGCGGAATCTGTTTTTGGCACTAGTAGAAAAATTTTACTTACTAAAACATCAAATTGTACTGTTTGTAGTGGTATTGGGGCAAAACCTGGTACCAAAATGGAAACTTGTAAATATTGTAACGGCCAAGGAAAAATTCGCGAAGCCAAAAGAACTATTCTCGGAACTATTTCTAGTACAAAAATTTGCGAAGAATGTTTAGGTTCCGGAGAAGTGCCAAAAGAAAAATGTGAAAATTGTAAAGGTAAAGGAGTGTTGCGCAAAGAGGTAGAAGTTTCTGTAAATATTCCAGCTGGTATGCGAGATGGAGAGATGATTAGAATGACAGGGGGAGGTGAAGCTGTTTCAAAAGGAACGTCAGGGGATTTATATATAAAAATAAATGTTGCTTCGCATGCTGTATTTAAAAGGGAGGGGCATGATTTGGTGATGAATTTGGATTTAAAACTCTCGGATGCTTTATTGGGCGCAGAATATCCAATTCAGACGTTAGATGGACAAATAAGTGTCAAAATTCCGGAAGGCGTTTCCATTAATGAAATTCTTCGCATAAAAGGTAAAGGCGTGCCTATCTCAAAAAGCAAACGTGGAGATTTGTTAATAAAATTGAAAATAAAACTTCCTGCCAAAATTTCTCGCAAATCTCACGAACTTATAGAACAACTTAAAAAAGAGGGGATCTAAATTAAGAGAGTAGTTTTTTCTTAAATTTGTGTGCCATGATTTTATAGCAAAGTAATGAAGCGCCGAATTCGGTTAGAACTGAGTCACGTTGGGGAGAAACTTCTACAATATCTGCGCCGATTACATCTTTTTTCTCAAATAATTTTTCCAATAAATTGAGAGTATAATTCCAATCAAGTCCTCCTTGCACTGGAGTGCCAGTACCTGGCATAAAACTCGGGTCTATGCCATCTACGTCCAGCGAGAGATAAACCTTTTTAGTTTTAATTGATTTTATAATATCATCGATTTTTGGTATTTTGGTATTTTTTGTCCATGGGAAAACAGTAATTGTTTTTTTGTTTTTTTCTTCAAAATTATATTCATATTTAGAAAAAGTTCTAATCCCCACTTGCACTAAATTAAAACCCAAATCATGAGCCCTACGCATTACACAAGAATGAGCATATTTATTATGATTATTGCTATAATCACTGTTATCGTCGCGCAAATCTTGATGGGCATCTATTTGGAAAATTGTAATATCTTTCGTTTTTTCTTTTTTGGCAATTGCCTTTAATGCCCCAAGAGACACAATATGTTCTCCACCTAACATGATTATAAATTTTTTATCGCTCAATAATTTTTGATATTCAGAATCTATTTTTGCTATTGTCTTTTCCGAACTCAATTTTTGAATACCTAATATTTCTTTATGAGCAGTTTTTAATATTTTTGCTGGTTCGCAAAGTAAATCGACATCAAAAAGTTCTAAATTATTATCCAGACATTCAATGATTCTTTTTGGAGCTTTAGCGGTACCACCCATAAAAGAGACCCCGTTTTCATATGGAGCGCTGAGCAACACTATATCAGCATTTTTTATATTTTTTGTATTTACAATTCTATCAATCATATTGGCTTAATAATACTAAATTACTATTATTTTTGCAAAATAGTTGTTATACTGAGTTATATTAAAAATTAGAATTAAGACTTATTTATGAGTATCAAAACAGCAGAATTTGTAAGCCCAGGACATCCAGACAAAATTTGCGATTTCATCGCCGACTCTATTTTAGATGCATATTTAGCGGAAGATAAAAATAGTCGAGTGGCGGTGGAAGTAATGGGAGGACATAATTTAATTACAGTTAATGGAGAAGTGACTAGTCATAGTTCTCCAGATTTAGAAAAAATAGTTCGAGAAATAGTTGGACAAAATTTTAAAGTAACAATTAATTTATCAAAACAAAGTCCTAGTATTGCTCATGGAGTTGATATTGGGGGAGCAGGAGACCAAGGAATAATGAAAGGTTACGCTACAGCTGAGACAGAAAATATGATGCCGAAAGAATATGAATTAGCTAGAAATCTTTGTATGAAAGTTTATGAAAAATATTCTTATGATGGAAAAGTGCAAGTGACTATAGATGGAGATAAAATAAAAACAGTGGTAGTAAGTTTTCAAAATACAAAAAATGCAGATTTGTTGCCGTTAGTAAAAAATATAATTGAAGCGGAGGAATATTTAATTAATCCAGCAGGGGAATGGACCTTAGGTAGTTTTGACGCAGACACAGGATTATCTGGAAGAAAAATAGTGATAGATAATTATGGACCGCAAATAGCAATCGGTGGGGGTTCTTTTTCTGGTAAAGATTATACCAAAGTAGATAGAAGTGGGGCTTATATGGCTCGGAAAATAGCAGTTGATTTTATAAAAAATAAAAAAGTAAAAGAAGTATTTGTAAAACTGGCTTATGCCATTGGTAAGCCGGAACCAGTGATGGCGGTGGCTGTTTTGGATGGGAAGGAGATTGAAATAGAGGAATATGATTTGACCCCAAAAGGAATTAGAAAAACGTTAAATCTAGAAAATGTAAAATTCGCTGAGACTGCAAAATGGGGCCATTTTGGCAGAGGATTTAATTGGGATAAATAAATGGAAACTTAATATTGACAAAAACGTTTTTTACGGTATACTGTTTTGATAAATTATAATTTACAGTTCTTTTTTAAAACATTCATTAATCGGAGGTATTATGCATCCCTGGGAAGAAAAACGCGGAGCAATTCATTTTTCTTTAATGTCGAATGGTCTTTCTGGACCTAAGTGGATAAAACATTTACAGGCAAAAAATATTATTATTTCTGAAAATGCCCACGAAATACTTTATTCACCTTATTTTGAATCAACTCATAATATTCCGACTGATATTATAGTTTTGACTGGTTCACAGATTTGTGGAGAGAAATATCTTAGCACTGAGAATATTTTTACAGCTGCTTCTAATCGTGGGCTTAAAAAACCAAAATTAGAATCAGCATGTTTAATTCGAGAAGCATTTACAAACAACGAGATTAGAAATATGGGTTTCTCTTCCATCGTTGTTATGCACGAACCCATTGAAGATGAGGAAGAGGACCCCATGTTCTTGTTATTGCGTTGCGAAAGAAACAATGCATACCTGAATGCCTGTTGTAATAGCAACTGGAAAATATTAGGTAACCGAACCGGTTTTGCCTTTCAAATTTTTGAATAATTATTTTAATCAGCCCTATCTTGGAGAGAGATAGGGTTTTAGTTTGTCATTTTTAAATTTTATTTATTTTATACCCGTCAGAAGAATCTTTTATTTCGTAACCCAGAGAATTTATTTTTTCTCGTAACTCGTCAGATTTTTTAAAATCTTTATTCTTGCGAGCTTCTTCTCGTTCTTCTGCTAATTTTATAATTTCTTCCGGAATTTTTTCTTCTTTTAAATTTTCAAAACCTAATCCAAGAACTTTATCAAAATCAAGAATAGTTGCTTTGTTGTCGGCAGGGGAAACATTTTCGTTTTTCATTAAATCCCAAAGAAGTGATAATGCTCGCGGAGTGTCTAAGTCGTCTTCTAGGCATTCTTTGAACTTTTGTTGGTATTTGAGCTCTATTTTACCTACCGTGTCCCCGAGCCTAATATAAAGCTTATATAGGCGTTTTAAGGCTATTTCTGAGCCTTCTAGGGCCTCCCAGTTGAAATTTACCTTAGTACGATAACTAGCCATTAAAAGCCAAAAACGATATGCGATAGGATTTATGTTTTTTTTAATGATGTTGTTTAGTGTTAAAAAATTAGCATCAGATTTAGCCATTTTTTCATTTCCTACATCCACATGTTCATTATGCATCCAAAATCTAACAGAAGGTTTTTTACCAGTGGCACATTCCGACTGCGCTATTTCATTGGTGTGATGTATAGAAATATGATCGATGCCACCAGTGTGTATATCAAATTGTTCGCCTAAAAATTTCATACTCATAGCCGAACATTCAATATGCCAACCCGGGAATCCTTTTCCGAAAGAAGATTCAAAACCAATTTTGTCATTGAATTTCCATAAAGCAAAATCCTCAGGATTTTTTTTCTCAGAATTTTCAGCCAACCTACTTCTTGATTCTTCTCTAGATATAATACCTCCTCTCAATTTTCCATAATCAGATACTTTAAAAGTGTCAAAATAAATTCCATCGCTTGTTTTGTATGTATATCCTTTTTCTTCTAATTTTTTTATTAAATCTTCATCCTCTTTTATATAATCACTGGCAAAATACATTCCGTCAGGCATTTTAATATTTAATTTTTGCGTGTCTTCTTTGAATTTTTCCGTATAAAATTCCGCAAGCTCTCGCATATTTTTTAATGTCAGTTCTTTTCCTTCTCGCAAAAGCCCTTTGGTCATTTTATCGTCACCTGAATCTGCATCGCTGGTTAAATGTCCCACATCGGTGATATTCATTATCTGTTTTAATTTCAGACCGTTGTATCTGATAGTACGGCATAAAATGTCAGTAAAAACATAAGCACGAAGATTGCCTATATGGGCATAATTATAGACTGTCGGTCCGCAAGAATACATTCGAACTTCTTTTGAATCAATAGGGGAGAAGTCTTCTTTTTGTTTCGTGAGGGTATTGTAAAATTTTAATGACATATGAATTAACTATGAATTACTATGCTGGAATTCATTTCTATATATAGAAATAAGAGTATAAAGCAAACTGATAGTTAAAGGTCCAACCAAAATGCCGACAGGGCCTAAGAGTGAAATTCCACCTAAAACAGAAAAGAGAATTAAAAGGGGAGGCAGATTTATTTTGCTACCTACCACAATCGGATTTAATATGTTATCAATTGTTCCAACCATCAATACTGCCCAAACTAGAAGACCTAGAGCACTCATTGCATGTCCGGTGGCTAGAAGAAATATGATGGCTGGGATAGATACTAATCCGCTACCGATAGCCGGAATAAAAGCAGTAATCATAGCTACTAAACCCCACAGAGCAGGATTTGGTACTCCGAATAAAGCAAAACCGATACTAACTAATGCTCCCTGAACAAATACGATGAAGAGATAACCTTTAACAATTCCATTTACCGCCATAGAAAGTTTATTTATTATTTTTTCATCATCAACATCAGAAAGCGGGCTTAATATTTTTATAGCTCTTTTCCAACGAGCATTGTCTTTCAAGAAAAAGAACATAGACAAAAAAGTGAGGAAAAAAGAAAAAATAGTAGATAAAGTGGAAGTAAAAACCTTAGCGATATTGCTTGTTACTAAAGAAATGACATCTGAAATTTTCCCATACAAATCAAAAGATATACCTACGGGCAATATTTTATTGATGGAATTATTTATTGAATCCAAAAATGGTGAAGTACCTCCACTATTTGCCACTAAATTATAAACATTTTGACTTTGATTTAGAAGAATAATACCTATACCAAAAAGTAATCCACCAACGATAATAATAAAAAGTAACACAGTCAGTAAAGCTGACAACCAATCAGAGAATTTTTTATTTAGCCATTGATAGACGGGGAAAAATACTATAGAGAAACAAATTCCCAGCACCAACACTATCCAGAAAGGGCGGAAGATAAAAAAGGAAAAAATTAAAGTAACGAATAAAAGACTAAAGAAAAAATATCTTTCAATAATTTTTGTTTGCATCCCGTACGAAATAGGAAATCTTTAGATTTCCGTATTTAATTTAACTAATAAAGGCTTCGACATATTCATCATTATAACCCACTTTTTAAGTATAGCATAACTAATAGATTTCGTTCGGGATGCATATGTCCTTTAGAAATCTTGCTTTTTCAACAAAATTAATATAGTATGAAAAGTATGAAATTCGCAGTGATACAAACAGGCGGAAAGCAATATAAAGTCTCAAAAGACGATGTAGTTTCTATTGAAAAAATTACAGGAGAATACAAAGTTGGAGATAAAGTTTCTTTTGACAAGGTTCTTTTGGTTGATGATGGTAAAAATACCACTATTGGTACGCCTTATATCAAAGACGCAAGTGTAGAAACAGAACTAGTGCAAATTGGCCGTTCTCGAAAAGTAATGGTTGTAAAATATAAACAAAAATCTCGTTATCTAAAACGCAACGGCCACCGCCAGCCTTTCTTCAAAGTAAAAATTCTTGCTATAAAATAAAAAAATTCCTGATTGTCAGGAATTTTTTTATTGTCTATTTTTTAGGGCGTTTTTGAGGGTGTCATTATCGGAATATTCTAGTTCGGTGCCAGTAGAAAGGCCTTTGCCTAAAGAGGATATTTTAATACCAAGAGATTCAGTGACGGGTTTTAATTGATTTCGAATATAAAAATCAGTGTGATTACCTTGAGGATTTAAGGAAAAAGCCAAAATTATTTCTTTTAGAGCTTGCCCGTCCTTTGGCGTGGTTTTGTTTTCTTTAATTTTTTCTATCAATTCTTTTACTCTTATTTTTGAATTAGTATTTTTTTCAACAATTGGCACCAGCCCTCCTAGAATAAAATATTTCCCGCTATAAATTCTGCTTTTATAAATACTCTCCAAATCTGAATCTTTTTCTACTATCATTAAAATGGAAGAATCAATATTTGCATCAGAGCATATTTCACACACTTTCTCTTTTTTGCCACCAGAAAGAAAAAATCTAAAACATTCAGAACATTGGGAAGTATCTTTTTTTAATTCTTTTATTAAAGCGGATAGATTTTCTGGATAATCTCCATTTCTAGACATTAAAAAATAAACAAAACGTTTCGCTTGTCTTTCTCCAATTCCAGGAAATTCTTTAAATATTTCTGTTAATTTTTCTATAGTGTTCATGTTTTTTTAAAACTCATCTAATTCTCCACTAGCCTTAGCTTGAGAGAATTCACTAATACTACTTTTTTCAAGATCTATGAAGGTGGTCGTTTTTGCGTCGAAATAAAGATCTATTTTCCCAGTTGGACCATTACGGTGTTTTTCAATCAGAATTTCAGCAATATTTGTTCTCTCAGAGACATCTTTACCCATATCTTCTCGATGAATAAACATTACCACATCAGCATCTTGTTCAATAGAGCCTGAATCACGAAGGTCAGAAAGTCTTGGTCTGCCTCCACGGGATTCTACAGCACGAGAAAGTTGAGAAAGAGCCAAAACCGGTACATCCAATTCTTTTGCTAAACTTTTTAAAGATCTGGAAATTTCTGTCACTTGATTGACCATTGAATTATAATTTTTAGAGGTGGTCATAAGTTGCAAATAATCCACCACTATCAAATCCAAACTTTTTTCCGCTTTCAATCTGCGAGCCAAGGCTTTCATGCGAACAATAGAATTACCAGGTGTATCGTCAATATAAATTTTTGCTTTTGCTAATTTATCTAAAGAATCACGAAGTTGCGAAAAATCTCGGTCGGAAGACAAATGTCCGGTACGCAAATTCCAAGCATTTACTCTCGATTGAGCTGAAAGCATTCTATCTACTAATTGTTGAGATGACATTTCTAGAGAAAATATTAAAACTGATTTATCATTTTTCACTGAGGCCATACGAGCAATATCAAGCGCCAAAGTAGTTTTACCAATAGAAGGTCTGGCGGCAATAATAATCAAGTCGGATTTTTGCAAGCCGGAAAGAGTATTGTCTAAATCTCGGAAACCAGTGGCTAAACCTCGAAGGGCATCTTTGTGTTCGTGTAATCTTTCTAAACGTTCCCAAGCTTCAGGCAAAGCATCTTTTAAGTTTGTATATTTTTGACTTTTTGGGGAAGAAATTACGCTGAATATTTTTTTCTCGGCCATATCCAAAATGTCGGTCATATGGTCATCTCCTTCTTCAAAACCAAGTTCGGAAACATAATCAGCTGCTTCAATCAAACTTCTCAAGACGAATTTTTTTTGCACAATTTCGGCGTAGTGTTTTACATTGGTGGAAGAGGGAACAGTATTTACAATTTCAGCCAAATATTGATTGCCTCCCACTCTCTCTAATAATTTTTGTTCGCCTAATTTTGTAGAAAGAGAAAGCATGTCTATCGGTTCGTTTTTTAGAGACAAGTCCAACATCGCTTTGAAAATTAATTTGTGTTTTTCAACGTAAAAAGAATCCGGACTTATAACATCTTCTACTTCATGAATAGCGTCTTTGCGAAGCATGATGGACCCAAGCACTGCTTGTTCCGAAGGAATACTTTGAGGAGGGATACGCAAATTGTCTTTCTTTGTTTTTACCATTAGGGACATTCTAGCACAGTAAAAAAATAGTCAAAGCCCAAAAATGCATAAGTATGTTATTAAAATGTGGAGAATTATGATAATATATAAGCATGTCTAAAAAGATATTATTATCAGGCGTAAAACCGACAGGCGCGCCCCACATAGGCAATTATTTTGGAGCCATGAAGCAATTCGTGGATCTTCAGAGCGAATATGAAGCTTATATTATGATAGCGGATTATCATGCTTTGAATTTTATTCAAAACAAAGAGGAAATGCAGAAAAACATTATTGGAGTTTTGCTGGATTATTTGGCTATTGGATTGGACCCTCAAAAAGTAACTTTATTTAAACAATCTGAAATAAGCGAGCATACTGAGTTGGCTTGTATTTTTGATACCATCACTACTATGCCGTATTTGATGCGGGCACACGCTTTTAAAGATGCAGAGGCAAAAAATAAAGAAATAAATATCGGTACCTTTAATTACCCAATGTTGATGGCAGCTGATATTTTACTTTATAGTCCAGATATTGTACCGGTAGGGCAAGATCAAAAACAACATGTAGAAATTGCTCGGGACACAGCAGAAAAATTTAATCGAATCTTTGGCGAAACTTTTAAAATTCCAGAACCGATGATTATGAAAAATGTAGAGACAGTACCTGGCACAGACGGACAAAAAATGTCCAAAAGTTATAACAATATTATTCCGCTTTTTGCCGAATATGAAGAAATAAAAAAATGTGTAATGGGTATTGTTACTGATTCAGGCGAAGGAGTACCAAAAAATGTTTATGTTATTCATAAACTTTTCCGAAGCGAAGAAGAATTGAAAAAAATTTATAAAGAAAAAGAGAGGAAATATAAAGAATTGAAAGAATTACTAATAGAAGATATAGAAAAATTTATTGCCCCGTTGCGAGAAAAACGAAAAGAGTTTGCCAAAGATATTCCGAAGGCTTTAGAAATATTAAAAGAAGGAAGCAAGCAAGCAAAAATTGTAGCCTCAAAAAAGATGGAAGAGATTAGAGAAAAAATTGGAGTTAGTTTATAAAATTAAAAATAATTATTATGAAAAACAGAGTTTATATTAAAGATTTAAAAGATAATGTGGGGAAAGAAATAACTATTGCTGGGTGGGTAAATATCAGGCGTGATCAAGGGAAAATGGTTTTTTTTGATATGCGCGATATGACTGGATTGGTGCAGTGTGTAGCTCTTCCTTCACATGAAGAAGCAATAAATGTTGCCAAAGAAATTCGCCCAGAATGGGTTTTGAAAATTGTTGGCATGGTAAATAAACGTCCAGACAAAAACATAAAAGCTGACGTATTAAATGGTGACGTAGAACTTGAAGTCACGGGAATAGAAATTTTAAACAAAGCGGAAACACCAGCATTTCAGGTTAATGAAGATACATTAGGAATTAATGAAGATATGAGAATGAAATATAAATATCTTGATTTGCGTACAGAAAGAATGCAAAAAAATATTCGCAATAGAAACAAAGTCGCAAAATTAATTCGAGATTATTTAATAGAGAAAAAAAATTTTATAGAAATAGAAACACCAATACTTTCTAAATCTACAGCGGAAGGCGCTCGAGATTTTATTGTTCCTTCACGCCTAGATCAGGGGAAATTTTATGCCTTACCACAAGCTCCTCAGCAATATAAACAGCTTTTAATGGCATCTGGCATGGAAAAATATTTTCAAATGGCGAAATGTATGCGTGATGAAGATTTACGAGGAGATCGTCAGCCAGAGTTTACTCAACTTGACCTTGAGATGAGTTTTGTTGATCGTGAAGATGTGATGGCTTTAAACGAAGCCTTGCTTATAGAAATTGTTCAGAAATTATATCCAGAAAAAGAAATTCAAGAAATTCCATTTCCAAAAATTTCATACAGAGATGCTATGGAAAAATATGGAAACGATCGACCAGATTTAAGAAAAGATAAAGATAATAAAAATCTTTTAGCTTTTGCTTGGGTTATTGATTTTCCATTTTTTGAAAAAGCAAACAAAGACAACAATCCGCAAGCAGAAGGTGAATGGACTTTTACCCACAATCCATTTTCTGCAGCTCAACCACAATTTCATGATGATTTATTAAATAAAAAAAATATTCCAAATATTCTGACTAATCAATATGACATTATTTTAAATGGATTTGAGATTGGTGGTGGTTCAATTAGAAATCATGAGCCTGAAGCACTTCTTGCTGTTTATGAAATAATGGGTGTCACAAAAGAACAAGCAGAGAAAAATCTGTTTTATATGTTGGAAGCTTTTCGTTCAGGCACTCCACCACATGGAGGCATCGCTTGGGGTTTTGATAGATTAATGATGATACTTGAAAACGAGCAAAATATCCGTGAAGTGATGGCATTTCCAAAAAACGGTGAAGGAAGAGATTTAATGATGGGTTCTCCAGCTCCAATTACCGAAAAACAATTGAAAGAATTAGGAATCAAACTCAATAAATAATAGAAATATTTTTACTCATTAAATGATTGAGATAAATCTTTTTTTATCTGTTCGCTTAATTTTTCTACACTTTTGAATTTTTTTGGAAAACGCAGATATCGTTCTGTGCTAATCGTGATGTTTTTACCGTAGAGGTCTCCATTAAATTCGAGAATATGAATCTCTAGACAATCTTTGTTGGTTAGTGAATTAATTCCGTAATACAATAATCCTCGATAAAATATGCCATCTAAATCAACCTTACATGAATAAAGTCCTTTAGCTAAATCTTTCGCCAAGTTAATATCTAAATTTGCTGTTCTAGCGCCTGTCTTTTCACCATTATTATTTCCTGCTAGAATTGTTCCGCTGATAATTTTTGTTTTATTTAAATGAGTAGCCAAAGTAACTGTAGTAACTAAAACAATAGCGCCGACAATCTGAGTTATCGACAGGACATTATGGTTAAAGAAATAATCGAAGATGATAGCAGAAAATGGCCAAGCTAATTCACATAAAGTTGCCAGAGAAGCTGGAATTTTTTTCAATCCATAATAATACAGATACATCGCGACAGCTCCGGAAGTGAAAACGATGATGGTTAAAGTTCTCCAGACACTTGGTTCAACAAAGGATAATGTGGAGAAATATTTTATGGCTGGAATAAACATAATAATTATAGTGAAACCAAACCGCAAAGCAGTGAGCAATCCGTAATTTATATTTTTCAAAGAATATTTTCCAAAAGTGGTTGATGAGCCCCAAGAGAAAGCAGCTAATAGAGAAAATATAGCCATCATGGTTGTAGCATTGCCAAAATTTATTGAACTTGGATCTTTAAATGTTACAAAGTATCCACCAATCAGAGCTAAAAAAGCGTAGATATAAAATTTCAGAGGAAAACGTTCTCTTAAAATAATAGCCGATAGCAAAATAGCAAAAATTGGTTGAAATTTTTGCAGAAGAATAACCACTGAAATATCAACAAAACCAGTTAAAAATAATGCTTTAGTAAAAAAAGTAGTACCCAATGCGCCTCCAAACAAAGCCACCCAGAAAATTGTTCCCCATTGTTTTTTGGTGATTTTTTTCAGTTCTGATTTGTAAATAAATAAAAATGGCAGAAGAATGATAAATCCCAAAGTATGTTCTAAAAATACCACTAGAGTAGGGGAGACAGATGCTAAATGAGGGCGTAAAAAAGTTCCATCCAGGCTCCAAAGCAAAGCAGCTATGACAACCGCTAAAGCACCGATTAAGATTTTTTCAGAATTCATATTCTAATTATACATTAAAAAATCAAAAACAATATTTTTGCCGGTACGGATTTTTTGAAGCTTTAAAAATCCTGAAATTGGCTCGTCGACACTCGCCAAACCCCTTAAAAACATTGTTTTCTGATTTTTTATCTAGCAAAAACATAAAAATAATTTCTAGAATGCCTTGCGCAGGAGCTTAGAAAATAAAAGAGGTATTCCGATTATTATTTTCTTGAGCGACGAGCAGTTCGCTGGCGAAGCTTCGCCAGATAGATTGCATTATAGAAATTGATTTTTAAGCTTTTGCTTTTATTGTATTTTTTTGAATTTTTTGTAAAAAAAGTGTATAGTGTAAGGATGAATCCCGTTAGAAGTTAACTTTCGGGGTATATTATAAAGATAATTAAAGTTACCTAACCTAATTAAAGGGAAAATATTATTAGGATAACTTCTAACGGGATGAAAATAACTTTTAAAGATCAGAAAAAAGTGGCAGAAAAGGATGTGCTTTTTGTGTCTGTGGGTTCTAAAAATAAGGCCTCGCCCGTAGGTCTATGGCCGAGGGACGAAATTGTAAAAGAAAAT
>Ga0265296_1001542_pt1 | contig 26050 bp, 24 predicted proteins | sample MunlanPumphouse1_FD_189073 | JGI IMG/M metagenome (GOLD analysis project Ga0265296, IMG submission 189073) | Groundwater microbial communities from a municipal landfill in Southern Ontario, Canada - Pumphouse #1 | ecosystem: Environmental > Aquatic > Deep subsurface > Groundwater | place... | reverse complement strand
CCAGTCCGCCCTGATGGCCCCGACTGAAATCCTGGCGCGTCAGCACTATCAGCGGCTCGCGCCCATGCTGGCAGACGCCGGGATCACGACCATTCTGCTGACCGGCCGCGACACGCAAGCCGAGCGACGCAAGCGCCTGGCCGCCTTGGCCTCGGGCGAGGCCCAGGTCGCCATTGGCACCCACGCCCTCTTCCAGGACGCGGTGCAATTCAAACGCCTGGCCCTGGCCGTCATCGACGAGCAGCACCGCTTCGGCGTCAATGAACGCCAGCGACTTCAGGCCAAGGGCGACCCGGGCCTGGGCGGAGTCCACCTGCTGACCATGTCGGCCACCCCGATTCCGCGCACGCTGGAGTTGACCCAGTACGGTGAGCTGGAAGTCAGCCGCCTGATGGAAAAACCGCCGGGCCGCACCCCGGTCGCCACCGCCGTCGTGCCTCTGGTCCGCATCGGTGAAGTCGCCAAACGGCTGAAGGCGGCCATCGACAGCGGGGCTCAAGCCTACTGGATCTGCCCACTGGTGGCCGAGTCCGAAGCCATCGATCTGGCCGCCGCCGAAGAACGCGCCGCTGACCTGCGCCGCATCCTTCAGGTCGAGGTCGGCCTGGCCCACGGCCAGATGCCGGGCGCCGAGCGCGAGGCGGTGATGGCTGAGTTCGCAGAAGGCCGCATCCCGCTTCTGGTCGCCACAACGGTCGTCGAGGTCGGCGTGGACGTGCCCAACGCCTCCATCATGGTCATCGAACACGCCGACCGTTTCGGCCTGGCCCAGCTTCACCAACTGCGCGGCCGCGTCGGGCGCGGGGCCAAGTCCAGCGCCTGCATCCTGTTGTACGGCGGTCAGGACGGCGCCTTGGGCGAGACGGCGCGCGAACGTCTGGAGACCTTGCGCCGCACCGAAGACGGCTTCGAGATCGCCGAGGAGGACTTCCGTCTGCGCGGCGGCGGCGACCCCCTGGGCCTAAAGCAGAGCGGCTTCCCCGCCTATCGCTTCGCCGATCCGATCAAGCACCGCTCGCTGATGCTGGCGGCGTCCGACGACGCCCGCCTGATCCTGGGCCGCGATCCCGACCTGACCAGCCCACGCGGCGAGGCCGTGCGGGTGCTGGAATCCCTGTTCGACTGGCGCAACGACCGCCCCGGCGTGGACTAGCCGACAGCCCCGTTCTTCTTTTCCCAGATGCTGACGCGATCCAGAACATCGGCCTCGATGTCAGCGTAGAACAGGTTGAAGGGCGGGATCTTGCGCCTGTCGGCCCATGACCCCCGCAGGCGGAAGGATTCGGAGTTCAGCGGGGATCGCCACAGGATGCCGTCACGGCACTCCGCCGCTACGATCCGTCCCTGAAAGGCCGGGCGGGCGCCCCATTCCAGATTGGTCGCATTGGTGGCGCCGCGACTGTCGCGCATGGCCGATGCAGGTCGTTTTGCGGACCCCGTGACCGGGTTGACGCAAGCGGTCGCCGCGCCTTCCGTGCTGATCAACGCCCCGCGTTCATCCCAGACCAGGGCGCGGCGCAACACGCGCTTGGCCTCGCTCTCATCGCCCTCTTCGACCGATCTCCAAGCCAGGGCGCAACCGATCTCATCACGGCTCTGGCACAACGGAACCTTGCCAAAGCGCCCCTCCGGCAGGACGCCCTCCATAAGGTATGCCGCTACAAGCCGTTGCTTAAGAACAGGATCATGCGCCACACGATCGTGCAGCAGTCGATCCACCAGATCCGCGCCCTGCTCCGCCCCGACCAACACCATCGGCCCCGTGGGGTGGGCCTGCAACCAGGCGCTGAAGGCGGCGTCAACGTCCCGATAGGCGAAGGCCCGCGCCTCGCGCGCATCTTCGCGCAGGGTCAGTCGTGTATAGAGGCTGGCCTGACGATAGCGCGGCGCGCTGACGTCGCCGGCGCGCGCGAACGGCCCTGCATAGTTGGGCAGGACCCCGCGTCGAAGGTCGTCGGCGGCCTTGCGGTCATCGATGGGGCCGTTCCAGTGCTGGCCGCCTTCATAGGTCGTCGAATGGACGAAGAAGACGTGGGCCGCGCCCGCCCCCGGCGCGCGGGCGTCACGCAGCATCCAGGCCGCCGCCTGATCATAGCTGGGCGCCGGCGGCGGCTCATAGGTCTGGAACGGCACTTGAGGGTCCAGACCCGCCTTCAGGATGTCGCCGCGCCAGACGGCCACGGCGGCGACCAGGATGAAGACCAGCGCAAAGCCCGTGATGCCGACCCATTGGCGCAAGGTCAGACGGGGCTTCTTCATCGATAGGGGTCCGACTGCGACAGGAAGCCCTGAACATAGCGACGCACGCCTTCTTCCAGAGGCGTCGACTGGCCGTTGAAGCCGACCGCGCGGATGCGGTCCATGCTGGCCTCTGTGAAGTACTGATACCGATCGCGGATCGCCTCGGGCATGTCCACATAGGCGATGGAGGCCTCCTTGCCCGCCGCCGCGAAAGTGGCGCGCGCCAGGTCGGCGAAGGACCGCGCCTGACCCGATCCGGCGTTGAACACGCCCGACACGTCCGGCGTCTGCAGCAGCCAGTCGATGATGTTCACCACGTCATCGACATAGACGAAGTCGCGCAGCTGCCCGCCGTCGGGATAGTTGGGGTTGTGCGACTTAAACAGGCTGACCGTCTCGCCCGCCTGAACCTTGGGCCAGATCTGGGCCACGACCGACTTCATCCCGCCCTTGTGGCCCTCGTTCGGCCCATAGACGTTGAAGAACTTCAGCCCAGCCCACTGACGCGGCGCCTGGCCGCGATCCGCCTGGCGCACTGCGTACTGATCAAACAGGTATTTAGAGTACCCATAGGCGTTTAGCGGACGAAGCGCATTCAAGCTCTCAGGATCATCGCGATCCTCGAACCCCGTCTCGCCATCGCCATAGGTGGCCGCCGACGAGGCGTAGATCATCCGCACGTCGCGCAGGGCGCACCAGTCCCAGATGTCGCGCGACAGGCTGAAGTTGGTGCGCAGGATCAGGTCCGCGTCCGGCTCGGTCGTCGAGGAGATGGCGCCCATATGCACCACGGCCTCGATGCGCTCGGCGTGGCGTTCCAGTTGCTCGAACAGCTCTTCCGGCGCCCACAGGTCGGCGATCGGGTGCTTGGCGATGTTCTTCCACTTGGCGAGGTCGGCGGTTTCCAGTCGGTCGCAGACGACCACGTCCCAGGCGCCCGCTTCGCACAGGCGCGCCACGATGTTGGAGCCGATGAAGCCGGCGCCTCCGGTCACAACGATCATACGCGGGATCATTGGGCGTCTCCGGTCATCTTCTCAATCGTCTTTGTCGTGGAATAACCGTCGGCGAAATCAGCCAGGCGAACCACGCCGCCCCAGCTCTCGACCTCGGTCGCGCCGACCACCTTGTCCTTGGTATAGTCCGCACCCTTGATCAGGACGTCGGGCCGCAGCCGCTCGATCAGGGCCATCGGCGTCGGGGCGTCAAAGGCCGTCACCCGGTCCACGCTGGCCAGACCGCCGATCACGGCGGCGCGGCTGTCCAGATCATTGACCGGCCGCCCCTCGCCTTTCAGGCGGCGCACCGAGGCGTCGGTGTTCAGCGCCACCACAAGCCGGTCGCACCAGCCGCGCGCCTGGGCCAAATAGGCGACATGGCCGCGGTGCAGGATGTCGAAGCAGCCGTTGGTGAAGCCGACCTTCAGGCCCTGACGCTTCCACGCCTCGACCTGATCTGCCAGTTCGTCCAGAGGCGTGACCTTGGCCTGGGCCAGGGCCGCGTGCTGGCTCATCTCGGCCTCGATCAGTTCGGTGGGCGTGACGACCGCCGTACCGCTCTTGCCCACCACCACGCCCGAGGCCAGGATGGCGAACTGCACCGCCGTCTCCAGCGACGCGCCCGCGCCCAGGGCCAGACCCAGGGCCGCCAGCGAGGTGTCGCCGGCGCCGGATACGTCATAGACCTCGCGCGCCCGACCAGGGAAATGCACCACGCCGCCGTCGCGACGGGCCAAGGACATGCCCTTGCCGGCGCGGGTGACGACGACCGCCTTGGCCGTGGTCGCCGCCAGCAGGGCCGCCAGCGCCGCCTCGACCTCGGAGTCCGTCTCAACCGGCAGGCCGGTGGCCCCAGCCAGTTCGCTGGCGTTGGGCTTGATCAGATCAACCGCGCCATAACGGGCGAAGTCGCGCCCCTTGGGGTCCACGATGACCGGCGCGCCGTATTCCCGACCGGCCCACAGCGCCGCCGCGATCAGGGCGTCGTCCACCACGCCCTTGGCGTAGTCGGACAGCAGGATGGCCTTGGCGTCCTTGAACACCGTCTTCTCGTCATAGCCGCTGGCGGCGGGCTGTTCGTCGTCCAGCCGCAGCAGTTGCTGACCGGCGGCGACAAAGCGCGTCTTGACGATGGTGGCCGCGCCCTCGGGGCGAACCAGGGCGTCCTCGACCCGGTCCTCGGCGGCGATCAGATCGGTCAGTTCGGCGCCCGCCGCATCCTGACCGACGACCGCGCCCAGTCGGGCCTGCCCGCCCAGAGCCGCGACGTTGCGGGCCACATTGCCCACGCCGCCGGGCATGGCCACTGTGCGGCGGGCGCGCAGGACAGGGATCGGCGCCTCGGGCGAGATGCGGCTGACCTCGCCATAGACATAGCGGTCCAGCATCAGGTCGCCGACACAGGCGACCTTCAGCTCATGCACCTGCGCCAGCAGACCTTGCAGCGCGCCCAAATCCAGTGATCGTTCAGCCATGACGCCGAACTACCGGATTCACGCCCGGTTCGCCATCGGCGCCTTGGCGCCGACCTTGATGGCCAGGTCGTCGAAAGCGATCAGTTCAGCGGCCAGGGCCTCGAACTGGTCCAGCGGCACCATGTTGGGGCCGTCCGACGGGGCGTTGTCGGGGTCTTCGTGGGTCTCCAGGAAGACGGCGTCCACGCCCACGGCCACGGCGGCTCGCGCCAGAACCGGCACGAACTCGCGCTGACCGCCCGAAGACGTGCCCTGACCGCCCGGCTGCTGCACGCTGTGTGTCGCGTCGAAGACGATGGGGCAGCCAATCTCGCGCATGATCGGCAGGGACCGCATATCGCTGACCAGGGTGTTGTAACCGAAACTGGCGCCGCGCTCGCAGGCCATGACGTTGGGGTTGCCGGCGCCGACCACCTTGGTGATGACGTTCTTCATGTCCCAGGGGGCCAGGAACTGACCCTTCTTGATGTTGATCGCCTTGCCCGTGGCGGCGGCGGCCAGCAGCAGGTCGGTCTGACGCGACAGGAAGGCCGGGATCTGCAACACGTCCACGGCCTGGGCCACGCCTTCGCACTGGGCCTCGGAGTGAACGTCGGTCAGGGTCGGCAGGCCGGTGGCTTCGCGGATTTCAGCAAAGATCGGCAGGGCGTCCTTCAGGCCGATCCCGCGCGCGGCGGTGGCGCTGGTGCGGTTCGCCTTGTCGAAGCTGGTCTTGTAGATAATGCCGACGTCCAGACGGTCGCCGATTTCCTTCAGCCGATGCGCTGTCTCCAGCGCGTGCTGGCGGCTTTCCATCTGGCAGGGGCCGGCGATGAAGACGATGCGGCGACCGCCGCCGATCACGACGGGCTTCTTCAGGCCAGCGGACAGTTCGATGACGGCGTTGGGACGGTTCACGGCGGCGCTTTCGGCTGTTTGAATCGATAAAGTCGCGGTTTGTGGCGCAACTTTGCGTCCGACAGGTGGCGTCGAACCCTCAGCTTCGCAACCTACAGGGCGACTCATCCCCTGACCACACAGCTGGGCAGCCTGTGTTATCGTGCCGCCATGCACACGCCTTCACACAGCCCTCTGATCTCGACCCCTGCCCTGGCGGATCGCCTCGGCGCACCCGACTTGCGGATCATCGACGCCAGCTGGTGGTTGGATGGACGCGACGCCCGAGCAGACTTCGAGGCCGAGCGCCTGCCAGGCGCGATCTTCTTCGACATCGAAGCCGTCTCCAACCCCGCCAGCCCCTACCCGCACATGTTGCCGACGCCCCAGGCCTTTGCCGAGGCCGTGGGCGAGATGGGGATCAGCGAAAGCGACGACATCGTGGTCTATGACGCTCAGGGCCTGTTCTCGGCCGCTCGCGTCTGGTGGACGCTGCGGATCATGGGCGCGCAGCGAGTCCGCGTGCTAGACGGCGGCCTGCCGAAATGGCGCGCCGAGGGGCGGCCTCTGGAACACGGTTCTGTCGCTCGAAGGAAGGCTGCGACCTTCGACGCCGCCTTGAACGCCAACCACGTCGTCGATCTGGATCAGGTCCGTCAGGCGTTAGCCGGCGAGGTTCAGGTCGTGGACGCGCGAGGCGCGCCGCGTTTCCGAGGTGAAGCCGCCGAACCCCGCCCAGGCGTCCGCTCCGGCCATATGGCCGGCGCGCTCAACCTGCCCTTCGGCCAGTTACTGAACGCGGGCGGCACACTGAAGCGCGGCACAGAACTCGAAGCCGCCTTTCGTGACGCTGGCGTCGATCTGGATAGACCCGTCATCACCAGCTGCGGCTCTGGCGTGACCGCCGCCATCCTGACCCTGGGCCTGGCGGAGCTGGGCTTTGCGTCACAGCTCTATGACGGCTCATGGGCCGAATGGGGGGCACGCTCCGACACCCCCATCGTTGTCGGCTAGAGCCCTCAGGCCGCAGCCGGGACCGCCGCGTCCGGGTCGTCTTCACCGCGCGACACCACGGTGGCGACGACCAGATCGCCGGTCACGTTCAGCGTGGTGCGGCACATATCCAGGAAGCGGTCGACGCCCAGGATCAGACCGATCCCTTCCGGCGGCACGCCCACCATGGCCAGGATCATGGCGATGACCGGCAAACTGCCCGCCGGCACGCCCGCGGTGCCGACCCCGCCCAGGATACAGACCAGCATGACGATGAACTGCTGACCCAGGCTCAGATCCACGCCGAAGAACTGCGCCAGGAACAGCACCGTCACTCCTTCGAACAGGGCCGTGCCGTTCTGATTGGCCGTCGCCCCGACCGTCAGGACAAAGCGGGCGATCTTGCGCGGCAGACCCAGGTTCTGTTCCGCCACACGCAGCGACACCGGCAGGCTGGCGTTGGAGGAGGCGGTCGAGAAGGACACCACCATGGCCTCGCGAATATCGCGAAAGAACTTCAGCGGCGACATGCCGCCCATGGTGGCGATGCAGATCGGATAGACCACGAACATATGGATCGCCATGGCCCCCACGGCGACGCCGACGAAGGCCGCCAGCCTCACCAACAGCTCCCACCCGAACAGGGCCGCCAGATTGAACATCAGGCAGGCAATGGCGATGGGCGCCAGTCGGATGACCAGGTTGATGAGCTTCATCATCACCTCGAACAGACCCTCGATGGTCTGTTGCAAGCGATCCGTCGCCGGGCTCTTGGTCATCACCAGGCCGATGCCGAACAGCAGGGCGAAGACCATGACCGGCAGGATTTCGTTCTGCGCCGCCGCCGTGAAGACGTTGGACGGCACCAGATCGAGGAAAAAGTCCCCAGCCCGAACCGAGTCCGGCGCGCTGCTGACGATGGAGGCCGCGCCGCTGCGCCCCTGCTCCAGCAACTGCTGGGCAAGCGCCGGGTCCACGCCGTCGCCGGGGCGGAAGACATTGACCATGACCAGGCCGATGATGACGGCGACGGCTGAAATGAAGACCGTGAACAGCAGGCTCTTCGTCCCGGCCCGACCCAGTGTTTTCAGGTCGCCCATCTCGGCCACGCCGACCACCAGGGCCGAAAACAGCAGCGGCAGCACCAGCATGAACAGCAGCCGCAGGAAGATCTGTCCCGCGGGCCCTGTGATGTTCGACGTCAGCCACTGAACCCAGGGCGTATCACCGCCGATGGTCAGATTGACCGCCAGACCGCCCGACAGTCCGACCAGAAAGCCGATCAACATCAGCACATGAAGTGGAAGGGCTTTTCTCGTCGTCGTGGTCATGCGTCCCCCGTTCAGTCGGCCTTTTGAGCCCTATCGGATCGGCAGGGCGTAGATCAGGCCGCCGGGCCGCGCGCTCCATTGCGCGTTCAGCCCCCTGGCCAGATTCAGCGCCGATTGCTGGCCAAGGTTCCGCTCGAAAATCTCGCCATAGTTGCCGCCCGCCGCGATGGCGTCCCGCGCCCAGCTCCGCGGCAGGCCTATGGATGGCCCGAACTCTCCGTCCTCGCCCAGCAGGCGCCGGATGCGCGGTTCCTGACTGTCGCGCGCCAGGCCCGCCACATTGGACTTGGTCACGCCCAGCTCTTCGCCGAGGATCAGGGCGTTCAAGGTCCAGCGGATCACCGCCGTCCACTGGTCGTCGCCCTGGCGCACGACCGGCCCCAAAGGCTCCTTGGAGATGACGTCCGGCAAGATGGCGTGCTGCTGCGGATTGGCCAGGGTCGTTCGCGCCGCCGCCAGGGCCGAGATGTCGGCGGTGAAGGCGTCGCATTCCTCGCGCGCATAGGCCTGGCGCGCCTCTTCCTCGGTCTTGACCATGACGGGACGGAACTCGATCCCGCGCGTACGGAAATAATCCTCGACGTTCAGCTCGGTGGTCGAGCCGGTCTGGACGCAGATGCGCGCGCCGTTCAGTTCAGCCGCGCTGTTCAGGTTCAGGGCGCGGCGCACCAGAAAGCCCTGACCGTCGTAATAGTTGATCCCGGCGAAGCTCAGCTCGCCGCCGGTGTCGCGGCTCATGGTCCATGACGTATTGCGCCACAGGACGTCCACCCGCCCGTCGCGCAGAGCCTCGAACCTCAGTTCGGCGGTCAGCGGCACGAATCGCACCGCATCCGGATCGCCGAATATCGCCGCCGCCGTCGCCCGGCAGAAGTCGACGTCAAAGCCACGCCAGGCGCCGCGATTATCCGTATAGGCGAACCCGACCAGTCCCTGATTGACGCCGCAGTTCAGGCGCCCTCGCTGCTTGATCGCCGCCAGGGTGGGGCTGGCCCTGTCGTCCGGCATCGCGGTCGTGGTCGGTCGTGAGGGGGTCGGCGCCTCGGCCTGATCGGTCTTCGCCTGCCGCTCGCAGGCGCCCGTCGCCAGCAGCAGCGCCAGCGATATTCCCGTCACGACCTTCGACGTCCGCATTCCGGCACCCTCTCCAGCTTGCGCCCCCGCCTTCTTTAGAGCCCTCTAACGCCAGAACCGCAACCCGCCGGAGCCCGCATGCCTCGCCTTTCCGACCGCACCCGCCTGATCGCCTCCGCCACGCGACGCGGTCAGGGACGCAGGCCGGTCAATCCGCCGGTCGAGCGCGCCTCAACCATGCTGAGCGACGACCCGACCTCCATGCAGGATTCGGCGACGGGTCCGGTCTATGGCCTGGACGGGACAAGCGCCGCCCGCGAACTGCGCGCCGCCCTCGCCGATCTGGAGGGCGCCGGCGACGCCTTCCTGGTCCCATCGGGCCTCGCCGCCGTGACCGTTCCCCTGCTGGCCCTGCTGCGCCCCGGCGACGAAGTCGTGACCAGCGACGCCGTCTATGGCCCCACGCGCCGCTTTCTGACACGCCACCTGTCCGCACGCGGCGTCGCCGCGCGGTTTCATCCCGCAGAAGCCTCGACCTCGGAAATCCTATCGCTGTGCGGCGAACAGACCCGGCTGCTGCTGATCGAATCCCCATCCTCTCTGACGTTCGAGATGGTCGATGTTCCCGCCCTGGCCGCCGCCTGCAAGGCGCGCGGCGTGCTGACGGTGATGGACAACACCTGGGCCGCAGGCCTGGCCTTCCGCCCGCTCGAACATGGCGTCGACGTCAGCGTCCAGGCCGTGACCAAGTACGCCGCCGGCCATTCCGACCTGCTGATGGGCGCCATCGCGGTTCAGGACGCGGGGATCGCCCGCGCCATCCTGCACACGATCGAGGACATGGGCTGGCACGTCTCCCCCGACGACGCCTGGCTGGCGCTGCGGGGCCTGCGCACCCTGCCCCTGCGCTACAACGAGGCGCTGAAATCTGCGCTTCAGGTCGCCGAATGGCTGCAAGCCCGGCCTGAGATCGAGCGCGTCCTCTACCCGCCCCTACCCGGCTCGGTCGGCCACGACCTGTGGCGGCGCGACTATTCCGGCGGCGCCGCCCTGATGGGCCTTGTCATGAAGGGCGGCGACAAGGCCTCGGCTCACGCCCTGATGAAGGCCCTCAGCCTGTTCGGCATGGGCTATTCCTGGGGCGGCTTCGAAAGCCTGATCACTTACGAAACGCCGCAACTGGTCCATCGCCAGCATAGGCCCGACCTGCCGGGTCAACTGCTGCGCCTGCACGTGGGCTTGGAAGACCCCGCCGACCTCATCTCGGATCTGGAAATTGGCCTCGCGGCCTGGCACCTGGCGATCAGCGCTCAGACGACGAGCGGCTCGTTCTAGATGGTCGCTTCCTCAGCCGCGTCCGCCTTCTTGCGGCGCAGTTCGATGATGCGGACGCACCAGATCGAGACCTCGTAGAGCAGCACCATGGGCACGGCGAGCATCAGTTGGCTGATGGGGTCCGGCGGCGTCACGACAGCAGCCACCACCACCACGGCCACGATGGCGTAGCGACGGCCCTGGGCCATGACCTTGGAGCTGATCATGCCGGCCAGCCCCAACAGGGTCATGACGACCGGCAACTGGAAGCAAAGGCCAAAGGCCAGAATCAGAGCCGTCACCAGGTTCAGATAGTCCGACACCTTGGGCAGCAGTTCGGCCGAGACACCCTGCCCGATGATCTGCTGGCTCAGCGAGAACCACATGACGAAGGGCAGCATGACGAAATAGACCAGGGCCGCGCCCAGCAGGAACAACACCGGCGCCGCAATCAGGAAGGGCAGGAAGGCGCCCTTCTCGTTGCGATACAGGCCCGGCGCCACGAAGCGATACAGCTGCCAGGCCAGAACCGGGAAGGCGATGATGACCGCACCCAGACCCGCCAGCTTCATCTTGGTGAACAGGAATTCCAGCGGCGCCGTATAGATCAGCTTGACGCTCTGATCATCGACGGCAGGCACCGGGATCAGGCGCGCTGTCCCCAGGATCAGGTCGAACGGCGAGACATGGCCGTGAGCCCCCACCGTCTGATGGAAGGCCGCCGACACCACATAGGGCTGAACCAGGAAGAGATAGAGCTTATCGGCCACGGCGAAGCAGCCGATGAAGGCCACGATGAAGGCCACGACGCAGATCAGCAGCCGCCCGCGCAGCTCGATCAGGTGATCCATCAGGGGCGCGCGCGAGGCCTCGATCTCGGCCTCGTCCCGGTCGAACGACGTCATTGATCGACCTTCTTCTTACGCACGGCCCTGGGCTTGGCGGCCGCAGTCTCAGCCTTGGCGGGGCTGACCTTCGAGGCTGGCTTGGCGGCGCTCTTGGCCGGCGCACGAGCCGTTTTCGGCTTTGCAGCCGCCTTGACCTTGGGCGCGGCGACGGGCTCAAGCACGGATTTAGGCACGGGTTCAGCCTCAGGCTGCACGGCGTCAGGCCATTCGTCCATGCCCGTGGCGACGGGGGCGGCCTCCGCCATGGAAGACGTCGCCAGAGCCGGGACGCCCAGCGGCGCCTCCAGGTCCTTGCGGATGTCCTTGAACGCGGCCTCGGCGTCGGCGCCGAGCGGGTGCATCCCCTGCCCCGTCCGCAGCGCCTCGACCTCCTTGCGCAGGTCGTCCAGCTCGGACTGGCGCGCCATTTCGTCGAAGCTGGCGCGGAATTCGTTGGCCATTCCGCGCGCCTTGGCGACGAACTGGCCAACCCTGCGCATCAGCATCGGCAAATCCTTTGGCCCCACGACAAGCAGGGCCACCAGACCGATGACAAGGATTTCGAACCCGCCGATTCCGGGGCCAAGACCACCCATGATTCAGCGTCTCTCCGCGAACGCGATCAGCGGTTCAGGTCTTCTTTTTCGGCCTCGGTGCGCGGCAGCGAGCTCACCCCGTCCTTCGGCCCCTTGGAATCCGTGTCGTCTTTCAGGCCGTCCTTAAAGGCGCGAATGCCCTTGGCCGCGTCGCCCATGATGCCGGACAGCTTGCCGCGTCCGCCGAACAGGACCAGCACGACGACGACGACGATGGCCCAATGCCAGATGCTCATGGAGCCCATGGCGATACCTCCTCAAGGAACCGAAGAAATCCGGTCCCGTCCGACTGATTATTGTGCGTCATATAGGCTGACTGATGGCGGCGCGCCAAGGGAGGCTGTAGGGACGCGGCCATGAGTCTCGTTGATCACGTCATCATCCATACCGACGGCGCCTGCAAGGGCAATCCCGGCCCCGGCGGCTGGGGCGCCATTCTGCAAACCGGCGGCGGTCACGAGAAGGAAATCTGGGGCGGCGAGCCCAACACCACCAACAACCGCATGGAGTTGATGGCCGCCATCGCCGCGCTGGAAGTGCTGAAACGCCCCTGCCGCGTCGACCTGCATACCGACAGCAAATACGTCATGCAGGGCATTACCGAGTGGATCAGGGGCTGGAAGGCGCGCGGCTGGAAGACCGCCGACAAGAAGCCGGTCAAGAACGACGACCTCTGGCGGCGCCTGGACGAGGCCCGCAGCCGCCACGAGGTCAAGTGGCACTGGGTCAAGGGTCACGCCGGCCACGTCCTGAACGAACGGGCCGACACCCTGGCGAATCGCGGCGTCGACGAGATGCGACGCCGCTAGGCCGAGGGGCTCAGGTCGCGCGCACCTTCAGCCGCGGACCGGCCACCGATTCGACCACCACGCTCTCGCCCGCCAGCGGGGCGGCGCCCTCGATCTCGGCCGGCCATTCGGCGCCCGAGACGAAGACCCGGCCGCGACCGTCGACGAAGGCCTCGACCACCCGCGCCCGCTCACCCACCAGACGCAGGTCGCGGTCGTTGATGTCCGGCTCGTCGGTCGGATTGACCCGTTTGATCAGGGTCCGCGACGCCAGGGTGGCGACGACGGTCAGGGCGGCGAAAATCCCCGCCTCGACCGGCAGGCCTAGATTCGGCGCGATCGCCGCGATCAGGGCGACGACGCCCGCCGCGACCGCCGGCCACAGCAGCCACTCGGTCGAGGCCGCCGCCTCGATGGCCAGCAGGACCACGCCGACGGCCAGCCACAGCCAGAAGGGCTGGCTGGCGTAGAGGTTCTGGATGAAGTCCATGACCTACTCCGTGGTCGGAACCGCGCCGCCGGGACGGCGCGGCGCGACGGTGCGGGCGGGCGGCGTCGAGGCGGGCGAAGGCGCGGCGGCCTGACGGGGTTCGCGGCGAACGTCGGTGCGACCCTGCTGCTGCTCCTTGGCCAGACCGACCAGTTCGCCGAGGCCTGCAATGGTGCCGACCAGACCGCTCATCTCGGCCGGGACGATGACCGTCTTGGCCGTCGGATTGCGCGCCAGCTCGGCGAAGGCCTCGACGTATTTCTGGGCCACGAAGTAGTTGATGGCGTTGACGTCGCCGCGGGCGATGGCTTCGGACACCATGGCCGTCGCCTTGGCCTCGGCCTCCGCTTCACGTTCGCGCGCCTCGGCGTCACGGAAGGCGGCTTCGCGACGGCCCTCAGCCTGCAGGATGGCCGACTGCTTGGCGCCCTCGGCGCGGGCGATGGCGGCCTGCTTCTCACCCTCGGCCTCCGTGATCACCGCGCGCTTCTCACGCTCGGCCTTCATCTGGCGCGCCATGGCGTTGGTGATGTCGGCGGGCGGGGTCAGATCCTTGATCTCGATCCGGTTGACCTTGACGCCCCACGGCTCGGTCGCCGCGTCGATCACGGTCAGCAGGCGCGAGTTGATGCTGTCGCGCTGGAACAGGACCTCGTCCAGCTCCATCGAACCGACCACGGTGCGCAGGTTGGTCATGCAAAGCTGGGTGATGGCGTAGGGCAGGTTTTCAACGCGATAGGCGGCGGCCGAGGCCTCCATCACCTGGATGAAGACGATGGCGTCGACCTTCACCATGGCGTTGTCCTTGGTGATGACCTCCTGCTGAGGCACGTCCAGGACCTGCTCCATCATGTTCATGCGCCGACCGACCCGTTCGACGAAGGGGGTCAGGATGCTGATGCCGGGCTTCAGCGTCTTGGTGTATTTGCCAAAGCGTTCCACCGTGAATTCACGGCCTTGCGGCACGATCTTGATGACGCTGAACAGGAAGATGATCGCGAAGGCCGCGAACACCACAAAGAAGAAAATCGAGAAATCCATAAGCCCCTCCGGTTGAGCGCGGAGCTTAACGGTCGCCCCGCCCTCGCGCCACCGAATCCGGTTCACCGGCGATGACAAGGCCGTCAGCGCCCCGTCCCGCGCCCCATCCCGCACCATGGGCCGCCGCCATCGCCCACGCCTGACGAATGATCCGCCGCGTCTCGGACCAGTCCACCCGTCGCAACGCCTCCTCGAACGGTAAAAACACAGCCTCGGCCGCATCGTCGCATGCTGTCGGCTCCCCGCCCGTCCACAGCGCGGCGTAGTCGATCAGGACATAGTGCCGCCTCGCCTCGGGAAACAACCCGTCCACCACGTCGATCAGACCGATCAGCTCGGCCTCCACGCCCGTCTCCTCCCGCAGTTCGCGCAAAGCCGCGTCCGCTAGCCGCTCGCCCGGCTCAATCCGACCGCCCGGCAGGCTCCATTCGCCCTGACGCGGCGGCGTGCCGCGTCGGATCAGCAGGACCTCGTCGCCTTTCAGGCAGACCACGCCCACAGCCGGGACCGGAATCATGTTTTCTCCGCGAATTGAGCGCCTGGAGGCAGGGTTTTGCGCTTCCACCACGACGCGCCTTTTGCCACAAGGCGGATATGACCCTCCCTACGCCCGCCGCCATCGAAGACCTCAAGGCCGCCCTGCCCGGTGCCTGGACCCAGGACGCCGACGACATGGCCCCCTGGCTGACCGAATGGCGCGGGCGCTGGACAGGCGAAACCCCGATCCTGCTGCAGCCCCGCACGACCGCAGAAGTCGCCACAGCCATCGAAATCTGCGCCCGCCACGGGATCGCCGTCGTCACACAGGGCGGCGGCACGGGCCTGGTCGGCGGCCAGATCCCCTTTGGCGAGGTCCTTTTGTCCACCCGCAAACTGCGCACCGTGCGCGACGTGACTCCGCTGGACGACGCCATGACGCTGGAGGCCGGCGTCACCCTGCTGGAGGCCCAACAACTGGCCAAGGAAAAGGACCGCTTCTTCCCCCTAAGTCTGGCGGCCGAAGGCTCGGCCACCATCGGCGGCGTCATCTCGACCAACGCCGGCGGCACGGCCGTCCTGCGCTACGGCATGATGCGCGACCTGGTGCTGGGCATCGAGGCCGTCATGCCCGACGGTCAGGTGTTCAACGGCCTGAAGCGCCTGCGCAAGGACAACACCGGCTATGACCTGAAGCAGCTGTTCATCGGCGCCGAGGGCACGCTAGGCGTGGTCACGGCGGCCACGCTGAAACTCTTCCCCATCATGCGCAGCCGCGCAACGGCCATCGTCGGGCTGGACAGCCACCACGCCGCCGTCGCCCTGCTGGCCCGCGCCAAGGCCGAGACCGGCGGCGGGGTCGAGGCCTTCGAGCTGATGAAACGCCTCGGCATGGCCCTGGTGCTCAAGAACATTCCCGACACCCGCGAGCCGCTGGAAACCACCCCGCCCTGGTACGTCCTGATCGAGCTGACCTCGGGTGAGCCCGACGGCGCCGATTCGGCCATGGAGCGGCTGCTGACCGGCGCCTTCGAGGAAGGCCTGATCATCGACGCCGCCATCGCCCAGAATGACGCTCAGAAGGCCGCCTTCTGGCGTCTGCGCGAAGAACACTCGGCGGCCCTCAAGCCCGAGGGCGGCGGCTGGAAGCACGACGTCTCAGTCCCGGTCTCCCAGATCGCCGACTTCATCGACGAAGCCACGGCGGCGGTCGAGAAATTCCACCCCGGCTGCCGCGTCTCGGTCTTCGGCCACGTCGGCGACGGCAACCTTCACTATGACGTGATCCCCGGCGTCGGCGAGGACATCCCCGCCTTCATCGCCCGCTGGATGGAAGGCTCCGAAATCGTCCACGACGTGGTGGCCCGCTACAACGGCTCCATCTCGGCGGAACACGGCCTGGGACGGCTCAAAACAGACGAGGCGCGACGCTACAAGTCGCCGCTGGAAATCGCGACCATGCGGGCTGTCCGCCAGGCCATCGACCCCCAGCGGATCATGAACCCGGCGGTCCTCTTCTAGGCCTCACGACCGCATGTGACGCCGCCGACGGTTCAAATCGTCACGGAAGGGGCCTATGAGGCCCGCTTCCCGATGCTTCGGAGTCTATGTCGCCTTGCTGATCGTCCTGTCCCCGGCCAAACGGCTGGACTTCACGGCCCCTGCCCTCGACGTGCCCTCGACGCCGCGCCGCTGCGCCGACGAGACCGCCGAACTGGCCAAGGTGACGCGCAAGCTGAGCCGCGCCGAGCTGCGCCGCCTGATGTCGATCTCCGACGCCCTGGCCGACCTCAACTACGAACGCTTCCAGGCCTTCGACAACGAGACGACCGAGGGCGCGCTGCAGGCCGTCTTCGCCTTCGCCGGCGACGTCTATGACGGGCTCGACGCTCGCTCGCTGGCCCCCGCCGATCTGGCCTGGGCCCAGGATCACCTGCGCATCCTCTCGGGCTTCTACGGCCTGCTGCGGCCGCTGGACGCCATCCAGCCCTACCGCCTGGAAATGGGCACGCGACTGAAGACCAAGCGCGGAGCCACCCTCTACGACTTCTGGGGCGAGCGCATCTCGCTGCGCCTGAACGAGGACGCAGCCCCCCTGCCCGAGCGCACCCTGGTCAATCTGGCCAGCCAGGAATACTTCGGCGCCGTCGACGCCAAGGCCCTGAAGCTGCCGGTCGTCACGCCCCACTTCAAGGAGCGCAAGGACGGCGAGGCCCGCATCATCTCCTTCTTCGCCAAGAAGGCGCGCGGCGCCATGGCCCGCTACGCCATCGAGAACCGCATCGAAAAGGCTGCTGATCTCAAGGCCTTCGACCGCGACGGCTACCGTTTCGACAAGGCGCTTTCGACCGAGGCGGACTGGATATTCATCAGGGAAGGAAATTCCTGATCGCCAGATTGAACGACTGCGGTTAGGCTGCGTTGCAGCATAGCTATTCCACAGGTTCTCACCGCATGTTCGCCATGAACGATCTCAAGGGCCAGGTCGCCGTCGTCTCCGGCTCGACCTCCGGCATAGGCCTGGCGCTGGCCCGCGCCGTCGCGCAATGCGGCGGCGACGTGGTGCTGAACGGCCTGGGCGATCCCGCCGTGATCGAACAGACCCGCGCCGATCTGGCGGCCGAGACCGGCGTGCGCGTCCTCTACCACCCCGCCGACATGACCCAGCCGGATCAGATCGCCGACATGGTCGCCACCGCGCACCGTGAACTGGGCCGTCTCGACATCCTGGTCAACAACGCCGGCATCCAGCACGTCGAGGCCGTTGAGAACTTCCCCGCCGACGCGTGGGAGAAGATCATCTCGATCAACCTGTCCTCGACCTTCTACGCCACCAAGGCGGCGATCCCGATCATGAAGGCCCAGGGGCGCGGGCGCATCGTCAACATCGCCTCGGCCCACGGCCTGGTCGCCAGCCCGTTCAAGTCGGCCTATGTCGCCGCCAAGCACGGCGTGATCGGCTTCACCAAGACGGTGGCGCTGGAGCTGGCCCAGCAGAACATCACCTGCAACGCCATCTGCCCCGGCTTCGTCGAGACCCCCATCGTCACCAAACAGATCGAGGATCAGGCCCGCACCCGCAGCATGACGCCCGACGACGTGATGAAGAACGTCATCCTCGGTTCACAGCCGACCAAACGCTTCGTCACGACCGACGAACTGGCGGGCATCTTCCTCTACCTAGTGTCCGACCTCGGCGCCTCGGCCAACGGCTCGCACTTCTCGGTCGATGGCGGCTGGACCGCCCAGTAGGCCGCTAAAGCTGTTCATGCGTCATCCCGGAAACGGCGACGTCGTTATCCGGGACCGCTCAAGACACGACTGTTCCGGCGCCCGCGCTTCCGGCGGCCCCGGCTCTTCGCTACGCTGCGGCCGGGATGACGGAGTGAGCTATGGCGACGAAACGCAAACCCATCTGCCTCGCGCTTCAGGGCGGCGGCTCGCACGGCGCCTTTCAGTGGGGCGTGCTGGATCGGCTGCTTGAGGCCGACATGCTCGACATCCGCGCCGTCACCGCCGCCTCGGCGGGGGCGATGAACGCCGCGGCCCTGATCACCGGACTGGAACAGGACGGCGCCGAGGGCGGCCGCGCCGCGCTGGACAAGCTGTGGCGCGAGGTCAATCAATCCGGCGGCCGCAACGTCTTCGGCGACAGCGCCATCTGGTCCAAGGCCCTGACGCCCGGCTGGCTCAAGGACAGCCCGATGTGGAAGGCGGGCGAGACCCTGGCCATGTCGATGAGCCCCTATTCCTTCAACCCCTTCAACCTGAACCCGCTGAAGCGGGTGCTGGAAGCCGCCGTCGACTTCGAGGTGGTGCGCGGCTCGGATATTCAACTGATCGTCTCGACTACGGCGGTCCGCGCAGGCCGGTCGCGCCTGTTCCGCTCGCCCGAGATCACGCCTGACGTCCTGCTGGCCTCGGCCTGTCTGCCCCACCTCTTCCATGCGGTCGAGATCGAGGGCGAGCCTTATTGGGACGGCGGCTATCTGGCCAATCCGGCGCTGTGGCCGCTGTTCTACGCCGACACGCCGGACGATGTCCTGCTGCTGCCGCTGAACCCCTTCGTCCGCGACGAGGCCCCGCGTGAGGCGGGCGAGATCATGGATCGGCTGAACGAAATCCTGTTCAACGCCCCCCTGGTCGCCGAGCTGCGCGCCGTCGCCTTCGTTCAGGACCTGATCGCCGACGGCAAACTCAGCCGCAACGAGGACCGCCATCGCGCCGTCCGCATGCACGCCATCGAGGTCGACGACTGGCTGGGCAGCCTGTCGCTGTCGACCAAGTTCGACACGGAATGGAGCTTCCTCAACGACCTGAAGTCGCGCGGACGTCAGGCGGCGGAGCACTGGCTCGAAAACTGCGCGCCTCAGGTCGGACAGACCTCCAGCGTCGACCTGAAGGCCCGTTTTCTCTAGGCCGCGCGCGCCGCAGACCGCACGCCGTCGCGACCTGGCTGTCGCAAGGCGACGCGCCAATCCCCTGTAAAACAAGGGATCGTCGTCCCGTCTCGGCCATTTGCTCGCCTGAGCCCCGGCGTGGGCCAGACTGCAGCCCTCAGACGGTCTTTGACATTCCCGCTCGCCGCCGCCCGCCTCAGGTCCCCGGCTCCCGCACAGGCTCCAGCGCCGTCACTCAGAGCCAGAACTGCGACGCTCCGCTCATTGCACCAATTGCACTGTTTTTTTCTTAGCGCAGTGCAACGGCGATCAGCCGACGAACCCCGCCGCACGACGCAGCCGGTCGTTGATCGCCTCGCCCAACCCCTTGTGCGGGATCGGCGACACGGCGATGCCGACAGGCCTGGTCCGGTCCGCTTCGCGCAGCAATCGGAACAGATTGGCGGCCGCTTCGCGCAGGTCGCCTTTCGGGCTCAGGCTCCAACGCGCCTCGCCGACCCCGGGACCAAAGCCCAGCAGGACTTCACCCTCGTTCGCCGCCTCGGCCTCGATCCGCACCGGGGCGTTAGGGGCGTAATGCAGGGCCAGCCGGCCGGGCGAGCGATGCCCCTGTCCGCTCTCGGCCAGCGGGCCGACCACGGCCTCGATCTCTTCACGCGTCACCGAGCCGGGACGCAGCAGGGCGACCACGCCGTCCAGCACCGAAACGACCGTGCTCTCCACGCCCACCGCGCACGGCCCGCCGTCCACCGCGGCGCCGACGAACTGGCCGGTTTCCTCCATGGCGTCGTCAAAAGTCGTGGGGCTGGGTCGTCCCGAACGATTGGCCGAGGGGGCGACCACGGCCCCGCCAAAGGCCGCGATCACCGCGCGCGCGCGCGGATGCCCGGGCACCCGCACGGCGACGCTGTCCAGACCGGCGCGCGCCAGATCACAGACCCGCTCGCGATCCCGCACCGGGGCCACAATGGTCAGCGGGCCGGGCCAGAAGGCCTCAGCCAGCGCCCGCGCCCGCTCGTCAAAGACGGCGATGCTCTCGGCGTCCAGGCCGTTGGCGACGTGCGCAATCAAGGGGTTGAACCGCGGTCTTCCCTTGGCCTCGAAAATGCGCGCCACCGCCTGCGGATTCGAAGCGTCCGCCGCCAGCCCATAGACGGTCTCGGTCGGCAGCATGACCAGCCGCCCGGTCTTCAACGCCTCGGCGGCGATTTCGGGAGTGTCGCCGGTCATGGCCGGCGCGGGATCATGGGGATCATGCGGTGCAGCACATTGTCCCGGTTGATGAACTGATGCTTCAGCGCCCCAGCGATGTGCAGGACGATCAGCACATAGAGCAGCTTCGCCACCATCTCATGCGTGTCCATAAACTGGCCCGCCGCCTCGCGCCCGCCGCCGACCGGCAGCAGCGGCCACTGGAACAGGCCGAACCAGCTGATCTCGCGACCGCCCGCCGACGACGCCAGCCAGCCGGTCAGCGGCATGGCCAGCAGCACGACGTAGAAGGCGATCTGCGTCGTCCGCGCCAGGATGCGCTCCCACCTCGGCATCTCGACCGGCAGGGCGATCAGGGGATTGGCCAGCCGCCAGCCGATTCGCCCCAGGGTCAGGACCAGGATGGTTAGCCCGACCGCCTTGTGAACCTGCACGAACTCACGCGACAGCGGCCCCTCGGTCGCGTCGTGCGCCATGATCAACACTACCTGCGCGACGACGGCCATAGCGATAACCCAGTGCAGGATCAGGGAAACGGTCGAATAGCGGTTCCGAGGTTCGGCCATGGGTCTTTCCTTCCGCGACGGCACAGGTCCATAGCTTGGCGGAACCTCGACCAAAGTCCAAGCGCCCTTGCATCATCCGCGTCTGGGGCGTCAGAAGCATGTTGAAGATTCCTGGAGACCGCCATGAGCTACCGCGCCCCCGTCCGTGACCTCGCCTTCGCCCTGGAAGCCGTCGCCGGCATTGATCAGGTCGCCGCCACGGGCGCCTTTCCCGACTATGACGCCGACGTCATGGGCGCGGTGCTGGAGGCCGCCGGTCAGTTCTCGGAACAGGTGCTGGCCCCGCTGAACCGCCCCGGCGACCTGGCCGGCGCCAAATATGCCGACGGGGCCGTCACCGCCGCCCCCGGCTTCGTCGACGCCTACAAGCAGTTCGCCGAAGGCGGCTGGACCAGCCTGACCGCCTCGGTCGAGGCCGGCGGCCAGGCCCTGCCCAAGGCGCTGGAACTGGCGGCCTACGAGACCGTCCACGCCGCCAACATGGCGTTTGGCCTCTGCCCCATGCTGTCGCTGGCCTCGATCGAGGCGCTGGAAGCGGTCGGCACCGAGCACCAGAAGACCACCTATCTGACCAAGCTGGTCAGCGGCGAATGGACCGGCGCCATGGTCCTGACCGAGCCGCACGCCGGTTCGGACCTGGGCGCCCTGACCACCACGGCCACGCCGAACGGCGACGGGACCTACGCCCTGAACGGCCAGAAGATCTTCATCACCTGGGGCGACCACGACGCCACGGACAACATCATCCACCTGGTCCTGGCCCGCCTGCCCGACGCCCCCGCCGGCCCCAAGGGCATCAGCCTGTTCCTGACGCCCAAGTTCGCCGTCAACGCCGACGGGTCGCTGGGCGAGCGCAACGCCTTCCACCCGGTCGGCGTCGAGCACAAGCTGGGCATCCACGCCTCGCCCACCTGCGTCATGTCCTATGAGGGCGCTCGCGCCGAACTGGTCGGTCGTCCGAACGAGGGCCTGGCCCATATGTTCGTGATGATGAACGCCGCCCGCCTGGCCGTCGGCGTCGAGGGCGTCGGCATCGCCGAGCGCGCCTATCAGCACGCCCTCGCCTATGCCCTGGACCGCCGTCAGGGGCGCAGCGTCTGGACCGGCGAGAAGAACGCCCCGATCTTCGACCACCCCGACGTGCGCCGCACCCTCGGCGTCATGAAGGCCAAGATCGCCGCCGCCCGCGCCATCTGCCTGTCCACCGGCGTCGCCGCCGACCTGGCCAAGCACGCCGCCACCGAGGCCGAGCGCAAGGCCTGGAAGGGGCGCGAAGACCTGTTCACCCCCATCGCCAAGGCCTGGTCCACCGACATCGGCTGCGAAGTCGCCTCGCTGGGCGTTCAGGTCCACGGCGGCATGGGCTTCATCGAGGAGACCGGCGCGGCCCAATACTACCGCGACTCCCGCATCGCCCCGATCTACGAAGGCACCAACGGCATTCAGGCCATGGATCTGGTCGGCCGCAAGCTGTCGATGGACGGCGGCGAGTCGGCCCACGCCCTGATCGCCGACATGAAGGCGACCCTGATCGACATCGACCGCCTCTATGTCGGCAAGCCCGTCGAACGTTTTGCCACGGCCATCGAGGCCGTCGAGGACGCCACCCTGTGGCTGCTGGACGCCAAGGCCGACGCGGCGCGGGCCGCCGACGTCCTGGCCGGCGCCGACGCCTATCTGAAGCTGATGGGCGACGTGATCGGCGGCTGGATGCTGGCCAAGGGCGCCCTGGCCGCCAAGGCCCGCCTGGACGCCGGGAACGGCGACCCCGTCTGGCTCCAAGGCAAGCTGGACCTCTACGAGCTCTACGCCGCCAACGTCCTGGGCCACGTCTCCAGCCGCCTGGCCGCCGTGGGTCAGGGCGGTGAGCTTCTGCAAGGGCTGAGCGCCGAAGCTCTGGCGGGTTGACGTTCGGCGAGGGCGTGCGACGCTTCGGCCTGAAGGAAGCTTCATGCCCTTGATCGCCGCCCTTTTAATCAGTGTCGCCGTAGCCGGCGAAGACCCGAAGGTGGTGAACCCCATCTGGGTCTCAGCGCCCGTTGCGACGGCCGCCGACTATCCGCGTTTCGCCGCTATCATCCGGGCGGAGGGCCACGTCGTTGTACAGTGTGAAGCCCTGCCCACAGGCGGCTTGTCGGCCTGCACCGCCATGTCCGAGAAGCCCGCCGACCTAGGCTTCGGCCGCGAAGCCGTGCGTGTGGTCCAGCGCGGCGTCCTCGCCCCACGAACCGGGGACGGAACTTCGGAACCGAGCCGAATCCAGGTCCAGCTTCCGTTCCGCATGCTGGCGAGGACGCCGGCCACAAAGCCTGCCCCCTGGACGGGCCCTGAGCCCACCGCCGGTCAGCAAGCTTCCGCGCAGCGGTGGGCAATACGGGCGACCTCTCGCAGACCCCTTCTCGCGCGTTTCGGGCTGGAGGATCTCCCGCCTGACCGCCGCGCCGTCGTGACGGAATGGATCGGCGAACTCTACCCGGATCAACAGAAGACGCAGGCGATCTTCACCGTCGCCGCCGCACGCCTGCTGGCCGAGATCGGGCTCCCTGAAATGCCGCCGACCCGGCCGCTTGACGCGGAAACCTGGAGCAGGCGGTTCGCAGCGGCCAGCGCGGACCAGTTCGACCGACACGCCGCCGACGCCGAACTTCGCCGCCGATATTGCGCCCGATATGAGTGCGCGCCCGGGCTCTAGGGACGGGGTGCGTCCAGCAGCGCAATCGCCTCGCGCACATACTGGGCATGAGCCACGACGCCCAGCTCCAGCCCCTCGCCGCCGCCCTGAACCTCCTGCACCAGCACCCCGGCGATGTAGGGGTGATCCGGCGTCGGCGCGCCCGGCAGGCGGTCCACGGCGGGCGTCCAGAAGACCGGCCCGCCCGAGTTGCCCTGCGACACCGCGAAATCCAGCAGGAAGATGGGGAAGTGACGGATCGGCGTCAGCGGCCAGGAACTGATCCGGCCCAGCCGCAGGATCGGAAAGCCCGCCTTGTTGGCTGACAGGCCATGAGGATAGCCCAGCGCCATCAGTTCGTCGCCCGGCCCCACGCGCCACTGGTCGAACGTATTCTCGTCCGCCAGCCAGCCCAGAGGGATGGCCGCCTGGGCGAAGGCGGCGGGCGCGGCGATCTCCATCACCGCCACATCGCGCTCAGGGTGCTGGGTCCATAGAGGGGCCCCGGCGGCGTCGCGGATCGGCAGGTTCGCGGGCGTGAACTTCCAGGCCCCGTCAGCCTCGGGCGTACGCCAGCCGATGCGCGCCTCGGCGCTCGGCATGACGTTCAGGACGTGGGCGGCGGTGATCAGGACCACGCGCGGCGTACCGTCAGGTCGGGGGGCGGAAATCAGGAAGCCGGTGCCGACCTTGCGCGTGCTCTGGTCCAAAGGCTGGTCGATCTGCACCGTGGCGTTGATCAGGCCGACGGTCAGGTCCCACGGGGCGGGCGCGACGACGGCGGGCGGAGCGGGCGGAACATCCTGAGAGATCATGTCGCCATTTGACGCCGCCCTTCGGCGGGCACAAGGTCCGCCCGAACCATTGGGGAGCCTATTGATGAATCGCCGCGAACTGATCGCCTCGACCGCCGCCGTCGGCCTCGCCGCCGCCTCCCCTGCACTCGCCCGTTCGACTACCGGAGCCTCGATGTCCCTGCCCCAACCGCCCGTCGCCAAGAAGGTCCCCGTCCGCATCGAGCAGTTGGGCCGCGTCCGCGTCGACGACTATCAGTGGATGAAGGACGACAACTGGCAGGCCGTGCTGCGCGACCCCTCGCTGATCAAGGCCGACGTCAAGGAACACCTGACCGCCGAGAACGCCTATCGCGAGGCCATGATGGCCTCGACCCTGCCGCTGCAGGCGGCGATGTTCGAGGAGATGAAGGGCCGTATCAAGGAGGACGACAGCTCCGTACCCGCCGCCGACGGCGCCTGGGAATACTACACAGAGTACCGGACCGGCGAGCAGCACCCGCGATACATGCGGGTCGAGCGCCAGGGGACCTGGATGGTCGACGGCCAGCCCGTGACCAAGAGCTTCATCAAGGCCCCGACGCCTCAGCTCCTGCTGGACTGCAACGCCCTGGCCGAGGGCAAGGCCTATTCGGAGGTCTCGGCGGTGGAGCACAGCCCCGACCATGCCCTGTTCGCCTATGCCGAGGACGCGCAGGGCTCCGAGGTCTTCAAGATCTACGTCAAGGACCTTGCGACCGGGGAGGTCCTGCCCGACCCCATCGAATCGGCGACCGAGAACTTCACCTTCTCGCCGGACAGCCGATGGATCTTCTGGACCAACCGCGACGACAACGGCCGCCCTGACAAGATCTTCCGTCGCCCGGCGCGCGGCGGCGAAACGACCCTGGTCTATGAGGAAACCGACGACGGCATGTTCCAGAGCGTCGGCCGCACCTCGGACGACGCCTTCATCATCATCGGCATCGGCAATCAGGAGACCTCGGAAGGCCGGATCATTCCGGGCTCGGACCCAACTGCGACACCCGTGGTGGTCGAGCCGCGCCACGTCGGCCGCCTGTATGATCTGGACCACTGGGGCGACCGCTGGGTGATCCGCACCAACGCCGACGAGGCCATCGACTTCAAGGTGGTCGAGCCGCCGACCGACGCCCCGGCCAGGGCCAACTGGAAGGATCTGATCCCGCACACGCCGGGCCGCTTCATCGAGGGCGTGGCCCTGGTGAAGGATTACCTGGGCCGTCAGGAGCGCGCCGAGGCCAATACGAAGATCGTCATCCGCGACCGGGCCGGCGCCGAGCATGAGATCGCCGTGGACGAGCCCGCCTACGCCCTGTCGCTGGGCGGGGCGTCGGAGTTCGACACCACGGTCATGCGCTATGGCTACAACTCGCCGTCCACGCCGACCTCGACCTATGACTACGACCTGAAGACGCGCGAGCGGACCCTGCGCAAGGTTCAGGAAGTGCCCTCGGGCCACAACCCCGCCGACTATGTGGTCGAGCGGCTGAACGCCCCGGCCTCGGACGGTCAGCTGGTGCCGGTGACGGTGCTGCGCCGCAAGGACACGCCGGTCGACGGCTCGGCGCCCCTGTTGCTCTACGGCTACGGCTCCTACGGCATCCCGATGGCGGCCAGCTTCTCGACCAACCGACTGTCGCTGGTGGACCGCGGCTTCATCTACGCCATCGCCCACATCCGCGGCGGCTCGGACAAGGGCTGGAACTGGTTCCTCAGCGCCCGGCGGATGACCAAGAAGAACACCTTCACCGACTTCATCGCCTGCGCCGAACACCTGATCGAGCGCAACTATGCGACGGCGGGCA
>Ga0265296_1001540_pt1 | contig 26056 bp, 29 predicted proteins | sample MunlanPumphouse1_FD_189073 | JGI IMG/M metagenome (GOLD analysis project Ga0265296, IMG submission 189073) | Groundwater microbial communities from a municipal landfill in Southern Ontario, Canada - Pumphouse #1 | ecosystem: Environmental > Aquatic > Deep subsurface > Groundwater | place... | reverse complement strand
CCTTGATTAAGGCAAGAGGCGTGACGAAAATATCAAATCAAACGCAAAAGGGAGTAAAAATGTCGGGGACATATTAAATTTTTGACAATATCAACACGGGTGGAGCTACTTTCCGCCCGTAATTTATTTTAAGACGAAAAAAAGTTTTTACTCTCACTTTTTTATTTTTAGTAGTGGATTGTTGACATATTGTGATTAAGGCGTTAAAATAATAAAAAATTATGGAAAATAACATGGAAAAAGAGGAATCATTGGGAAAACTTGAATTAAGAGAAGTGGCAGATTTAGGCGCTTATATAAAATTACATAATAATGTTATCTTGCCTAATAACGAAGCCATTGATGAAAATATAAAAAAAGATTTATTAGACAATAAAGAACAGTTTATTTATTTAGAAGCTCGTGATAGGCTGAAAGAAAACGAGAGTGGCGAAAGCGATAAAAAATTAAAGTATGTTTTAGAATATATTGATAAAGACGGTAATCTATCTCATGTAGATATACTAATAAACGATATCGTTGATTTGAATGAAAAAATAATTGAAAGTAAAGAATATAATATAGATAAACAAAAAGAAATAATTAGAGAGAATCTTCTTAAACTTGGATTTAAGAACTGGTATGAATCTTATAGCGAAGAAGAATTAAAACAGGCGGAAGAAGAGGCAAAAAATGACGTTAATAGAGATAGTAAGACGGGGCATCCTCTTAATAATGTGAATAAAGCAGAAATAGAAAAGCGTTTTAGAGAATGCGTAAAAGATCGTCTAAATTATTATATTAGAAAACCAAAATTGCAAAAAATTTTAGATGCTCAAAAAGCATATAAAAAAAGATTGGAAAAAGCAGAAATATAGAAAAAAGAAGAAAAATTTGATTTCCGAAAATAAATTTTACTTGATTATGAAAAATTTTGAAAAAAAAGAAAAAGCAACAGATATGGAATTAGTTCAATTTTTAATTGGACATATTAACAATCCCTGTGAAGACTCGCATGGAAATAATCTGAGAGATTTTTATATTAAAGAGGCAAAAAAAGTTTTGGATAAAATTCAAGATTTAGAAGCAAAAAAAACGCTTGAGGATATTATACAAAAATATTCAAAATAATGTGATTGACAACTTTTATTTTTTGAATATTATTTAAATATGAATAAAGAAAATATCAATAAAAAAGAAATAACGCAGGAAGAAATAGATAAAGAAAGAAAAGAAATTGCGGAAATAGCCGAAGAATTAAAAAGAAAAGGTGTGCCAGCCGGCGATGAATTATATATGAGAGCCAGAGAAGTTTATAAACAAAGAAAAGGAGGGGAGTTGGAAAAACAGCTTAGTTAATTTTTATTTAGGATTTAGTCCGCCAGTTGGCGGATTGAGTTTTGGAATCCTTCGACTATGCTCAGGGTGACCTCGTAATATGAGGTCATTTTTTATTTTTTAATAAATATGGATGGGTTTTCTCTAAAACTTTCATAAAATATCCTCCTTTATTCTCTATATTTTTTCTTTCAGAAACGTCTTTAGCAATCGCTAAAAGATGATCTCCGGAATGTTTTTTCGCCAGTTTGATATAAAGCGACTTGTGTTTTTCATCGTTTAAAAGCTGAGAAATCATAAGCCCGATAAATTGGTAGCTTTTATAAACGCGCGATTTTTTCGCGCGTTCTTTTAGAGTTTGGAGATAGTCTTTTTCTTGGTCCATTGCCGGAATTTTACCATAGATAATCAATCGCATAAAGCTTGACAGTTTTGTTAAATTAATTTATTTTAATAATGGTATTTTACCAATTTAAAAATTGATTATTAAAAAGGAGGATTTATGTATAAGATTATTGTTTTGGATATTGATGGAATTCTGATTCATAATGGGCTTTCCGAAATTTTCGGAAACTTCAGCGTTTCTCTTTGGCTCGGCAAGAGACCATGGTTAAAAAGAATTTTTTTAAGGATATTTGAAATCATTGAAATGATTTTAATATCCTTGGGGTTTAAACACGTCGTTAATGAATCCGTTATTAATACTATTAACGACGAAAGAAAAGATAATCCCAACCTTAATTTGTTTATTATAACTGATAGAAGTTTGTTGGGAATAAAAAATATTAGTAGCGTTCTTGGTTTATTGCATTTGGAAGGGCGCGACTTTATTCAAGTACGAGGCAATTCGTTGAATTCGTTGCAAAAAAATTTGCAACGATTAAAAGAGATAAAAACCGCGTATAAAAATAAAGGCAGGGCCTGGATAAGAAAAATTCAGTGCGAAATAAAGAAAACAAAAAAGAAAAAGGCAAAAGAAAAAATGATGATAAGAGAATTGTTAGGAATAGGGGCAAATGTTGTTTTTTCTCTTGCTGTAAAGCCTCAGTTAGACGTATTGTCGCATTTGATTGCGACAACAGACATAAGTAATCCTAGAAAAGTTTTAGTCATTGACGATGACCAAAACTTTTTAGAGGTAGTGAGATCGCTTCCATATAATTTTTCCACTTTCCCTTTTAGGGGAATGTATTTTAGCAATAAAGGGAAGGAAGCGTTTGACGCTTTTGGACACTCTCTGCAAAGATTATTTAAGCGATAGATTTAGATAGTTAGTTCGGCATGATAATTCCGGCCGGTTATTATAGCGATATAATGACTGAGCCGGATTTTTATTTTCTAAAATACAATACATTGACAATTGGAGTTGTTTTTTAGTAAGATTAAAAGCGGTTTACAAATAATATGGATAAACAAAACGTAAAATTGAATACAGAATTGATTGAGGAAATGGCCGTGGTTGACGGAGAAAATACTGTAAAAGAAGCTGACGTGGAAGTTGTTAAAGAAATGATTAAAGCGGGCGTTATTTATGGACATAAGAAAACCCGCACAAATCCGAAATTCAAAAAATATATTCTTACCACTCGCAATGGGATTGAGATTATTGATTTGGCGAAAACTTTGCCGATGATTGACGTTGCGGCCGAGTTTTTAAATAATCAGATAAAATCCGGCAAGATGATATTATTGGTCGGGTTGCAACCGGCAATTCAACCGGCTTTGGAAATGATGGCGGAAAAATTTAATTTGCCGCGAGTAAAAAATCGTTGGATTGGCGGTTTGCTGACGAATTTTAAAGTAATTTCTAGCCGCATAGAACATTTTAAAAAAAATCAGGTTGGAATTGAAAAAGGCGAATTTGATAAATATACAAAAAAAGAAAGGGTAATGATTAATAAAGATATTGCCCGTATGCGGCAAATGTTCGGTGGATTGGAAAATTTGACAAGGCCGGTTGAGGCGTTATTTATAATAGATATGTCTTTAAAGGGTCATATGACTGCCGTGCGGGAAGCTCGGCGGATGAATATTCCGATTGTGGCGATTATTGACAGCGATGATAATCCGGAGTTCATAAATTATCCGATTCCGGCGAATGACCATGCGAAAGCGAGTGTTAATTGGGTAATTAACAAAATGATGGAAAGTTTAAAAGTTTAAAAGTTATGATTAATCAAGTTCAAAAACTTCGTGAAATCACTAGCGCCGGAGTAATGGAATGCAAAAAAGCTTTGGAAGATTCCGCCGGCGATTTTGATAAAGCGGTGGCTTTAATTCATGAGCGTGGCTTAACTAGGGCTGAAAAGAAAGGGGAAAGAACAACCGGCGCCGGATTGCTTCATTCTTACATTCATAATGAAAGAGTGGGGGTTTTATTGGAATTGCGTTGTGAAACAGATTTTGTCGCTAGGAATCCTATGTTTAAAGAATTAGCGCATGATTTGGCGATGCATATCGCGGCAATGAGTCCGGCGGATATTAATGATTTAATGAAGCAAAATTATGTCAAAGACGACTCTTTGGTTATTGAAAATTTAGTTAAAGGCGTTATCGCGAAACTCGGGGAAAATATAAAAGTGGAAAAATTCTGCCGATACGAACTTTAATTTAGATGTACAACTTTATTCTTCAAATTCTCATAATGCTTAGTTTGGGGGCGATAATTTATTTAATCGCTCGGGCGGCGCCGCGCGTGGGTGACGTTGAAGAATCGTTTAAAAAAGAAACTTTTCATCAGAGATTGGATAAATTAATAGCCAAGGTGCCGTTTGATAAAATGGATGTTTTTTTTACCGTTAGTCTCGAAAAAACATTGAGAAAAATGAAACTATTGTTGATGAAGTGGGATAATTTATTGACAAACCACCTTCGGAAACTTAAAAAGAGCGGTAATGGCGGCGCGAAAGAAGAAAAACAAAGCTTATTCGCTTCATTGACGGAAACCGAGGAAGATAAAAAGGAAGAATAATTCCAGGGATACCCAAGTGGTCAACGGGGGAGGTCTGTAAAACCTCCGGCATAGCCTTCGCAGGTTCGAATCCTGCTCCCTGGACAACTTTGGATAATGATAAAATTCCGCTTTTAAAAGTGGAATTTTTATGTTATTTTTATTAATAAATGAATTTACAAGAAAAAATTAAACTTATTTCCCGCCAAACGGAAGAAATTATCACTTCTGATGATTTGGAATTTTTATTGAAAAGCGGAGAGAAATTAAAACATTACATCGGTTTTGAAATTTCCGGGAAAATCCATTTTGGCACGGGATTGATTTGTATGCAAAAAGTAAAAGATTTTTCCGATGCTGGAGTAAAAGTCCATATTTTCTTAGCTGATTACCACGCTTGGATAAACGATAAGCTCGGCGGCGATTTGAAATCTATTAAAAAAATAGCGGTTAATTATTTTAAAGAAGGATTGATTGTGGCCTATAAATGTCTTGGTGGCAATCCGAAAGATTTAAATTTTATTTTGGCGTCGGAATTTTACCGTAAGAATGACGATTATTGGCCGACGGTTCTTGATGTGGCTAAAAATACGACATTGGCGCGGATGAAAAGAAGCATCACGATTTTGGGAAAAAAAGAGGGTGAAGAAGTTGACTTCGCCAAATTGATGTATCCGGCGATGCAAGTGGCGGATATATTTGCCGGCGGTTTTCATTTTTCTCATGCCGGAACAGACCAGCGGAAAGCCAATGTGATTGCCCGCGATACGGCTTTGCAATTGAAATTTTCCCAATTGGAAATTAACAATAAGCCGATAAAACCAGTGGCAGTGCATACGCATCTGCTTGCGGGTTTGAATAAGCCGGCAATTTGGCCGGTGCCGGAAGGATCGCACAAAGGAGAATTGCAGACGTCAATGAAAATGAGCAAGTCTAAGCCGGACAGCGCGGTTTTTATTCATGATAGCGAGGAGGAAATCAAGAGAAAAATAAAAAAAGCGTTTTGCCAGGAAGGTGAAATTGAATTTAATCCTATTATTGATTGGCTGGAATATCTGATTTTTTCGCGTGAAGAAAAAATCATAATTGAACGCCGGCCGGAGCATGGCGGTAAGTTGGAAATTCGTGGCATTGACGAATTGAAAAAGATATTTAAAAATAAAGAACTCCATCCGGAAGATTTAAAAAAATTCGTTGCAGATTATTTAATTGAATTATTAAAGCCGGCAAGGGAGCATTTTGAAAAAGGGGAAGGGAAGATAATGTTGGAAGAATTGGAGGGATTAATTAATAAATAGTAATTGGTAATTATTGCCACCTTAGCTCAGCGGCAGAGCAACGCTTTTGTAAAGCGAAGGTCCCGAGTTCAAGTCTCGGAGGTGGCTCCAGATATAAATTTATGAAAGATTATCAAAAACAAGTAGACGATTGGATAAAGCAATATAAAATTGGATATTTTAAGCCGTTGGAGATTTTAGCGCGCCTTACTGAAGAAACGGGCGAATTGGCGCGTGAAATTAACCATCGATTTGGACCAAAAAAGAAGAAGTCGGCGGAAGATATAAAAGATATAGAAGAAGAAACGGCAGATATTATTTTTACTTTAATATGCCTTGCTAATTCTTTAGATTTAAATATTGATAGAGGATTTAAGTCGGTTATGGATAAATGTTATGGGAGAGATAAAGATAGATGGGAAAAAAAAGAATCAGACTCTGGACTTTTGGATTAAAATGTTTAGAATAAATATTGTCGCCAATGTAAGCTTACTGCCGATGTAGCTCAGCGGCAGAGCAACTCCATGGTAAGGAGTAGGTCGGGAGTTCAATTCTCCCCATCGGCTCATAAATAAATTTTAAATTAAAAATTATTATATTATGGCTAAATCAAAATTCAGCGAAAATTTAATAAAGTTAAAATGTGCGGCTTGTAAACGGGTGAATTATTATACTCGCAAGAATAAAAAGAAGATTGAAAAAAAACTTGAATTGAAAAAATTCTGTTCTTGGTGCCGCAAATCAACAGCGCATAAAGAAGCGAAGCGGTAATTCGCCGGCTTTTTGGGAGCTTAGTTAAGTGGCATAACAGCGGTCTCCAAAACCGCGGTCGGAGGTCCGATTCCTTCAGCTCCCGCCGGATTTTTTACAATGTTCTCCCGTACTAAAAATATCAATCTTTCGCCCATTAAAACCATTGAACTTTTGGCGTCTAAAATTCCCGATGTTGTATCTTTGGCGCAGGGGATTCCTTCATTTGACACTCCCGAAGTTGTGAAAAAAGCGGCTTTCAAGGCCTTAAATCGTGGCGCAGTGGCAAAATATTCCCTAACTTACGGTTTGCCGGAATTTCGTGAAACAATTGAACAAAAATTGGCTGAAGAGGGGATGTTTTATGATTTTGAGAAAGAAATTATCGTCACCGCCGGTTCCATAGAAGCGATTACCGCCAGTTTGATTGCCATAATTGAACCGAAGAAAAATGAAGTAATTTTATTTTCTCCCAGTTATACTTCATACGCCGAGGTTGTAAAAGTGAGCGGCGGTAAGCCGGTTTTTTCCAACTTGATTGAAGACGACGGTTGGAGGATTGATTTTAATAATTTGAAGAAAAAAGTTAATTCAAAAACCGCGGCGATTTTATTTTGCAATCCTAATAATCCAACCGGCACGATTTTTTCCAAAGAAGATTTGTTAAAAATTGCCGAATTGGCGGGGAAAAAGAATTTTTTTATTTTAAGCGATGAGGTGTATAAGGATTTTATTTATTTACGCGAATCGGGTTTTTTTTCTTTGGCACAGATTCCGGAATTGCGCAAACGAGTTATTAGAATTTTTAGTTTATCCAAGGCCTATGCCATGACCGGTTGGCGGATAGGATTTTTACACAGCGATGAAGAAAATATTAAAGAGATTTTGAAAATTCATGATTCTTTGGTTACTTGCGCGCCAGTGATTTCTCAATATGCAGCAATGGGAGCGTTGGATTATGGAGAAGATGATTTAAATAGGTTTCGTCGCGAATTTAACAGCCGTTTGAATTTAATATGTAATCATCTTGATGATTCAAAAGATTTTTTTGATTATCAAAAACCGATTGGTTCGTATTTTGTTTTTCCTAAAATATTGCCGGCGGCTTATAAGGCGTTGGGGGCGAAATGGGGAGATTCTTGGGATTTTGCGTTGAAACTTTTGGAAAAAGTGAAAGTGGCGGTTGTCCCCGGAATCGCATTTGGTCCATCCGGAGAAAACCATTTTAGAATATCGTTTGGCAGAAGCGAGAAAGATATTAATGAAGCGATGGAAAGAATTAAAAAATATATGCAATGAATAATCTTTTCAAAATAACAATCAGGTTTTTTTTAAAATGGTTCGCTAAGATTTATCTTTGGCGGGTTCGGCCACATGTGATTATTGTGGCTGGAACGACAAACAGGCATTGGATAAAAGAGGAGATTATTAAAACATTAAAAGAAAAAGGATTAATAGCGCGTAGCAATGAGAAAAATTTTAACGCTGAAATCGGTCTACCGCTTTCAATTTTAGGATTGCCTTCCGGCGAGGGGGATTTTTGGAGTTGGCTTAAAATTATTTTACAAGCCATTGGGATGATTACCAATTATAAATTACCGATTACTAATTATTTAGTGTTGGAAATGGCAATTGACCGGCCGGAAGATATGGATTACTTATTAAACATTGTAAGGCCGAATATTGCCGTATTGACGACTATAACCATGATTTATCGGGAAAATTTTGAAGATTTAAGCGAAATTGCTCTGGAATATCGCAAATTGGTCAGGACCTTGCCGAAAGACGGCTTACTGCTTTTGAATTTTGACGACCAAAGGATAAAAAATTTGGCAAAATTCGCTTCTTGCCGCACCCTAACATACGGCTTAAGCGATGGAGCCGATTATCGGGCGGAAAACATCAAGAAAATCACAACAGGTCAACGATTTGAAATAAAAGGAAATTCTATTAAAATTAACCGTTTTGGAAACCACCATATTTATGCTAAAATAACGGCATATGCAATACGAAGTGAAAAAATTTAATCATCTTTTGGGATTAGCCGGGTTTAGCGATAAATTACTTGAAAATCACTTCACCCTTTATCAGGGTTATGTTAACAATTTTAATAAACTTGATGAAATTTTAGTGGGGATGGAAAAAGAAGAAAAATATGGGACTCCGGAGTTTGCGGAATTAAACAGGCGTTTGAGCTGGGAATTCAATGGAATGCGTTTGCATGAATTTTATTTCGGCAATTTAACCCCGGTAGCAGAGCAAAAGCTCGCTACGGGGCGAGAAAAAGAGCCGCAAAAAATTAACGAGCAATCAGATTTATTTAAAGCCATTATAAAAGAATTCAGTTCTTATGAATTTTGGGAAAAAGATTTTAGGGCAATGGGAGCGATGAGGGGAATTGGTTGGATAATTTTATATTATGATAAAGTGGCGGACAGATTATTTAATGTTTGGGTAAATGAACATGACACGGGGCATTTTTCCGGATGCGTTCCGTTATTGGTAATGGATGTTTTTGAACACGCGTATATGCTTGATTACGGAATTAAAAAAAATGATTATGTGGATGTTTTTATTAAGATGATTAATTGGAAAGTTGTTAGCGAAAGATTATAAATCATGCTTAATCGCAACCATCTTATTCTTTTTTTGATTTTTTTAGCGGTTTTTGATTTTATTGTTTGGAAATCAATAATTTTTAATAAACTAAACAGCGCCACGGAAATTTATTTTTTAGATATTGGGCAGGGAGACAGCGAACTGGTGATTTTGCCCGGCGGAATCAAAGTTTTAATTGATGCCGGCCCGAATAGTAAGGTTGTTAATGAATTGGAATCAGTTTTGCGGCCAACCGACCGCTATATTGATTTACTTGTCCTTTCTCATTCGGAAACAGATCATTTTAACGGTTTTATTGATGTTTTAAAACGTTATCAAATCGGCGCTTTTATTTACAACGGCCGCGCCGGTACGGCGCAATCATGGAAAGAATTGGCAAAAATCGTTGAAGAAAATAAAATACCGGTTTTTGTTTTAGCGCAGGGAGACAAAATAAAAAATCAAGACGATTTTTTTGAAATTCTTTTGCCAAGCGCCGATTTTTTACTAAGTAAAGAATTAAATAATACATCATTAGTGATTAAATTTTTTAATAACGACAGGCAAGCGCAAACAAGTGTTTTATTCGCCGGCGATGTGGGGGAGAAAAATGAAAAATATCTTATTAATAATTTTGATATTGAGGCGGATATTTTAAAAGTTGGTCATCACGGCTCAAAATATTCTTCGAGCGATTATTTTTTAAAAGCGGTTAATCCGGAAATATCGGTTATTGAAGTCGGAAAAAATTCTTACGGCCATCCCACAAAAGAAGTTTTAAACAGATTGGCGTCAGTCGGTTCCCAAATTTTCCGCACTGACCAAAATGGAGCCGTAAAATTAGCGATTAGCGGAAATGAAATTAGCATTTTCAAGGAAAAGTGATAAGCTTATTTAACAATGCGAACTTTAATTAAAGAAATTATAAATAAAGAAAGCGAGTCGGTTGAATTAAAGGGGTGGGTTAATGTAAGGCGCGACCACGGCAAACTGATTTTTATTGATTTACGGGATAGAAGCGGTGTGTGCCAGGTTGTTTTTTTGCCTTCCAGCGCGGCTTACGAAGTCGCTAAAGAATTGCGTTCCGAATGGGTTGTGAGATTGGTCGGCAAGGTGAGCCGCCGGCCGAAGGGGATGAAAAATCTCAAAGTTGAAACGGGAGAATTTGAAGTGGCGGTTGACGAATTAACCGTATTAAGCCGCGCCGAAGAAATTCCTTTTGATCCGGCAAGCGAAATCTCTTTGGAAACTTTTCTTGACTGGCAGCCGTTTGTTTTGCGAACTGAAAAGAACAGGAATATTTTTAAAATCCAAGCGGAAATCGTCCGCGCTTTCAGAGATTTTTTAATAAGCAAAAATTTTATTGAAATTCAAGTTCCGAAAATAGTCGCTCAGGCTACCGAGGGCGGAGCCAATGTTTTTAAAATGGATTATTTTGAAAATAAGGCTTATCTTGCCCAAAGCCCGCAATTTTATAAGCAAATTATGGTTGGCGTTTTTGAACGGGTTTTTACGATTGGCAATGTTTATCGCGCTGAAGAGCATAGCACTACTAGGCATTTAAACGAATATACAAGCCTAGATTTGGAATTCGGTTTTATTAACGACCACACGGATGTCATGGCGCTTGAAAATGAATTACTTATTTATGTCATCGGACATTTATTAAAAAATTGCGTTAAAGAATTTGAATTTTTCGGCATTCAATTGCCGAAAATTCCGGAAGCGATTCCGTCTTTGAAATTAAAGGATGCGCAGAAAATATTAAGCGAAAAATATTCTTTAAATTGTTTAAGCGAGCCGGATTTGGACCCGCAAGGCGAGCGGATGATTTGCCAGTACGCGAAAGAGAATTTTAATTCAGATTTTATTTTTATTACCCATTATCCGACTGAAAAGCGGCCCTTTTATACTTTTCCCGATTCGGCAAATCCAAATTTTACTAGAAGCTTTGACCTTTTATTCAAGGGAATTGAAATAACCACTGGTGGCCAGCGCGTTCACGATTATCAAATGCTTGTTGATAATATCAAAAAATGGGGACTGAATCCCGAACACTTCGGTTTTTATTTGCAGGCTTTTAAATACGGAATGCCGCCGGAAGGCGGATTGGCTATCGGTTTGGAGCGATTGACTCAAAAATTGCTTAATTTGGACAATATCCGCGAGGCAACGCTTTTCCCAAGAGATATGCATAGAATTGATATTTTATTGTCAACATTAAAGAATAATCGCGAATAAAATGAATATTTTTTTTCAAAAACTCATCTTATATGCCAAGCTTCCGGAAATGCGACTTTTTTGGTATTTTTTGCCGTTGGTTTTTATTATTTTCGCGATTGAAATTTTTTATTTGCCGGTTTTAGCGCTTTGGTTTTCCGCCAGCTTTTTTATTATTTTAGCGGCAATAATTTTGGTTAATAATCTCCGGTTAGCGAGGTCAAATTTGGAAATAAAAATTGAGCGGAATGAATTAACGAGTGTTATTACGACTCTTCGCGACGGCGTTATCGCTTATGATTCTGATTTTAAAATTTTGATTTTTAATCAAGCTGCGGAGCAGATTTTTAATTTAAAGCGTGAGAACGTTATTAATGTCCGCTTTGCCCCGGAACAGATAAAAGAGCAAAAATTTAAACTTTTAAGTCAGATTCTTTTTCCCTCTTTAGCGCCGTCAATAATAAAACGTTCGGAAGCAGGCGCTTATCCGCAAGTAGTTGATATTTCTTTTAAGGAGCCGATGATGGAGTTTCGGGTAATTACCAATAAAATCATTGACCCGGCCGGCAATCTTTTAGGATTTGTGAAAATAATCAGGGACCGCACGCGCGAAGTTGAAGTGTTGCGCTCAAAAAGCGAATTTATCGGCGTTGCCACCCATCAATTAAGAACGCCGCTCACCAGCATTAATTGGGTTTTGGAAAATTTAACAAAAGATTCTTTGTCCGATGAGCAGAAAAAAATGGCCGGTGTCGGATTGGAAGCTTCTTCTTATATGCTTAAAGTCGTTAATGATTTGTTTGATGTTTTTCAAATTGAAGAAGGGCGTTTTGGCTATAATTTTGAAAAATTAAACATTATTGAACTGGTTGAAAAAATAGTTTCTAAAACTAAAGAAGTATGCGTCGGATTCGGGCTTAAGCTTATTTTTCAGAAGCCCGATGAACCGATAGAAATTAACGCCGATTCTCAAAGATTAAGCACTGTGTTATTGAATATTTTAGATAATGCCGTTAAGTATAATGTTAAAAACGGAGAGATTGTTTTAATTATTGAAAAACTTAACAATAAGCCCTATATTCAATTCACCATAAAAGATACCGGCATGGGAATTTCCGAGGAAGATATTGGCAAATTATTTACCAAGTTTTTTAGAGGGCAAAACGCCATTAAGACGGTTCCTACGGCTTCTGGGCTCGGTCTTTATATCGCTCAAAACATTATTAGGCGGCATGGCGGGGAAATTTGGGTTGAGTCGGAATTGAATCGCGGCAGCGTTTTTTATTTCACTTTACCGACTGACCCGAAATTGATTCCGCCAAAAGAAATTATTTACGGGGAGGAATAAAGAACAAAATCTTTAATTTTCCAGCCACTATTCTCGGATAAATTGTCTTTCAGAAGCAGAATAATTTTATTCCAGCGATAAAATTTTCTTCGCCCTCGGCGCGCCATCCCGCCAAAGGCGGGAACCAAGCTGGCGCGCCTGCGGGATGTTCTTCAAGACAATTTATCCGAGAATATAAATAATATTATATATATTGTAGTAAGAGAAAAGATTTTTTTGAAACCTTAACGGAAGCGCAACCCGCCGAAGGCGGGTGTGAGCGGGTTGAAGAAAAATATTTTCTCTTACTGACAATGTAATTTATGCTAAAATTATTTAAATGGATTTTAAGATTTTAAAAAAATCAAAGCGCAGCAAAGCGCGGTTGGGGATTTTAAAAACTTCTCACGGCGAAATTGAAACGCCGTCTTTTGTCCCGGTTGCTACGCAGGCGGTTGTCAAAACTTTAACCAGCGAGGAGGCGAAAGCCGCCGGATGTCAAATTTTAATTTCCAATACATTTCATCTTCATTTAAAACCAGGAGAAAAATTAGTGAAAGCCGGCGGCAGTATTCATAAATTTATGAATTGGGACAGGCCATTGATGACAGACTCCGGCGGTTTTCAGGTCTTCAGTTTGGGATTTGGAAAGGATTTGGGGATTGGCAAGATATTAAAAACAAAAGGGTTAGAAAAGGTATTATTAGGTCAACAGCCTCAAAATATAAAAATTACCGATAATGGAGTTTGGTTTCGTTCGCCGGTTAACGGCGAGAAATTATTTATCGGTCCAAAAGAATCAATAAAAATTCAGGAAGCGTTGGGGGCGGATATTATTTTCGCTTTTGATGAATGCACTCCGCCGAACGCGAATTATGAATATACGAAAAAATCTTTGGAAAAAACGCATAGATGGGCTACGGAATGTTTAAAAAATAAAAAATCGCAGCAGGCGCTTTTTGGGATTGTGCAGGGCGGGAAATTTAAGGATTTAAGGATAGAAAGCGCGAAGTTTATCGCTAATTTGCCGTTTGACGGCTTTGGCATTGGCGGAGAATTCGGCGACAGCAAGAATTTAATGATTAAAATGATTGATTGGGTGATTAAAGAATTGTCGGAAAATAAACCGCGCCATCTTTTGGGTATCGGCCATCCGGAAGACATTTTGAAAATCATCAAATCGGGGATAGACACTTTTGATTGCGTTATGCCTACTCATTATGCCAGACACGGAGTCGCTTTCACCGAAAAAGGCAGGCTGAATATGAATAAGTCGGCTTTTCTAAAAGATAAAAATCCTTTGGATAAAAAATGCGGCTGTGATGTTTGTCAGAATTATAGCAGAAACTATATCACTCATCTTTTAAAAGCCAAAGAAATTACCGCTTTGCGGCTTCTGACTTTCCATAATCTTTATTTTTTTAATTCGTTGGTGGAAAAAATTAGAGAGAAAATAAAGAGAGGAGAAATATAACTTTATATTTTTACAGAATAAAGCGTTTTGTTTTGAATAAAATACAAAAGATTTTCGTCGGCGTCGTAATAATTGTTTTCCGATTCGGCAATAATGGGATATTGGTTTAACGGCGGACGGTCGTCTATCTCCATAAAATCAATAGACACGGACTTATACGGATTTGACGCGGACTTATGCTGATTGTCCGTGTAGGTCTGTGTTGAGTCAGCATTAGTCTGTGCTTTATCATATTCAATAAATAAATGATAAGAATCTTTGTGCCAATAAGCGTTTTTAATCAATTCGTCATTTTTTAAATTGAAATTTACGATATCTTCCGCTTTCTTTTTGGCGTTTTTATACCAATCTTCAATGAAGTAAACGCTTATTTTGTCGTCATTGCCGATAAAAAACAATTTTTTACTATCTGGCGAAAAAGAAAATTTTTTTGCGCTATCCGCTATTTGCCGGAACTTCTTGTCTTTTACGTTAAATATTGATAAGGAGCCGGATTTTTCCAGGAAGCCGATTTCAGAACCGGAACCGGAAATTTCTATTCCAATAACCGTCGGCAAATTTTCAGGTAGTTTTGTTAGTTCATTTTCGATTTTGGTTATTAAATTATACGAATAGACAGTCGGAATTTTTGACTTCACGATATAAACGGTTGAATTATTGGCGAACCATGCCAAAATTTTATTGTTTTTTTCATTTTGGAAAATAGTTTCAATTTGGATTTTTCTGGTATCAAGGACATAGAGTCCATTGGTGCTTTTTATAAGTAAGCGGTCTTCATTAAATGGATGAAGCGCGATTTTTTCAATTATTTCCGTTTTTTTATTTGCCTGCGCAGGCAGGAGCGAATTATTAAAAGAGGCGTTGATATTAAGCGCCGTAGTCGTCTCGTTGAATTTATAAAGATAATATATTTTATTTTGCGGATTTTTAACAATAATTCTTTTGGCATTTAAAGCAATAATTTCGCCGCCTTTTATTTTTTCAATTGTCGTTGTTTTTTCAAATTTTTGCGGAATTAAAATCGTATTAATTAATTCGGAAACCATTGACGGTTCAACTTTAATATTTTTAAGATATGTCCAATAGCCACTTTTTTGAATTTCTATTTTATAATTTTTTGGCAGAAGATCGGGGATAAGCGTACCGCTTTTAATAAGTCCTGATTGGTCGGGAATTATTTTATTGTTTAATTTTATAACAACGTTTTTAGGCGTTGTTTCAATGTACGCGGCGCCGGTTTTCTTCACTCCGAAATTTTCAAAATCAAATCGCCATCCCTGGGAATAAAAAATTACTCCGATGCTTAATGGGAAAAAAAACAAAAAAAGTCCGTAAAATATAATGCGGCGCGTTTTTAAGGTCATTGCAATTCGCGCATAATTCTTTCTGTCAGTTTATTAATATTAATGTCTGATTTGACTATATAATCATCGGCGCCGAGGTCTAGCGCTTTTCTAACATTATCTTCTTGTCCTAGATTGGAAAGAACAATCACTTTAGCGTTTGCCGATTGACCGTCATTTTTTAATTCCCGCAATACTTCAAAGCCGCTTTTTTTCGGTAGAAGCAAATCAAGCAGAATTAAATCATATTTTTCTCTTTTAATTCTTTTTATGGCTTCTTCGCCGTCTAAAGCGGTGCTGGCGATGATTCCTTTTTGGCCCAGTTTAAAAGCCACTGCTTCAATGGTCGGCAAATCGTCTTCCACTATTAAAATTCTCTTATTGTTTTCCATTTTTTAATTATATCATTTTATATTGGCAAGGTAAAATAGAATATTGTCCCCTTGTTTTCTTCTTTTCCCGATTCATCGGTCCAGATAGTCGGCGATTTAAACCAAACGCTCCCTTTATTCATTTCAACAAGCGCTCTGACTAATGAAAGACCTAATCCGGAACCGTCCGGCACAGCGGTGGAAGCATTATCCGCCCTGAAGAATTTTTGGAAAATTTTGCCTTGTTGGTCGGCGGGGATGCCAATACCGTCGTCTTTAACGGAATAAGTTATTCCGCTTTCTTGTTTTTCTATTTTAATTTCTATTTTGCCGTTATTCTCGGTGTAGCGAATGCTGTTAGAAAGCAGATTAGTCACTATTTGCCGTAGCATTGAGGCGTCATAATTTATATCCGCTATTGTTTCTGCCGGAGGAATAAGTTTGACATTGATATTTTTTTGTTTAAACTGCGGCTCAAGTTCTTTAAGGATATCATCGGTGAAAGCAATAAGTTCTATTTTATTGAGTTCTTTTCCGGTTTTTCCGCTTTCAATTCTTGCTAAAGACAAAAGCAAATTAATAACCTCGTTTAATTTTATAGCGCTTCCGTAAACCCTGCTTACGAAATTTTTTTGGTTTTCATTTAATGGTCCGACATCTTCGGAGTTTAACATTTCCGTATACCAGCGTATTGACGTAAGAGGAGTTCTTAATTGGTGTGAAGCGATTGAAATAAAACTGCTTTTTGCTTCATCAAGATCTTTTTCTCTGCTTATATCTTGGAAAACTATTATTGCTGCGGTGATGCCGTTGCCTCTTAGCGGCGTAATTACCATCTCAATTGGATATTTTTTGCCCGATAAATTTTTACAATAAAAATCATCTTCAATCCTTGCTATAATTGTTTCTTCATTTTTAAATGTTTTTGTCGCCGGATATTCTTCTGACGTTAATTCTTTATCTTTTTTAAAAATTGTAAAAATTTTTCTAACATCTTTATCAAGAGCTTTCGCAGATGTTGTTTCCAGCAATTCTTCAGCTTTTTTATTTATTAAAATAACTTCGTATCTGGTGTTGATAACCAATAATCCTTCGCCGATTGACGAGATAATGGCTTGCGATTTGTCGCGTTCTTCTTTGAGATTTTTTTCCGATTCTTTTACGTCTTCAAGAATATTAAAGAGAGCTATTTTTGTTTCCTCCGTTCTTTCTTGGTTTTTCTTTCTTTCTTCTTCTATTAATTTTTCTTGAGTAACGTCTCTGGATAGGAATAGCACATAATTAATTTCTCCATTCCCATTTTTTATCGGAATAAATTCGCTTTGGCACCATGTGCCTTTTGCTGTTTCAGGAACGTGCTTCATTAAAATATTTCCTTCGATTCCTTTTAGCGCCGCTCCAAATTTTTCTTTAACTTTATCGCGATAATCAGCGTCAATACAACCCATATAATCCCATTTTTTTATTTCTTCATCGCTTAATTTTTCCAAAAAATGCTCTTCCCGTCCGCTTTTGTTTATTGATATTAAATTTCCATCTTTATTAAACCATTTGATGCAGAGAGGGGTTGCGTTTAAAAGAGTCTTAAACATCAGCTCATTTTGTTTCGCTTCCAATTCGGCTCTTTTTAGAGCGGTGATATCGTTGGATAAAAATAAAACGGATTTCACTTTGCCATCTTTGCCTTTAATCGGAGAAATTAAGCTTGAACACCACTCGTGAGTTGAACCTTCGGGTGTGTGTTCAAATTCCAAAGTGCCGCTTTCTCCTTTTAAAAACGCGTTTTTAAATTTTTCTATAGCCTCGGCTTGGTATTCTTTTTTAACCGTTCCGACCCAGTCCCATTTGCTTATATCGTCAGTGTCTTTAATAAAATGTTCTTCTCTTCCGCCCTTGTTCAAAAAAATCATTTTTCTGTTTTCATCAAAGACTTTGATGCAGAGGGGCGTGCTTTCTATAAGTTCCGAATATTTTTCTTCGCTTATTTTGGCTTTTATTTCCGATTCTTTCGTCAGTTCAAAAAGTTTTTTGTATTTTTCTTCATCTTCCGAAATAACTTTGTAAAAATATTTTATTGTTGCGGCAACAATAAAATAAAAAAGCGCATAAATGGTTATCACGCCTAAATGGTATAAATCGTTGGTTGTTTCGGTTAAAAAATAAATGACATATGTTTCGGCGCTTAAAACAATTAAAAAAACCGTAAGTTCGGCAATAGAGCTGAATATAGCTGTGCCTATGACGCTAAGATAAAATATAGGGAACAGTCCGCCATGCAAACCATTGGTAAAATAAACGATAAATCCGAATGTAGTCAGATAAAACGCGCTGTCAAAAATAAAATGGGTTATTTGGGGAAGCAGTTGTTTTTTCTTTGCGATATCGCTTATCACAAACCAAATTGCCGAAAGAATAATAACATATTTTATTTTATCAAAATTAACATGAATAAGTGTGTCTATGTTTATATGGCTATAAGCCCTTAATAAATAAAGAGTCGTAAAAAAAACGGCGATAAGCGCGCCGGACGCCAAAAAAATCACAAAAGGAACTCCGGTAGTATATTTTTTTATAAAATTTGTCATTTTGCCTTTATTTTTTCAATTTCTTTTTTTAATTCTATCATTTTCATCTCTCGACCGATCGTCAGACTCTGGAACCTTTCCAATTCTTTTACTTTTTCTTCAAGCTCTTTTGTCCTTTCTTCTACCATTTTCTCCAAATTGTTTTTTAATTTTTCCAACTCAGCTGTTCTTTCAACAACTCTTTTTTCAAGTTCCGTATTTATATTTTTCAATTGTTTTTGCGCTTCTTCAAGTCCTTGGGTTTTTATTTTTACTTCTTCCGTGCATTTTTCGGCAAATTTCTCAACTAACGTTCTTTTTTCTTTTTCATCACCCTTTATTTTTTCCAAGAAATATTTATTTACTCCGGCAATAATAAAATAAAGAGATGACTGCAATATTAAAATGCCGCTGTGATACGCGCTTACTGGTTCCCCAATGATAAAGTTATTAAAAATATAGACAAAATAAGTGACGGCAGAAAGAGCAATGAGAAAAATAATCGTTTCAATTATTGTCCCGAAAAGCGGAGCGGAAATTGTCGCCAAAAAGAATAAAAAAAACAGTCCACCACTATAGCCGCCGGTAAAATATATTATTAAGCTGTAAAAAAGCAGGTAGGCGATGCTGTCAAAAATAAAATGGAGCCGCCTGTTTATCATTTCCCTTTTTTTGGCAATATCGCTGAAAACAATCCAGAACGCGGAAATTATGATGATAGATATTAGTTTATCAAATTGAAAATTTGAGTGGTTTCTGAAAATAAAAAGAAAGGTTCCCACTGCGATTCCGCCCGCCATAAAAAGCAAAAAAGGAACACCGGAAGTATAATCCTTAAAAATTTTAATTATTGACTTAAAAAAAATCATATCAACGGTTTATTTTATTTCAATATGAGAAATTTTTTTACTAACGCCGTGTTAGACCACCATTCGCCGAATCCGAGCCATCGGCCCGCTTCTATCTTCATCAAACCCAGCATAAGAAGAGGATACATTATATGTTCGTCCAAGAATGGGTTATGTTCCGGCGGAATGAAACCAGCCGTATACATTAAAATATACATCAATATTCCGGAATAGGCGGCTATTCTCATACCGATACCAAGGAGAAAGGCAATGCCGATACCCAAGCAACCTGCCATAAAAAGCCAATCCACAATTGGATTACCCGCCAGTCCCTGATAAAAATCAATAAACGGCCCTTTAGCGGCGAATTTAAGAAATCCGAATGTCGGCGAGGCGCCGTCAATCCAACCCTTGCCGGCTACCGTGGCAAAGCCAAGTCCGAAAACTTTATCAATAAAAGCCCAGAAAAAAATCCAACCGATTCCTATTCTTAATAATCCCCAAATATATTTTCCTTTTGTTTCTTCCATTTTTTTATTCCGATATTTTTAAGCCGACCTTGATTTTAAGTATATCATAATAATTCATTGCGTAAAAGCCAATTTTAAATAATAATATCATTATGAAGTTTATTGTTCAAGGCAATAAAAAATTAGAAGGCGAGATTGAAATTAAAGGTTCAAAAAACGCGGCGACCAAAGCGCTTATCGCTTCTTTATTAACTGATGAAGAATGCGTTTTGGAAAATTTTCCGCAAATAGGAGACGTTGAAATCACATTTGACCTTTGTCGCGCTTTTGGCAGCGAAATAAAGCAAGACGGTTCAGTGGTGTCAATTAAAACGCCTTCCATTAAAAGCGCGACAGCTTCGGCTTTAAGCCGCAAGAACAGGATTTCAATTTTGGCGCTGGGTCCATTATTGGCGCGCGAAGGGAGAGCCGAAGTTCCGATTTTGGGAGGTGATAAAATCGGCCATCGGCCGGTTGATATTCATTTAAGCGCTTTAAAGTCCTTGGGGGCGGAAATTGAAGTTTCGGAAAATTCTTTTATCGCTTCGGCTGTTAACGGATTAAAAGGCGCGAAAATTCAGCTTCGTTATCCGTCAGTCGGCGCGACCGAAAGTACGATTTTAGCGGCTGTTTTGGCTAAGGGAAAAACCACGATTAAAAACGCGGCGATTGAACCAGAAATAATTGACCTTATAAAAATGCTCCAAAATATGGGGGCCATAATCGGCTTGGGAACCGACAGAATGATTTATATAGAAGGAGTTAAAAAATTAAAAGGAGTAAAACATAAAATTATAACAGATAGAAATGAAGCGGCTTCTTTCGCTTGCTTGGGAGTCGCGGGCGTTAATAATAAAATTAAAATTAAAGGAGCGATTCATGAACATTTAATAACATTTTTAAACGCCTTACGGCGCGTTGGCGGGGAATATCGCGTTGAAGACGACGGCATTGTTTTTTGGAGAGGCGACGGCCTTTCGGCGATTGAATTGGAAACAGACACTCACCCGGGATTTATGACCGATTGGCAGCAGCCGTTTACTATTTTATTAACGCAGGCGGACGGCGTTTCGGTGGTTCATGAAACTGTTTATGAAAATCGTTTTGGTTATATTGAGGACTTGAATTTTATGGGCGCAAACATTAAAGTATTCTCAAAGTGCTTAGGAGAATTGAATTGCCGTTTTAACGGCGAGAATCATCCGCACAGCGCGGTAATTTCCGGACCAACGCCGTTAAAAGGAATAAATTTAAAAGTTCCGGATTTGCGCGCCGGAATGGCGCATTTGATTGCGGCTTTAATCGCCGAAGGCGAATCAACAATAGACGGTGTGGAAGAAATTGACAGGGGATATGAAAAAGTAGATGAAAGATTAAATAAGTTGGGAGCAAATATAAAAAGAATTTAAATTATGTTTATTAGAAAAATCGGCATAGATTTAGGCACGGCCAATACGGTTGTCTTTGTTCCGGGACGCGGTTTTATTATTAACGAGCCGACAATCGTGGCTTTAAGTATGCCGGAGAATTCCGTTTTGGCGGTTGGCAAGGAAGCGAAAGAAATGATTGGCAGGACGCCGGACGACATCAGACCGTATCAACCGCTTAGGGATGGCGTTATCGCAGACTATTATATTACTAAAGCGATGCTGAAATATTTTATTTCTTCGGCAATCGGCCAGTTTAATATTATAAGGCCTGATGTGGTTGTTTCGGCTCCGGCCGGCATAACCCAAACGGAAAGAAGAGCGATTATTAATGCTACAAAAGAAGCCGGCGCTAAGGAAGCGTATATTATCAGAGAGCCTATTTTGGCGGCTTTGGGAGCTGGTATCCCCATAAACGCTCGTTCCGGAAATATGGTTGTCAATATCGGTGGCGGCACCGCGGAGGTAGCAATAATTTCTTTAGGCGGCATTGTTTCTTGGGCAAGCGTAAGAATAGCGGGCAACAAATTTGACCAAGCAATAGCCGACTATTTAAAAAAGAAACATTCGCTTGCGATTGGCGAACAGACGGCCGAAAATATTAAAATTGAAATCGGTTCGGCTTTGCCGATGAAAAATAAATTAAGCTGTCAAGTGAGAGGAAGGGATTTAATCACCGGAATGCCGAAAGATGTTCTTGTTAATTCAAATGAAATTGCCGAAGCCATTAATCCTTATTTAATGGAAATCGCGGCGGCGATTAAAAAAGTTTTCAACGAAACTCCTCCGGAACTTGTCGCTGACGTGATGGAAAAAGGAATTATTTTATCCGGCGGCAGTTCGCAGATTATGAATTTACCGGAATTTTTCAAAAGAATTTTTAATGTTAATTCTTATGTTGCCGAAGAGCCGTTGTTTTGCGTTGCTCGTGGCTCCGGCATAATTTTGACTCATTTGGATACATACAAGAGAACGTTGTTGAATAAAAGATAGTTTAAACAAATTTTCAATTTCTAATTTCCAATAAATTTTCAATGAATCAATTTACAATATTTTACTTAAACATAAATTAAGTTTGAAAATTGTAAAATTGTAAATTTAATGAAAATTGATAATTGCAAATTGAAAATTGATTTCTAATTTTTATGATTGGTAACGGAAAATTATTGACAATATTTAAAAAACTGGCTGACAGCAATAAATTGAGCCATGCTTATCTTTTTTTTGGTGAACCGCAAAAGGAAAAATTTGATTTTGCGATGGAATTGGCCGCTTATCTGGAAAAAAATTCAAAGTTTTTAGAAGAATGTTTTGTCGTCAAGCCGGATGAAAAAGGAATTATAGGAATTGATGAAGTAAAAAAAATAGAAAAATTTTTATATCAAAAACCGGTTTTATCTAAAAAAAGAACGGCGATAATTAAAGATGCTGACAATTTGACTCCCGAAGCGCAAAACGCAACTCTTAAAATTGTTGAAGATTCGCCGGAAGGCAGTTTGATTATTTTTATCGCTAAAGATGAAAGTTCTCTTTTGTCTCCTTTGGTATCGCGTTTGCAGAAAATTTATTTTCCGGAAACAGTGGCGCCGGAAAAAGCGGATGCTTCAATATTAAAAATGGGGCTTGAAGAAATTATTGAAAAGGATAGAATAGACGAGTATTTTAAAAATTTAATCGTTGAATTGCGAAAAGACCCGGTAAAAAATATCAGTAAATTGAAAGAGGCGTTAAAACGATTAACTTTAATTAAAAGGTTTAATACAAATAAAAAATTGCAACTAAAATGCCTATCGCGGTTTTAATAATAATCTGGGGAGGATTCCTCGTTTCTTTTTTCAAGGGTTATTTGAAAAATATGCCGGGAATTATTTATACGATTTTAAGCGTGCCGCAACATTTGTTGGCGTCAATTATTGATGTATTTAGATAAAATATGATTCAATCTCTAGAAATAAAAATTAAAGAATCTTTGGAATATTTGAAAAGCCAGTTTGCCGCCGTGCGCGGAGGAAGGCCATCGCCGAAATTAGTGGAAGATATTTTAGTTGATTATTTCGGGCAGAGAATACCGCTCAAACAAGTGGGTTCAATTAGTATTAATCCGCCTCGGGAGATTTTGATTTCAATTTGGGATAAGCAAGCGGTTTCTATTGTTGCCAAGGCGATTGAATCGTCCAATTTAAATGTGAGCGCCAATACGGACGGTAATTTGATAAGAATTAATTTACCGCCGTTGTCAGCCGAACGCCGGCAAGAATTGGTAAAAGTGGTTAAAAAGGAATCTGAAGAAACGAAAATTAAAATTCGGCATTTGCGCGATGAAGAAAATAAAAAAATAAGCCAACAGGAAGAAAGCGGAGAAATTACCGAAGACCAAAAATTTAAATTAAAGGAACAGATTCAAAAATTAATTGATAAAGCGAATAAAGATATTGAAGAAATGTTGGATAAAAAAATAAAGGAAATAGAAGAATAAAATGCTTTTAGGAATTATTTTCGTCATAATATTTTTATCAATTTTGATTTTAGTCCATGAAGCCGGGCATTTTTTAGCTGCCAAGAAATTCGGCTTATTGGTTGAAGAATTCGGTTTCGGTTTGCCGCCGAAAATTTGGAGCAAAAAAATCGGGGAAACGGTTTACAGCGTGAACGTTTTGCCGTTTGGCGGATTCGTCAAGATTTTTGGCGAGGACGGCGGGGATTCGTCAATGGAAAGAAATTTCGCGTCTTTGAAAATTTGGCAACGGACTATTATTATTTCGGCCGGCGTTTTATTCAATTTTTTGCTCGCTTGGCTGGTGATTTCTTTGGTTTTTTCAATCGGCGTTCCGCAAGCGGTCATAATCACCGACGTTAAAGTAAACAGTCCGGCGGCTGAAATCAGGCTTCAAGCTAATGATAAAATTATCGGATACAACACCACTGAGGAATTTATCAATTACATCAATAAAAATAGGGGTAAGGAAATTAATTTAAAAATAGGGAGAAACGGCGATGATTTAGATTTGAAAGTTATTCCGAGAATTGTTGAAAATACGCCTAACGGCGAAGGCGCTTTGGGGATTGGTTTGATTGGCGCGGGTTTTCCAAAAAAAAATCCAATAGCGAGTCTTTGGGAGGGATTAAAAACTTCCATTGAAATGACAAAAATGATTTTTGTCGCGATTTTTAATTTAATTGCCAAAGCAATTGTCGGTAAAGCGAGTATGGAACAAGTCGCGGGTCCGGTGGGTATTGTCAAACTGACGGCGCAAGCCGGCACATTGGGAATTGTTTATTTACTCCAGCTTTTAGCGATGATTTCTTTAAACTTGGCGGTGATTAACATTTTGCCTTTTCCGGCGCTTGACGGCGGAAGATTGCTTTTTTTGGCGATTGAAAAAATAAAAGGTTCGCCGCTGAATCCGAAATTTGAAAAAATGGCTAACGGCATCGGTCTTGCTTTGTTAATTTTGTTGATGATAGCGATTACAATTAAAGACATCGTAAAACTATGACATTATACAATCAAAAAGATTCCAATATTCGCAAAACATGGCTGCTCTTTACGGCTTTTTTAATTGTTGTTATCGGTATTGGCTGGTTTTTCGGCGGAGTTTACAATAATCCTTCAATTTTATATTTCGCCGTTTTTTTCAGCATTATAATGAACGTTATCGCTTATTGGTTTTCGGATAAAATTGTTTTGAAAATGGCGCGCGCTGTTCCAGTTGAAAAAAAAGATAATCCCGAACTCTATAATATCGTTGAAAATCTGGCGATTACCGCCGGTTTGCCCTTGCCGAAGATTTATATTATTGATGAAGTCCAGCCGAATGCTTTTGCCACGGGTAGAAATCCGGAACACGCGGTTGTAGCGGTGACAAGAGGGCTTTTAGGGAAGTTAAACAAAACAGAATTAGAAGGCGTAATTGCCCATGAATTATCGCATATTGGAAACCGTGATATGCTTTTATCAACCGCCGTGGTTGTTCTGGTCGGGTTTATTTCCATTCTTTCCGATATATTTTTGCGTTCAACATTTTTCGGAGGAGGGCGCAGAGACAGGGAGGGCGGAGGACAGGCGCAAGCGATTTTAATGATTATTGGAATTGTTTTGGCGGTTTTGGCGCCGATTGCCGCCATGTTGATGCAAATGGCGATTTCCAGAAAACGGGAATTTTTAGCGGATGCCAGTGGCGCGTTGCTTACTCGTTATCCCGAAGGATTGGCAAGCGCTTTGGAAAAAATCGCTTCTGACCCGACGCCATTGCGCGTTGCTAAAAATACAACGGCGCATCTTTGGTTTGACGACCCATTTACGCATGGAATCGGAAACGGAAAAAGAGTTAATTGGTTGCATAAAATGTTTATGACCCACCCGCCGGTTGAAGAAAGATTAAAAGCGTTAAGAGGATTAAAAATATAAAATAAAATTATGGAACAAATAAAAAAAACAGAAGAAGCCGGTAAAAACGAAAACGAATCATCTTTTTTAAAACAAGAACTTATTGAAAAAGAAGAAGTAATAAAAAAACTGAAAGAGGAAAATGAGAAATTAAAATCAGATTTAATTCACGATGGTTTAACAGGATTAAAAACCAGAAAATATCTTTTAGAAGAAATAGAAAAGTATTCGGCGGTAATTAACAATCCCGAGGCGGAAAAAAGAAAAGAAAATAAAAAGAATTTTAGTATTTTATTTTGCGACATTGATAATTTTAAAAAATTGAATGATAATTTGGGGCATAATTTCGGCGACGAAATTTTAAAAGAAGTCTCCAGTATTTTAAGAAAAAATCTCAGAGGAACAGACGTGGTTTGCAGGTGGGGAGGAGAGGAGATAGTAATCAGTTTGTTTGGAGCAGATGAAGAGAGGGCGTTTAAAAAGGCGGATAATTTAAGAGAACTTATTGAAAATGGTATTGCCGGAAAATATGGCAGTCAGTTTAAAGAATCAGAATTAAAAGTTTCTATGAGTATTGGAGTGGCCTCGGCGGAAGCAGGTCTTTTAATGGATGATCTTATAAAGCGAGGCGATCGGGCAATGTATTTGGCCAAGGAAGAAGGGAAAAATTGCGTCAAAACTTATTCGCAGGTCT
>Ga0265296_1001539_pt1 | contig 26138 bp, 24 predicted proteins | sample MunlanPumphouse1_FD_189073 | JGI IMG/M metagenome (GOLD analysis project Ga0265296, IMG submission 189073) | Groundwater microbial communities from a municipal landfill in Southern Ontario, Canada - Pumphouse #1 | ecosystem: Environmental > Aquatic > Deep subsurface > Groundwater | place... | reverse complement strand
ATTGGACGATGAAATATTGGCTGGTGTCTTCGGGAAGGAAGACATCAAGAATTGATGATGTGGTATTTAGCATGTCATAAGCATATCAGAATGGACTCGGCTATCCCAGATGATTTGCGTATGATCCCTCTTTTCCCAATAGCGAATCGTCTGGTTTTGGGGGTTCGCTGGGAGGGGTCGGGTGTGTCGTCAGTGACGTCCCCCGACTATTACTTCCTGTCGCGAGGCAGGATAGAGGTGTGGGAAGTGGACAAACCCATGTCTCACGGCTGATCTCATACAAAAGCTTCCCTGATTTTGATAGGAAGAGATCGCCCGTGTAGCAGGGAACTCTTAGGAAGTTCTGCTTGCGTTAGTCCTGTTCTCGGCTTTTGAACCCAAAGAGTAAGGGTTATCCGTAAGTCACTCGAGGTCTTCGGACCACGAATCTTACGGCGAGTCTAGCCAGAACATGTAATTCCGACGCATGGCCTGCCTGCCGTCCGCGGTGGTTACCGCGCGCGCAAGGCTCGCCGACAGTGTGTCGGTGGTTGGTTGTCCTGGAGGCTCCCAGGATACTCGATAGTCGTTCTTGTGACGGGCTGAAAAGCCATGTTGCACTTCCGCTAGGAAGCTGTCACTTTCGAAGTTGACACAGAGGACGATGAGAAAACCAGCATCAGCACTAAAAGGTCTGACCAACCTTAGGTGCAGTGGGAAACTTCGTGGCTTCACTCTTGGGCATGGTCGACGGGTGAGGGTGAGGTTAAAATGTGTTACGATAAAAGGCATCTAGTTCCGTCGGTCAGCAACTAGGAATGCCGTCTCTAATGGAACGCTTCAGCCTCGCCTTTGCGGGTCGGTCGCGTTCAAGGGTCCTTCTATAGTGGTTGACTACTCGACTACTGTGGAAAGGGCGACCCCAGCGATTACTTTCGCTGGGGGCTTTTCTTTTTATGCGGGTTTTTACAATTCTCGCACTGATTTTATTTTAGCCGGAGTGATTGCTTGTTTCAGTCCAACTCGTTCCGCTTCTTTTAACCGCCGTTCCGTTCCAAGTACCGATCGCACTTCGCCGCCCAAACCAACCTCGCCGAAATAAACTGTTGGTTCAGGATTAGTTTTGTTCGAAACAGCCGAGAGAATGGCGGCGCAAACCGCCAGGTCGGCGGCCGGTTCGTTTAATTCCATTCCACCGATCACATTTACATAAATATCTTTGTCCCCAAGATTTGCTCCGGCGCGCGAGGAAAGAATTGCTGACAACATCTGCAAACGATTCACGTCAAAGCCCGAAGCGCGGCGAACCGGGGAAGGGTAGAAACTTTTTTCAACCAGCGCTTGCACTTCGACCAGAAAAACTCGCGAGCCCTCGAGGATGGCCGTGATAACCGAACCTGGTGTGTTCTGTCGTTCAGCTAAAAACCTTTCCGATGGATTTGGCACGGCCACTAATCCATTTTTGGCCATTTCAAAAACCCCAACCTCATCAGTCGAACCAAAACGGTTTTTTGTGGCGCGCAGAATTCGAAAAGCATGAACAGGATCGCCTTCGAGCGACAGGACGACATCAACAAGATGCTCGAGGGTCTTCGGGCCGGCGATCGAGCCGTCCTTTGTCACTTGTCCGATGATCATGATCGGCACATTTGTGTGCTTGGCGCATTGAAGCAAAAGATTGGTGGCGTAGCGCACAAGGTTGGGCGATCCAGCCGTGGCCTCGAGATCGAGTGAGTCAACGGTTTGTATCGAATCGATGATAGCAAGAGTCGGTTTTTCTTTTTCAATGGTCGAAATAATGGTTTCTACCGGTTGCACTTCCAAATATTTTACATGATCAAACTTTTTTTCCAGCCGTTTAAAACGACTGGCGAGTTGCGAGGCGGATTCTTCGCCGGAGATGTAAAGCACCTCACCACCTTGTGCTTCCGCCTCTCCCTTTGTCAGCTGTTTGCCCCTCACCCCCCGCCGCCGCTCGAGGCGAGCTATGGCGGGCACGGCATTATCCCCTCCCCCTGCCCCAAAAGCAGATGGGGGAGGGGAGACAAAAATTTTTTCGTCATAAATTTTTACCTCCTCCTCTCCCCTCTGCTCTTTGCAGGGAGAGGGGGGAAGGGGGTGAGGGGTACCGATGTTTGACCCCTCACCCCATTGTCCCCTCCCCCTGCCAAAAGAAAATGGGGGAGGGGAGACTAAAGTTTTTTCGTTGTAAATTTTTACTTCCCCCTCTCCCCTCTGTTCTTTGCAGGGAGAGGGGGCTGGGGGGGTGAGGGGCGAATCGGATGAGGGAGAGGGGGGAAGGGGGTGAGGGGTACCGATGCGATGAGCAGGAGAGGGTACGAGGTGAGGGGCAACTAGCGAGGGAGAAAAGGTAGCAATCTGCGCCACCAACGTCGACTTCCCAACCCCCGGCTCGCCCGAAAGCAAAATAAGCGATCCTGGCACAATTCCACCACCCAGCACCCGATCAACCTCATCCTCGCCGCTCGACAAACGATCGTGAACCACCACCGTTTCCTCGGTCAACAAAACGCCCCGAGCAGGGGCGTGTAGGGGCGAGCGGCCGCTCGCCCTTACGGCGGATTCGATTTCATCCGTTTCATTCAACGTCCCCCAACCCTGACATTCAGAACATCGTCCAGCCCATTTAGAAAATTGCGCGTCGCATTTGGTGCAGGTGAACATAATTGGAATATGGCTAAAGTAATGTTTTTTCAGTAATTTTTAATATCAATTACCTTTCAATAAACATGTTAAAAAATTTCCAGCTTTTACTCCGATCCAACTAATGTGGACATGCGGGCCGGTGGTTTGGCCTGACTGTTGGTAGGTTTGGCAGTCGCATACTTCTGAAGAATTAAAAGGGTCAGAACACGGATCAGAACCACTGGAGTTTTTTACCATAGTATCTTTATAACGCCATTTGTCTGTGTTTGGGATGCTATCTGAACCGGATTTACAAAATTTGCCTCCGGCATGACCAATAATTTCTCCTTGCTTAACTTCACGACCATCTTTTCCTTCAAAGTTTTTTATATGGCATAAGCTTATATAGCCTCCGGTGCCCGCGAATGTCAGTTTTATTTGATTGCCGCAGGTATTATCACCACCAGTACCTTTTGTATATGTAACCTTGCCGGCAAAAGGTGCTTTAATTTCCGTCCCAAAAGTTGCTTTGAAATCCAAAGGGGAACTATTAAAATTTTTATAATCCCATTTTGCACCACCTTTAAAATTTCCCCAGTGTGCGTCAGTTGCTCCATCTCCTCGGGCACACGACGGACCACCACTGGTTGGTGAAAGGAAGCCGTCTGGAAGGGAACAAGTGAGACTTGAATCATTTGCTGCTTGTTCAAGCACTGTTTGACAACGCGGAGCCAAAGTGAAATTGACCGTATAAGAACCGACTGAAGAACTTGAACCGCTTGCTGCATCACCCTCACCTTCAGGTCCGGACGTTTCCAAAAAAAGTATTGGGTCAATTGTCTTTATTGTCAGTCCTTCAAACGCCGTCAACTTCGGATTAACCGTATAAAGAATCAAATAAACGGAAAAAAGTAAAACCATGCCGGTTAAAGCGTTGGTAATTCTTTTTTTGGCCGCGGCCGCGCCCGAACCGCTTGGCGAGGCGACATATTGCAGGCCGCCAACCATGAGCATTAAAACGGCAAAAATCGCGGAAATCGATAGGAGGAATTTATACATGCCGGAAATGTATTCGCTCAGCCAGTTAACTTCAATATAGCCGCCTTCGGATAAAATTTTGGAAAAAGAGATTTGGGGAATATTAACACTTAAGATTGGCGAAATATAATCAGTGGACGAGGTGCCTGGGGTCAACGTATAGGTTGTCGAGCCGGTCGAGGTTGACGAGCCGGTTCTGTCATCCACCGGGGCACTCTCCTCAATCGGCGTGCCGCAAACGCCGCCGCTCTCCAACCATTCTTTGCTGATATAACCATCGTCGGGTTCACATAAGTCTTCGCAAGCCGGTTCATCGATCACGTCAAACGCTCCGCAGGCTCCGTCAGCATCTATACAGCCGCAATTATAATTTTCGGCCTTAACCGAAGCCAGAGGAAATAAAAAAAATAAACTTAGAAAAAATATCGCGATTTTTCGGCAGCCGATCATAAAATTATTGGCTATTTAATTTGGCGCGAACCAAAGCGATAAGTTCATCAGCCGTCAAAAGGCCGGTCAGGCGTTCTTCGCCGATAAAAATTGTTGGCGTGGCCGTGACAGCTAAAGCCACGGCTTCATCATAATCTTTTCGAACCAATGGCAAGGTTTCCTGATTATCGAAGCAGGTTTGAAATTTGTCCGTGTCCAAACCAATCTCCAGAGCCAATGAAGCAAAAGTCGTTTCGTCTATAAGTACCTGGCGATTATAAAGGGCGTCGTGGTATTCCCAAAATTTTCCTTGATTGGCCGCGCAGCGAGCGGCCATGGCGGCGAGTACGGCGAATTCGTGAGCTGAATCGTTGGGCATGTCCTTCCAAACCACTTGAACTTCAGGAACGGTTCTGAGTAAAACATCAAGATTAGCCGCTAAATCTTTACACGGCTGGCATTGAAAATCGCCGAATTCGACAATTGTCACTTTGGGCTCGGCCGCGCCTTTTTTGGGATTCACAAAAGTAACCGTAGGTGCGGTCGCGGTTTGTTGGCTGGTGGTAGCCGCGCTTTGTTCCTTGGCTTTTTCCGGCGTCCAAACCGGTTGCAAACGAATCCAAAAAAACGAGAAAACAACGGCCGCCAGAAAAGCGGTTACAAGTAAGGTGAGCCATCTATGTTGCATATTTGATAAAATAGCTTGCTCCATTTCGCCCTCCCTCACCGCCACGGTGGGGGAGGGATGGGGAGAGGGATTATTTTAATTTAATGTAGCCAAGTCGTCCATCAGTTGAGTTGGTGAAATAAAGAAGGGAATTGTCATCGGTTACCTGAAGGTTTTCCATGGTTAAATCTTCGGAAGGACGGGCGACCAGTGATGAGCGGCCGGTGGATAAGTCGATTTTGTAAACATCGTCGGGGACATCGGCCGAAAGAGCGCGTTGCAGGCCGGCGTTGGCGTCAAGGGATTGCGGTACGGCGCAGTAAACAACATCGCTTTCGGAAAACACGCATTTATCCACCCAAGTGTTAAGGCCAACCGAACGGCGGTCGTCGCCAATGGAATTTACTGTTCCATCAACCACCCAAAGCAGTGGTTTGTAGTCGCTGTATGAGCCGTAAACCGAGTAAAGCAAAATATCGCCGCGCGGGCTCCAAAGCGATTCAAAGCCCATACCTTCGACAGTGATGCCTTTAAAATTTTCTTGATTTTTGCCAATCGGCAGAATCATTTTTCGGCCAAAACCGTTTTGATCGCCGGCCGTGTCGGAAAAAGCGATAATTTGATCGGTTGGCGAAGGGTTGACCTGAACCTTGTCGGCGTTTTCGCCAAGAGCTTGAACTGCTTGGGCTTGCGAACCATCGGCATTGGAAACAACCAGAACGCGGCTATCTGGATCAAGCGGCAGGCTTTTGGCGATAATTTGATCTTGGTTGGGGGAGAATTCAAAATCTTCCCAATGTTGCGGCAGGGTTACTTGTGTTTCGTTGGTGAAATCGTAGACAACATTAGAACCATCGGGAAATTCAATTACGGCTTTGGTGCCGTTGGTGTTCCAGGCCGTGTTTTCCACATCAGGAAATTGTTTGTTGGATAATTTTACCACCTCGCCAATTGAATCAATGGTGTAAAAACGATCGTCGCTTTGATCGTAATAATTCATGCCTTGACCATCGCTCGACAAAGTAACATCAGCCACGGCCGCGGTGGTTAGCATGGTGGTTTTGGTTAAACCGCCGTGAGCCACTTCGCTGGCTTTGGGTAAGGTCGGTTCACCTCCGGTCACCCCGGTTGTCGGTTGTCCCAAACCGGCCGTGGGCAAGTTGCCGCCTCCGATCGGGGTTTCAATATTGCCGGCCACGTTTGTCGGTTGAGCGGTTGGCGCCAGAAACATGAAATAAAGAGCCGCGCCAATTCCCACCACCGAGGCGATAAAACCAGTTACCAGTAATATTTTTTTGGTTCGTTCAGAAAGCATAAATTTGTTAGAAATTTTTAGCCTTTAAAATAACTCTATAAACATATCCCAAGCCATTGTGCGCAAAACCGGATCAGAAATTAACGCGTACACCGAAGTCGCGCCGCCAGCAACTATCATGGCCGGTAAACAAATAACCACGGCAGTAATAGCCAATCCGATAAACAATAGCATTAGAATCAATAAATCCAGAACAACCAAACCGATATGAAGAAACTTGACTGAGATAACGCTGGGCATGGGGATTGGCGACCACTCCAGAGCCGGAAAGAAAAAACTTTTCTTTTTGGTAATGTAGTAACCCCAAATCATTTGCAGGTTTAAATCAACTAAGGCTACCGGGTAGGTTATAATCCAGTTAACGACAGCAGTAACGCCTCCGCTGCCTATATCCAATGCGCCGCAAATACTTGTTAACACTTCTGTTAAACCGCGGCGAAGCGCTACTTTTGCTTGTTTGCGAATTTCTTCTTGAGCTTTCTTTTTTTGTTCGTCAATTCCGCCACCCGCGGAAATTTCTTGTTTTTTTTGTTCCAACCGTTGTTGTTGCTGTTTTTGTTTAAATTGTTCAGCTGCGGCTGCTTGTTGTTGTCCGTCAGCTATTTTTTTTGGTTGAACACCGCTGGAATCAGGTTTATCGGCCGGAGAAGCCATTCCAGCGCCCGGTGAACCTGGCGGTTGACCGGCCTTGGCGTTGAGTCCTCTGGCGGCTTTTTGAGCAAAACCCGATTTACTACTTTTTTTGCCCAAATTTGCTAACTTTGACGAGTCGCCTTTAAGATTTATTCCAGACGAGACTTTTTTGCCGGCCATTCCGGAAGTATTTGGCGATGGTTCATTTTCCAAAGCCGTTCGCTTTGAAGCAATCTGTGATTTATTAAGAGCCGAGAGCCGTTCGTTTTCTTCAGTGGTTCTTTTAGCCGCAGTTTGTATAGCTTCCTCCATGGCTTGCTCCCCCATTTTTTCAAAAGATTTTAAATAACTAAAAGGGTTATACTTTTTTTGCGGGCTAGCCATCGGGTGCAAGCCGGACAAATAATCAGTAGAGTTATCTAAATTTGGCGGTTTCGAAACAACCGGATTATTGCCGGCGGGGGAAGGGGTGGGGGCGGACTGGCCCGGGGTGACCATATAAAAAAAACCGACAATTTAATAGCTAAATTCTATCACAATTGTCGAAGTTTTTACAGTAATTATCCGCCTTCGCCCTGTCTGACGGGGCTACGGACGGATGTCGCCAAATTAAGGGGGCTTCATTTCCCCATGTTGTGAAGTCTTTTGATTCTTTCCTCAATCGGCGGATGGGTGCTAAACCAAAGCTCGAATTTTTTTTCGACTTTTGGATCAAAAGGGTTGGCTAAAAACAAATGAGCCGTGGCGTGGTTGGCTTTAACCATAGGGCGATCGTAGGCAGCAATTTTTTCCAAAGCCGAGGCCAGACCGTCGGGATAGCGAGTGAGTAAAGCCCCGGAAGCGTCGGCTAAATATTCGCGACTGCGGCTAACTGCCAATTTGATGAGTTGGGCTAAGATAGGGGAGAGAATGGCCAGAATCAAACCGACTAAAATTAAAATCATTTGCAGTTGTTGGTTGTCTTTGTTTCCACGACCGCGAAAGTACATCGAGCGCAGCATGACATCGGAAAGCAACATGATGGTGCCAACCAAAACCACGACGATCGTCATAATTCTGATATCATAGTTTCCAATGTGTGACATTTCGTGAGCCAAGACGCCTTCCATTTCTTGTCGATTCATAACCTTGAGAAGGCCGGTTGTAACAGCGACAGAAGAATGTTGCGGATCGCGGCCGGTGGCAAAAGCGTTTGGGGAAGGGTCGTCGATGATGTAAATTTTCGGTGTGGGGAGACCGGAGGTAATGGCGAGATTTTCGACTAGATTATAAAGTTCGGGACTGTCGCTTTTTTCAATCGCCTTGGCGCCAGAGGAAGCCAGAGCCACAGCATCGCCTTTGTAGTATCCGACCAAGTTCATTATCACTGCCACCAAAACAGCCAAAATAATCCCGACATCAGGCGCGTCGTACATTTGTCCGAAAGTCCAACCAATCGCCACGATGATAATTGTGAACAAAAAAATTAGAATGATGGTTTTGCGTTTGTTGGAATCGATTTCGGAGTACATAAAAAGTTAAATTGTTTTAGGTTTTTTATTCAGAAAAATTGTTGAAAGTGAAACGAACAAAAAAGCGATGGGGTAAATTAAAGGAATACTGAAATTAATAAAACAAAATAAAAGTTCAAACAGACAGGGTAAAGTTAAAGAGAAGACGCCAATTGTTAGTAGTTCTTTGTAAGTTTCTTTCTTTTTCCTCAAAGAACAGATAATGAGTAAAATTAAAGAAAAGAAAATCAAATAAATAAAAGTACCAAAAATACCAATACATAAAGCTAAAAAGTAAAGAAAGGCAAGTATTTGACCCCAAAAATCCCAATTATTAAAAAAATCAACAATTTGATTTTTGGTCAAATGTAAATCTGTTTGACTATAATTTTTTTCTGCTTTTTCTCCGGTTTGTTCAAATAAAAAAGACTTGTCTTTAGCTAAAAATATAACATTACGATTGTTTTGTTTTTCGTAGTTTTTAAGATTAGGATTTTCTGACTCAGTATCAATAACAAGGGTAAAGCCTTGGAAGTAGTCACTAAAATCATTCACTTTGTATACAAATGGTTGTTCAAGGCCGGAAATATTTAATTTTCCGTCGACCAAATCGATGTTTAGGTTTGGCGCGGTTTTTTCCAATTCGGTTAGTTTTTCCCTAACTAAATTATTTCCCTGATAAACAACGTTAATAGCCATTACGGTAGTTGAAATAATCGAGATGACTAAAAAATATTTTATAGCCAATCGGGTATTGTTTTTGTTTTTATCAATCCAAGCAAAATCAAATAACGACCGATAAAAAGGTTCTAGAAATTTTAAGGTCATATTTAAAACGCCACTTTCGGCGCCTCGTTCACCACCTCCGGCGCGTCATAAAAATCGCGCTTGGTAAAACCAAACGGACCGGCAATAATGTTGGCGGGGAAGACTTGAAGTTTGGTGTTAAAGTCGCGGACCTGGCCGTTGTAGAAGCGGCGCGAGGCTTGGATTTTGTCTTCGGCATCGGTTAGGTTTCTCTGCAGATCAAGAAAATTGTCCGAAGCTCGCAGCTGCGGATAGTTTTCGGAAACCGCGAATAATGATTTTAAGGTTTGCGACAAAGCGTTTTCCGCTTGAGCATGTTCCTTCATGGTTTGCGCGCCCATGGCCGCCGTGCGCGCCTCGGTGACTTTGGTAAAGACGTTATCCTCATGACGGGCATAACCCTTAACCGTTTCCACCAGGTTGGGGATAAGATCGTAACGGCGTTTCATTTGAACTTCAATATCAGACCAAGCCTCCTCTACGCGATTGCGTGAGGTAATCAGCCCGTTATAGACAAAAATGAACCAGATGGCCAGCAAAATCAAGATTGCTGGTATAATAAAGAAAAGTTCCATAAAAAATGACAATTAGATTATTTTTTAGTAAGATATTCTCATCGTATTTTACGATTTTTAATTCTTTAAGTCAATTTAATTTTTACGTTTTATGTCAATTTTAGAAAAAGATTTAATCGTCTTTGATTTCGACGGAACGCTTAATGAAAGCAAAGTGCCAATTGATAATGAAATGGATGAGTTGTTGGTTAGATTGTTGAAGAAGAGAAAAGTGGCCATTATTTCCGGCAGCGGTTTCAATTATTTCAAAATCAATATTTTGGATGTTTTTCATTGTCCGACCGAACTTTTTGAAAACCTTTTTCTTTTTCCAACTTCCAGCACGCGTTTTTATCGGTTTGATGGCGAATGGAAGGAAATTTATGCTGACGAAATGACTATCGAGGAACGGCAAAAAATTAAAGAAGCTTTTGAACAGGCTTATAAAGATATAAATTATCAGCATCCGGCCGAATTGTTCGGCGAGGTTGTCGAGGACAGGGGAACACAAGTTACTTTTTCCGCTTTAGGTCAACAGGCGCCGTTGGATCTCAAACGAAAGTGGCGGGAGACGCAAGATCGCCGGCCGGAACTCATTAAAGCTTTAGAAAAATATTTACCGGATTTTGAAGTAAAAATGCCGGGCGTTACTTCCATTGATGTGACTCGCAAAGGAATTGATAAAGCTTACGGTATAAAAAAGATTGAAGAAATTATCGGCGTGCCGGTGGCTAAAATGATTTTTATCGGCGACGCTCTTTATGAAGGCGGTAACGATTACGCGGTAAAACGAACCGGAGTCGACACCGTGGCCGTGGCCAATCCAACCGAAACAAAAGTTTTGTTAAGACAATGGCTGGAGGAAATTGAAAAAGAATAGAAATTATAAAAAAATTGCCGAATCGAAGCGATCGGCAATTTTTTTGGACAGTAAAGTAGACGATCGTCTACTTTACTTCCCTAAATTTCTCTTTTTTAATTCCTGATAAACCAACTCCGGCAAAAACTCTTTATACTTCTCAACATCAGCCCTGATGACTGTTCCGGACACGGGAAAATTTATTCGTTTTTTATCCACTACAACATTTTTTGCCTCCAATGCTTTACTTAACAGCTTGCCATACCATTCGCTGGAAAAAACATGAGTGACTCGACCAGGTAGGAGACTTTTAATGTACTCAATGTTGCGGCGAGTAATATTCGGATCATCCCCATGCTTGAGCGGCGCTTTGCTGCCGGCAATTACGATGGCTTTCGGATACAATTTTTTGATCCAGCCGATGCGAACCTTTAATGGTATTTTTATTTCTTTCGGGCAACGATAAACAATAATTATTAATTGATCCATTTTTTTAAAAGCCCTTTCAATCAAAAATTGGTGGCCTTTATGCAAAGGCGCGAACTTGCCGACGATCAGGCCGGTTTTTGGGTTTTTATCGTCGCGTTTCATAGGATTTTTTTATTGTACATCATTGTTGCCCCTCACCCCAACATTCACTCTTATCTGGATCAATCTCCTCTCCCATTTGCGCCTCTTAGCAGGGAGAGGTTTGGGGAGAGGGGAAGACTGACCTGGGGGAGGGTAGGGGAGAGGGAAAAAAACCCCCGAACTTTCGTTCAGGGCGGGGAGTAGCCTGTTGGCTAGAAGATGGGTCGGTTTTGCAAACTCCAAGGCATATGACGCTTGTGCTCGGAGACGTTGTGCATGCTTGTCACACGCGCGAGAGCGGCTGGGTCGGCTTCGTTTTCGCGGCCGGCTTCGATGAGCTTGATGGTCGCATCGATCACCGTGTACGAGAAGCCGATTTCGCCTTCGTCGGTCTGGCCAGGCATCAGTCCGGCTGACGGCGCCTTGGTGAGGACGCGGGTTGGCGCGTTGAGTACGCGCAGCATGTCGTAGACATCGGTCGACTTGAACAAATGGATGATCGGTTCAAAATCAACACGATCGTCGCCGCCCTTGGTGCAATAGCCAATGTATGCTTCGCTCTTGTTGGTGGTGCCAGCGACCAAGGCTCCACCTTCTACTTCGTTAGCACGGGCGTAGAGTTCGACCATTCGCAGGCGTGACTGCCGATTGGCGTCGGTCAGAGGATTCCGACTTGGCCGTCTGGAGACCAGAAAGGCGGGAAGGATGTTTACCACCTCAAGGGGCATCTCAAGCCATTCAGCAATGTCTCGTGCGTCCTTGAGGGAGTCGGTTTCTTCCGGATTTTCGCTGCACGGCAGAGCCATCAGGATAGTCTTGATTTCACCCAACTTGGCCAGCGCGGCGACCAGAGCCGAATCGGCTCCACCCGACAGTCCGAGGACGATGGTGTTGACGCCCGCCCATTTCAACAAGGCCTTCATCCACTCAACGATCTCGTAGGCCTGAACCAAGATTTCACGATTTTCCGGGGTTTCAACAGGGATTTGCCACATATGAGTTCTCCGTTGTGCAGGTTGTAAGGGAATAACTTCCCTCAGGCCGTCCAGATTTTTCTGAACGCCTTGAGAAAAGAGGGAAGCTGAGCTTCCCAGAGCGGAGGTCAGTAGGTGCAAGGAACGTAGAGACCGCCTTGGTACTTGAAGACGTGTTTGTAACGTTCGATTTCTGCCGCCGGACCCATGGCTTTGGCCGGGTTGTCGGACAGCTTGACCGTCGGACGCCAGTTGGTTTCCCATTCCCAGCGTACAGCCGAGGCCTTAACGACCATCGACAGAGGTTTCAGGCCAAGGTCGTTGGTCAGGTTGGTACCCCAGCCGAAAGTAACCTTGATGCGGCCGAAGAAATGATTGTAAAGCCGCAGCATCTCATGGATATCGAGTCCGTCGCTGAAGATGATGAGCTTTCCACGTGGGTCAACTTCGTGTTGTTGGTAGAATTTGATAACCGCTTCACCAAAAGCAATTGGATCGCCCGAGTCGTGTCTGAAACCTTTCCATGTCTGAGCTTGTTCTCGTGTCATACCTCGTAGTACCGAAGCACTGCCGAAGGTGTCGGGCAGAACAATGGAAAGGCCTTCGCCATACATCGACCACCAAAGATCAAGAAATTTGTCGTACGTTCTGGCCAGTTCTTCGTCGCTATCAGCCAGAGCGGCGATACCCATTGGCTGCTCATGTGCGTTGGTTCCTGTTGGTGGCAGATCGTATTTGTGAGCGAGATGTGTGTTGGATGTGCCAACAAATTGGCTTCTCGGCAGCTCTACCATAACTGTGACTACACAATACTCATGCCAAAGTCGGGCGAGCCGCCTTCTGGTTCCGAAATCACTGAAAGGGATCTCTGGGTGATCTTTGAAGAACCGTACTTTCTCTCGCAAGTTGAGGACGCCGTGAGCAATCACCTCGTCTCGCTCTGATCGGGACATGCGCTTGAGCAGTTCACGATAGTAGAGTTCGTTGATTGCCGACAGAATCATGGTCTCCCAGTAGGTGACGATAGACCACAGACCTTCAACATAGATCTTGTAGTTACCGTCGACGATTTCAAGATGATAGGGGGGGAGATGAAGGTTTTCGAGGTGTTTGAGGTAATCTTCCCCGAACATTCGTTCGCCGTACACATCAGCGCCACGCAGATAGTAGATCTGGCTACGAGCGAAGGTGAGAGCCATGAGCCGATCCAGTTCTTCTCGCAGGACTTTTTCGGGAATCACTTCAGCCAGACGTACATTTTTGGTTCTCAAAATGAATGAGAAACGAACCCAAACTTGTGGAAAATTCTTTAGGATGAATTGCCCCATCGGTTTTTTGTAGAAATCGATGTCCGAGGCAGAGATAACTGTCTGCTCGCTTAGCATTTCTTCAACGTTGAAGTTGTTGAGCATGTTTTTTTCCTCGCGTTGAAACGAACATCGCTCGAAGCACCACGCTTCGGGCGAGAGAAATTGTGTCGAAGTTTTCGACAAAATATCTCTAAAAAAAGGTTTGGGGGCGGACGTTTCTTCCGCCCCCGAGCCGAGACTCAAGCGCTTGGCACATAGAGTCCGAGGATTTTTTCGCTCCAGTCGTAAGCCTTTGTGAAAAGAACTTCGGTTGAGGCGATTCGGCTTTGTCGCACGGTGAGTGAACGGATCAGACCGAAGTCCTGGCCGTCGATCGCGGCGCGCACCGGACGTTTGTCCGCTTCCTCGATTTCGATTTGTATTTCAGTGTCAGTCGACAGGGAGATGCCGCCGCGTTTCCAGTCAGCCGGGAAGCAGACGTTGTTGCCAACGAAGAACATGGCATCAGTTCCCGGCGATACTGGTTGATTACCCATGGCTCGAGCGTAGGCCGCCGAGCCTTGCGACAAACAGACCAACGCTCCGTCGGAAACCAGACGCACTCGGCGCGGTTGCGGGCGCTCGAATTTAACATCCAGTTTGGCCGATTGAAGACCGGCTCGCTCTACCCAAACATCGTTGAAAGCAAAGCCGTGGTGTTTCTGGCTGTCCATATCTTCGGCTTCAGCGAAAAGCATGGACAGATGATAAGCATTGACCGGAAGGCCCTCTTTTAACTGATCAACAAAGTCCTGTACGGACAGATCGTTAAGCAAGAAACCGACATGTCCGGCATTGAGGCCGATGATCGGCAGACGTTGACGCCAGTTTGTCCGAATTGTCTGCAACATATGGCCGTCGCCGCCGATGGCAATGATTACTTCGGGATCGCCATCATCGATTCGTAGTTCGGCGGCCGCTAGTTCAGCGACCATTCGTCCGGCTTTTTCGCTCATCGGATCGGCACAAATGGCAAACCGAGTGTTCATACCGATGGCCATGGCATTCTTGCGAGCCGGGCCGCGCCAGTTTTGGTACAGGCCGTGACGCAAGTCGTAAGCAAAGACTTTTGGTGATAAGAATTTTTTTGCAGTTTCCAAATCACCTCGGCTGAAGGCTTCGCGCACCAACGTGCTTGAGCAATTGTGGGTGGCTGGCAACAGAAGGTGATGCGGCGGCAGGTTGGCTGTTTCGAACGGCGATCCGTCGCGCGACAATATGCCGAAGTTCAGTTCATTCCAAAGTCGCGAACCTTCGGTCCAGACTCGCTGGATGTAGGAATTCCCGGATGCTCCGCCGGCCACCAGATCAGAACCAACGATATGGTAGATCCTGGATCCAGGGTAACGAGCTTGGAAGATCTTCTGAAGCTCGATGATTGGCGTAAAACCGGAACGCTCCAAATCGAACAGATCAACCGTAACGTTTCTGTGACTGCCGAAAGCTAAGTCGCTCATAGCCGCCCGATAGATCGGGTCAACAGCGTCAACAGTTCGTTTGTCCTGCCGTGGGCCGCAAGGAATCACCGAGTTCAAATCAAAACGTTCGGCCAAAAAGTCGACTGCTTTTTCATGGCCAATAGTTGGTGGATTAAAACCGCCGCCATAGATTGAGATGTCCATGTTGGTTTCTCCGTTTGAACAATTTTAAGGTTCATCATCTCCTCGAAATCGAGAAGACGAGAGGAAAACTGTCGAGCCGAGCGGACTCGACAGAAGACCTCTGGTAGAGGTACTAGTCTTGGAAGGTCTGGCCGCGGAGCTGTTCCGAGTAGCAGTAGATGACGCCCATGTCTTCGAGCTGACGACGTTGACGATTGGCGCGTTCGTGGTCGAGCCGGCGTGTCCCATCGATGACAACGACATTTTCGAAGCCCTCGAAGAGTCCGCCTCTTACGGACCAGCCAACGCAGACTTCCTCGATCAAGCCTAAATGGAAAATTCGGCGTATCCTTCGTTGGCGCATCACCGAAGCCAGGATGGCGGTTCGTCCGAAGTTGTCGTGGAAGGCATCATAAGCATCGACGATTGGATCGAATCCTTTCTTGGCTCTGAATCCGATCCGGTTGACTTTGATATCCGGATGAAGCTGGGCTCCTCTCGTATCTCTCACACCGTGCGTCGTCCACAGGGTCTGGCCTTCGAGGAACATGAAGGCAAACTTGAGTCCTCTGAGGGTGAAGTCCGCTTTGTGGGAAAGGATGCGAGCCTCATCTTTGATCGACCAATTTTCGACTGTCTCTCTCATGAGCCTGGTGAATGGTGGAATATCGAGGAAGGATTTGGCGAAGCTGGAATGACCCGGCGGATGGTCTTCACCTACTTCGAAGCAGTTTTCCGGTGGGAAGAAAAGGAAACATCGGTTGATAATTGGAACGATTCCGTCGCCGTCGGGTACTTCCAATCCGCCACCTGGCATGAAGTCGATGAGCGCGTCGGTCAGGAGCATCGCGTCGTGTTCCGGATCGACATCGATCATATCAGATTCGGAAAAGGTACGGCGAGGAATGACCAGACCACCGGGAGTAATATTTTCACTCATGGTAAAAAACCTCTAGGTTGGTTGTTAGCGTCCTTCAGGGACGGCAAACCTTAGCACATTTTCTCAAATATGTCAACAAATTGACGATTAAGGTTTTTTTTGCTATTTTTAATGTAGTTTTTATCATTTTTTCCTGTGATTTTTATGGCTTTTACCGTAACTTATACTTTGCAATCTCCGCCCGAGGTTTTTAAGAAAAGTTTGTTTTTGGCCGGGCCTTCGCCGCGGGATTTTTTGCATCCTAATTGGCGGCTTGAGGCGGTTAAGATTCTTGAGGAGTTGGGGTATGACGGCGTGGTGTTTGTTCCATTGCCCGAGGATGGCAACTGGCCAAAGGATTATGACGTTCAAGTAGAGTGGGAAAAGCGTTATTTGGACATGGCCGATGCGGTGGTTTTTTGGGTGCCGCGGGATATGGAGCAACTTCCGGCTTTAACCACCAATGTTGAATTCGGAATGTATTACGACACTGGCAAAGTGTTTCTTGGTTTTCCTGAACAAGCTTCGCACATGAAATATTTGGAGCGCCATGGTCAAAGTGAAGGTGTGCCGATTTTTCATGATCTGCGTAAAACGCTTCAAGCCGCGATCGATTACATTGGTGACGGAGCGGAACGAGTTGGCGGTGAAAGGGAAGTCCCGTTGAAGGTTTGGCAGCTTGATTCTTTTCAGATCTGGATTAAAGCGCAGCAGGCGGCCGGTAATCGTTTGGATGGCGCCAAGGTTCTTTGGACTTTCAGGCTTGGACCAAAAAAAGATTTTATTTTTGCTTACGCGGTTCATGTTAATGTTCATGTGACCAAGGAAGGTCGAAACAAAATAAATGAAATTATTATTTCCCGACCTGATGTGGCCACGGTGGTGATTTATTGTCGACCGGATGATTCTGATGCGGACAGAATTCTTGATACCAAGATTGCCATCATCCGCGAGTTTCGTTCGCCGGCTTCGATTAACGATTGTTTTGTCCGTGAAATTCCCGGCGGGTCTTCGTGGAAACACAAAGAAGATTTTTCAACCATCGCGCTTCAAGAGTTGTTGGAAGAAACCGGTTTTTCCTTGGCCGCCAATCGCTTAAAATTTCTTGGCGCTCGACAAATGGCTGATACTTTTTCCACTCATCAAGCTCACGTATTTTCTTGCGAAGTGACGCCGGAAGAAATGAATTATTTTCAAAAACAAACCGGCGTGGTTCATGGCGTGGCTGAAGATTCGGAGCGGACTTTTGTCGAAGTTTATACAGTCAGAGAGTTGTTAGAAAAACCGCTGATTGACTGGTCGAATCTTGGTATGATTGTGGCCGCGTTATTGTAAATGATCTTTTGGGGGAATCGAATTACGAATTTTTTATCCTCCTTCGCCGAAGGCTTCGGAGGATCCCCCATAGCTTTAGCGAAGGGGGACGAATGTACGAATTTTTTTTAGTCTATCAATCCAGTATTCGTATATTAGTACCAAATTAGTAATTCGATTCCCAGTCACCTCCTCTTAACGAGAAGACGAAAGGAAAACTGTCGAGCCGAGTTTGCTCGACAGGAGACCTCTAAGAATGGCGCAGGAACTGCTTGGCAATGTCTTGCGCTTTTTTGGCATCAGGAATTGCTTTGACCCATTCGGCTGGGATTGCTTCGTAACCAGCGAAGGCTCCGGCCAGCGCGGCGTACATGTTGACATTGGTGTCAGTGTCGCCGCCGGCGTTCAAGACCTCGAGGACTCCAGCACGGATATCTTCGGGGCGACGAAGGAAGCCGCCAAGGACAAAAGGAACAGACTCCATGGCAAAACAGGAGACGCCGGTGGTTGTGCGAAGTGTATCCGCGTTTGCGATCGTTTCCGGCCGCATGACTCGTTCGAGCCGTTTTGAGAAAAGTTCAACCGGCCAAGGTTCGAAAGTTTTTTCAATCTCGCGAACCGCGGCCAAGGTTTTTTTCATGATTGCTTGCGGAGTCGGGCGATCGTTCCGCAGGCATTGGAATATGACATGAGCCAGAGCAAAAGCCGAAATCCAAGCGCGCGGATCAGGATGGGTCATTTCGCCAAGGGCGCGACACCAGTCGATCAACTTCTGTTCAGCCTGTTGGTCTCGTGAAAGGAAAATGGCCAGTGGCGCGATTTTCATGGCCACGCCATTGCCACCGCCACCTTCGTTGTTTGGCCACGGTCGCGGTTTGGCCGGATGCCGGCCTTTTGTCCCGGCGCTTTGAAACCATTTTTCCATTTCGCGGACGGCTCGTTTGGTGGTGTTGCCCCAGCCGGGTGTTCTGATGTTGAGCTCGACGACATGTCGCCAAGCCAGGTCAAGCAGATCAAAATCTTTTTTGGCCAGTAGACTTTCGGCCACGGCAAGTGTCAGCTGCCAATCATCAGAGGTTGCACCAAGTGGTAGACCAGCTAGACTTTTGAAAGTTACCGGTTTCAGTGGCGCTTGCAGACCTGTAAGTCCTAGGCCATTGGTGAGCAACATGATTTCTTCGCGCGTGATGGTTTCATGTGGCACGCCAAGAGCCTCAAGAGTAACACCGACAAGACAGCCGAGAACGCGAGATTCGAAGGTTGGGGTCATGAATAATTCCTGTGTTCAATTGTGAAGGTTCTTTCTCTTAGGCTTCCAATTTTGAAAGCCTGGGAAAAAGTGGGGAGCTTAGCTCCCCAAGAGGAGAGGCTATGGCGAGCCAAAGCCGCCGCTGGCCGTTCGGCTGAACGAGCCGGCGCTTTGGCTGGCTCGAACCGCGCTTTGCGAGACCAGGGCAAAGGCCTTGCGAATCTCGCTCGGATTGTGACCGGGTGTCAGAATCCATCGGTCTTCGAGCCCCATGGCTTTGAAGACCTGGCGGAAGTTGGTGCGACCATCGTCGATGCCCATGGCCGCCACGATGTGACGTTCGCTTTTTACCATGTCTTTGACAATGGCGGCAACTTTGGCAGCCGTGAAGTTCCGGGAGTGAAGGTCGTCGCCATCTGTCACGATGACCGTGATGCCGCGGGCCGGGACGCCGTTGTCAGAGAATTCCTGCACCTTGGCCAGCATGGTGCCAAGGACAATGGCCGACTGGTCGTAGAGCGGAGTGCCGCCGTTTGCCGCGTAGTTCGAGTCATCCATGCGGATGGCTTTGCCGAGCTTGTCGAAGGCGTAGAGGATGGCGCCGTTCAGGTAACGGCAGTGAGCCAGCACACCCTCGACCTGTTTGGAGCTGGACACGGCGTCGATGACCTGGTTGTGACCCTGGCAGACAAGATCGGGGCCGTTTGGAATGCCGTGGATCGAGCCGGAGTCGTCCATGAGGAAAGCGATGAGGGTGACCTCGCTCGCTTCGACACCGTCGACCGGCGTGCCAAGACCCTGCTGAATCTGGGCGCCGATGTCCGGGATCTGGAAGTTGGCCGAAGCGGCCGGGGTGAGCAAGCCTTCGGCCATGGCCGAGGCGAGAAGTTTCTGAACGTTTACGGTGGAGGACATGGTTTTTCCTTTTAGGGTTTGGGGATTTGGGTTTGGGGATTGAAGATTTAGCCGTCGCCTGACTGGTGTCAGGCGACGGCTTGTTGTCGTTATGTCAGGCCGTGAGTTTCAGGTCGGGCCAGGTGTCGATGGGGTCGGTCGAGTTGACCACATGCATGCCGGCGTCGGCAAAGCGCTTGAGCGCGGCTTCGGCCTGGGGCGTGAAGTCAGCGAAGAACCCGCCCTGTCCGTCGGGCACGGCCACGGCTGACATGCAGTCCGCGAGGATGTAGACCTTGCGAACCAGAGTCGGATCAGCGGCCATGATTTCGTCGAGCAGATCTTCGATCGAGCTCTTGACGCAGTGACTCGCGGCTTGACCGCCGATCACCACCACGTCCGAGTTGAGGAGCTTGGCGATGAAACCGGCGTTCTTTTGGCCGAGCGGCCGACCGTCAAAACGGGTCAGCACTTCGGGTCGCAGCACCGAGTAGTTTTCGGTCAGCGGATTACCGCCCTTGACCTCGGCCCACGACTGCGAGCCGCGCACGTAGGCATGGAACATCTGGGCTTCGTGGATCAGACCGGCGAGAGCGTGGCCCTCGCTGCCGAGCATGGTGTGAGCCGGCCACAGGTACAGGGTGTACTTGCCAGCTTTCTTGAGCTCGGCAACGTAGTAGCTCACCTGTTCGATGAGCCAGCCGTAGTTGCTGTTGCACAGCCACTTGGCCATGGCCGGGTTGGGGCGCACGTTGCGATGAAGGACTTTGCCGTCGAGTCCCAGGTTCACGAGACGTCCGTCGCTGTCATGGTCGATGAGGGTGTGGGCCGAAAGCGGCTCGCCAACCTCGTTGACCCAGAAGGCCGCGAAGAATATCTGGAAAGCGAAGTGGGTGTCGAGAGTCACAGTCACGTCGGTCAGCACCTCAAGGTTCCGGTAGACGAACTCGGCGATGCGGCGCACGTCGTCGATGGCGCCGGTGCCCGAGCGGCCGCCCACGTACAGGCTGCCTTCGGGAAAGCAGAAGTCCTTTTGCATGTCGATGAGGAGCAGGTGGACGACGAGCCGATCGATGGCCGCGGCCTTGAGGTTGTGGCGCTTGCGCCAGTCAACGGCCGCCGCATGAAGGGCGGCCAGGTCGGGGCGGTAGTTCCAACGGGCAGCGTTGGCTGAGTCGAAAAACGAGGGCAGGGGAAGGGAACGCATGACAGACTCCTTTGGAGTTGGTGATGATCCTTAACGGATCGTGAGGTGAGTGATTTCTCGTACTCCCACCGCGTACAGACCATTCTGTGCGGGCAAGAGGCGAGTGTGGCTGTCCACGAACGGTTCGGTGTCCGGAAAGACGCGGGTTTTCACGAGCGTCTGATTTTGCGCCTCGACTCGGACGATGCCATCGTCCGTTGGAACGAAGAGGTGCGGCCCGGCGGCAGTGGCACCGTGAATGCCGCTAAGCCATGGTTCTTTGTGTTCATCTGATTCCAAGGTTGCTTCGACTGTTCCGTTGTCGGTAACAACTGTCAGGCGAATGACATTTTTTCCGCTTTCTCGCGTGGTGGTGGTAAACCAGGCGCGGGTTCCGGAAAAAACACAGTTGGCGTCAAGTAATTGTCCGCGAATAGCCGGAAGTTTGACCGTGTCGTTCAAGCCGCGTTTGATCGCGTCGAAAACAAAACCGATCGTCATGCCGCTAACTCGGGAAAACCCAAGACCAAACGATTTGCCAACCCAGAAAAAGCTTTGGTTTTGCACCACTTGGCCAATCTGGTTAGCCGCCCACAGGCCGCTTTGCATAAGCCGTCCGCCTTCCGCCCAGTAGAGGTGGTTAGCGTTGGCATCAAAGACCGGCAGTTTGTTGAAACTATCCGTGCCCAATTGTTCGGGATTTTTCCCTGGCTTCAGCACAAACATTTGTCCGTGTTTGGCCAAGACGGTAGCTTCACCGGAAATTCGATAACGCAGGTGCGGATCAAGCGGCCCGGCCAAGACCTCACGGCCACCTTCACGTCGGAAGCTTTTGTCTTCGTGGTAAAGGTAACGGAGAGCGTCGTCTTCAACCGTGGCTCGGACAATTGTGCCGCGCGTGGCAAAGATTCTGGTGGCCGTAACTTGACCGCGCACCACAACCAGTACTTTGACGGCGGCCGGGGGAGTTTGTTTGCAGTGTGGACAAACATTTCGCGCATATTCTGTGCCGCAGTTTGAACACTTTTGCCAAACCATGTTTTCAATCAGAGCCAGGGGAAAGAGGCCGCGTTTGTCTTTGACGAAAACTTTTTCCAGGTGATCAAGCAGTTCGTCGGACAACACGTTGAACGGCGTGGCCGGTTTGGGGTAACGCACGTTCGGGTGAAACACTGTGACTCTTTTGAAGACTCGTTCCGCGTCCGTCAGCTTGTCCGACGGATTTTTTGGCAGGTAAATACCGCCATACGGGCCGACAAAAAGGAAACAGCGCATCAACATGACGCAGAAGGCGTACCAGTCAGAATCAGTCGTGTACGGTTTTCCGAGCATGATCGAGGTCGCCCGTTGGTCGCAGAGCAGCGGATCGACAAAGATGTCGGTGAAGGTTCGACAGAGGAATGACTTGAACTGCATGCTGTCGGCATCGATAAGGCGAGCCTCATCGCGGCCAACCAGCACATTCAGGTCGTTGAAGTCGCCGATTGTCACCTGGTGTTTTTCGTGAAGAGCCGTCACGGTGTGAAGCAGATCGCGAAAAATCGGTACCAGGGTCACATTTGGTAAACCGTGCCGAAAGTTTTTCTGTCCGTAGAAGAACAACTCTTTGGCTCCGGAAATTATGGGCATAACATAGCCGATGATTTTTTTAGTTCGGTCGGTAATCAAACCTTGCGGCGCGACTACATGATCGGGCAGGCCGGTGGGGAAGGCTGGAAGTTTTTTTTGCAGTTCAACCAGCCGCGCTTCAACCGCCAATCGAGTTTGAGGATTGTCCGCAAAGTCGGGATGACTGGCCGGTTTGTAAAGCTTGATTGCCTTGTCAGCCTCGAAACGAAAGATTTCCGCTTCGCCGCCTTCGCCGATTTTGTCGGACGGCGAAAGACTAATCGATCGTCCTTGCCAATAAACCGTGGTCATGATGTCTCCTTTTTTTGTTGCCGACCGACGATTAAGGTGGTGTCATCGGGGAGCAATCCCCCGGCGCCGCCAACCAAAGATCGGTTCATGATGGCCAAGCGACGACGAACCATGTCCGAGTTTTTGAAGAACTTGTCGTCTTCGTAGAACCTCGAGATCGAGCCGACTTTTTCTTCCCGGCCGGGAATTTGTTTTTCCGCGGCTTGAAGGTAATCGTTCAGCCCATCGGTCGCGACAATAAAGTGTTGCAGCTCTGAAGTTGGCAGAGACTTGATGGCTCGGAAGTATAGAGGCTTGGACACTTCGGCCAGGCCGTAAGCCAGGTAGGGCGGGGCGTTGTTGGGAAATGGTCCCAAGATGATTTGCTCACCGTTGATTTCCATTACTCCATCGCCCAGGGCAAAGAAGACTGAAAGGTTTGGTGAAAGCCAAGCTCCGACCAAAGTGAAGAGAAAAAAGTTTTCAATGGTGTTTGAAAAACTTTTTCCCATGTTTCCGGCCAAGCTTCTTAGTTCGATCAAAACATCGCTTCTGGTTCGCTCCAACATTCTTTCGGCCAACTCAATAGTTAAAGGTTGATTTTCGGAAATTTCCCGCGCGTATTTGAGCAGGGTTTCCGTAACCAACCGAACGCCGAGTCCGGCTCCGCACTCGCTGAAGCGTCCGCTGCCGCAGCCATCCGCGACCACGGCCACGGTGTTATCGTTAGTCGCAGTCAGGTAGAAGGCGTCTTGGTTGTTGCGGCCGGCAAAGGCGTGTTCGCGGCCCATAACCGATCCGGCGGCCAGTTCAAAGTTTGTGAGCATGGTTTTTCTCTAAGATTGTGTGGGTTGTGAAAGGGCAACGCGCCGTGAAGCGCGGGTGAGGGCGGGCCAGCGGCCAATATGCTGATCTGCCCGGCATCCGAGTTAAACGATCTACGGAAAACGCATTTGTGGTATTTTTATATTGTTATTTTTACACTAAGTAGGAGTTGAAAATTAAAAATGGTTCATTCTTTAATATTGTATAATTTACACTAAGTAAAAAGTCCGGTGAAAGAGCCGATGAGGGCTCTTAATTCTTAAATCACTTCAACGTAAGCTAATTTTTTTTGTTTAAAACGGAACAGTTCGGCCGGGCGGTAGGCTTCGCCTTTTATTTTTTTACCGGCCGAAACCACCAAACCCAGATCAATAATTTTGCGGCGGAAATTGCGTTTGTCCAGTTTGCGGTTAAGAATTATTTCGTAAACGGTTTGCAGTTTGGTCAAGGTGAATTCGGTCGGCAACAATCCCCAAACAATATTGGTGTATTCCAATTTGCCGCGCAGGCGGTTGATGGCGACTTTAACTACTTCGGCGTGATCATAAGCCAGGGCCGGGAGTTTTTTAATCGGCCACCAGCGGACGGCCATATAGCGATCAGTGGTTTTAAGTTTAAGGTTGCCGCTTGGCACTAAAGCCATATAAGCAACGCTGAGCACACGGCCATTGGGATCGCGTTTGGGTTCATCGAAAGTCTGCAGTTGTTCCAAATAAACATCGGTCACGCCGGTTTGCGTTTGCAGAATTCGTTCGGCCGTTTGGCGAGTGGTTTCTTTTGGCTCGATTAATCCGCCCGGGGCGGCCCAGCGGCCGGTATAAGGCTTCTTTTTCATTTGGATTAACAAAACTTTCAGTTCGCCTCGTTCGACAGTGAAGATCACGGCATCCGCCGCGACCCCGATTTTTTGATTTTGGGCGGTAAACATATAGTTATTGTCTTATATACACAAAGTACCATATAGTTATCCACATGTCAAGAGGCGTGTTGGTGTTGGTTGGTGTTCGGGGACTAAGGGTTGGTTTGGATAATTTGGTATTCGGGCACTAAAGGGTGTTATAGGGCATTAAGGGTTGGATTTTAGGCGGGTTTTTAGTTATAATAACCAGGCTTATGTTATTAACCGTCATTCTATTTCTAGCCGTCCTTTCACTTCTGGTTTTTTTCCATGAATTGGGCCATTTTGTCACAGCCAAAAAACTGGGCATGAAGGTTGATGAATTCGGTTTTGGCTTTCCGCCGCGGGCTTTTGGTATTGTGCGGGTTCGGGGGGAAGAGCGGCGTTTGGTTGAGGAAACCGAGGAAATCGTTGACATTCGCCCCTCACCCCTAACCCCTCTCCCTACTCAAGAGGCGCAGACGGGAGAGGGGGAAGTAATTATTGATATTATTCAGGATACGGTCGAGGTCAGATCAACCAAGGGTTGGAAGTTTTTTTGGGGTGGAACCGATCAACATAAAGATGAAACGGTTTATTCCATCAACTGGATTCCGCTTGGCGGTTTTGTTAAAATTCATGGTGAGTCAGGCGAACTTAAGGATGACCCGCGCAGTTTTTCCAATCGGCCGGTTTGGCAACGTTTTATTGTTTTGATCTCCGGCGTGGTCATGAACTTTGTTTTTGCCGCGGTTCTTCTTTCTATTGGTTTTGCCGTTGGCTTGCCCAGTATTATTGACGAAACCGAATCGACCTCGGTTCACCTGGCCAATGAAAAAATTCAAATCATGAGCGTGGTGCAAGGTAGCCCGGGCGAACGAGCTGGTATGGCGGCTGGTGATGAATTGTTGTCGATCGACGATAAGATTTTTTCTTCATCCGAGGAGGCTCGAAGTTATATTAAGAGTCGTGAGGGTGAATCAGTGAAGTTTTTATTAAAACACGATGATGAAGCCATGACTGTTTCGGCCACAGCCGAAGACTTGCCGACTTATGGCGAAAAAGGGGTGGGGATTGGTTTGATTAAAACGGCTTTAGTCTCTTATCCATGGTATTTGGCCGTTGTTAAAGGTGTTGAGGCGACTTTTATTTTCACTTGGGAAGTTTTGAAAGCGTTCGGCAATCTGTTGTGGAATTTGGTTGTCCACCAATCAGTCGCGGTTGATCTGGCTGGCCCGGTTGGCATTGCCGTCATGACCGGCGAGGCCGCGGCCATGGGGTTGGTTTATCTTTTGCAATTTGCCGCCGTGCTTTCGGTTAACCTGGCCGTGGTAAACATTTTGCCTTTTCCAGCCCTTGATGGCGGCCGTTTGTTTTTCTTAATAATTGAAAAAATTCGCGGCCGGGCGGCTAACGAAAAATGGGAAGCTTTGGCGCATAATTTCGGTTTCATAGCCTTGCTTTTACTCATTGCTTTTGTCACTTTTCGCGATGTGGCCAAATTCGGCGGACAAATATTTGGGGCGGTTAAAAATTTGATTGGGGTATAATTTATGAATAAGGAAGGTCAAGAAATTGACGAAGTATCACAAATAGAAGTTCTTCCGAATAATTTTTTGGAGCGTTTTAGTGATGCGGTTGAAACAGAATCAGCTCAAGAAGATTTGGAAACCGAAGAAATAGCCAGACAAAAAGAACTGCCAGAAGTTTTAGACGTGGCGAAAAATTTGGCCGAGCCAACTTCGGTTTTAATCAAACCTGAAATAAAAGAATATTGGCTCTTCTCCAAATCATATGGGTGAATTAATTGGTTAAAGACGATAAATCGCCAACAGACACCGGGTTATTCTGAATTTTCAGATATGTAAGAATCGTAAAAAAAAATCGGTTCCTCCCCCACCCGTCGTCATTCGCGGCGTCATCCCCCTCCTCATATCCTCCCCCACCGCCCCTTCGAGAGGCCTCAGGGCGGCCTGAGCTCTTCGATCATTCAATTGGCTTCATGGTCGCCTTGAGGGATTCGAAAGGCGATTGGCCTCAGAGCTCCCTGAGCGAAAGTCGAAG
>Ga0265296_1001538_pt1 | contig 26142 bp, 29 predicted proteins | sample MunlanPumphouse1_FD_189073 | JGI IMG/M metagenome (GOLD analysis project Ga0265296, IMG submission 189073) | Groundwater microbial communities from a municipal landfill in Southern Ontario, Canada - Pumphouse #1 | ecosystem: Environmental > Aquatic > Deep subsurface > Groundwater | place... | reverse complement strand
CGGCTAAAGCGATAGATGCTTTTGTCTTGGTTGTATGGATTTTCATATGCATTCATTATACCACCTCCGCCTGCGGCGGAAAAATCCACCTAATATAGTTGTCTAGGATATGGGTGCAGTATATATTTCATAAAATTGATTTGTGTTTGCAGAGAATTTTCAGTTTTTCCAATCACGATGTATTTGCACGGCTATTGAGTTTTTTGATTGGCCGGTAATAGCGTGGATTTCTTTTAGCGATAAATCCTGGGCATAACGCATTTGCAAAATTTTCTTGTATTTTTCCGGAAGACTGTTTATGAGCAATAAGGCTGTTTTCCCATCAATAAAGTCGGCCAAAGATCCGGGGGCCCTGGCTTTCGGCTCAAAGCCTTTTTCCATAATGGCATCTAGTGAAATATATTTATGTTTTCTATATTCATCCACAATCAGATTGTCAAGCACATGAAAAAGGAAGGCTTTCATCGTGTCAATTTTTCCGTTTTTGACAAGATAAATCCATGTTTTTATGAAGGCTTGCTGTACTAAGTCTTCGCTCAGCGCCGGATCATGCACTTTTATAAACGCATGCGCGTTAAGCATTTTTTTATAATCGCGGTGCGCTGTCGTTAATTCAATGTTTAGCCGCGTTGATTGTTTTACTGTCATATATGATTGTGTTTTGACATGGGGCAATATATTAAATTGTAAGGTGCTAATGAACCGTTTCTTGCGAAATTTTCGCATAATTTGTCGTTAATGTGTTAAATGTAGCATTAATTTATTAAGATTATATTAATAAAATCTTTGATTTTAAAGTTAGCGGATTTGCGATTTTTGATAGCATTGTCTAAGTTTAAGATTAAAAATTTATTATGATTTTGTAATAATTTAAGTGTTCGAACGGCTTAGCTATTATAAATAGTAATTACATAACAATATGAATATGGCGAAAAAGAATAAAGAGAAAGTTACTGTTCCCAGCAGAGTTGATTTCTTTGAAAGCCTATGGGAAAAAAGCTGGACGTATATTCGGACGGTTGTCGATGTCGTGCGCGAACCGGTTTTAGTTCTTGATAAAGATTTTCGCGTAATTGCGGCTAATGATCCTTTTTATCGGATGTTTCAGGTTAAGCCCGCGGAAACAGAAAATAAGATTATATATGAGCTCGGCAACGGCCAATGGGATATTTCTGATTTGAGAAAGTTGCTGGAAGACATTCTTCCTAAGAATTCATTCTTTAAGGGCTTTGAAGTTACGCATGAATTTCCCCGTATCGGGAAAAAAGTAATGATCTTGAATGCGCGCCAAATATTTTTTGAAGAAGATACTTTTTTAAAAGGATACGGACCCTTAGAATTGTATCAGCATATAATACTGCTTGCGATTGAAGACGTGACAGAAATGATGGCTGTGGCTGAAACGCTGGCTAACCACACAAAAGAATTTGAAGATAAACTTACGGAGCAAACAAAAAAGATGGAGATGCATATTGAAAAATTAAGGGAAGAAATAGAAGAATTGAAAAAAAATCCGCCTGATCGATATGCTTAAACGCTGAATATTCCGTTAAGCGATTGCCATCAGATTGCAGTTTAATATATTTATTATTCACCTCGAAAAGAAAAGTCTTTGATAAAGTCAAAGGTATAAAAATCGTCGTAGTCGATGACCCATGCCATCTAAAAACGACACTTTTCTACGGGGTTAACAACAAAATTTATAAAAAAACAATTTTTAATTATTTCGCTGGCAATTGTCTTTGTTCTTGGCGTGCTGGCGATGCCTTTTTCTTCAAGGGCAAGCGATCTAAGGACAACTTTGAGCGGACGAATCCTTTTGGCGGTAGAAAATAATGGCGAGGCATGGTATGTTGATCCGTCTAATAAAGAAAAGTATTTTCTCGGCCAGCCGCTTGATGCTTTCAATCTTATGCAACAGATAGGATTGGGCATAACAAACAAAGATTACAATTCTTTCAATGGAAAAGCTCCGGCCAGGCTTTCGGGACGGATTTTATTGAAAATCGAGGATCAAGGAAAGGCGTATTATGTCAATCCGCTTAATCTGAAATTTTATTATCTTGGCCGTCCTTCTGATGCTTTCCAATTAATACGCACGCTTGGACTAGGTATCACCAATGGCGATTTAGCTACTATACTGACTTTCGCCCATGGCGTTATCCCGTCAATAGAAGTCGATAATCAAAGCACGAAATACGACAATGTGGTAATACGAGACGTGGTTGCCAGAGCAAATGGCTGGATAGTAGTCTATAAAGTAGCCAATGGCGCTTCGGAGGATATTGTGGGGCATACGGCGATCAAGATCGGGAAAAACCACAATGTTTATGTAAGATTGTCAGGCGTTAATACGAGTCAAGATTTGTTAGCGATTCTGCATTATGATCTTGAGCAAAAAGGCGTATTCGAATATCTTGGTCCTGATGTGCCGGTAATGCTAAACAACGAAATGGTAATGAAGAAATTTTTTACCACGCACGTTGCGAGCGTAAATAAGACTGTCCAGATTATCGATTCGAATTACAACCCGAAAAGCATCATCGTGAAAAGAGGGGCTATGATTACTTGGACGAATTATGAGAACACAATGCACACAATCACGTCTTCGGGTAATTTTGATTCAGGCAATATTGCTCACGGAAAAACGTATAGCCGCATATTCAATGATGCCGGAATATACAATTATCATAGCGCATTCCACACGGATATGGCCGGAACTATAATCGTGACAGAATAGGATTAAGCTATGTTGAATCGCTCCGGGATATCCCGGAGCGATTTATGGGAAGACCGGATGAGGGATTTATTTGATATAAATATTTTTAATTTTTAATTCCTGCTATGGCGGGACAAAAACATATGGGATACATTCTTTGGATTATATTCGGCGCTTTAGTCGGATGGATCGCGTCAATTATCATGAAGACTGATCAACAGCAGGGTATAATACTCAATATTGTTATCGGAATTATCGGCGCAGTAATCGGCGGCTGGCTTATGAGCTTCTTTGGCAAGGGGGCTGTAAGTGGCTTTAATCTTTATAGCTTTTTAGTCGCCTTGATCGGTGCGGTTGTACTTATCGCTATTGTAAAGGTATTACGACTTATTTAATTATGCTTTTGAGCAGTTAAAAAATCAGTGATTAGTTTTTGCAAAATATATCAACAATCGTTGATATATTTTTTTGTTTGCGATATAATATCACTTATGGTGGACAAGTGCTGTCAAAAAGGAACAAGGGTTAAGAAACGTATCCAAGTTTTAAAAAAAGATTTGGAATTATTGGGAGATGAGAATCGTCTTCGGATTTTGTGTTTGATCAAGGCACACAACGAGCTTTGCGTCTGTGATATATTCGCGGCGCTTGGCTTGCCGCAAAATCTGGTTTCCTACCACTTAGGCAAACTCAAGGACGCCGGATTTCTTTTGGCAAGAAAGGCGGGCGTAAGCGTCCATTATCGCGCCAAGACGAAAAAATTAAAAGATTTCCAGGAACTTATAAAATTAATCATATAATTTATGGCAGAATCATGCTGTGGCAATACTTGCTCTTGCGGCTGTGACACAGACCGCTCTAATAAGCTTTGCGAACTGGCCAAACCGGCCAATCGTTTTAATCTGGAAAAATATCTCCCTTTGGTTAATGATCCGCAATACGTCTGCCAATGCTGTGGCCGGTCGGCAAATCGGGCAGAAAGTTTATGCAATCCGGTTTTAATAAAAAAATAAATATATGACTATTCAAGTACTCGGTTCCGGCTGTCCGACTTGCAAAAAACTTTTCGAACAAGACAAACGGCTGGTATCAGAATTAAAGCTTCAAACGGAAGTCGAATATATTTCCGACGTAACAAAAATCATCGAACTCGGCGTAATGCAAAGCCCGGTTCTTGCTGTTGACGGTAAAGTGCTTTTGACTGGCGGGGGACATGGGGATGAAGAGATAAGAGCTATGTTAGAAAATATTTGATAAATTAAAAATTGATGGTTAAGGTTCAAATGAAATGAGAGACCCCAATTTTTGTCATTTCGACCGGAGCGCGCGGTCATCATCGTCTTGCGAAGCAAGACGGGATGAACGCATGCGCGGAGTGGAGAAATCTATAATACGCTGATTGTTGGCTAAATTTGAATTGATAATATTAATTGAGATATAAATCTAAAACAGCAAACAAGGGTGCGAGTTCCAATATATTAAAGATCTCTCCGCTCGCTTCGCTCGGTCGAGATGACAAAAGAGTCTCTCATTTCATTTGAACCTTAACCATTAATAATTAAAAATTGATTAAAAATTTAAATTTTAAATTAAAGCAAATGTCCATCTTCCACCCCATCCAAATATTCGCCGACATCGTAACTTATAATTGGTTCAATATCGCTCCCGGCTCTTACTGGGGCGATGCGGTTGATTTTTTTATTTATGATGCAATCAAGATCGGTCTTTTGCTGGTTGTGATAAATTATATCATGGCGATTACGCGCTATTATTTTCCAGTTGAGAAAGTGCGCAATATTTTGGCGGGGCGCAAGTGGTATGGTTTTGATTATCTTTTGGCGGCTCTGCTTGGCGTGATTACACCTTTCTGTTCTTGTTCGTCCATTCCGCTCTTTGTCGGTTTTGTCGGTGCTGGCATTCCCTTGGGCGTAACTTTTGCTTTCTTAATCGCCTCACCCTTGGTTAACGAAGCATCGCTGTTTATTTTTCCTTCGATTTTTGGTCTGAAGATGACTTTGGTTTATAATCTCTTGGGTATAACCATTAGCGTTATCGCCGGCATGATTATCCAAAGACTAAAAATGGAAGGCCATGTTAATCCGGCGTTTTTAAAGTTCAAGACCAACAAGGACGCAATCAAAGAGAACGGCGGACAAGCAGTGCCTCTTCAAAAACACCTGGCTATTTGGTGGCACGACGGCGCGACTATTTCAAAAAGCATCTTTCCTTATGTGTTTTTGGGTGTTGGTCTTGGCGCCCTAATCCACGGCTTTGTGCCTCGTGATTTTGTGGAGACGTATCTGTCTATCAAGGAATGGTGGGCTGTACCGCTTGCCACAATCATGGGTGCACCGCTTTATGCCAATTCTGTAAGCGTTATCCCGGTCGTCGAGGCCCTAACCGGCAAGGGCGTACCGCTTGGGACATCACTGGCCTTCATGACCGCGACCGTGACCTTATCGATTCCCGGATTATTGATTCTGAAAAAAGCCATGGACTGGAAGCTTTTGTCAGCATTTATTTCGGTCACGCTTGTCGGAATTATAACTATCGGTTATTTTTTTAATGCGTTTATATTTTAATCTGATACTAAAGAAATAATTCTATTTTTAGAAAAAACTACTCCACTTGTCATTCCCGCGCAGGCGGGAATCCAGGAGTAAAAGAAGTGATATCATTTCTTTTGTGCTACTGTTAAAAAACAGAATTATTTAAAATACCCTTTCTAGTAAAACCTTTCTGCTTGATAATTGTTTATCACTTTTTCCCCTGGATTCCTGCCTGCGCAGGAATGACAAGAAGAAAAAAAAGAAAGAAATGACAAAAAAATATTTTTAAATTAAATTTATATCTTTATGAAAAAATTCTTAATCAGCCTCATGCTATTACTAGCAACCGTAGTTTTCACCGGCTGTGAGAACGCAAGTTCGGCCATTGATAATAAAGCAGTCGAGAATAAAAATGTCGCGAGCGATCAGGCGGAGGTGAATACCGAAACCGCTGCTGACAAGCTGGAAATTTATTATTTTCATCGCACTGCCCGTTGTCGTTCTTGCATGGCGATCGGTCGGCTTGTCAATGAAACAATGATTGATCGTTATTCTCATGATATAAAAAACGGTAAAATTGATTATCGCGAGCTGAATATTGACGATTCGGAGAACGGGGAAATTGTCCAAAAATTCAAAGCTACCGGTTCGTCTTTGTTTATTAATCGGATTATCAACGGTCAAGACAACATTGAACAGGACACGGATGTTTGGCGTCTGTTGAGCGACGAGATCGTTTTTAAACAGCATCTTCTAGACAAGATAAATTCTTATCTTAACATTTAAAAAATGGAGTACATAAATATTTTAATCGACAATTATAATATCCCGCTTTTTACTGCTTTTCTTTTGGGTGTTCTCACATCCATTAGCCCCTGCCCCTTGGCAACAAATATTACGGCGATCGCTTTTATTTCCGGCCAGATCAAGACCGCCAAGAATACGATGCTAAACGGACTCTACTATACGCTGGGGCGGGGGATTAGCTATACGCTTCTGGCAACGCTAATTTATTTCGGCCTTTCCAGTTTTTCGATCGCACGCCTTTTTGAAGGCTGGGGCGACAAGGTGCTTGGTCCGGTTCTCATCCTGATCGGTCTTGTCATGTTTGGCGTAATCAAAATAGATTTTGGCGGCAAGAGCCAGGGGCTTGAAAAAATAAAAATCTGGCTGGCAAGCAAAGGCTACATTGGCTCGCTTTTTCTCGGCGTATTGTTCGCCCTAGCCTTCTGCCCATACAGCGGCGTGATATTTTTTGGCATGCTTATCCCTCTGGTCATAAGCTCAAGTGAAGGCCTACTCCTGCCCCCGCTTTTCGCCCTTGGCACCGGACTCCCGGTAATTATTTTCTCCATCCTTATTGCGTTCTCTTTGGAAAAAGTCGGCCGCGCTTTTAATGTTGTACAAAAAATCGAAAAAATTACTCGTTATCTGGTGGCAACGGTTTTTATTATCGTCGGACTTAAATATCTTTATACTCTTCTTTTATATTTAGTAAATTATTATTTTGTTTAGTTTTTTGGTGGTAAATTTGGTTTGACTTTTGGCCCTAAATGGTGGTAAATTAAAGTTGAATTAAGTTTAAATAGGGAACGATTTTGAAAAAAGCATTAATTTGGTTATTGTGTTCAAATAATTAAATCAGCTAATTTGCTAAAAAAAATATGAACTGTAAAATTGCAGCAAAAGCGATAATCCGCAGGCAGGATGGCAAGATTCTTTTGGTTAAAAGAACCGAAGAGGATAGTTTTTGGCCGGGCTATTGGGAGACGGTGGGCGGCGGCATGAAAGAAGGGGAAAATCCGCAGACTGCTTTATTGCGAGAAATAAAAGAAGAATCAAATTTGTCCGTAATCGTGCGCGAACCGTTTAATGTTTATTCATTTTTTAATGAAAAGAAAGAGTTTAAAGTCGGCATTACTTTTATTTGCGATTATGAAGGCGGAGAAGTAAAACTAAGCGAAGAACATACGGAATTTGCCTGGATTGATCCTTTGGATATAAAAAAATATAAAATATCCGACGGTCTTCTGAACGAAGTTGTGGCATATGCCAATAAGTTTAGTGAAACGTATCAGAAATTTAATGTTAACCAGAAGGCGGTTATTATTCGCAATAATCAATGTTTTATCGCGGAGGTTGCAAAACGACCGGGAATATGGGATTTGCCCGGAGGAAGGATCGATAGTCGAGAAGATTCCGTCTCGGCCTTTAGGCGAGAATTAAAAGAGGAAACAGGGGTAACAAATTTTGAGATTTTAGCTACTTGTGATTGTGATTCATGGATATCTTTAGCGGGGGCGGCAGTTTTTGGCACAGCTTCGCTGTTGCGTACCGACGAAGAAATCAAAATAAGCGATGAACATTCAAACGGTAAATGGATAAGTGAAAAAGAAATCAACGATTTCAAATATATTTGGCCGGCAATGAATAGGATGATAAAAAAAGGTTTTTGGTTTAATGATATTTTGAATAAAAATAATAGTAAATTCTAAAATTATGATTAAAAAAAGTTTTTTTCTTTTCGTGTTTCTTTTACTTGGCTTTCCTTTGATTTCAGTGGCCGTAGAAATTCCCATGGGTGTATCGCCAAAAGAGGTTGTTGTTGAGAAGGTGGTTAATTTTGATGAAGAATTGAAAGTGGAGATGTTGCCGGACGGTGCGCCCGGATATCTTTCGCTTTTTCGAGGCGACGGCAAGATGAAAGATGGTGATCATACGCAAATTCCCCTTTCCGGTATTCGCTACACTCTTCATTTTTGGAATGTCGGCGAGGCCGGCGGCGAGAGCGGCTTTTGGCTTTGGAAAAAGAAATATGCGGACGCGACGTTGACTGTGAATTACGAAGTGGTTGGTCCGGGTAACAAGTGGGTAAAAATGGAAAAAGGTTTTATGGGAACCGATTCTTTTCAGATGGAAGTTCCCACGGCAAATCCGGAATTCAAACCGGTCGTGTATCATCTTACATTCAGTGGCGGACCGAACGGAGAGTTTAATGAAAAAAAGCCGTATCAAAATAAAAAAGGAAACCCGCTTTGGGGCTCTATTGATAATGGAGAAGTTCTTGGCTTAAATTTTCCGCCAAATACTGAAGCCGGAGATAATCCTTTTCGAGTCGAAACTTTGCCCTTTGGCACGCTGAATCTGGATAAAGATATTTTTGGAGATTGGTCAGTTGCAAAAGAGGATTGTATCGATTCTTTGGCCAGCTTCAATTCAATCAGCGGAACAGTCGAGGTAAAAAAAGTCGATAAAGGCGATTGGGTTTTTGCCAAATACGATATGGTTTTATGTGCGGGCGATATTATAAAAACCGGAGAAGAAAGTCAGGCGCATGTGCTTTGGCCGTACAAAGACTATTTTCTCGGGCCCGAGACTACACTTCTGATAAAAAAAATGCCAAAGCCAAAAGACAGAACGGCAGTTGAGATAATCAGCGGCAAGGTCAAGGCGAATTTTCAAAAGGCGCTTGAAGGAAAAGACATATATACGGAAGAAGGTTATCCTAATTATGTTATGGGTATAAAAGGCACAACTATCGAGCTTGACGCCGGAGCCGAGCAATCGGTTTTCCGCCTTCTTGAGGGCAGTGTCGAGCTGACCTATAAGAACGATCCGACCAAAAAGATTATGGTTGCGGCCGGCGAAGAGATGTTGACCAAGGCTGATGGCGTGATGGAGAAAAAGAATTTTGACGCGACGGCCAGTTTGGCAGCTTATGAGGCCGAGAAGAAGACTTGGATATCACCCGAAAACGTAAGTGTTAAAGAAAAAAAAGAAGATGGTATCGCATCTTTGCCCGTGGAACAAGCAGAGTCTGGTAAAAGCATTCGTTATTTTGTTTCTGTGTTCGGAGGGGTAATTATTTTACTTTTAGGTTTTGTGATTATTAAAATGAGAAAAAGAAAGAAAAATATGTAAAAATAAATAATTCGTTATTAAAATTAAGTTTGAATAACGAATTAAAAAAATTATGAAAACCGTAATCAATTGGAAATTATTTTTTATTCTGCTCGGCGCATGCCTGCTCACGACCATTATGGTTCTGCCATACGCGCTTTCGCTTTTGCCTACGGAAATCGGCGAACAAATTACCCCGGCGATATTGGTTGCCCAGGTTATTTCATCTCAGATATTATTTGTGATCGCGATTTTTTTTGGATTATTTTTTGCCAAACGCGTCGGCTTTGGTTTGCCGATATTAGAGGGATTATTAAAAAGGGAAAATCAAAAAGAAAATTTAAAGTCTATCGCCGGGTTGTCAATCGGCTCAGGTGTGCTTGCTGCCGTTTTGATAATCTTGTTCAGTTTGCCGTTTGGATCCATGTCGATTGATTTTTTAAAATCCGAGATGGCTGTTCCGTTTTGGAAATCGTTTTTGGCTTCGTTTTATGGCGGTATCGGGGAAGAAGTTTTGCTTCGCTTGTTTTTGCTGACAACTTTTGTCTGGCTCTCCTTCAAGATTAAAAAAACGCCGGAAGGCAAGCCGACGGCTGTCGGCGTTTGGCTGGCAATAATCATTACATCAATAATCTTCGGCCTCGGCCATTTGCCGATTACCGGCGCCATGACCGCTATCACTCTGGCGGTTGTAATCAGGGCGATTGTTTTAAATGGAATCGGCGGGATAATTTTCGGCTGGTTGTATTGGAAAAAAGGTTTGGAATCGGCAATGATCAGCCATTTTAGCGCTGATATTTGTCTGCATGTTATTTTGCCGATTGTGTCGGGGATTTTTGTGTGATTAATAAAAAATATTTAATAAAAATTAAATTTAACTCTCCGAACCAAAAAATGGTCTATCGCAAGATTTTTTAGTGTGAGAGCGAGAATAAAAATATGAAACAAGAAATTATAATGTCATTGACTGAAAATTTTGAATCATATGCAAATAAAACAGAAAATGGGATTGAATTTTGGTTTGCCAGGGATTTGCAATGCTTGCTTGGCTACTCTAAATGGGATAATTTTTTAAATGTAATTTCTAAAGCAAAGACCGCTTGTGAAATATCGGGCGGTAATACCATTGATCATTTTGCTGATATCGGCAAAACGATAAAAATGCCTAAAAATGCAGAAAAAACAGTGCCTGATATAATGTTGACAAGATATGCTTGTTATTTAATTGCTCAAAATGGCGATTCTTCAAAAGAAGAAATAGCCTTTGCTCAAACATATTTTGCCGTGCAGACTAGAAAATTTGAAATTATTGAGAAGAAATTACAAGAATTTGAAAGATTGCAAGCTCGGCAAAAACTTTCAGAAACGGAAAAACAGTTATCGGGAGCTATTTTTCAACAAACCGGAAGTGACAAAAACTTCGCTTTAATCAGGAGTAAGGGAGATAAAGCGTTATTCGGTTATACGACACAGGAAATGAAAAATAGGCTGGGTGTACCGCATGCTCGGCCGTTATCCGATTTTCAACCAACTATAATCCTGAAAGCAAAAGATTTTGCAACAGAAATTACGATTTTTAATACCAAGGAAAAGGGCTTGAATACTGAAAGGGGAATTTCAGATGAACATATCATTAATAACAGAAGTGTTAGAAAAACCTTGATTTCCAGAGGAATATATCCTGAAAATTTGCCAGCAGAGGAAGATATTAAGAAAGTGGAAAGAAAATTAAAATCTGAAGAGAAAAAAAATGTGAAAAATATTGATAAAGACAGTTTAAAATAATTTTATGAAATTTAACCAGCTCGTGAGCTCCAAAAAAATAAAAGTCAACGACAAGATGCAAAAGAGTTATTCGTATTTTTTGACCGAAGCGATTGGCAAGAATTTTCATCCTGATTTCAAGCCGGAATTAAGTCCGGAGGAGATGCTTGGGCTTGGCGTTTTTGGCGGAGTATATCTGCGGGATTGCGTTTTGGAATTTCCGGCAAGCTGGTTCAAGGATGCCAAATTTGCAACGGGCAAAAGGGACAAGAATATAAATTTTTTTAAAGTGAACGCGAGCCAGCCTTTGGCAGAGTGGCAAAGAAAGGGCTGGATTCATCCGGATGATCCGCGCGGCTGGTTTCAATGGTGTTGCCGATATTATTTTGGGCGCAGGCACGAGGATGATATGAGGCAGATAAAACGCTGGAAAGCATTCAAAAGACATTTGTCCGCAGTCAAGCTCCATTGTGTTAAGGGCGATTTTGATTGCCGGCCAAAGCAGCGGCAGGCGCTTTTGCATTGGGCTTATGATAGTCGGAAAATTTAATATTTCTCGGTATTGACAATATTTATTTATGGGTATATACTCAAAATAGATAAATGAGCACATGATAAAAAAATTATTTTAGCCTCATTATCTCTGGAAAGCGGGGTGATAAATATGCCAAATAAGAATGGAACAGGGCCGGAAGGCAAGGGTCCGGGAACCGGCAGGGGGCTTGGCCCTTGCGGGAACGGAACGCCTCGAGGCGGCGGCCGCGGCAGAGGATTCGGCGCGGGATTGGGTTTGGAAAGAAAGACCGAGAATGAAAAGACGGAAGAAAAGCCGATTGAAAATGACGCTAATTAATCCGCTTAGCAAACCCGTAAAAGATTTGTATTTAACAAGTCTTTTGGGGTTTGTTCGGTATCTAAACATATGAGAAAAAGATTGGGCAGGCCATGCCTGAAAAGAAAAGTTAATTTTAATCCCGAGGTGGTTTTTTTTAAGCCGCAGGGAGTGCCTTTGGCTTTGCTGGAAACTGTTGAATTGAAAAAAGAAGAGCTGGAGGCGATAAGGCTGAAGTATTTGGAAAATATGGATCAAAAAGAATGCGCTTTAAAAATGGATACTTCACCGGCGACATTGCAAAGAATATTATCTTCCGCCAACCAAAAGATCGCTTCTGCCTTGATAAAAGGCATGGCAATAAAGATTGATAACGAATAATTCTAGAAACTAAGTATCGTTCAAAAAATCGAAAAAATAACTCGCTATCTGGTGGCAACGGTTTTTATTATCGTCGGACTCAAATATCTTTATACTCTTCTGACATATTTGGTCAATTATTATTTTCTCAAGTTTTTTGAGTCTAATTTGGATTGATTTTTACTCGAAAGAGTGGTACATTAAAGATGTATTAAGTCTAAATCAAGGAGGATGACAAAAATTAAAAACTTACCCAATCATGAACGTCCGCGCGAAAAGATGATCGAAAAAGGCGCGGTTAATTTGCGCAATGACGAACTTTTGGCCGTGCTTTTCCGTACTGGTTATGCCGATAAGAGCGTGCTTGAAATCGCAAAAGAAATCTTGCGCAAGTTTCCCATGAAAAAACTTTTGGGAATGAGCTATGTTGATTTGCTAAAAATAAAAGGCATCAGTTCCGGCAAGGCCTGCAGTTTGTTAGCCGCTTTTGAACTGACCAAGCGGGCTTTGGAGGTGGATGACAATAATCTGCCCGCAATCAATTCGGCAAAAGACGCGGTGGCGCAATTGCAAGAATTGCGAACAGCCAAAAAAGAACATTTTGTCGTTTTGTATCTGAATGCGCGCAACCAGCTGATCCACAAAGAAACGATTTCGATCGGCACATTGAACGCAAGTTTAGTCCATCCGCGAGAAGTATTCAAGCCGGCGATTGACCACTTGGCTGCAAGCATCATTGTTGCGCATAATCATCCGAGCGGGGGATGCGAGCCAAGTGAGGCGGATATGGCTTTGACTAGGCGATTGGAAGAGGCGGGGAAGCTTTTGGGAATAGGGGTTAGCGATCATTTGGTGATTACGCAAAATGATTTTATTGGTTTGAAGTGAAATGGTTTGCATTTTGAAGATAGCTTGAAATTGAGTATTACCAACAGATAAATGGTTAGTTTAGTAGATCTGTTGCGTGCTATTTGTAAATATATTATAATTCAAATATGAATACATTAAGCGCAATTATTTTGGCAACATTTTCTATTACCTTGTGCGTTTGGGCGGCTTTGCTTTTGCTTTTGTTGAAAAAAGACACATTAAAAGGAATCGCTATTTTTATGGTTTCGCTTTCGGCCGGAACGTTTATGGGCGGGGCTTTCTTACATCTTCTGCCTGAGGCGTTGGAGGGTCTTGAGGGGGAAAGAATGTTTTTAATCGTTTTGGCTTCTTTCGTTTTTTTCTTTTTTCTTGAAAAGCTATTGCATTGGCGCCATTGCCACAAAGATAATTGCCAAATCCATTCTTTTGGATATATGAACTTATTGGGCGATTCTGTGCATAATTTTATTGATGGCTTGATTATCGCCAGCACTTTCATGGTTGACGTCAGGTTGGGATTTATTACGACTTTTGCCATTGCCCTGCATGAGATTCCTCAGGAAATCGGCGATTTCGGCGTGCTTATTCATGCCGGTTTTGATAAGAAGAAAGCATTGATAGTTAATTATTTGGTAGCCCTGGCCGTGGTATTAGGCGGTATTGCCGGCTATTTTATTTCTTCTTCCATGGAGGATGTAATTCCTTTATTGCTTCCTTTTGCCGCTGGCGGGTTTATCTATATTGCCGCTTCCGACTTGATGCCGGAAATCAGGAAAGAAACAGATTTAAAAAGATCAATCAGCTCTTTTTTGATTTTTGTCTTTGGAATTTTACTGATGTATGCGGTTACGTTTTTGGAGTAAAAAATGATCTTAGATATTGGCTAAAATTATCAAATTAGTTTCATTATATTGACATTTGCGAAAAAATAGGATATATTAAAATCAAGCTAGGATTGCGTATCTATATTAAATGATAGGTGCGTTTTTTGTTTAGCCGATAAAGGTCGAATTTTAACAATCCAAAAAACTTTGAATTTGCCATTTTTTGGCATATTTTCAAAGCAATAATTTAGATTTAACCATATGGCACTATTTTTCATCGGTGTAATTGAAATGGTGATAGTAACTGTCTGGACAAAATTTGTTACAAAAACGCAAATTTTAGCGTCCGGCGGTGTTACTATGGTTAATGTACTTATTTGGTATTATGTCTTGCAACGCATGGTTAACGATATCAGTAACTGGCGCATTGCTTTGACATACGCATTTGGTTGTTCCATTGGCACAGTATTGAGTGTTTATGCTTTTCAAAAGCAGGAAAAAAATGCTCAGTCCGGCAATGGGGCTATCAGCGCGTCTTTGGACGAAGCCAAAAATTACTAACATGAACCATGAAGATCCCCTGTCGCGGGTGTCTCAAAAACAATAAACCGTTCAGCGGTAGAAAGCTGGACGGTTTTTGTTTTGTTGAATTTTTTATACTCAATTGCTTTATTAATTCCGTATAATGCTCCGAAGCTTAACTAAATTATTTGCTATTATTATGTTATTATTTAGATATAATAAAAATGTAGAATCGGAATTAATAAAGCGAAGGAGTATAAAAATAGCGCTTGGTAATAATAGTCCTTGACTTTCGTTTTTTGTTCGCTTATACTATGATTAGTGATAACTAAAAAATATGTTGGAAAAAGTAAATGAAGCAATCGAGGTTACGGTAAATTTTAGCAAGCAAAAAGTTATGCCTATTCAATTTATATGGCGTAACAAAACTTATCATGTCAAAAAATTAAATTTGGTGCACAAGGAGCGGGTGGGGGATGAAAAGATATATTATTTCAGCGTTTCCGACGATATAAATTATTTTCGTTTGGCCTTTTTTACGCATGATTTAAGCTGGCGTATTCAGGAATTGTATTTTGAGGGGTGAGCAATATTGATTAAATAAGATTTTTTTAAAAAATTTAAAGAAAATAAGAATTTCGTATTTTTGTCATTTCGACCGGAGCGCGCACGCAACACTGGCTTGCGAAGCAAGGCGGGTTGCGGGCAGGCGCGTAGTGGAGAAATCTTTAATATATTAAATTATTAATTAATGTTGATTTTTATAGTAATTAGATAAAAAATAAATGGAGATGCAAGTTTTGATGTATTATAGATCTCTCCGCTCGCTTCGCTCGGTCGAGATGACAAAAAAGATGGGATTGATTTTTTAAATTTTATGTAATTGTTAGAAAAATTAAAAATTTAACCCATATGCCCCGCATCATTATGCATCTCGACATGAACTCATATTTTGCCTCGGTTGAACAGCAGGCGAATCCTTTTTTGCGCGGCCGGTCGGTGGGTGTTTGTTCTTATCTTTCTCCGGGCGGCTGTATTATCGCTTCGTCTGCCGAGGCCAAGATGCGCGGCATCAAGACCGGGTGTCGGGCAGACAGGGCCAAAGAACTTGATCCCGGCATTGTGCTTGTCGAAAACGAGCCGGCCAAATACCGATCAACAACCGAAAAAATATTCGCCATCCTTGGTTCGTATAGCGGAACAATAGAGCCGTATAGCATTGACGAGGCGTTTATCGATTTGACCGGCTGGGTGAGCGATTTTTCCCGGGCCGCGTCTTTGGCGTATGAGATGCAGTCCAGGATAAAAGACGAAGTGGGCGAGTGGCTGAATTGCTCAATCGGCATTTCGTGGACAAAGTTTTTGGCCAAGTTTGCGGGCGATATTGCACCGAAAAAAGGCATTCTGACAATAGATAGCAATGCAAAGCTCGTGGAGGTCCTGCGCGACCGCCCTTTGTGCGATGCCTGGGGAATCAATGTCCGCACAGAAGCGCGTTTGAATATGCTTGGGATAAAAGATTTGCTTGATCTAAAGAACTATCGTCAAGATAAAATCAAACATGTCATGGGGCGTTGCGGTCAATATCTCTGGTTTAATGTTAATGGAATTGAAATTAGTCAGGTAAGTGAAGGTTCGTTCGTGCCGAAATCAATCGGCCATTCATATTGCTTGCCAAAAAAAACCACAAACAAGAGCTATCTAAGTCAAGCGCTGTATAAGCTATGCGAAAAAACCGGCAGGCGTTTGCGCGGCAATCATTTGGAGGCATCCAGTATCCACGTCGGTTGGTCATATATTCGTGAAGGCGGATATTTCCGTAGTTTTAAAACCAAGGATAAATTATTTACAACTGAAGAAATATTCAGGCACGCCAATCATGTCCTGGAAGATACTGCGTTAATCATGCCAGTGCGTATGCTGGCTGTTTCAGTCAGCAATTTATCTGCTGTTTCCGGCCAATTGTCGCTTTTTGAAAACAATCTTAGTAAAAGAGATTTAAGCCTGGCAATTGATAAGCTTAATGATAAATTTGGAGAATATACGGTGGTATGCGGACAAATGTTCGGCACAAGAGACATGGCTCGCGACCGGATTGGGTTTAGAAAGATCGGATAATTATTGTTTTGGAATGATAAAAATGCAAAATCGAAATCATTGATCATTTACGGACTTGTTGTTCATTTTTCCAAAATCGCTTTTATTCTTCTGATTCCCGCTGAACTGGATTCTTCTTTGCTGATTTTGAATCTGCCCAGCTCGCCGGTGTTGGCGGCGTGCGGACCGCCGCAGATTTCGTATGAAAAAGGCGCGTTCGCAGGTCCGACGCGATAAACTTTGACTAGCTCGTCGTATTTTGATTCAAAAACGCCCATTGCGCCTTTGGCTTTGGCTTCTGCCAGCGGCATTTCTTCACAGATAATCGGATAATTCTCGGCAATCGCGTGGTTGACGATTTCTTCTACTTTAGAAAGTTCTTCGGCGCTCATCTTTTGCGGATGCATAAAATCAAAACGCAAGCGTTCAGCTGTGATATTTGATCCTCTCTGCAGGACGTGATTGCCTAAAACTTGGCGCAAAGCCGATAGCATCAAATGTGCCGCCGTATGCAGGCGCGTAACCGCTTCGCTGTTATCAGCCAGTCCGCCTTTGAACATGCCGGCTGAAGCAGTGCGGGAAAGTTCTTGATGTTTTTTATTTTCAGCTTCATAGCCTGCTATGTCAATATTCAGTCCTTTTTCCCTGGCTAATTCTGCAGTCATTTCAATTGGAAAACCATAAGTCTGATATAAATTAAAAGCATCAATACTAGAAATGATTTTATTATTCGACACTCGGCATTCGACATTCGCAAATTCTTTCAGTCCTTTTTCGATCGTTTTTTGGAATTTTAATTCTTCTTCATCGAGATTTTTGATGATAAAATCGTGATTGCGTTTTAGCTCGTTGTAAATATCTCCGTATTCTTGGATAATAATTTCGGCTATTTCCTTGGTCCAGCCCTCGCTGACTATTTCAAGGTTGCGGCCGTAGCGGACTGCGCGGCGGATCAATCGGCGAACGATATAGCCGGCGCCGACATTGGAAGGGGCAATGCCCTTATCATCTCCCATTACAAATGTAGCGGCTCGCAGGTGATCGGCTACTACTTCAAAATCGCGCATTCGGTCGCGGTATTTTTTTCCGCCAGAAAGTTCGCTGATGCGGTTTATGATATTGGAGAACAAATCGGTTTCAAATACGTTGTCTTTGCCTTGCACTGCCATAACGATGCGCTCCAGTCCGCCGCCAAAGTCAACATTTTGCTGTTTAAGATTTTCAAAGCCTTTTTCAGTTCGGATATATTCCATGAATACGCTGTTGCCCAGTTCGATGAAGCGGCCGCAATCGCAGTTCACGTGGCATTTTTTATCGGCCCAAGGCGAATTTTCATGACGCTTAAGCTCTGCGCCCAGATCGATGAATATTTCCGAATCCGGGCCGCCCGGCTCGCCAACCGGCATCTTGGCCGGAACACCGGAACGCGACCACCAATTTTTTTTGTCGATATAGCTGAAGATGCGGGCATTTTGCATGCCGATTTCTTCGGCTTTTTCCATAGTGTCGTAATCAAGATCCGAGACCTCTATTCCGGCTGATTTGAAAATATCTTTCCAGATCGCGATCGAGTCTTCATCGCGTGGAATTCCGATTTCCTTATTGCCGCGGAAAACCGTAATGTAAATCCGTTTCGGATCGATAGATAATTCCTTGGTTAAAAATTCGAATACCCAAGGTAATTGTTCCTTTTTAAAATAATCGCCTAAGGACCAATTGCCAAGCATTTCGAAAAATGTAGTATGCCGGTTGTCGCCGACTTCTTCGATGTCTTCGGAGCGGAAAGATTTTTGGCTGTTTGCCAGCCGGGTTCCGGCCGGATGCTTTTGGCCTAAAAGATAGGGGACCAGCGGCTGCATGCCGGAACTGATGAATAGGGTGGATGAGTCGTTTTCCGGCAAGAGCGAAGCGCTATTTATTATCGTATGTCCTTTTGACTTGAAAAAATCTAGATACTTGGCGCGGATTTCTTTTGATTGCATATTTTTATATTATTTTCAGAGCTGAGTTATAGAAATATTTTATTATATATCGTTTTTTTTAGCAAATGTCCGAAAAAATATGTATAAGATAATATGTGATTTATACTCCTTCGCTTTATTAATTCCGATTCTACATTTTTATTATATCTAAATAATAACATAATAATAGCAAATAATTCAGTTAAGCTTCGGAGCAATATACGGAATTAATAAAGCGAAGGAGTATAAATTTTTTATCCTTAATTTTCTTTTTTCAAGCTATTCTTTTTTATTATTTTTATATCTTTTATCCCAAGAATTAAAAGACATAAAAGTAATATTTTTAAAATATAATGACTTTGTATATCAATAAAATCATTCGTCATAGGAGTTTTTTTTCCAACAAGCAGATGAACAATAATACCGATTGGCAAAGCTAAGAATAACCAACTTTTTCTTGATATGCAGATCCTTATTTTTAGAAAGGTTTTTGATAACATTGGAGAGAGTAAGTAAACCCCAAGATACACTACCGCGAAGTCAAAAATAGCGTATCCACTGAAACGAAATTGTCTGAAAAATTCTATTGGGATCATAATAGTATTTAAATAATAAAAGAAGTATGAAAAAAATTTAATAACAAACGATTATTGTTCTCATCCCGAGTATTCTCGGTTCCACGCCATTTGTCATCTTTTTTAAAAATATGTATGGTATGAACAGGGTTTTTATGGTTTGTCTAAGGACTAAGCATCAAAAGAAATGTTTTAAATTCAGAATTATTGAAATTTTAGTGCAAAAATTATTTGCTTATATTTATATTATAACAAAGAATTTATTAATTTTGCAAATAATAAATTATAGATGGTTTGGGTATTTGCCAATTTATTGTTTTTTTACACATTTCTTTTTGCGGTTGCGTTATGTATTTTTTTGTGTTAGTATTTATTTTGAAAGCTTGAATCGGCCTTGAAAAAGGGCGCTTAGGCATAATATAAACAATAAAATGGCAAAAAGATCAACAGGGGTAGGGAAGCCCATAAAAACAAGTTCTCATAAGACTAAAAAACGGCTGGAAATCAAAAAAGAGATGCTGGCTAAATTGGCGGAAAAACGCAAGAAAAAATAAGAATAAAAATAACAAAAACGCGGAAAACCGCGTTTTTGTTGTGGTAATTTTTCAATTTTAGCATATTGAATTTTGGCTTATTGACAATAAACAAGTTTACGGATAAACTAATCCAAGGAGTTTCTAAAAATATGAAAATCAATATTAGACAACTGGAAAAAAAATCGATTGCCGAACGGATTTTTGTTTTAGCCGCTATAATGGAATCTTTTGCGAATCAACGTATTCTAAAGCCGCAAGGGCTAAGTTTTTCCGGATACAAGATTTTGGCCATGCTTGATCGCTATAAAAAACTTCCGTTTAACGATATCATGGATTGCCTGAACAGCACAAAATCGAATTTAAGCCAGCGCATCAAGCACTTGGAAAAAAAACGCTATGTCAAGAAATTCCACCAAAAAAATAATAAGGACAAGCGGATGATCGCGATTGAGATGACTGCTTTTGGAAAGAAAAAATTCAAAGCCGCACAAAGCGAAATCGAGAAGAGTGCACTTGTGATCGAATCGTATCTTGGCGATGAGGATATTTCGCGATTCAATGTTTTTTTTAAAAAACTATTCCCGTATTTAATCGAGAGTAAAAATCAGGACATGAAATAGCCGGAATTGAGAAATTTAAACTTACGATAATATGCTCCTTCGTTTTATTGATTTTAACTTTTATTATACTCCTTCGCTTTATTAATTCCGATTCTACATTTTTATTATATCTAAATAATAACATAATAATAGCAAACAATTTAGTTAAGCTTCCTCCTTCATTAAAATTACGGAGGACGAGTCGGAGCATTATACGGAATTAATAAAGCAATTGAGTATATATCCAAATAATAATTTGATCATAGCAAATAATTCGCTTAAGCTCGGAGTATTATGCGGAATTAATAAGTAATTAAGCGTATTCAAAAAATATGAAAAAACATTTAATAACAATACTTCTTGCGGCACTGCTGGTTTCCGGCTGTGCTTCGCAGGAGGGTGCGGAAAATACGGCGGATAATCGTGTCGGCGTGCGCGTGCAGAAAGCGGGCGACAGTAAGATATCGAAGCGGACAGCGGAGTATCCGGCTATGGTTTCTGCTGAACAGGAAGCGAAGGTAGTCGCGAAAATTTCCGGATCCGCCAAGCAAATACGTTTCAAGTCCGGCGATCGCGTTTCGGTTGGTCAAGAGCTCGCCAAGATTGATGATGTCGGCTCCGGACAGGGGAATGTTGCTGGATTCAATGCGAGTCAGGTCAAGCAGGCCGGCGTAGCGGTTGAACAGGCGGCGGCCGCATATTCTTTGGCGCAAAAAACTTATCAGAATCTTTTGCTGTCATCCGAAAAGGATCTTGAGCAGGCAAGAATCGGCAAGAGCCAATCGGCTCAAGGAAAGGATAATCTGCAAAACAGTTCTGATGAAAATTTGAAAAGCGCCAAACTGGCTTATGAGTCTGCTGTTTTGGCCAGAGAGCAGGCAAAAACGAGCCTAAATAACCGTGTCAGCGCATCGCGCCAAGCAAGTTCGGACGCCGCAGTTAATGCCGGCGTTACGGCGGATAGCGTTGCAAATACTTGTTCCGCCATAATTAACAACATCAATAATATAACCGGGGCCGGCGGCAATGTGGAGTTGGTTTATGAGGACAATTTGGGGGCTTTGGACTTCTCCGTTCTTACGAATGTAAAGAATGCGTATATTTTAGCAAGTATAGAAAGCGAAAAATATGGAAAAATCACGCCGGCTGACCTGAATAGCAAGATAAAAACTGCTGATACTATCGCTCTTGCCGTAAAGAAATTGGCGGATGCGGCCGCTTTGCTTTTTAACAGCACCATCACATCGGCGAGCTTGCCGCAAAGTTCTCTTGCCGGCACTTCTTTGTCCGGATTGCAAAGCGCTGCGGCCGGCTACCAAGCACAGGCAAACGGGGCAATCAGCCAAATGAACGGCGTAAAGCAGGCTTTGGATAATGTGGCTTTGAATAACGATTCGTCTTTGGATACTCTTGAAAAAGCTTACGAACTGGCAAAAAAGCAGGAAGAAAGCGCCAAGCAGAATTTGGAAAACTTGAAAGCCGGAAATAAAAGCGCGCTTGACAGCGCCGGATTCGGCATTGAATCTTCGTCAAATCAGTATTCGGCAACAGAAATCAGGATTAATTCCCAACTTGTATCAGCTAAGGCGCAAATGGAAATAGCCGAGCTTTCTTATCGCAATGCCTTGGTGGCTCTGCAGGGGTTGTATGACAGTCATTCGGCGATTTCGCCGATTGCGGGCACGATCACGCAGAAAAACGTTTCTGAAGGGGAAACGGTCTCTCCGGGACAGATTCTTTTTGTCATAAGCCGTTCCGAGGATGTGAAGTTGAGAATATACGTGAGCCAAGATGAAGTGCGCGATTTTCGATTAGGCCAAGCCGTGTGGATTTTAAAAGACAGTGAAAAACGCAAGGGGTTGGTAAGCGGAATCAACGGACAGCCGGACAGCCTAACCAAGCGCTATTTAGTCGAGATCAAGCCAGAGAAGAACGACAAGGAGTTTTTTACGCTGGGAAGCGTTCTTAGCGCAAGCGTTGATTTTGAAAAAAAGGCCGTAGGCGAAAAAAACCTGATTCTTTCTTTGTCTGCGATCGAAATCGGACAAAACGGCAATTACGTAAAGATCGCGGAAAACGGCAAGGCGCGCAAGGCCGCCGTTAAGATCGTGCGCGTAGAGGGCGAGTCAGCCGAAATCGAAGCTGATTTGCCTGCTGACGCCGAAATCATAACGGATGGCGGCAAGATGCTTGAAGAAGGCGATGAAATAAAAATTCTTGAATAATAATATGCAAAAAAACGAAGAACAAAAATCATCTGATTATCTGTATTTGGAAAAATTGGTTTTCCGGCCGGAGCTGAGAAAAAGTCGGCTTAATTTTTTTGTGGTTAACTTCCGCGTGGTCATTCTTTTGATCATTCTTTTGTCGGCATGGGGATCATATTCGTTCGTTAAACTGCCGCTTGAATCCGACCCAGAGGTAAAGATTCCGATCGCCGTCGTTGCTACTGCTTATCCCGGCGCTTCGCCTTCTGATATCGAAGAGCTGGTGACGAAAAAGATCGAAACCGCGGTTTCCGGATTGAAAAGCGTCAAGCAGATAACTTCGAACTCCGCGAATTCGGTTTCTTCCGTAACGGTTGAATTCGATGCAAAAGCGGATTTGGACGATTCGCTGAGAAAGCTTCGCGATAAAGTCAATGATGTAAAAAAAGATCTGCCCGATGACGCGAATGATCCGATCGTGAATGAGATTTCCGTTGATGACAGCCCGATTTTTACAGCTTCGCTTTCCGGAATAGATGACGGCTTTGCTTTGAGAAAATATGCGGAAGACATCAAAGACGAATTGGAAAAGATTTCCGGCGTAAGAGAGGTGATCATCTCTGGCGGAGATGAGCGGGAATTTGAGATAGCCTATGATCCGCAAAGGCTTACGTTTTATAATATTTCGCCTCTTGACGCGAACCAGGCGCTGAAAGGCTTGAATCTTGCCATTCCGGCCGGAACGTTCGAAGGCAGACAATACTCGTATCCGGTAAGAACTGATGCACGTATTTATACTGCCGCAGATTTGGCACGAACCCCGCTGTTACACGGCGATGACGGTGCGATCGTTTATCTAGGCGATGTGGCCGACGTAAAGGAACAGGCGATAAAAAAATCGGTTTATTCCCGTTTTTCGACCAACGGCCAGCCGTCCGAAAACAATCTTACGATCCAGATCGTAAAAAAAACCGGCGGATCGATCGTGGATACGGCGGAAAGCGCCGAGAGAAAAATTGCGGAAATGGTTTCTGCTTTTCCGGGCGGCCTGAAATATGATATTACCTTGAATAGCGCCGAAATGATTAATGATGATTTTAGCCGGTTAAAACATGATTTTTTTCTGACTATAATATTGGTATTTACCGTGCTATTTTTGATCGTCGGATTGAAAGAAGCGTTTGTTGCTGGCTTAGCGGTGCCTTTGACTTTTTTTGCCACTTTCGGCGTGATGCTGTTTGCCGGCGTTAGTTTGAATTTCCTTTCGATGTTCTCTTTGATATTGGCTTTGGGGCTTTTGGTTGACGATGCGATCGTCGTTGTGAGCGCGACCAAACAATATCTACGCACCGGAAAATTTACCCCGGAGGAAGCGGTTCTGCTCGTGTTAAATGATTTTAAGGTAGTGCTTACCACTACGACGCTTACGACAGTATGGGCTTTTTTGCCCCTGCTGTCATCTTCCGGAATCATGGGCGAATATTTGAAGTCGATTCCGATCACGGTTTCGGTTACGCTGATATCTTCGCTCATTATCGCGCTGATCATCAATCATCCTTTGGCTGCTGTTTTGGAAAGAATCAGGCTGAGCAAGAATATGTTCTTATCTTCGGTTCTTGTTCTTTTCTTTTCCGCCTTGGGCTTGATTTTTTCGCGTTCTTGGATCGGATATGCGCTTGCGGCGGCAATATTCGCTGTGCTTACCGTACTTATCAAATGGTATAAAAAAATCGGAAAAAGAAAATTAGAAGAAAACAGGATTCTTTCAGAAAGAGAGTGGCGGGATGACGAACTGATAAAAGAAAAGCTAAAAAGCCAGGCCAGTCACGAGAACGGGGATTTTTTCAGCCGGCTGATCCACGGCATTGTGCGTTTTGACAAGATTTTGCCGTATTATGAAAAATACTTAAATATCGTTTTGGCAACTAAAAAATCAAGGCGTATCGCTATTTTGGCGGTTGTTGCCGCGTTTGCGGCCGCGGTCGCGCTTCCGATCAGCGGCGTAGTCGAATCTGAATTTTTTCCAGAAGCCGACTTTGACTATATCTGGGTTAATATTGAAGCGCCTTCCGGATTGAATCTTGATGAAACAGACAAGATCGCACGCCGGATCGAAGAACGGCTGAAAAATTATCCTGATATCGTCAACTATTCCATTTTAGCCGGCAGCGGCGGAGGCGGAATGGGGTTCGGCTCTTTTTCCCTTAGTTCGCCATCCAACAAAGCATCGATTACCATCAAGCTGAAGGATAAAAACGAAAGAAGCAAGAAATCTTTCGTTTTGGGCGAAGAGCTAAGAAAGGATCTGTCTGATATCAAAGATGCCAGGGTTACGGTCGAGATGCAGGCGGCCGGACCGCCTTCCGGATCGGCTTTCGAGGCGCAAATCGCCGGTCCCGACCTCATCGCGTTAAGCAGGATAGCGAACGAACTGAAGGCTAAGCTCGAAAAGATCCCAGGCGTTGTCAATGCTGGCATATCCATAAAAGAATCGCCGGCTGACTACACATTTGTCCTGGATCCGGCGCGCTTGGAACTATATAGCTTGAACGCCGCATATGTCGGATCGGTTTTGCGCATGGCGATTTCCGGGACCGAGGTTACGACGGTTCTGCGCGACGGCAAAGAGATAAAAGCGATCGCGCGTTTTGACAAGAAAAAGATTCCTGATTTGGAGGCGATTCGGAATATTCAGATAATCAATCTGAAAAAACAGCCTGTTTTTTTGAAAGATGCGGCCGAAATCGAGTTGAAGCCTTCGGTTGAGAGTATTATGCGCGTTGACCAGGAAAGGACGGTTGTCTTGAGCGCGGACGCGGCGCCGGGATATAATCCGAAAAAGATATTGAGCGAATTTGAAAAGATTCGAAAAAGCGAATATAAGATGCCGGAAGGCTACGCTTTGTCATTCGGCGGACAGAATGAGACGAACGCGGAGTCGGTAACATCCATCCTTCGCGCCATGGTAATTGCCGCGCTTTTGATAATATCAACTTTGATCATCCAGTTCAATTCATTTAAAAAAGCGATTATCGTTTTGGCGACTATTCCTTTGGCGCTGATCGGAGTGTTCTTCGGCCTGGCGATCGCGCGCGTGAACTTGTCTTTTCCCGGTCTGATCGGTATCGTAGCCTTGTTCGGCATTGTCGTGAAAAACGCTATTATCCTGGTTGACAAAATAAACCTTAACCTTAAAAGCGGAATTGCTTTCAAAGATTCGATCGTGGATGCCGGAAAATCGCGCCTTGAGGCAATCGTGATTACTTCGGTCTGCACGATTATCGGCATTATCCCGATTACGCTATCCAATGAAACCTGGATGGCTTTGGGCGGAGCGATAATTTCCGGATTGATGTTCTCGTCGTTTTTGACTTTGTTTGTGGTTCCGACCTTGTTTATGATGCTTATAAAAGAAGGGGAGCGTTAAGGTGTGTTCCCTGGAATCAACGAATAAAATATTTATATGCTCCTTTTTGTCCGTTTGTTGCAGATATGAAATATATGGCATCACCTTGCTTGTCGATCTCCATCGCGCCGATATTTTCCGCTGAAATTATGCGCGTGATATTGTATTTTTCCCGATCATCTAGTTCGATCGTGAATATTTCTTTGTCGGTAGCGTAAAGCGCATAATTGTTTCCGGGATGCCAGGCGATTGAATTGATTTCGTCGCTGATGCGGGTTAAAAGCGTTTTTGAACGGCTTTTGGAATTGAAAATCCAAATTTCATGCAAGCTGGCATAAAGCAGTTTTTCGTTATCGACCCATTCGGCAAAATCGACATTGGCGATCGATTCGTATATCGGCCTGTATGAAGAAAACGGATC
>Ga0265296_1001537_pt1 | contig 26165 bp, 26 predicted proteins | sample MunlanPumphouse1_FD_189073 | JGI IMG/M metagenome (GOLD analysis project Ga0265296, IMG submission 189073) | Groundwater microbial communities from a municipal landfill in Southern Ontario, Canada - Pumphouse #1 | ecosystem: Environmental > Aquatic > Deep subsurface > Groundwater | place... | reverse complement strand
TGCGCCTGTCGCCCGCCTCGACCGGCACCGACGGCTTCTTCGCCGCCGTCTATGAGCGGACGGCGTGAGCGAGGGGCGTTCCGAAGACATCTATGGCCTGACGGTCCTGCCCGTCATGGCGGCGCCGCCAGAGTACGGCGCCGCCCTTCAGGCGCGGATCACGCCGCTGATGACCGGCATCGGCCCGGTCGAGGCGGCCATCGCCCTGACCGCAGCCTTGACGCGGCTCGAAGCCGAGGACGTCCTGCCGGATTTGATCGTGTCGCTGGGTTCGTGCGGATCGCGCGACCTGGACCATGCGGCGGTCTATCAGGCCTCGTCCGTTTCCTATCGCGACATGGACGCCAGCGCCCTGGGCTTCGAGAAGGGGCGGACGCCTCTGCTCGACCTGCCCGCCGTCCTGCCGCTGCCTTGTCCCATACCTGGCGTGCCGACCGCCACCCTGTCGACCGGGGCCAATGTCGTCTCGGGCGGGGCCTATGACGCCATCGAGGCCGAGATGGTGGACATGGAGACCTTCGCCTTGCTGCGTGTGGCCCAGACGTTCGGAGTGCCGCTGGTGGCCCTGCGCGGCGTCAGCGACGGCAAGAGCGAACTGACCAAGCTGGAGGACTGGACCTCCACCCTGCACCACGTCGACGCCAACCTGGCCGCCGCCTGGGACCGTCTGACCGAGGTGCTGACGACGCGGGGGCTGGCCGCATTGGCCGACGTGCCCGCATCGCGACTTGATCCCGACGTCTTCACCCGTCAAGAACCCGCCCCATCAACGCCCGCTTCGGATTCTGAGCCCTCATGACCGCGCCCCACACACACGAAGCCGTCCTGATTGTCGATTTCGGCAGTCAGGTGACGCAGCTGATCGCGCGGCGCCTGCGCGAAGCCGGCGTCTATTGCGAGATCCATCCGTTCAACAAGGCGGGCGAGGCGCTGAAGACGGTGGCGCCCAAGGCCATCATCCTGTCGGGCGGCCCTAACTCGACGACCGACGCCGACAGCCCCCGGGCCGACCACGCCCTGTTCGAGGCCGGCGTACCGGTTCTGGGCATCTGCTATGGCGAACAGACCATCTGCGCCGAGCTGGGCGGCAAGGTCGAGAGCGGCCACCATCGCGAGTTCGGCCGCGCCGAGATCGTCATCACCCGCGAGAGCCCGCTGTTCGCCGGCATCGGCGCCGTCGACCACCGCGAGACCGTGTGGATGAGCCATGGCGACCGCGTTACCGCCATTCCCGAAGGCTTCCACGTCATCGCCACCTCGGAAGGCGCGCCCTATGCCGCCATCGCCAATGAGGAGCGCAAGATCTACGGCGTGCAGTTCCACCCGGAGGTGATGCACACCCCGCGCGGCGCCGTCATTCTGAAGAACTTCACTCACGGCATCGCCGGCCTGACCGGCGACTGGACCATGGCCGCCTATCGCGACGAGCAGATCGCCAAGATCCGCGAGCAGGTCGGCTCGGCCAAGGTGGTCTGCGGTCTGTCGGGCGGCGTGGACTCGTCCGTCGCCGCCGTCCTGATCCATGAAGCCATCGGCGATCAGCTGACCTGCGTCTTCGTCGACACCGGCCTGCTGCGCAAGGACGAGGCCAAGCAGGTCACTGAACTGTTCCGCGAGCACTATAACATTCCGCTGGTGCACGTTGATGCGTCGAAGGAATTTCTCGGTGAGCTGGCCGGGATTTCGGACCCGGAGACCAAGCGCAAGACCATCGGCCGCGTCTTCATCGAGATCTTCGACCGCGAGGCCGCCAAGATCGACGGCGCCGAGTTCCTGGCGCAGGGCACCCTCTATCCCGACGTGATCGAGAGCGTCTCGGCCTCGGGCGGCCCGTCGGCAGTGATCAAGAGCCACCACAATGTCGGCGGCCTGCCGGACTTCATGAAGCTGAAGCTGGTCGAGCCGCTGCGCGAACTGTTCAAGGACGAGGTCCGCGCCCTGGGCCGCGAACTGGGCCTGACCGACGCCTTCGTCGGGCGCCACCCCTTCCCGGGGCCGGGCCTGGCCATCCGCATTCCCGGCGAGATCACGCCGGACGCCGTCGCCACGCTTCAGGATGCGGACGCCATCTATCTGGACGAGATCCGCAAGGCCGGCCTGTACGACGACATCTGGCAGGCCTTCGCCGTCCTGCTGCCGGTCAAGACGGTCGGCGTCATGGGTGACGCCAGGACCTATGAAAAGGTCCTGGCCCTGCGCGCCGTCACCTCGACCGACGGCATGACCGCCGACTTCTACCAGTTCCCCTGGGACATCCTGGCCAAGACCGCCACGCGCATCATCAACGAAGTTCGCGGCGTGAACCGGGTCGTCTACGACGTGACGTCCAAGCCCCCCGGCACGATCGAGTGGGAATGAGTGGGGCGGAGTGCGCCGCAATAAACAACTCAATTTGAACGAGTTAATAAGTCAACCGATCTTCGTCTCGATGGTCAATCAGCGCAGGGACCACCCGCAGGGCTCGGATTTTATTAGTATTTCCCAGCGGACAGAGTCGCATTTCTAGCAACAGCCACAGCATTCTGGCGGTACTTCTGACGGTATATCCTGCACGCGAAGGTAGTCGCTAAACCTGCTTCTGCCCCAAAGCGGATGCTGCCAATAGCCGCGCTTAGAAGGTGCGCCGCCTTCCGCGATAACGCTTGCAGCGGCTGCACACAGAGATACTTCCTCAGCCGACCGACCTCCGCCGGTTCCGCGCCAACGTCGAGGCATCTCGTCAGTCAGCCAGGCTTAAGATTTCGCTTGGTTGGCAAGTTGCAGCCGGCCGCTGCTAACGTCGCGGTTCTGGCGCGAGGTACTGTTCGTCGGTGACTGGCTCAGCCCAGTCCACGGCCCTGCCGTCAAGAGATTCGGCGATTGCGATGTGAGACATCGAAGTGGTGGGGGTCGCGCCGTGCCAGTGGCGATGGCCGGGGGGGCAATAGATGATGTCGCCCGGGCGGATTTCGACGACCGGCTCGCCCTCGCACTGAGTCCAGCCAAGCCCGGATGTCACGATCAGGGTCTGACCCAGGGGATGGGTGTGCCAGTTGGTCCGTGCGCCGGGTTCGAATGTCACGGTCGCGCCCCCGATGCGGGCGGGCGCCGGCGCGCTGAACGGGTTTTCGACTCGGACCGCGCCGGTGAAATATTCGGCCGGTCCGGCTGCGGCGGCCCTGGAGCCGTTGCGTTGCAATTGCATGGAAATGGACCCTTGGGTTTGGGCGACCGCAGGCGCGGCCAAGGACAGAACGAGGACGGAAAGAAGGGCGCGGCGCATGGGGACTCAATCTCTGAAAGCTGGCGGAACGGTGGAACGTTCGCGGACTCCGTTCGGTGCAGCCGAGCGAGCGCGTCAATGTCGCAGGCACACTACGTGTGTCGCCACCAGAACTTTAGCCGCTATGATCGACTTGGGCCTATGCCGGGAGTTCATGAATGCGAAGAGAAGAATGGGGAGACCTTGCGGCCTTCATGGCCGTGGCCGAGGCCCGCAGCTTCACAAAGGCCGCCGGTCAGCTCGGAACCTCGCAGTCCGCCTTGAGCCACACCGTTCGTCGGGTGGAAGCCCGCCTGGGGCTACGATTGCTGACCCGCACCACGCGCAGCGTGGCGCCGACAGAAGCCGGCGAGCGCCTTCTTGAGACGCTGAGGCCCGCCTTCGAAGACATTGAAGCCCGTCTCTCCGCCCTGACCGAGCTGCGCGAAAAGCCGGCGGGGACCATACGCATCACGGCCGGCGAGCATGCCGCCATAGTCGTCCTGTGGCCGGTGATCGAAACGCTTCTGCGCGACTATCCCGACATCAAGATCGATCTTTCGTGCGATCAGGGCCTGACGGACCTCGCCGCCGGCCGCTTCGACGCCGGAGTCCGGCTTGGCGAACAGTTGGCTCAGGACATGATCGCCGTTCGGATCGGGCCAGAACTACGGATGGCCCTCGTCTGCTCGCCGGACTACCTGGCGCAGAATCCGGCGCCCCTCACGCCGCACGATCTGAGCGCGCATCAGTGCATCAATCTGCGCCTTCCCACCCTCGGCGGATTCTATGCGTGGGAGTTCGAGAAGGATGGCCGGGAGGTGAAGGCAAGGGTCGATGGCCAGCTTGCGTTCAATCACTCGCCGATGATCCTGAAGGCGGCGGAGGCCGGCTACGGCCTGGCCTATCTGCTCGAAGATCAGAGCCGAGAGGCGGTCCAGGCGGGTCGGCTCGTGCGGGTTATGGAGGACTGGTGTCCGCCATTTCCGGGCTATCATCTCTACTACCCAAGCCGCCGACAGCCCACGCCGGCCTTCTCGCTGCTGGTCGAGGCGTTGCGCTATCGCGGCCCGTGACCTGATTTTGATTGCAGGGATTGATGAACCCAGCCCATAGGCGCATCCCGACATCCCGATCTAATCGCGCCCCTGCGATGGCGATAACATCGGCAGGATAAGGTCGTGCAGCCTGGCGCGACCTCCGTGCTCTACAGGATCCGCCATGAACATTGTCGCCGCCGCCCTGGCCGCCATGTCCGTCTATGCGCCCGCTGATGACCGCGGTCAGTCCGGAACTCGCGCCAGCGTGGCGCCGGCCCGTGTTCATGCCGTCGCCCCGGCCCTCGCCGCCTACACCGACGACGTTCTGTTCGGCGAGGTCTGGGAGCGGTCCGAGCTTTCCAAGCGCGACCGAAGCCTGGTCACGGTCTCCGCATTGGTCGCCGGTGGGCACACCGAACAGATGCAGGGCCATTTCGGACGCTCCATAGACAATGGCGTCACGCCGACCGAACTCAGCGGCGTGATCACTCACCTCGCCTTCTACGCAGGATGGCCGCGCGCCATGTCGGCGGTCAGCGTGGCCAATGCCGTGCTGTCGGAGCGCGGCCTTACCCCCATTATCGTACCGGACGGTCTGACGGCCGTGGACAAGGCTGCGGACGCGCCACGGGCTCGTTCCGTCGAGACATCCGTGGGGCCCGTCGCTCCGGCTTTGGCGAACTACACCAACGGCGTGCTGTTCGACGACCTTTGGCGCCGAGCGGACCTCGCGCCGCGAGACCGCAGCCTGGTGACGGTCGTCGCCTTGATCGCCAATGGTCAGGCCGAGCAAATGCCCTTCCATCTCAACCGCGCCATGGACAACGGCCTGACCCAGGTGGAAGTCGGCGAGATCATCACCCATCTGGCCTTCTATGCCGGGTGGCCACGGGCGATGTCCGCCGTCGCCGTCGCGGAAGACGTCTTCAAGGCGCGAGACGCCGCCGCCGAGCCTGACAGCCCCCAGCAGTAGCGCCCAATCAGGCGACCGCCCGGCCGGACTCGATGGTCAGTATCGCGCCGGCCAGATCCTCGAAATCTCGTTCGTCGTGGGACACGATCAACATCGGGGTGCCGGTCTGATCACGCAGACGCACCAGATGGTCGATCAAATTCGTGCGGCGTCTGCGGTCAAGGCCGGTGAACGGCTCGTCGAGCAGCAGCAAACGCGGACGCCCCGCCAGCGCCCGAGCCACCGCGACGCGACGGGCCTCGCCTCCGGACAGACTGCCAGGCCAGCGGTTCTCGTATCCAGCAAGATCGACCAGCCGCAAGGCTTCGGCTGGCGCCATGGCGTTGGGTACGTAGGGCTGGACGAAGGCGATATTCGCTCCAACGGAAAGGTGCGGAAACAGGCGGCCGTCTTGAAAGACGTGGCCTAGGCTACGGCGATGCGGCGGCGGCGCGAGGCCTGAGGCCGTATCGACCAGAACTTCGCCATCAACGACCAGACGCGCAGCTTCGACGGTTCCGAACCCCGCCAGCCCCTCCAACAGGGTGGTCTTGCCGGCTCCAGAGGCGCCGACGACGGCGACCACGCGAGCCTCCGTCTCGAAAGCGACGTCGAGATTGAAATCATCGCGCCAAGTTTTGACCTGGAACGAGAGGCTCATCCTTGTCTCCGCCCCTGATGAGCGCGACTGTTCATCCTTTCCGTCACGACCAGAGCGACGACGGAGACGAGGACGGAAAGGACAGCCAGGCGGATCGCGGCAGGCTCACCGTTCGCTCGCTGCAGCGAGGTGTAGATGGCGACCGGAAGGGTCTGGGTCTCGCCCGGTATGGAACCGGCGAAGGTGACGGTGGCGCCGAACTCGCCGAACGCCCGGGCGAACCCAAGCATGAGGCCTGCCACGATCCCAGGCGCTGCAAGCGGTAGGCTGATGCGGGCAAAGACATGCAAGGGCGGCGCGCCGAGACTTGCCGCTGCCTGCTCCAGCCGTTGATCGACGGCCTCGAACGACAACCGCATGGGCCGGACCACCAACGGCAGGGCCATGACAGCGGCGGCAAGAGCCGCGCCGGTCCAATGAAAGGCCAGGGTGACGCCGAAGCTCTCTCTAAGCCAGCCGCCGACCGGCCCGCGCACGCCAAACACCATGAGCAGGAACAGCCCCGTGACGACAGGCGGGAGCACCAGAGGAAGATTGACCAGAACCTCGACCAGCCATTTGCCGGGGAACCGACCCCGCGCCAGAATCCAGGCAAGCGCAAGCGCGATCGGCGCGGTGACGATTAGCGATCCTGCGGCGACCTTGAGCGACAGCCACAGCGCATCGGCCTCGAACGGAGACAGCGGCTCAAACACGACAAGCGTCTCTCATCACGGGTACGGCTCGAAGCCATAGCGGACAAAGACCGCATCGGCTTGTGGCGAACGCAAGTATTGTAGCAGGTCGGCGGCTTCCGGCATTGCCGTAGCGGTCAGGGCGGCGGGATAGACGATCTCTGGTTGTTGTGACGCCGGCGGTTCGGCGACCACCCTGACTCCGGGCGCTCCAACGACATCGCTTCGGTAGACGACGCCCAGTGGGGCCTCCCCGCGTGCGACGAATGTCCGCACCGCCCGCACATCCGCCCCCGTGACGAGTCGCGGCTTCAGATCCTCCCACAGGCCGATCGCATGAAGCCAGGTGCGCGCGTAGGATCCGGCGGGAACGCTGGCGGGATCGCCGATGGCCAGCCGCCCTCCAGTCTGTACGAGCCACGCCAGCGGCTCAGCAGGCGGCATCTTCGCCCCGGCGCCTGAGATCAAGACAAGCCGGTTGCCCAGCAAATCCACACGGCTGGATGACGAGAGTCGCCCGGCCTGAGCCAGGCGGTCCATCCAGCTCTGGTCGGCGAGGATGACGATGTCCGCCGGCGCTCCAGCTTCGACCTGTCGGGCGACAGACCCGCTCCCGGCAAAGGACAACCGGACAGCCCGTCCCGTCTGCTGTTCGTAGTCTTCCGCGATCTGGCCGAGCGCTTCCGTCAAGGACGCGGCGGCGAAGATGGTGACGACGCGAGGCTCTGGCTTCGACGCAGGGGCACACGCAATGACCGTCATCGCCATCAGCCCCGTGAAGAACGCGAACATCCTTCGCAGGGAGTTTGCTTGTCCGTCGGGGCGGGCATGATGCGAAAGCAGACCAGACACTGCGCGCTCTCCTTTCCGGCGAGTTCGCGAGCGGCTCGTCCGCGACCTGTTATGCGGCCGTCTTAGCCCAGAACCCGCTTCATGCATCCATGTTCGTGTCTCATAGGGCCAAGCGTCCAGCACATGGTTATCCCGCCCGCGATCGACTGATATGCTGCAACCGCTTTATAGCCACGCCATTCAGGTGTCGCTTCGCAACTCTGTACGATCCATAGGAACGTCGGATCGGTCTCGGCGGTTCGCCAAACTGTTCGGTACCCGCCCTTGGAGACGTCCCGCCATGACTGACTGGTACCTCGACGGCCTGGAAGACGACATGCGCCCGCGCATGTTCGCCGCCGCCGATCGCGGAGAGGCCTTCAGCTTGGTCACTATCGTCGCAGCGGAGGGCGGCGGACCAAGGGGGCCGGGCGCCCAGATGGTCGTGACAGCCGACGCCATGGCGGGCTTTCTCTCGGGCGGCTGCATCGAAGCGGATGTGGCGATCCACGCCCGCGAGGTGCTGTCGACGGGCGAGCCGAGACGCCTCATCTATGGTCGCGGCAGTCCCTTCGTCGATACCCGTCTGCCCTGCGGCGGACGGCTGGATCTGTTGGTGGAGCGGCTGAGGTCTGACGACGGCGTGATCCACGGTCTTCGGCGTGCTGAGATCGAGCGCCGATCGGTTACGCTGATGTCTGACGGCGAACATCGCCGGCTTGCCGACGGCGAAGTGTCGGCGCCTGACGCAATGCGGGTCTATACGCCCCCGCAGCGCCTGGTGGTGATCGGGGCCGACGCCTTCGCCTTCGCTATGGTTCAGCAGGGGCTGGCCCAAGGGTGGGGGGTCGCCCTGATAAGGCCCAACGGACCAGAGGCGCCGCCTCCGATGGCCGTCACCTACATTCGTCAGGCCGCCCCGATCGCGCTGTCGCAGCTTGCGCCTGATCGCTGGACCGCCGTCGCCGTCGCGACGCACGATTCCGACCTGGACCATGATGCGCTCCGCGCCGCCCTGAACAGCGCGGCGGGTTATGTCGGGGTTCTGGGATCGCGCCGTCGCCTGCCGGACCGGCTGTCACGGCTGCAGGCCGACGGCGTCATGGCCCATGCCATCAGTCGGCTGCACGCGCCCATCGGCGTGCCGATCGGGGCGCGCTCTCCTCAAGAGGTTGCGGTCTCCGTGGTCGCCGAAATCGTGCAGGCTCGGGAACAGACGCGCAAATCCGAGGCTGCGGGTCGAACCTTCTCAAGCGCCGATCTTGCGCTGGGCGACGGTTCCGGGCCGCGCCTTCCATGACAGCCGGGCGGCACGCCATTGTGCTCGCGGCAGGCGCAGCGTCGCGGTTTGGGGGCGGGAAGCTGACTGCGCCGTGGCGAGGAGAGCCGCTGATCCGCTGGTCATTGCGGGCGGCGCTGGCCACGCAGGTCGAGGGCGTGGTGCTGGTCACAGGCTGCGGCGCCCAGGATGTTCAGCGCGCAATCTTCGATCTCAATGATCCACGGCTGCGGCTCGTGGAGGCCGCTGCCTGGGCCGAAGGGCTGTCCGCCTCGCTTCGCGCCGGGCTTGCCGCGTTGCCGGCCGACGCCCGCGCTGTGGCGATCTTCCTTGGCGATATGCCGGCGGTTGACCCGCATCTGGCGGACCGACTGCTCGATGCGGTTCTCTGCGGCGCCCCTGCGGCCCGGCCTCATTCGCCTTTGGGACCAGCGCATCCCACCGCCTTTGCGGCTGAACTGTTTCCCGACCTCAGGGCTGTTGTGGGGGATCAGGGAGGACGCTCCGTGCTTGCCGCCCTTGGCGATGCCGTCGTGACTATAGCAAGCGACGATTTCGGCGCTGTGCTCGACGTCGATCGGCGCGAAGACCTCGATCAAGATCCCGGTCATCGTCCAATCCCGCACTCATAGGCCGGGTCTGAGAACTTCTACAGTATCGCCAGCCTGAGCTGCCGGGGCGAAGGGCGCCCTTCGCACAAGAATTTCAGCCGCAGCCATGACCGTGACCAGAGCGGAGTCCTGGTTGGAAAACGGCCTTACGACCGTCAGGCCGTCCTGCGTCGTCTCTATTGAGGCGCGCATATAATGGTCACGGGCCCCATTGGAGGGCAGGGCGGAGGCCAGGATCGCCGTCTCGGTCGCCATTTGCCCATGGGCGCCCTGAAGAGCCGACAGCATTGGCGCGAGGAACAACTCAGCGCAAACCAGAGCCGAGGCCGGATTGCCTGGCAAGCCAAGCACGGACCGACCGTCAGGCAGGGTGGCGAACCAGACGGGTTTGCCCGGGCGCATGGCGCACCCCTCGACCTTCAGGTCGGCCCCAATGGATTTGAGGGCAGGCTTGATGCGGTCGTGATCGCCCACCGAGGCGCCGCCAATCGTCACGAGCACATCGAATGTCGCGCCGTGCACCAGGGACAGAATGTCCGTGTCGTCGTCTCTAGCGGGACGCAGCACCTCGGCGATGCCGCCCTGCCGAGATGTGAAGGCCGCCAGCGCCGGCCCCCCTGCGTCATAGATCTGATGGGGCGCCGCCGTTCCGCCTGCCTCCACCAGTTCGTCGCCCGAGGGCAGGATGGCCACGCGAGGGCGCCGACCACATATCAGTTCGCTGCAGCCTGCCGAGGCTGCCAGCGCCACGCGCCATGGATTGAGGCGGACGCCCGCTTCCAGCAGCACTTGTCCATCACGGAAATCGCCGCCCCGGGGCCGGATGTAGTCGGCCTCAGACCGGGCGGCGCGAAGGACGACAGTGTCGCCTTCGCGAGCCGCCTCTTCCTGGATCACGACGTGATCCGCCCCGGTCGGCAGGGCGGCGCCGGTGAAGATGCGCGCGGCCTGACCCGCCCCGACGGTCTCGGTCACCTGATGCCCAGCCGCACTTTCGCCGATGATTTTCAGGCGCGCCCCTTCGACGACATCCGCAGCCCGCACGGCCCAGCCGTCCATGGCCGAGGCATTGAAGGGCGGCTGGTCGCGACCCGCCCTGACCGGTGCGGCCAGCCATCGACCATCCGCGCCTGACAGGGCGACGCGTTCGATGGGCAAACCATCCACCGCCGCCAGCATCGCGGCTCGCGCGGCCTCGACCGTAGGAAGACTCACGACCGGATCCAGTCGCCGGACGCGCCGCCGGACTTGGCCAGCAAGGCGACCTGTTCGATGACCATCCCTCGATCGACGGCCTTGAGCATGTCGTACAGGGTCAGCAAGGCGACGGTCGCTGCGGTCAGCGCCTCCATCTCGACCCCCGTCTGCCCCAGGGTGCGCACGGTCGCGGTGACGTCCAGGCCTTCGCCTGCAGTGCTCGCCTCCACCGCGACCTTCACCGAGGTCAGCATCAGCGGATGACACAGGGGGATCAGATCAGCCGTACGCTTGGCGGCCATGACGCCTGCGATCTCGGCGACTGCGAGCACGTCTCCCTTTTTCGCCTTGCCGGACAGGGCAAGCTGAAGTGTCTGGGGAGCCATGACGATCCGCCCGCGTGCCGTCGCTTCGCGGCTTGTTTGCAGCTTCTCGGAAACGTCCACCATTCGAGCCCGGCCCTCGGCATCGATATGCGTCAGCTGGGCCGGTGTTTCGGGATCCGTCATCATCGCTCCAGCAGCCGGGGCATCAGCTCCACCATGTTGCAGGGCTTGTGACGGCTGTCGAGTTGCCAGCGGATCACCTTGTCCCAGCCATCGCGCACTGCGCCATTGGAGCCCGGCAGGCAAAAGACGAACACGCCGTCGATGATGCCGGCGGTCGCGCGAGACTGAAGCGTGGAAAGGCCTATCGATTGGTAGCTGACCTGGTGAAAGATCACCGAAAAACCGTCGATCCGCTTGTCGAACAACGGCTCCAGCGCCTCGGGCGTCACATCGCGGCCGGTTAAGCCTGTGCCGCCCGTGGTGATGATCGCATCCACGGCGCCCGCCGAAATCCACGCCTTCACCTGTTTGCGGATCGCCTCGACGTCATCCGGCGCGATCGCCTTGCCCGCGCAGACATGGCCGGCTTCCGTCACCCTAGCGGCCAGAATGGCGCCCGAAGTATCGCTCTCTTCGTCCCGCGTATCGGAAATGGTCAGCACCCCGATCCGCACGGCAGTCAATGGGCCCGCGATCAACCGGCCGCCCGGCGCGGGAAGGTCGAGGGTGTCGGGGCTGCTCTCAGTCATGAATTCGCTCATAGCGGCTTGGGTATCCAGCGGGAGAGGTCGTCGTGATCGGCTAGGCGTGGTTCGACCCAGCGAGGGCCGCCGGGGCCGTCCTCCTTCTTCCAGAACGGCGCACGCACCTTGAACTGGTCCATCAGGAAATCCACCGCCTCGAATGCGGGCCGTCTGTGCGCGGACGCCACGGCAACGAAGATGATGGGGTGGCCGACTTCGATCTCGCCCCAACGGTGGACGGCGATGATATCCTGGACGTCGAACCGCCCTCGCGCCTCGGCTTCAATGTCCGCCATCACCTTTTCGGTAAAACCGGGATAGGCTTGAAGCGTCAGCCGGCTCACCGCAGCGCCGTCCGTCGTGGACCGAACCAGACCGGTGAAGCTGGCGATGGCTCCCGCCTGGTTTCGATCGACGGTAAAGGCGGCAAGCAGGTCGCCGGGATTGATCGGATCTGTCGTGACCTGAATCACCCTCAACCCCCGCTGACCGGCGGACCGAACGCGATCTCGTCTTCGTCGGAAATCGGCGAACTATCCGTTCGCAGACTGTGAGGAACGATTGTGTTGTTCAGAATGACCATGGTGCTGGGATGATCCAGCCTGTTTCCCAGGCGCGGGTGGTTCGCACCGAGCATCGCCTTAAGCTCGCCAAGGGTCGAGGCGTCGATCTCCTGCTCCGTCCAGCCGGCCACATCTCCGAAGGCGCCGAACAGCTTCACCGTCGCCATCTCAGCCTCCCGTCATCGACATGGGACGCGACACTGCCGGGGCGGCGCCCGGCCCGTCGATGCGGAAGTCGTGCCCCTTCGGCTTGATCGCAATGGCGGCGCGGATCGCATCGCTCAGCGGCCCGTCATCACCCGGATAGGCGCGCAGGACCGACCGTAGATCGGCCTTGTCCTCCTGTCCCAGACACAGGAATAGATCACCCGTGCAGGTGACGCGCACCCGGTTGCAGGCCTCGCAGAAGGTGTGGCTCATCGGTGTGATGAACCCCAGGACGCCGCCGGTCTCCTCGACACGGACATAGCGGGCCGGGCCACCGGTACGCTTCGCCATCGGGGTAAGGGTCCACTCGCGTTCAAAGCCGGCACGCACCTCTCCCAGGGACAGATACTGATCTGTGCGGTCCGCCTCGATCTCGCCCAGAGGCATGGTCTCGATGAGGGTCAGGCCCATGCCGCGCGCATGGGTCCAGCGCACCATGTCCGCCAGTTCGCTTTCGTTGTCGGCCTTTAGCGCGACCGCATTGATCTTGACGTCGATGCCCGCTGCCTGGGCGACCTCAAGCCCTGCCAGAACCTGGGCCAGATCGCCACCGCGGGTAATGCGGCGGTAACGTTCTGGATCAAGGGTGTCGATCGAGACATTGACGCGCCGGACGCCATGTCGGGCCAGGTCTTCAGCGTGCTGTGCGAGCCGCGTCCCATTGGTGGTGAGGGCCAATTCGTCGAGCGCGCCCGAGCGAAGATGGCGCGAGAGCGAAGCCACGAGGTCCATGAAGCCCTTGCGCACCAGGGGCTCGCCGCCCGTGAGGCGCAGCCGGCGCGTCCCCAATCCCACGAAGGTCGTGCAGACGCGATCCAGCTCCTCGATCGTCAACAAGTCCGCGCGGGGCAGGAAGGTCTGTCGCTCGGCCATGCAGTAGACGCAGCGGAGGTCGCAGCGGTCCGTCACCGAAACGCGCACGTAGTCGATCTTTCGACCAAAGGGATCGATCAAGGGGGCGCCTGATTCGTGGACAGAATGCCGCGCGGAGATCAGCACCGTCATACCGCCCTCGACGTCGACATGGCGGATCGGATGAGGATCAAGTTTCGCGAGCCTGGACGCATCACATTCCGTATTCTGCGGTTGCCGAATGGCGCCTGCATGAGGTTTTGAGGACTGCGCGGTTCGTCAGGGCGAACGACATATCCGAACAACTATAACGCACCAACTGACCACAGAGTACCGATGGCGCCACGCATGCCCCTATGAGGCAGATGCATCAATCCTGCGCCAGACGAGCGTCCGCAGGCTGAGCGCGAAGCGACGGCACAAGCATGGCGGTCTCAGGCGCGGCGCTGAGTTCCGCCATCAATCGAGCCTCAAGTGCGCGGTAGGCGGCCACCACATCAAGACCCGTCTCGGAAATCCGCGCGCCTTGCTCACGACCGCCCCGTCGGGCTTCCACCAACGGATGATCCCAACAGCGGTTCATCTCATCGACCATGAGCCAACAGCGTCGGTAGCTTATGTTGAGAGACCGGCCCGCCGCCGAGATCGAACCCGTTTCGCGGATGGCTTCCAGCAGGGCGGCCTTGCCCGGCCCCATTGCCCCTTCGCCCCCACTCATTATCTGCAGTCGAACGCGGAAAGGACCCCGTGTCGAGGCCCGGGTGCGGGTCGATGCTTCCGGGTGGGCGGCCCCGTCGCTGACCCGGTTTGCGGTCATGTCGTCCCCACCGCTAGCCTCCCGCAAATCCCGACCCTTCTGATCGCCTGAACTCAGGCCGACATCGGCAAGCGGTCAAGGTATTTGTCCAGGGTCAACGGGTAGTCGCGGATGCGCACGCCAGTTGCATTGTAAACAGCGTTTGCGATCGCCGCGCCCACGCCGCAAAGGCCCAGTTCGCCCACGCCCTTGGCTTTCATCGGCGAAGACTTGTCATCGACCTCGTCCAGGAAAATCACCTCCTGATGTGGAATGTCGGCGTGAACGGGCACCTCGTAGCTGGCAAGATCGTGATTGACGAAGAAGCCGAGCCTCTTGTCCACAGCCAACTCTTCCATCAATGCCGCGCCGACGCCCATGGTCATGGCGCCGATGACCTGACTGCGCGCCGTCTTGGGGTTCAGGATGCGGCCCGCCGCACAGACGGCCAGCATCCGCCGGATACGGGTCTCGGCTGTGTAGACATCGACCGCCACCTCAACGAAGTGTCCGGCGAAGGTCGACTGCTGGTATTTTTCTCCCAGATCGCCGAACTCGATGAAATCTTCTGCGACCAGTGCGCCGTCAGCCGCAGTCGAGGCCAGCGTCATGCTGCGGCGGCCGGCGCGGACCCGTCCTCCGGAAAAGGCAGCGTCGGCCGGATAGCCGATCTTCTGGATGATAGCCTCGCGCAGCTTCATGCAGGCTGCATAGACGCCGGCCGTCGAACTGTTGGCGCCCCATTGTCCGCCCGAGCCAGCAGCGGCCGGGAAATCGGAATCGCCCAGCTTGACCGTGACCCGGTCAATGTCGATGCCGAGGGTTTCAGCCGCTGTTTGAGCAATGATCGTGTAGGTGCCGGTGCCGATGTCGGTCATGTCCGTCTCGACGGTCACGCGCCCCTCGGAATCGAGTCGGACCCGGGCGCCGGACTTCATAACGATGTTGTTTCGGAACCCGGCCGCCATGCCAAGTCCGACCAGCCAACGTCCGTCGCGGACGCTCGCCGGCGTCGGATTACGACGCGACCAGCCGAAGCGATCGGCGCCGGTGCGCAGGCAAGTGATGAACTGGCGCGTCGAGAACGGACGTTCGGGCTTCTCTGGATCGACCTGCGTGTCGTTGAGCACGCGAAACTCGACCGGATCCATGCCCAGCTTCTCGGCCATCTCGTCCATCGCGATTTCGAGCGCCATCAGACCCGGCGCCTCGCCCGGCGCTCGCATCGCATTGCCTTCAGGCAGATCCAGCACAGCCAGCTTCTGCGAGGTCATCCGGTTCGCGCCGGCATACAGAAACTTCGTCTGCTGGGTCGCCGCTTCTGTTCCGCCGCCCGCCAGGTCTCCCGACCAGCTTTCGTGGCCGATGGCCGTGATCCGCCCATCGCGTTCCGTCCCGATACGGATTCGCTGAATCGTGGCCGGTCGGTGCGTGGCGTTATTGATCATCAAGGGGCGCTGCAGGGCGACCTTGACCGGCCGACCGGTGGCCTTGGACGCCAGAGCCGCCATAACGGCGTCGGACCGGACGAACAGCTTCCCGCCGAAGCCTCCGCCGATATACGGCGAGTCCAGGCGGACGTTTTCCGGCGGGATGCCGAAAATCTTGGCGACCTCGCCCTTGCCCCAGGCGATCATCTGGTTCGACGTCCACAGCGTCAGCTTGTCACCCGACCACGACGCCATCGTCGCCATCGGCTCCATCATGGCGTGGCTGTGATCCGGAGTGGTGTAGGTCGCGTCCAAGGTCACAGGCGCAGCGGCGAAAGCGCCGGCGAAATCGCCTGCCGACGATTGTTCTGGTCCGCCTTTCGGATCGCCGGCGCCGTCCTTGGCGGCGGCGAGATCGAATGCTCCGTCGGTGCGCGCGTAGGTCGCCTCAACCAGCTGAGCCGCCGACCGGGCCTGCTCGAACGTCTCCGCCACGACCACGGCGATCGCCTGATGGTAATGCTGAATTTCAGGGCCGCCCAACAGCTTGGCGGTGTTGTAGTCGCCCTTGCCGACCGTTCCTGCGTTTTCCGCCGTGACCACGGCGATGACGCCCGGCGCAGATCGCGCCCGATCGGTGCGAAGGCTGCGGATCCGTCCCTTGGCGATCGTCGCTCCGACGATGTAGCCATATGCAGGACGGGTCGCGACGTCGTTCCGTTCATAGGCGTAGGCGGCCAGCCCCGAGGTTTTCAGAGGCCCGTCGATCCGGTCGAGGGGCTTGCCCACCACCTTCAGCTGGTCGATCGCGTTGCGGCCCGCCGGCGTGTCGAACTTCATCGCCTTATCCTCTCGCGTCGCTGATGACGGCGGCGAGCGTGCGCTCGGCCAGCGTCACCTTGAAGGCGTTCTCATGGGTTGGCTTGGCCTCGGCCAGGGCGATGGCGGCGACAGCCTTGGCCCCCTGCGGCATCGCCGCTTCCGCCGCTTCGACCCGCCAAGGCTTGTGGGCCAGGCCGCCGAAGGCGACGCGTCCGGTCCCGTCCGCCTGAACCACCGCCGCAACCGATACCAGGGCAAAGGCGTAGGACGCCCTGTCTCTGACCTTACGATAGACGTGTACGCCGCCGATGGGCTGTGGAAGCGTGACGGCCGTAATCAGGTCTCCGGGCGGAAGAACTGTATCGATGTGCGGGCGATCTTCCGGCAGGCGATGGAACTCAGCCATCGGGATGGTTCGGACTTCTCCTGCCGCATTCACCGTCTCCACCTGGGCGTCCAGCACGCGCATCGCGACCGCCATGTCGCTGGGGTGGGTCGCGATGCAGCTGTCGCTGACGCCGATCACCCCCAGTTGCCGGCTGAACCCGCCGATCGCCGCACAACCCGAGCCTGGCTTGCGCTTGTTGCAGGCCTGGGCGGTGTCATAGAAGTAGGGACAACGAGTCCGCTGCAAGAGGTTGCCGGCCGTCGTGGCCTTGTTGCGTAACTGGCCCGACGCTCCGGCGAGCAGGGCACGACTGAGTACGCCGTAATCGCGCCGCACGCGGCTATCGCCTGCAAGTTCAGTGTTGCTGACCAAGGCTCCAATTCGAAGTCCGCCTCGCGACGTCTCCTCGATCTTGTCGAGGCCCAGGGGCCCAACGTCGATCAGATGTGGCGGCGTCTCGATTTCGAGCTTCATCAGATCCAGCAGGTTGGTGCCGCCGGCGATGAACTTGGCGCCCGGCTTGGCGCGAGCCGCCAGGGCCGCAGCGGCCGGCGTCGTCACGCGTTCGTAGGTAAAGGGTCTCATGCGCGGGCTCCCGCCACTTCGGCCATGGCATCAGCGATGTTGGAGTAGGCGCCGCAGCGGCAGATGTTGCCGCTCATTCGCTCACGCATTTCCTCGGTGGTGGCGCGTGGCCGGTCGGTGAGGCTGGCGGACACATGGCTGGGCATGCCAGCCCGGATTTCTTCGAGAACCGCCACAGCCGAGCAAATCTGACCAGGCGTGCAATAACCGCACTGATAGCCGTCATGCTTGATGAACGCGGCCTGCATGGGATGCAGATTGTCGGGTTGGCCGAGACCCTCGATGGTCGTGACCTTCGAGCCCTCGTGCATAACCGCCAAGCTCAGGCACGAGTTTATGCGTTGTCCATCGACGATGACGGTGCAGGCGCCGCATTGGCCATGATCGCAACCCTTCTTGGTCCCCGTCAGATGCAGATGTTCTCGCAAGGCGTCGAGCAAGGTGGTGCGCGTGTCGAGTTCGAGGGTTCGCGTCGTCCCATTGACCTCCATCGATACCCCCATGCTCGTGGGAGAAGACTCCGGCAGCGCGGTCTGGGCCTCTGCGGGCGAAACCGTCGTCAGAGCGGCCGTTGCACCGCCAACCATGAGCACGCCCCTGCGGGAAAGTTCAATTTCGCCGGCCATAGCGGCCTCCTTGATGAATTTTGCGCTGACGGGCCATTCCCGTTGTGAGATCAGCCTGGGTGCGCAGACTATTGCAATACTGGCCAAGTAGATATGTTCCACTCATGAGCCAATCGGCATGCCTCTATCCTTGGGATTCAACAATAGAAGCGCCGTTATTCCCGAATGGATACATCCAAATCGGGATTTATATTTGATACTCATTCTCACTAACGGCGTTGGTCCCGAGGTTCCGCTTGGTCGATTATGTCCGTGACAGCGCCCGCTGGCCCGGCCCGCTGGATCACGCAACGGCGGGGAGGCGGGCCAGATGCTTCTCCAGCGTAATCGGATAATCGCGAACGCGAACGCCAACGGCGTTGTAGACGGCGTTTGCGATCGCCGGCGCGACCCCGGAAAGGCCAAGCTCTCCCACGCCCTTCGCCTTCACCGGCGAGATGGTCGGATCAACCTCTTCCAGGAAGATCACGTCCTGGCGAGGGATGTCGGCATGCACCGGCACCTCGTAGCTCGCCATGTCATGATTGACGAAGAAGCCCAGCCGTTTGTCGACGGCAAGCTCTTCCATAAGCGCCGCGCCGACGCCCATGGTCATTGCGCCGATCACCTGACTGCGAGCCGTCTTGGGGTTCAGGATCCGCCCGGCAGCGCCGACCGCCAGCATACGTCTGATCCTGACTTCGCCCGTGAAGGCGTGCACCGCCGCCTCCACGAAATGCGCGCCGAACGCCTCTTGGGCGTAGAGTTTTCCGAGTTCCTCGCCAAACTCGACCTGATCTTCGGCGACCAGTGCGCCTTGAGCGGCGATCCCTTTCAGAGACTGGCGCTCTCCTTTCGCGACCAGGTGTCCATCTTCGAAGAGCACATCGGCGGCGGACATGCCCGCCCTTTGCGCAATCATCTCGCGCAGTTTGACGCAGGCCGCATAGACGCCGGATGTCGAACTGGTGGCGCCGCGTTGTCCGACAGATCCGACAGTGACTGGATACTCGCTGTCGCCAAGCCGCACCGTGACCTGATGCACGCCAACGCCCATCATCTCGGCGGCCGTCTGGGCGATGATCGTATAGCTGCCTGTCCCGATGTCGGTCATGTCGGTCTCGACGACAATGCGACCGTCAGTCTCCAAGCGCACTCTCGCGCCCGATGTCCGCGTTCGCGCCCCACGTATTGCGGATGCGACTCCCATCCCGACAAACCATTGGCCGTCTCGGACGCCGCCCGGGGTCGAGCGCCGCTCGCTCCATCCAAAGGTGCCCGCCCCCGTGCGCAATGCCGCAACGAGTTGGCGAGTGGAGAACGGGCGCCGGCCATCGCCGGGATGGAGGACGGCGTCATTGCGGACACGCAGCTCGACAGGGTCCATCCCGACCGCCTCGGCCAGCTCGTCCATAGCGATCTCCAGCGCCATCATCCCGGTCGCTTCACCCGGCGCGCGCATGGAGCTGCCCTCCGGCAGGTCGAGCACCGACAGCCGGGTCTTGGTCAGTCGGTTCTCGCCGGCGTAATGCGATGGGGTCTGGATCGTCGCCGGCTCGGCGAACCCATGGCCGGGAAGGTTGCCAGACAGGGTCTCGTGCGCAATCGCCAGGATCCTGCCGTCTCGGTCCGCGCCCAGACGAACGCGCTGCCGCGTCGCGGGACGGTGAACTGTGTTGTTGATCATCTGCGGCCGCGTCAGAGCGACCTTGACGGGGCGGCCCGCCGCCCGAGAGCCGAGCGCGGCAAGCACGGCGTCGGCCATGGCTGTCGCCTTGCCGCCAAAGCCGCCACCGATATAGGGCGAGACCACGCGGACGGAATCTTTGGGGACATGCAGGATCTTGGCAAGGTCACGCCGCCCCCAGTCTATGGTCTGAACGGAAGTCCAGACCGTGAGGCGTGCGCCGTCCCAGGCGGCGATGGTCGCGTGGGGCTCCATCATCATGTGGCTCTGGTCCGGCGTGGTGTAGTGCTGATCGACCGTCACCGGAGCCGAGGCGAACGCACTTGCGAAATCCCCGCGCTCGGCGTCGGGCTGCGACGCCGAGGCCTGGGCTGCACCCTCGCTGATCTTCAGATCGAAGGCTCCCGGCTCCTGAACATAGTCGATTTTCAGCAGCCCGGCAGCCGAGCGCGCCTGTTCGAAGGTCTCGGCGACGACCATGGCGACCGCTTGATGATAGTGGTTCACTCTTGGGCCCGCGAGCGGCGGCGCTTTCACGAAATCTCCGATGCCGAGCGCGCCCGCAGAGGCGGAGGTGACGACCGCCACAACGCCGGGCGCCTTGTCGGCCGCCCGCGTGTCCAGTCGCCCGATGCGGCCTTTGGCGATCCTTGCGCCGACGATGTAGCCGTACGCCTGATTGGCCACGACGTCGTGGCGCTCATAGGCATAAGGCGCCTGGCCCGTCGTTTTGAGGGCGCCGTCTATACGGTCGATCGGTTTGCCCAGGACGGACAGCCGATCCAGCGCGTTTGGGCCTGCGGGCGTGTCGAACTTCATTGGGTATTCCCTCTACATCGCCAACGCGGCAGTGAGCGCGACCGTTCGTGCCGAGCGAACTCAAAGCCCGACAGGGCGTGAATGGCGCCGCGTCATCTGCCTCGGCGCCATTCACGGATATCGACGCCTGATGCGGCCGAAACCGGAAGGCCTTGAAGTTAGACCTTCGGCGGAGCTTCGACTTCGGAGAAAGCCAACACGCCGTCGGGCAGGCGGGCGCCCTTGATCTCGATGGCGTTGGCAGCGGCTGTGAACTCGGTCAGTTCGGCCGGGGTGAAGCGCTCGGCGGCGGCGCCGGTGTTCTCCAGCATGTGCGCCATCTGCGTCGTGCCGGGGATGGGCACGATCCACGGCTTCTGCGCCAGCAGCCAAGCCAGGGCGATCTGCCCCGGCCGGGCTTCCTTGCGCTCGGCCCACTGCTTCAGCAGTTCGACCAGGGCCAGGTTGTGCGGCAGGTTTTCGGGCGAGAAGCGCGACTCGCCGCCCCGGATATCGCCGGGGGCGAAACGGGTGTTGGCGTCGATGGCGCCGTTCAGGAAGGCCACGCCCAATGGGCTCCACGGCACGAAGCCGATGCCGAGTTCTTCGCAGGCGCCCAGCACCCATTCTTCCGGCCCACGCCACAGCAGCGAATATTCGTTCTGTACAGCAGCGAGGGGTTGTTCGGCGTGGGCGCGGCGCAGGGTCTGCTGACCCATCTCGCACATACCCCAGTGCAGGACCTTGCCTTCGGACATCAGGTCTTTCATCAGGCCGGCGACGTCTTCGATCAGCACCGCCGGGTCGACGCGGTGCTGGTAGAGCAGATCGATCCGGTCGGTCTTCAGACGTTGCAGCATGCCGTCGACGACACGGCGCACGTGCTCGGGCTTGCTGTTGAGGCCGGGCCGGCGTTGGCCGGTTTCCTGATCGATGTTCCAGCCGAATTTCGAGGTGATCGCCACCCGATCGCGGATCGGCGCGACCGCTTCGCCGAGGAGGCGTTCCACTTCATGGGGACCATAGGCCTCGGCGGCGTCGAAGAAGGTGACGCCGGTGTCATGGGCCGTGCGGATGATGTTGATCATCTCCGGCCGGGTCGGGATCGTCGTCTGATAGCTGCGCGTCATGTTCTGCACGCCCAGACCGATGCTCGACACCTCAAGGGTTCCGAGGCGACGGCGGTCGGGCGGGGCGACCAGAGCGGTGGGGGCGGCCTGCGCCGGTGCTCTCGCGCTCACTGAGGTCGCCGCCGTCGCCGCAAGGGCGGGCAGGGCCAGGCCGGCGCCGAGCAGGCCCCGGCGTCCGACGCCTCTGGTCTCGTCACTGGTTTGCATGGTTCGTCTCCTGGTAATTGGGATCAGCGGCCGGTCTGGGCGAGAACGGCTTCGGGCAGGCGTTCGCCCTGGATCGGGATGGCGGCGGCGGCGGCGTCGATGGTCGCAAGGTCGTCGGTGGTGAGGTCGACATCGGCCGCCCCCAGATTCTCTTCCAGGCGGTGCAGTTTGGTGGTGCCGGGGATGGGCACGATCCACGGCCGCTGCGCCATCAGCCAGGCCAGGGCGATCTGGGCCGGGGTCGCCCGCTTCTGCGCGGCGATGGCCTTCAGCAGATCGACCAGCGCCATGTTGGCGGTCCGCGCCTCTGTCGAGAAGCGGGGCGAGACCGAGCGGAAGTCGCCGGGCGCCAGTTTGGTCGAGGCGTCGATCTTGCCGGTCAGGAAGCCGGCGCCCAAGGGGCTGAACGGGACGAAGCCGATGCCGAGTTCGTCGCAAGCCGCCAGCGCGCCATTGGTTTCCACATCGCGCGTCCAAAGCGAATACTCGTTCTGAAGCACGGCGACCGGCTGCACCGCGTGGGCGCGGCGAAGGGACTCGACGCTGGGCTCGGACAGGCCGAAATGCCGGACCTTGCCTTCGTTAATCAGCGCCTTCACCGCGCCGGCGACGTCCTCCATGGGCACACCAGGATCAACGCGGTGCTGATAGAGCAGGTCGATATGATCGGTGCGCAGGCGCTTCAGCATGGCGTCCACGACGGCGCGGACGTGGTCGGGTTTGCTGTTGAGGCCGCCGGTGCGGGCGCCGGTGTCCAGGTCGATGTCGAAGCCGAACTTGGTGGCGATGACCACCTGATCGCGGAACGGCTCCACCGCCTCGCCGAGCAGAGACTCATTGGCGAACGGCCCATAGGCTTCGGCGGTATCGAACAGGGTGACGCCCCGCTCGAACGCGTCGCGGATCAGACGAACCGCGTCCTGCGTGGGCGTGGCGTCGCCATAGGCTGACGACAGGCCCATGCAGCCGTAGCCGAGGGCCGAGACCTCAAGGCCGGACTTTCCGAGGATGCGCGTTTTCATGGGTGTCTCCTATCGAATGGCTTGGGCGCCGGCGTTCGGGCCCAGCCATTCCGTAGTCAGGTTGATCGTCCGGCGTTCCTGGTCGGCCTCCATCACGAAGGCGTCGAGGATGCGCGCGCCGGGCGCGTGGCTGGCGAGAACGGACAGGCTGCTGCCCTGCCCATAGCCGCCGTGGGTGATGAAGGGCCGCACCGTCTTGCCGGCCAGGTCATGCCGGCGCAGGAAGCTGCGGATTACGGGCGGCGCGGTCTCGCCCCAGATCGGGAAGCCCAAATAAACGGTGTCGTAGGCGGCCAGGTTCTGGACCTCGGCCTTCAACGGCGGCTCGAAGCCGGCGTCCCTCTCACGCCGCGCCTGGTCCACGTTCGCCTGATAATCCTCCGGATAGGGCTCTGCAGGCTGGATTTCGAACAGGTCCGCGCCCAGCGTGCGCTTCAACTGACCAGCGATGACGCGGGTGTTTCCCGAGCGCGTGAAATAGGCGATCAGGATGTTCGACGTCGGCCCCGTCGCCGGTTGGGTCTCCTGAGCGCAGGCCGTGGTCGATCCGGCGATCAAGGCCATGGCCACAGGCGGCGACAGGGCCGCGCGCCGCGAGACGGCATGACCGCCGCCGTCCGTCATCGCCCGACCCTCGCCTGAAGGTGCGCGGGATAGCGGTCGCCCTGAACCGTGACCTGTGCAACGGCCGTCTCGATCTGCGTCAGATCGCCAGCGGTCAGTTCGATGTCGGCGGCACCGAGGTTCTCCTCCAGCCGATGCAGCTTGGTCGTGCCGGGGATCGGCGCGATCCAGGGCTTCTGCGCGAGCAGCCAGGCCAGGGCGATCTGCGCCGGCGTAACGCCCTTCGCCGCCGCCAGGGTCTGAAGCGCTCCGACCAGCGCCTGGTTCTGTCCCAGCGCCTCGCTGCTGAAGCGAGGCACGACGCTGCGGAAGTCGTCCTTGCCAAAGGTCGCGTCCGCGCCGATCGCGCCGGTCAGGAAGCCCTTGCCCAGCGGGCTGAACGGCACGAAGCCGATGCCGAGTTCCTCCAGCGTGGGGATGATCTCGTGCTCAGGCTCGCGCCACCACAGGGAGTATTCGCTTTGCAGGGCGGCCACCGGCTGGACCGCGTGAGCGCGGCGGATCGTGTCGACGCCGGCCTCGGACAGGCCGAAATGCTTGACCTTGCCCTCGGCGATCAGGTCGCGGATCGTGCCTGCCACGTCCTCGATCGGCACGTCGGGATCGACCCGGTGCTGATAGTAGAGACCGATGGCGTCGACCCGCAGTCGGCGCAGCGAACCCTCTGTCGCCCGGGGGATGTCGTCCGGGCGGCTGGATAGTTTCTGCTCGCCAAAGGACTGACCCGGCTCGAAACCGAACTTGGTGGCGATGACGACTTGGTCGCGGAACGGCTCAAGCGCCTCGCCGACCATCTCCTCGTTGGCTTCACCGTATATCTGCGCCGTGTCGAACAGGGTGACGCCGCGCTCCACGGCGGCCCGAATCAGGGCCACGCCGTCTTCCTTGGCGACGGCGCGGCCATAGCCATGGCTCAGCCCCATACACCCTAAGCCGAGACTGGAAACCTGAAGGCCGCTTCGGCCGAGTTCGCGCTTGTCCATATCCATCTTCAACATCGTGGCCGGACCATCGTCGTCCGTTCGACGGTAAAGATAGTGCAGGGACATAATGTTGATTAGGATGGGCAATCCGCATGCTCTTGTTAGTCAGACTTACAGATGGCCCAGCGCTTCGATGATCTCGCAGTCTTCACGGTCGTGGCGCAGGAGCGCAGCTTCACCCGCGCCGGGGCCAAGCTGGGCGTGTCGCCCTCAGCCCTGAGTCAGACGATCAAGGCTCTAGAGAGCCGGTTGGGCATTCGCCTTCTGGACCGGACCACACGCAGTGTGTCGCCGACCGAGGCGGGCGAACGGCTGCTCAAGACGGTGGCGCCCCGCTTCGCCGACATCGAGCAGGAACTGGCCGCCCTCGGCGATATGCGGGAAAGGCCCAGCGGCACGATCCGCATCAGCGCCGGTGAACATCCGGTGCGCTCGGTTCTCCAGCCGGGCCTGTCCAGGCTGTTGCCAGACTATCCTGACATCCGGGTCGAGGTGATTGTCGACTATGGCCTGATCGACATCGTCGCCGACGGCTTCGACGCCGGCGTATGGCTGGGCGAGCAGGTCGCCAAGGACATGATCGCTTTGCGTATCGGCCCCGACGTCCGCATGGCCGTGGTGGGATCGCCTAGTTACTTCGAACGCCATGCTCGCCCCGCCGCGCCGCAGGACCTGACCGAGCACAACTGCATCAACATGCGCCTGCCGACCCATGGCGGCATTTTTCCCTGGGAGTTCGAAAAGGATGGGCGCGAACTGAGGGTGCGCGTGGAGGGGCAGTTGACCTTCAACACCATTCGGCCGCGCCTGGACTCGGCCTGCCGAGGACTGGGACTCGCCTACATGCCGGAGGACATCGCGGCTTCTCAGATCGCATCGGGCGAACTGGTACGGGTACTGGAGGACTGGTGCCCCGCCTTTCCAGGGTACCACCTTTATTATCCCAACCGCCGCCATCCCTCGCCCGCGTTCGCTCTGCTGGTCGAAGCCTTGCGATACCGAGAGGGCGACTAGGTCCGCTTTCGGGCGATAGGCCAATGACCGCTCATGGCGCACTGACGACATGGCCTGCGATCTAAAATGACGGTACTGTCGAAGTCGATCGGGCGCTTATGTCAGTATGGATTGTCGGTATCACAGGCGGCTCTGAGATCGGCTCCAGCTGCGAGTGGCGGACGCGCTAGCAGCCTTTAGCTGCCCGTGTCTCCGGCTCTGGAAAAGCAGCACGCCAAGAGGCGGCTCGGGGGGGCGACTTCGTCCATGTGGTGCAGGGCAAAAGCATGCCGCCGATCAGGGCGATGAGCATGCGCGCTCGCACATCGGCCCTTTGGACGGCCAAGCCAGGCCTCGATTTGGGCGAAGATGCTGGAGCCGAGCGTGGCGCCCCAAGGGCGAGGCCAGTCGGCGTCGCAGGCCTTCACCACTTCGATAAAGAGCTCGTCCTTCCCGCCGTAACTGGTTGACCCGTGAGGGATCAACCTTGGCCCGGAGGCTGATGTCCCGGACGCCGACCGTCTCGAAGCCCTCGGCTTCGCCGACTGGCAGGGTTGAGCGACCGATGTTTCGGTCTGACACCAGCGAAACACCTGACGTAATTCTCAGCTTTCGATCATGTCATGGACCTTGGCGGCCAGGTCGCCCATGACGAAAGGCTTGGTCAGGACTTCCATGCCGGGGGCCAACAGGCCGTTTCCGACCGCCGCGTTCTCTGCATAGCCGGTAATGAAGAGCACCTTGAGTTCTGGCCGCGACACCCGCGCTGCGTCAGCCACCTGGCGACCGTTCATCCCGCCGGGCAGGCCGACGTCGGAGACGAGGAGGTCGATCCGGCGGTCCGAAGACAGGATCGCCAGACCCGAGGGCCCGTCCGGCGCCTCGATCACATTGTAGCCCGCGTCGCCCAGAACC
>Ga0265296_1001536_pt1 | contig 26238 bp, 18 predicted proteins | sample MunlanPumphouse1_FD_189073 | JGI IMG/M metagenome (GOLD analysis project Ga0265296, IMG submission 189073) | Groundwater microbial communities from a municipal landfill in Southern Ontario, Canada - Pumphouse #1 | ecosystem: Environmental > Aquatic > Deep subsurface > Groundwater | place... | reverse complement strand
CCTTGTCTTTGAATGCGACGACGGACGGCGTCGTATTGGCTCCCTCGGCATTGGGGATCACCTGCGGCTCGCCGCCTTCGATGACGGCAACGCAGGAATTCGTCGTGCCGAGGTCAATACCGATGATTTTGGACATAGAAGAGGAATGTAAAATGTACAATGGATTAGCACTCGGTAGTTTAGAGTGCCAACAGGATATGCGTCAAGCGAAAACAGACCGCTCAATCATGATCTCATCCATTATGGGCCAATCCTGAATTGTCGGGAGACATTTTGTTTGGAAGAAATGTCAGGGCAAGTACATCCCTCTCCCTCCTCCGCAGAGGAGGGAGAGGGCAGGGTGAGGGTGGAGTCGGAGGGAGAAGCCGCCGATGCCGCTTTCGCCCCCTCACCCTCCCCTCTCCCCCATGCGCGACGCACGGGGGAGAGGGATGAATTCGTTCCTCGGAATGATCCTCCATTATCCTTCTTCAACTGTTGTTGTCACTTTTCGATCATTTTCTTTTGGGAGATCCTCAATGGAATGTATGCAGCGTGCCCTGCTTGCTGGATCTATTGTGCACCTTTGAAATGTTCCGTTCAGCACTTCACCTGCATGTATGCAGGCCACAAGCCGCAAACCTGTGGCGCGCGTGATGATTGTTGCAGATATTGGTGTATCTAAAGCAGGCACTCTTGTTTCTTTATTTTCCTTTTTCTCCACTTTCACCCCTTTGCATTCTACGGGCTCCAAAAAAGCCGAGCCTTGAGGAATGAGTATACCTTTCTTGTCGATGGGGGAGCTGTCTTCCAATCCATCAAGGGTGTCAGATGGGGTCTCCATACATTGAGAAGAGGAAAGGAAACAATGCTAGTATCCTTTCACTTGCCGTGCAAGATATGTTTCTCGACGAAGCCACCATCAAAGTTATCGGCGGTAACGGCGGCAAGGGCTGCGTCTCCTGGCGCAGGGAAAAGTATGTTCCTTTTGGCGGACCGAACGGGGGCGACGGCGGAAACGGCGGAAACGTCGTGATCATCGCCGACGCAAACACCGATACGCTCTCCGACTACCAGAGCCGGAAGAAATTCCAGGCGATGAACGGCATCGCGGGAAGCGGCCAGAATTGCAACGGACATGCGGGATCCGACCTCTTCCTCCGCGTGCCTCCGGGGACGGTCCTCTCGGAAGTCGGGGGGGAATCCGAAGCGAAGGTTCTCGCCGATCTCCAACATCGCGGCGATCAGATCGTCATCGCGAACGGAGGGAAAGGCGGCTTCGGAAACGCGCACTTCAAAACCTCCACCCGCCAGGCTCCGGACTTCGCCGAGCTCGGGGAACCGGGCGAGGAGCGGACGATCAGAATGGAGCTGAAGCTCGTGGCGGACGCGGGGATCATCGGGTATCCGAGTGTCGGGAAGTCATCCCTCATCGCTGCGGTCTCGAGAGCGCGACCGAAGATCGCCGATTACCCTTTCACCACACTCGTCCCGAATCTGGGAGTCGTGAGAGTCGCTGACCGGGAATTCGTCCTCTGCGATGCGCCGGGGCTCATCGAAGGCGCGAGCGAAGGGAAGGGACTCGGGGACAAGTTCCTCCGGCACATCGAGCGCTGCGGCATCCTCCTCCACCTCCTGGACGTGAGCCGGGACGACGTCGTCTCGGATTACCGGGCGATACGAAGAGAACTGAAGGCCTACTCCCCTGCCCTCGCGAAGAAGCCCGAGCTCGTGGTTCTGAACAAGATTGATTTGGTGAATAATGACGCATCGGCGTGGGAGGAAGCGCTGAGGAAAGCGAAGGTGCGCGTCTTCGCAAGCATCTCCGCCGCAGCGCACACGGGGACGGAAAAACTGATGAAGGCGCTCCTGCCGCTTGTGCTCAAGGAGAAGGAGCGCCGCCAAACGGAGAAGCCGGAGGAGGATCTTCTGGAGCTTCCCGTCCTTACGCCGCATCTCCTCTCCACGAAGATGGGAGCGTATCGCATCGAACGTGTCAGCGGAGCCGTACGCGTCCACGGGAAGCGGATCGAACAATTCACGAAGATGACGAATTTCAAGTCCATCGGCGGGAAGCAGCGCTTCATGGACGTCCTCACGCGCATCGGGCTCCTCAAGGCGCTGGAGCGTGAAGCAAAGCCCAACGATCATCTCTTCATCGGCGAGCAGCGGATTGACGAGTATCTGTGAAGTGGTGAACGTGCCGGTGGCGTGTATAATTTCTCCCATGCGGTCCGACAAACAAAGACGCGACATCCCTTCCCCCCTCGAACGACGCTTCCTCTGGGCGCTGATCCTCAATGGAGGGCTTGCAATGGTGGAGACGGCGGGGAGTATCTTCACGGGCTCGAGTGCGCTCCTCGCCGATGGTCTGATGAATGTTGACGATACGGCGGCGCTCCTCCTGAGCATCTACAGCGAACGGAAGACCCGCCACCCACCCGATGAGCAGCGGACATTCGGGTATGCACGGATGGATGCCTTTGGGGGATTCGTGAAAGGCTGCCTGCTACTCGTTACGGCCTTTCTCGCTCTCTTCCAGGCATTACGCCTCCTCATCCAGCCACAAGAGATCGCTGGACTGCCCGTCATCGTCATAGGTGGAATCGCTTTCTTCGTGAATATCCTCTCGGCATCGTTCCTCAAAAAAGACGCTTGTTGCAGCCTGAATGCGAAGAGCACCTACTCCTGCATGGCCTATGATGCGATCGGTTCGGTCGCCGTCGTGATCAGTGGCATCCTATCGTCATACACAACAACCGCTTTCTTCGATGTTGCTGCCGCACTCCTCATCGCCGGTTTCATGCTGAAAACGGGGTGGGGAATCTTCCGCGAGGGGATGGGCTATTTCCTACAATCTGCGCCGGAGGGGTTTGACTACCCTTCGTTCGAGCGTGAGGTCAAAACAGTACAAGGCGTCTCCTCGGTCGGAGACATCCACGTCTGGAGCTTCACGCCGACGGAGCATCACCTGACCTGCAAGGTTGTCCTGCAAAACAGAGACATATGCGATTGCGATCGGATCATCTCGGCAATCGAGCAGCTTTGTCGCGAACGCTTTCATATCGAGCACGCGACGATTCAGCCGGTCTACAGCGCACAGACGCTCCAGCGGTTCTGCAAGACTGTATAGCGAATGGCTGTTCTAAATTTTTAGCGACATGACAGTATGAACAACGATGCAATCAAACAACATTGGGAAGAAATCTACAAAACAAAAGACACCACAAGTGAGATGAGCTGGTATCAGGATGTCCCGGAGACTTCCCTTGATCTTCTGGTATCAACGGGAACGGAGAAGGGCGGCAACGTTCTTGATGTCGGTGGCGGAGACTCAAAGCTTGTTGATAAGCTTTTGGAGCTTGGTTTCACAAATGTATTTGTACTGGATATTTCTGCCCAAGCTCTGCAAAAAGCAAAAACGAGGCTTGGAGAAAAAGCAAAATCAGTGACGTGGATCGAAACAAATATTTTGGAATTTGATACGGAGTTTCGTTTCGATATTTGGCATGATAGAGCCACGTTTCATTTTTTAACGAACAAGGAAGATATCGCCCGCTATGTTGAAATTGCAGGAAAATTGATAAAGCCAAACGGGCGCCTCATTCTTGCCACATTTTCTGTCCATGGACCGAAAAAATGCAGCGGGCTGGACATTACACAGTACTGCGAGGATTCAATACAAAAGACCTTTGAAAAGGACTTCGGTCATGTACGGAGTTTCGAGGAAACACATACGACGCCATTCAACACGAAGCAGAATTTTCTGTTCAGTGTTTTCGAAAGAAAGTAAGTACCGGCTCGCGTTTCATTTCGCGCGGTCGATGATCGACCGGATGATCGTGTCCACTTCCTCGGGCTTGCTCCCCAGGTCCGCGTCCGGAAAGAACATGGAGAGAATGATCGGACGCATGCCGGAAATAAAAGTTTGTCCATCTTTCGTATACACATTTATCTTGCAGGGCAGACAAAGGCCAATTTTAATATCAATGTTCAAAAATTCATTGGCAAACTTTGCGCTACAAAATTCAACGATCTTCAACGGCTCTCTTGCAAAGCCTTTCTCGGCCAACGTCGCTTGCACATCGTGGACATGGAGCACCCGCATGCCCGCCGCCGCAATCGCCTCCTGGACGACGGCTACAGCTGAGGGGAAGTCCTTGGAGGTGGAGACGGTGTAGTCGAATGTCGGGGGTTGTTCCATCGGGCTGTTTGGAATGGAGTACGAGAATACCGTTTCGGGGGCAGATGCCCTATCCTTCCAAATGGCGCTTGCGATCGGTGAACTCCTTCTCGTCGATCTCTCCCCTGGCGTAGCGTTCCTTCAGGATGTCGAGTGCGGTCTTTCTCTCGCCCTGCGTTCCCTTCGTGGAGCTGAGCAGCCAGCGCACGAGCGCGACGATCCCGACGATGAGCAGCACCCACCAGAGGATCATGAAGAGGAAGCCGAAAGGCATGAAGCCGAAACCGTATCCCATCATGGAAGATACCGTATCAGGAACGTACCCGCTCTGCCAACCCGAAACGGCTTGCGGTGACCATCTTCCCATCATGCCGTTGCCCATCATCGCTGTCATCATGGACATCATGTCGCCCTGCGCGAACGACCGGGGAAAGGGGGCATCGGCCTCGCAACCGCTCATCCGTTTGCCCATGACGATATGCATGTCCTTCTCGCCTTCCTCTCCCATCATCCGGGTCATCCTGTTGTTCATTGTCTCATGGGCGTTACCCATCATCCTGCCCATGAAGAACTCGCCGAGTGAGCCGAACTCCTCGCCGGAGAGATCACCACATGCTGTTTCTTTGCTCTGGAGCTTCTCCCAGATCGATCGTCCCTCTGCCTCCTCACGTACAGTGTGATTCTCCCCGGGCACATCGCCTCCTGTCTGCGCCGAGGCAACCGGCGAGGCGAGGAGGATACCGATGAAGAGGATCGCAAGAAGAGAGCGGTGCATGGTGGGCGAGAACGGCCTGAACAGGGTGTAATGGTACTCCCTTCCATGGGAAAAATGAAACGATGCACACATGGAATGATGCGCTTCATTCCATCCCAAACACTCGACGATGATCTCCGGTGCTGAGTAAAATGAGCACGAGCAAATCTTCGTCTTTCGCATATCGGAGCAACCAATCTGGCCCGATGTGACATTCTCTCGTGTCTTTGAGTTTCCCTTTTAAGGGATGATCACGCCATTCAGCCGATAGAATTTCTCCATTTGCCAACTGATTGATAGCAGATGCGAGCCGAGAGAAATCTTTTCCTGATTTCTTTAATCGCCGGATGTCTTTCTTGTAACGCTTACTTAACTTGATTCGATAGACAGCGTGTATAGTCATGCTCCGAGTATAGCTCTGTGAGCCTCTTCTGCTGAAGCGTAGCTCTTCTTACTTCTTTTTGCGCTGGCAAGTTCCTTCAAAATCTCTTCTTCCTCCGCAGGAGTGAGGCCGTTTTCGGTGAGGACCTCAAAAGGAATGCCTTTCTTTTCAATAATCTGTACCAGATAAATATTGATCGCAGTGCTCAAGTCCAATCCCAGCTTTTTCAGGATCTGCTGCGCGGTCTTTTTCGTCCTTTCGTTCGTTCTGACTTGGATGGTGGTCATGTAACTATGGTACACAACCGTATTGACAATGTCAATACAATGTAATTGGTGGAGCTGGTACGAAGCGGGATTTGTATTTCTGATGGCGGAGCTGATACGAAAAAGCTGGAACCAGATTCTCGATCACATTGAAACCTCCATGGCTTGCCACGTGAGCGCGCCTAAGAAGCCACGTAAAGGACGTAAAGCTCACTTCGTTCGCCACGTCCCACGTGGCACGTAAAAGCTTGCTTCGCGCTTTTACGTGGTGGAGCTGATGGGATTTAAACCCACGACCTCCGCAATGCGAATGCGGCGCTCTATCAGCTGAGCTACAGCCCCACGTGGTTCTATTCTACAGAAAAGAACAACGGACTTCGAGCGCAACGCCTTGTGATTTCACGCTGCGCGAAGCGCACAGCTAGTATTGCTTCCACGATGTCCGTTCATGTAAATCGTTGACCGAAGTGCTATGAGCTTTGAGCTGCCCGCCCGGCCATTTGGCCGTCCGCCCGCCAGAACGACACCGTCGGGCTGGGACGGGTGAGCGATGAGTTTCGTCGCTTCTCAAAGCTCATAGCTCATCGCTCAAAGCTGGTTGTCCGGTTGAATTTTGACATGCACAAACTTTGTGGAAGCAACACTAGGCAGCTGAGCTCTGGCCCCATGCTTGCATTGTAGCAAAAGACCGGTGGTGATCAGAAATACAAATCCCTCTCCCCGGCCTTGATTCGTTCCAGGCGCCGCAGAGTCTCGGCGTGCCGCTCCCTGCTCGCGATCTGCTTCAGATATTTTTGGATGGTCTTTTCGCCGGCTTTTTTTACCTCCGGCGACGCATAGTCCTCCAGATATTCCTTGAAGGTCAGGATGCCGTTGGGACGGCACAAATGATGGATCTCGCCGGGCTTGGCCAACTTCATGAAAATTTCTCCGGTCCGGCCTTTGCGGTAGCAGGCCGTGCAGAAACTCGGGAGAAGTCCCTGTTTCATGATGCTCATCACCACATCGTCGAGCGTGCGATGATCGGCAACCGTGAATTGCTCCAGTTCTTTATCGTCCTGGCCGTATGCGCCCGGCGAAGTCCGGGATGCGGCGCTCGTCTGGGAGATGCCGATCTTGAACGCTTTCGCGCGCGTCTCCGGACGTTCGCGCGTAGAGATGATCATGCCTGTGTAAGGCACGCTGACGCGCAGAATGGCGATGATCCTGAGGAGTTCCTGCTCCGAGACCTGATATGGCATGTCGAACTGCACCGTGTCCGCCGGCTGGAACCGCGGGACGGAGAAGGTGTGCGGCCCGATATTGTAGGTTCGGTCCAGGTACTGCGCGTGCGAGACCAGAGCCAGCACCTCGAATCGGTAGTCGTACAGGCCGAAGAGCACGCCGAGGCCGACGTCGTCTATCCCCGCCTTGAACGCACGCGTATGCGCGAAGAGCTGGCGCTCGTAGTCCGCTTTCGGGCCGTGATGCATCTTGGCGTAGGTGTCGCGGTGATACGTCTCCTGGAAGAGCTGGTACGTCCCGATGCCGGCGGCTTTGAGCTTGCGATAGTCCTCCACCGTCGTGGCGGCGATGTTCACGTTCACCCGCCGGATCTCGCCGTTTTTGCTCTTGGTCGCGTAGATCGTTTTGATGCAATCGACGACGTACTCAATGGTGTTGATCTTCGGGTGCTCGCCGAATTCCAGCAGCAGCCGCTTGTGCCCCATGTCTATGAGGATCTTCGTCTGCTGTTTCAGTTCCTCCATGGTCAGTTTCTTGCGCGGGGCGGGGTTGCGGCGGTGAAAGGCGCAGTACTCGCAGTCGTTCACGCAGTAGCTGGAGAGGTAGAGTGGCGCGAAGAACACCAGCCGCTCGCCGTAGATGGCCATCTTGATCCTCCATGCGGTTTCGAAGAGCTTTTTTAAGAGACCGGCGTCTTCGATGAAGAGCAGCGATCCTATTTCCTCCAGCGTCAATCCTTTCATGACCATAGCTTTGTCGAGGATGCCCTCGATGCATTTTCGCGAGGGGTGCGGACTCTTGCGGAGAATGGAGAAAATCTGCCCTTCGTCCACGACATCTGTTATGGTTGGCATGGCGCGGATGGTACTCCGTTCTTCCAGGGAATGTGAGTGCTCCGGGCCCCCTCCCCTGCCATGGAATTCTCGACGCGCACACAGCTGAAGGCCGCTCTCATGGCGGAGGGCACCAAGCAGCGCAGGCTCCACGCGCAGGCGCACCGCACGCGTCTGGAAGCGGTCGGCGACGCCGTGTACTTCCGCGGCATCGTCGAGTTCTCGAACATCTGCGAGAAGAATTGCCGCTACTGCGGCATCCGCCGGGGAAACCGCAACGTGCACCGCTATTTCATGAGTCTCCCGGAAATCGCGGAGTGCGTCGCATTCATCGGGAAGGTCCGCTACGGCTCCGTGGTGCTCCAGTCCGGGGAAATGACGTCTCCCGGAGCGAAGGATTCTTTCCTCGCGATGGTGCGCTCCATTCACGAGCATCATCCGGACATGGGCATCACCCTCTCGCTCGGGGAGCAGGACAGAGTATTCCTCCGGCAGCTCAAGGAAGCCGGCGCGCACCGCTACCTGCTGCGCATCGAGACGAGCGTGCCGCGGCTTTACCGCGCACTGCACCCGCGGGATCACTCGCTCAAGCGGCGCAAGCAGTGCTTGCGGGATCTCCGGGCACTCGGGTACCAGGTCGGCTGCGGCAACATGATCGGACTCCCCGGGCAGACCGTCAACGATATCGTCTCCGATCTCCTCTACTTTCAGCGCGAGGATTTCGACATGTTCGGCCTCGGGCCGTACGTCATCCATCGCGACACGCCGCTCGCGACCCCCGGGAATATCCGCCGGTGGACGGCGAACAGGGAGCGGATTTTCCAGAGGACTCTCAACTGCATCGCGCTTCTCAGGATCCTCATGCCTACGAGCAACATCGCCGCCGCGACGGCGCTGGATGTCTTTCACAAAGACGGCCGGGAACAGGCGCTGCGCGCCGGCGCGAATGTCATCATGCCGTCGGTGACGCCCGGCGCGTACCGCCGCGACTACCTGCTGTACGAGCACAAACCCTGCGTGGACGGCAATGCGGAGAAGTGCAGCGCCTGCATCGTGCGCAAGGCCGAACGCGCCCGCCTCCGGCCCGTGCTGGGAGTGCAGGGAACCGCCAGACATTACCTCGACCGCACCTATGGCTAAACGCGAAGAGCGCAGCATCCTCTGCTTCGTCGGCCGCACGAACACGGGCAAATCCAGCCTCCTCAATGTCCTGAGCGGCCAGAAGGACTTCGCCATCGTGGACCCCGCGCCCGGGACCACGGCCGACACGGTCGTGACGCACATGGAGATCCACGGCATCGGCCCCTGCAAAGTCATGGATACCGCCGGCATCGACGAACGCTCAGCGCTGGGGAAGAAGAAGCGCCGCAAGACTTTCGAGGCCATGGAGGAGGCCGATCTCAACATCATCGTCGTTGATCTCGCGCGCGCGGCACACACACGGGACATCGCACTGGAACGCTCGCTCCTTAAGAAAGCCAGCCAGGACGGGAAACAGGCGCTCCTCCTCTACAACGTCTTCCGGAAGAAGGTGAAAGATGACGAGACGGCGGAGCGGTGCAGGGCGACGGTTGATCGCGCGCTGGGCGGGAGGGTGCCGGGCATCCTCGTGGATGCGTCCGATCCCAGGGAACAGGCGGTGCTCGCGGCATTCATCCGCACCTTCTTCCGGCGCGAGAGCCGGGAGATCGATCTCCTGCCGGGACTTAAGAGCACCGGCTTCGTCCTCCTGATCATTCCCATGGATGAGGAGACGCCCGCGCTGCGGCTGCTGCGCCCGCAGGACATGGCGGTGGAACGTATCCTGCGGAAGTTTGCCATTCCCGTGCTGCTGCGCCTCAATCTCGCCAAGGCCCGGAGCAGCGCTGCGCGCGAGGTCCGGGAGGAACGGAGGCGTTACGAGGGGCTACTGCGTCACCTGCGCGAATCACCCGAGGGTCTGCAGCTCGTCGTCACGGACAGCCAGGCCTTCGACATCGTCGCGCACTGGACGCCGGAGGAGCACGCGCTGACGTCCTTCTCCATCATGATGACCAACTACATGAGCTACGGGAATCTCGACCTCTTCGTCGAGGGTGTGAAGACCGTGGACCGGCTTCGTCCCGGCGACAAAGTCCTCATCGTCGAGGCGTGCAACCACAGCCGCCAGTGCGACGATCTCGGCACGGTGCAGATCCCGCGGAGACTGAAGCAGCACGTGGGCGGCGCGCTGGACTTCCGCTTCAGCTTCGGCCGGACGTACCCTGAGGATCTCACGGGCATCCGGCTCATCGTCCACTGCGGGGCCTGCATGATCGACCGCCAGAAGTACCTGCGGCGCATCCTCAAGGCGAGAGAGGCGGGCATAGCGTTCACCAATTACGGCATCCTCCTCTCGTACCTTCAGGGCAGGGAGGTGCTTAAGCGGACCGTGCGGCCGTTCCTCACTCATACCTCAGCGGCTCCGTAGAGCCGCCGCAAACGTGACTGTGCTGGGCCCAATCACGCTAGCTGTTTCGAACGATTTCCAGTTGTTCTATGCCAATGCTCAATCCGTCAATCCAAAATGTTGTGCCAAGTATTTCTTCACTCTCGACATTGCCGAAGAGTCTATGACGCCGATTCGCTTGATAAGGCGATTCTGATCGAAACTCATGATGTGCTGCACTTTGATGAGCGAATCGCATGCGAGGTTGTTCTCGGTATTCCTTTTGACGAGGATGTCCGCTCGCCACTGTTTCCCCTTGTAGGACGTCATGATCATAAGGGTCACAAGCTCTCCATATCTGCCTGTTTTCGTCGATTGTACGACGAGAGCAGGTCGAATGCCGCGAAACTCGTGGCCGACACTTGGGTTGCACTGCGCGAGACAGATGTCCCCCTGTTGCCAGCAGTATTCATCGTGCATTGCGCAGGTCAGGGAGGGACTCGTAGTACTGCGCTTCTTCAAATGAAAGCGGTTCGAGGTGCTTTGCGAGGTCCTCGCACTGTGCCGCCTCCGCGAGGCGGTCTTTTTCCTCCTCCGTGACCATGCTGTACGGGTCGCTTCGCCAGTGCACCAGCTCGTAGTCCATCGGCTTCTGGTGCTCCGTCGCTGCCCACGGGACGTCACCATGGACATATTCCTCGATCTCCACGGCGTTCATGTGCCCAAGCCTCCCCAGGACGCTGTCGATCGTTCGGAGTTCCTCGGAGGTAAACAGGCGAACATCCGGCTCCGTGAGGGCGACATAGCGGATTTGTTGCTTCCCATGATAGGGCTGCGGGAACTTTCTCATCTCTTCATGTTCCAACATATCTTCGATAACAGGATTGAATTGTGATTGCCGTGGTACCGGGCCAAATTGCAGTTTCCGATACGTGAGGCTGGTAATGGACTTCCCTGTCTTTTCGTAGTGATCGAAGTCGCAAAAATAGAGCAGCTTGTAAAGCACAGTTTCACCGATATTTGGCCTGCCACCGACCTTTTCCAAGATATAGAGGAGAAGGTTGCGCAGCTTTTGAGGTTCCAGGCGGCGCTCCTTTTTTGAACCCCTCTTCAACTCCTTGAGCTTCTGCGGAGAATCTCCGAGAATCTCTTCGTAGGGCGACTGAAAAAACCTTGCGAGCTCATCAAGCTCCAGAGCTGTGAGATCGCGCTTTCCCTGCTCGAGGAGGGACACAGACTGCCTGTGGATGCCGAGCGCACGTGCGATATCCTCCTGCGAAAGCTTTCGTTCTGTGCGAAGTGCGCGTATTCGATCGCCGAGGAATTTACGCGAAAGTGGCGTCATGAAGCCATGATAGCATGAGCAAGGTTTTGTTGCAAGGATTTTGTTGACAATGGATTCTGTCTCTCCGTGCTTCGCCGCGCTAAAAAATTCGTCATTATTGCGGCGTAGCGCAGCGAAGTCGAATGGTGGCCCAGGTCAGAATCGAACTGACGACGCCAGGCTCTTCAGGCCTGCGCTCTACCACTGAGCTACCGGGCCACGTGGTACGTTCATTTTATATCACGCCCCGCTGCGCCGGGCTAGGGCACTTACGCTACCGGCATAACGTAGCTGGGGTTCGTCTACCCCAGCGGCACCGCACGGGTACACGAACCCGTGCTGCGGAAATTCGCCGCGGCCGGAATGGTTGATTCTGTGGCGGAACGTTGGTACAATAAGAACGATCTTCGGATCACTGACTCTGGAGCTTGGAGTTCCCTTTGGGGGGCTCCTTTGCTATAGGTGGGGAAATCTCTCTGTTCCAGCAGACAAAATCACGAATTTTTTGGATGTCGAAAATTAACAATCCCAGCGATCGAAGATCATTGAGCTCGCGCGCAATGCGCCGAGCCGTGGCAAAGAGCAACACCTTTTTCCCAGCCTGCAATAATTGAAGAAGCGGATCATGGAAATCGCTGTCTCCGCTCCACAATACGAAAGTATCTGCGATATTCCTTTCAGAGTTCAGCAGCATGTCTACGCTTATTTCAACATCGAAATTGCACTTGCGATCTTCAATAAAAAATTCTCCCAGCTTGTTCATATCTGCAAAGCGCCGGTTGAGATATTCAATGGTCTCGGCGGTGTATTTCCGCAGAAGTGACTTGCTGATGAATTGCCGCAACAGTGAGGTCTCTGTCATGGAAGCAATATCGCGAACATCAATCCATAATTTCATAATTTTGACAGGCTTGGTGTGTACTTTGTAGCCGAACTCCTGCACTTCATTGATCAATTGTATGGAAAGCTGATCTCCTTCCAGAGTGCCACTATAAAAATTTACTTCCCGGATGTTCTCAAATGAATCGAGAAATTGTTTCAGTCTTTTTACAGAGATATGCCACCCGAGTTTCTCGGACCATGGACGCACGTTGGCATAGTCGATAAACATGGAAACCTTGCCAATGAGCAGCTGCTCCAGCTCCCGGATGATGTCGGGGTTTTCTTCTACAAGGCCTTTAATTTTAGGCGTTCCAGCTTTGAACATGACTACAGCGGATATCCGATGGAAGAAAGTTGTTTCTCAATCTCTGCATTGAGTTTCTTCTCTTCCTTCAGTTGCGTTGCATGGAAAGCAGAAGAAAGGGTCGAATGCGATGGTACACCAAGAGGGCGTGAGTGCCCTATGTCGTCGCGACGAAACCCAACGAATTTGCCGCACGGGTAAACGAACCCGTGCTGCGGAAATTCGCCGCGACCGGAATGGTTGATTCTGTGGCGGAACGTTGGTACAACAGGAATGATCTTCGTGATCGCGAGCTCTAGAGCTTGGGGGTGTCCAATGCGGCGTCCCTTTTGCTTATGGTTGTACCCCAATCCTTCGGACAGCCCATGGAATGAAGAAACTCCGGATGGTGCTGCAGTTGCTCGGAGATTCTTTCAAACCATGAAGATGTCGGGCTTATCCTCTTCAGTAGGAAAGAGGTTATGAGAATATACGAGTACATCTTATTGGAATCATCGGGGAGGGCGAGCAGAGCGGGATCACTCGGAGTAATGGGAGTGCGCACCCTTCTGTTCCACAGGCGTTCATGGTGCGCGCAGATATTGCGAATATCCAGGAGACCCCGGAGCCATGAGATGAGCACCCGCTCATCGACTCCGTAGAACAGCGCGATAGATTTGCGATGCGGACGGAGGAGGCTCTGGTACAGCGAAAGCACTTCCCCAAAAGCCAGAATTTCCATGAGAATCCAGGAAGGAGGCAATGCATCGTCATACTTTCCAAGATAGTGCTGCAGGAACCCTTCTTTCTTGGAAGCCTTCTCCACTCGTTCTTTCAGAAACTGTAACTCTTCACCATGATCGAATCTATCGAGGAAAATAGAACGCTGCAGATACCAGAACGTACCGCAAACCTGCGTCATGACATTGGTGAGCGTTGAGCGGAGGGATATTTCTATTCTCTCGATGGCGTCGAAGAAGAGGAGTACGAGACGTTTGTCGAATGCGTACAAATCCATGATATCGGTAAATGTTGTCGATTCGATGAAGTTGTCGTCAATGTACTGAAAGTTTTTGAAATAAGCGGACAGGTGGTAGTAGCCGACATGTGTCAGTGCATTGGCTGCATGCTCTTCGTTTTCAATGTTCAAACCTCTATATCTTCAGAAGCTGAATCTGTTGACTGATCGTTAGCGATGGTTTTTGGTACTTTGACATCTGGTGGGCAGTATATACAATTGTATCAGCTAGTACTTCCCACGCCTCTCCACGATGCGCACCCCGGGAAGTCTTTTGTTCATGGAGGGGGAAACCGATGGAAACAAATTGTTTCTCAATCTCTGCATTGAGTTTCTTCTCTTTCTCCAGTTGCGTTGCATGGAGAGCAGAAGAAAGGGTCGAATGCGATGGTACACCAATCGAAGAACATCATCGAGGGCGTGAGTGTTCTATTTTGAGAAAACTTCGTTGTTTCCTCAGGATCACAATGAAAAAGGAACCTCATCGGTTCCCATTTCATCGGATGTTTTTCCGCGTTCTGCTCTTTAGCAGTCGCAGGCGTACACCGTCTGGCGCTTGTTCTCCTTCGAACGCCAGGCGGCCTTCTTCACCTTTTCCTCGACACACTTGTCGAGAGCCTCGATGAAGTCGCCTCCGCAGCGCATGTTCATCTTGGAAAGCATTTCCTTAACGCGGGCAGCTACAACGCTCATAGTGGGAGGGAAAAGAAATAAGTGCACCGATTGTAGACCGCCTGCCGCCTGCCCACAATATAGAGAAGTTTACATAGAGGTGGGCGCACTATCGCACCACTCCGTCCTTCTTCATCCTGAGGAGGAGAGAGAGCGCTGTGGGGTTGTCCTGCTGCAGGACGAAGGCCTGTTTCAGGAGGCGTGCGGCTTCAGAGATCCTCTTCTCCTCGTAGAGGAGCAGCGCGAGGTTGGCGAGCGCGTCGGGATCGTCAGGGGAAATCCTGAGCGCACGCGCGTAGTGGAGCTCGGCCTGATCCCTGACGCCCTTCTGCTGGTACGCGACTCCGAGGTTGTAGTGCGCGGCGGCGAAATCCGGCTTGAGCTCGATGGAGCGCTCGAGCGCGGCAATCGCAGAGTCCCACTCCCGAAGCCGGACAAAGACGCCTCCGAGATTATTGAGCGCGTTTAAGTACTTCGGATTCACCTCGAGTGCGAGCCGGTACTGCACAATCGCTTCGGGAAGTTTCCCCTGCTTCTCGAAAATATTGCCGATGCCGTAGTACCCGTCGGGGATTTCCGGTCCGAGCCTGATCGCCTGCCCGTAGGTCTCGAGCGCTTCCGGAAGCCTGCCCAGGCGGAGGTACGCCGCGGCGAGGTTCACCGTCATGCGCGGATCGGATTGCAGGGCCAGCGCGGCCTTGAATTCACTGACAGCTTCCTCCAGGCGTCCCGTTTCCATGAGTTCCATTCCGAGGTTGTTGTGCGCTGCGCGCGCCTCCGGATAGTGCGCGAGCACGTAGCGGTAGAGCGTTTCGCTGTCCGCCCACCGGGCAGCCTGTTTCGCCGACGCGCTGGCCGATGCCAGGAGCATGGCGACCGCGGCGCCGAGAGCGAAAGCGCGTCGCCGCCTGAAGCCGCGGACGGTTCCCGAGCCCGCGAGCCACCGATCCAGACCGGCGCCCGCGAGAGCGAGAAGCCCGATCATGGGGATGTACGCATAGCGGTCGGATGCGATGTACACATTGCCTCCCTTCGTCAGGTTCAGGAAGGTCGGGAGGAGGGTAGCGAAGTAGAAGAGGATGGCTACGGAAACGGCTCTCATGCGGTTCCACAGGAATACCGCGAGACCGAGGAAAGCGCCGCCCGCGATCAGGGGCAGGAAGAATCCTACCGAGAACAGGGAGATGACCCCGTTGAACGGATAGATGGGCGAGAGCGCATCCGGAACGATGAGTTTCGGAAGGTAGAACATCGCGCTCTTCCCTGCGAGGAGGATTTTCTGTGACAGCGTGGATGTCACGAGATTCTCCGTTTTCCCGAAGAGAGCTATGATCCCGAAGAGAACCGACAGAACGAAGAACGGGGTCTTTTCGATGAGGGAACGCGCATCCATCAGCCTTCGCTCCTGCGGGAGCTTCGGCCGACGAGGAGCTTGGATGCAGGAGAACTGCTCGCGAAGGCTATGGTCTGATTCCCCCCAGTGATCCCGGCGATAGCGCAGAGCATCGAGGAGGAGCAGGACGACGGGGAGCATCAGCACCGCGACTTTCGAGAGGAGGGCAAAGAGGAAGAGCAGCAGGGAGAGCGCGTACAGCCCTCGATGCCGGTTTTCCGTCCAGTGGAGCCAGGAGAGGACCGACCCGAGAACGAAGAATGTCGACAGGACATCTTTCCTCGCCGACGCCCAGACGACGCTTTCCACATTCAGCGGATGCAGGGCGAAGAGGAGGCCTAAGAAAATGGCGAGGTAGCCGTTCCCGAGGAGGAGAGCTAAGAGCCACGTCACCAGGAGCGCGCTCAATGTGTGCAGGACGAGGTTATGGAGATGGTAAACGAAAGAATCCAGCCTGCCGATCACGTAGTCGATCTGGTACGACACGAACGTGAGCGGAATGTAGAGCTCCGGATCGTAGGATGTGAAGACGGCTTTGAGAGTCTTCGCATTCAGGTGCTGGACGTTCGCGTTCTCCACGATCAGTGACATGTCATCCCACGTGACGAACTTGTTGCCGAGGGAACCGCCGAATGTCGCAAACGTCACGGCGAAGAATCCGAGGACGAGGAGGATGCAGGTGCGGAGCCGCGGGAGCGTTCTGGACACTGAAGTGTGTTCCATGAGTGTCGGGGGTTTTAGGACAGCGGGGCGATGGTACCACTTAAAGCTCTGAGCGGTGAGCTTTGAGCTTTTAGAAATAGTCCACTCATAGCTCAAAGCTCAAAGCTTGTCCGACGGAGATGCTACCTCGATGTTCACGGAGGCTCTCTGGCCGTTTCCCTCCGCCTCCACATGGAAGCGCCCCGGTTTCGGCTGCCAGAGGAAACGGAATGTCGGCGGCTTCCCTGTCCCGACACGCGTTCCATCCACGCGCCACTCGACCGACTGTACGCTTTCGTCCGCCTCTGTCTCGAATGGAATCCGCTGGCTCTGCGCAGGGATGAGCGGATCCAAGAGGAAGGAGGCTTCCGGACGGGGAGAGGTGACTCGGAGCCACTTGCCGTGCGGGAGAGCGAGCATGCCCGTGCCTGCGCAGAGCGGGGAAACATCCCGCGGAGGCGTCTTCCATCCGTTCTCCCTCGCCCACTGCTGCACGTCGGGCGGGAAGACCGCGAACACTTCCTTCTGCACCGCTGCCGGGTCGCAGTCCGGCGTCGCGCGCAGCCCATTGCGGCGGTCAATCGCGATCTCCCGATAGAGATCATCCTGTTCTCCCGGCTCCGTGCCCTCAAGGAAGTGCTCCAGCGCGAGTGCCGGACAGAGAGGGGTTGGGATCTTGCCGGACAAACGGCAGATCGTACGATCGACGATGCCGGGAGGGCGGAGGAACCTGGTCGGCGGGAGCGAGCGCGAGGCAGCGATCATGACATCGTGAAAAATGGGGCCGGCGCCGGTGACGCCGGACGTAGAGCGCATCGGCGTATTGTCGGCGTTCCCCACCCACACGCCTACCACCCGGTGCGGCGTGAAACCGACCGTCCAGTTGTCCCGCGAATTCCGCGTCGTGCCGGTCTTCGCGGCGACGGGGAAATCGAAGGACAGCGGACCCCCCGCGCCGAACTCCGGCAGACGTGCTTCCTCATCGCTCAGGATATCCGCGATGAGCCAGGCGATGCGCGGATCCAGAATCGCGTTCCCCCGTGCGATCGGATCGCTGAGGAGCGTGCGTTCTTTGAGTGTCCGCCCGCCGCGCGCGAAGAGCGCGTACGCACGCGTGAGCTCGAGGAGCTTCACCTCGCCAGCGCCGAGGGTGAGCGCGAGGCCGTAGTGCTCCGGGGATTCCGAGAGAGTCGAGATGCCCGCAGACCTGAGGAACTCCAGAAGCGGTTTCACCCCCACCTGCTTCAGGACCTTTACCGCCGCGATATTGTAGGAGTTTGCGAGCGCCTCCCTCAGCCGCACGAGCCCGTGATAGCCGTAGTCGTAGTTCCGCGGGATGTACGGGTTCCCCTCCTGGGTGAAGAACTGCGTCTCGATGTCCGCGACCGTCGTCGCCGGCGTCAGAGCGGAGGCGAACGCCAGCGCGTAGGTGAAGGGTTTCATCGCGGAACCCGGCTGCCTCAGGGAGAGCGCGACGTTCACCGCGCCGTCGTGTGCGTCAGAGAAGTAGTCGCCGGAGCCGAGCAGCGCAAGCACGTCGCCGTTCTCACTGTCGAGCACGACGACCGCCGCGGAACTCACGTTCTTGTCCGCGAGTTTCTGAAGCTGATTCCGGACGATCTCTTCGACCTCATTCTGCAGCGGGATATCCAAAGTCGTCCGCACCTCTTTCGCCCCCTCGAACGCGCTTTCACGCTCCTGAAGCTGCCACAGAACGAAATGCGGCGCGCGGATGAGGAAGCGTCCGTGCGAGAGGCGCAGCGGTTCAGCGAGGACTTCTTTCTCCTGTGCTCCATCGACTACCCCGATTTCAACCATCGCCTGGAGCACTACGCTACGACGCGCAAGCGCTCCATTCGGATCTCTGAACGGATTTAAAGAAGTTGGCGCATTCAGAAGGCCGACTAAGAGCGCCGATTCCCCGAGAGAGAGCTCGGACACGTCTTTGTCGAAATATGTCCGTGAAGCCGCCTTGATGCCGTACGCCTGCTGTCCGAAGTACGCCGTGTTCAGATAGTCCTCGAGAATTTCGTCCTTCTTTTGGCGCGCATCAAGCTTCAGTGCCAGCCATGCTTCGCGCACTTTCGAGAGGAGTCCGCGGGATTTCGGCTGCAGGAGTGTGCGTACCAGCTGCTGCGTGATCGTGCTCCCGCCTTCTCTCACCCGCCTCGCGCGGAGGTTATGGAGGAACGCGCGGACGATGCCGCGAAGACTCAAGCCGTGGTGAGTGTAGAACGTCCTGTCCTCGACGGCGATCAGGCCTTCCTTCACTTCGCGCGGAATGTCCCGAAGAGGGAGAGGCTCCTGTATGCCGCCTCTCTGACGCACGTAGAGGAGCTTGCCATTCCGATCGAGCACGCGGGTCGAGAGCGGCGCCATTCCACGCTTCAGTTGCTTCGGGAGCGGCCAGAACCAGGCCACGGCAAGAAGAAAAAGAACTAAAAAGCCGGTGATGATAATCAGTCGTCGCAAGGAGCAAATTGATAATTGATAATGGACAATGGAATGTCTTTTTTAATTATTCATTATCCATGGTCCATTATCCATTTTCTCCGTCACGGTCATTCGCGGATGTCCACCCATCCTCCTCCCGTCTGGCCGAAAGTTTCGGGGAAGTACATCTCGAAGGCCCGTGCGGGGCGCTCGCGGAAACGACCGGGGGTCGTGGCGCGGACGAGGTACTCGTAGACGTAGATGCCCGGCGGAAGTTCCTCGGCGAAGAGGAAGACGCGGTCATCGCGCATCTCGGTATGACTGAAACGCCAGAGCTGACTCCGGTACGCGTCTTCCACCGTATTCGCCTTTTCCGCAAGGAGGTTCTGCTGCGACAGAGCGTACTGCAGGTCGACCGGTTCGAGCCCTGCCGGCAGCGGCGATTCCACCGCGACGAAATTGCGGGTCTCCGGGACGGTGATCGTGAGCGTCACCTTGTACGTCTCGCCGACTTTCAGTCCATCCACCCCTTTCGTCAGCGGCTCCATTTCACGCAGGATGCCGATCCCCTCTTCCGCGGGCTCCAGTTTCTCCGGTGCATAGAAATACGAGAGCAGCAGATCGTAGTACAGCCTGCCCTTCCCCTCCTTGCCGATCTTCACGTCTACGGTCTTCCCGCGCGGGAGCTCTGAGAACGCGAGCTCTGCTTCCTGCCGGGCGAGAGATTGTTCGCTCTTGTACGTATGCTCCAGCGCCTTCTTCCCGTCCACCTCGATGGCGCCGACGAAGTCATACTGCAGCTCCCTGGTCTGCTTGAGGTACTCGACGAGCGAGAGGAGGGAGAGTGCCGTGGATTGCGTCGTGTCCCAATGACCCGCGCGTCTGGAGGCGAGCATGCCGCGCACGAGCTTCGCCGTGAGCGGATGCTCCGGATCGATGCGGACGAGCGCCTGGAGGATGATCGCGTTCGTCCGGTCGTCCGTGTGCATGAACGCGCCGTACGAGGTCCTGTCCTCTTCCTCGAAACGCGCACCGCGCGCATCGATGCGCGCAGAGCTCAGAATATTCGCCATCAGCTCCTTCGCCCTTCCTCCGGAAGTCGCCGTTCCCGCTTTCCTGTACGCCATGGCGAGGTAAGCCTTCCCGAAGAGCGGCAGGCTCTCCACTTTCTTATAGAGGTTATTGAGCAGCGCCATGTCCGTGCTCCCCTCCTCGGAGAGGACGAAGAGGATGTAGGCGCGCAGCGTCGGACTCACATCCTGTTCCTGCCTGCTTACGTGGAGCACATCCTCGAGGTATTTCTTCGCTTTCTCGCGCACGCCGGAATCCACCGCAAAACCCGCATCGTTTGCGATCCTGAATGCCGAGAGGATGTACGCGGTGAGCACGGGGTACGATCTGGTGCTCCCTTGCCAGTAGCCGAACCCGCCGTCTCCGAGCTGGAAGGCATAGAGCTTCTGCAATCCGACCGAGACGTTCTCCTCGAGTGTCTCAGCGGGCACGGCGGTGAACACGCGGAGACTAAAGAGCTGCTTCAAGGCGATGTTCGGGAGGAAGCTACTCACCGTCTGCTCCGCGCAGCCGTAGGGGAATCTCGCGAGGTACTCCAGTCCGCCGGGGAGGTAGACGGCGAGGGATGGCGACATCGCGACCGTGAGCGAGCCCGTCAGTGCATCGTCCTCCGTAGGGATAGTCACCTTCTCCGTCTCCACGTTCTCCACGATGCCCGAGAGCGCATTCGCCTGCTCCGTGCCGAAGGGGAAGACCGGGATTGTTTCCTGGGTGACGTCACGCGCGCTTCCTGAAACGGCGGAAAATTCCATCGTGACATTCTCGGTCTCCCCGATCGTCACGGGGAAGGATACTTTCACGTTTCCGTCCCTGGGTATGGTGACCGTTTGAGAAGTTTCCCCGCTGAGCTTGAACCCCGTTCCCTTCAGGCTCACGGTGAAAGGCCGGTCCTCCGAGAGATAGTTATGGACGATCGCGCCGAGGGTCATCCTGTCCCCTCTGACGGCGAAACGGGGACGGACAGGCCGCAGAATCACCTGCTTGGTCTCGATCGCGGTTTTCGCCTCCCCGCCAAAGAGATGGTCTTTTGTCGAGCCCAATGCGAGGAAGTGCCACGTCGTCAGGTTGTCCGGGAGCTTGAACGTGACGGACGCCTGGCCGTTCCTGTCCGTGACGATGCGGGCATTCCAGTAGGCCGTATCGAGGAACGTTCCGCGCACGCTATTCTGTAAGACGCTCTCGCCGCCCCCTCCGCCTTTCGTGCCCGGCTTGAAGCGTTCCATCAGCTGCGTGAGCATGTTCGCGGTTATGACGCCGACCCCGCGCTCGGAGTAGAACGCCTCCACGAGGTCCGGCATCCGGAAGCCCGCGAGATCGAGAACGCTCAAGTCCACGACGCCGAGCGAGAGCTCCGCCGGGACAGGATTTCCTTTCGGATCGATTGTTTCGAGATGCACCGTCACCTGTTCGCCCGGGAGGTAGCGCTCCTTGTCCGTGCGGAGTTTCACCGTGAGCTTGCGCTTACTCGTATCGATCGGCAGCTTCACGTACCCGACCTTGAATGCCGGTGCGCCCGTGTCAATACCCTTATCATCGAATGTTTCGCCGATGCGCGGTTTCATGACGACGACGGAAACATATGCCGTCGGAACGAGGTCGTCCGTGATGGGGACCTCGATGGGCTGCGCATTACTCCGGACATCGACGACCTTCTTCGTGATGACGTTCTCGCGTTCCACCGTGACGAGGGCTTTCACCCCCTTGCCCTGGTAGGGGGTCTTCACGAGGAGCTTCGCCGTATCCCCGACTTTGTATACCGGCTTGTCCGCGATGATCTCCATGCGGTCGTTATTCGGGTGCGGCCAGTTGAAGGAGGTATCCGACCATGCGTAGAGCGAGGTGCCCGCTTTCGCCTCGCGTCCTGCGTCGTCCTTCACCGACGCTACGAGACGGAATTCCCCTCCCTGATCGAGTGTCACTGTCGCGATCGCTTTCCCCTGCTCGTCCGTGCGGGCAGTGAAGGAACGGACGAACGTATCGGTCGGCTTGTTGTCGTAGTAGTACTCCCCGTCCACTCCTTTCTCCTTCACCGTGTTCCATGTCCTCGAGAAGAGTTTGAATTCCACGGTCTTCCCGGGAGCTTTTGAGCCGTCGGGATTAACGGTGACGACCTTGATTTTCGCTTCCCCGCCCCTCGGAACACCGTAGTCTTCGGACGCGAGGCCCACATAGACCTTTGCCTTGTGGATGATGACGTCCGCGCGGACAGAGACCACCTGGTTGTTCTTGTCGGTGATGTCGGTCTCGATGCTCGCGACCTGGCTCACTCCTTTATCGTCAATGTTCACCGGGAAGCTCACGGACAGGAGACCGCGGTCATCGAGCGTTCCCTCTCCCGACGTGATCGTGTTCATGCCGGAAGAACAATCCCGCCAGCACCACTGATCCTCCAAGGCGAAGGAATACCAGCCTTCGCTGAAGCTCTGTCCGGCAGGCCAGCCATCGGTGTATTTATTGAAGTAATAATCCGTGGAGGTCGCGCGCCAGACCACCTTCGACTGCGACATGGGCGCACCGAAGTAGTACTGTCCGCTGATGTCCGCGCGCACCGTGTCTCCATGGAAGTACTCCTCCGCTTGCGGCTTCACCTCCACTCTGTACTCGGGCTTGCGGTATGCGAGAACGGAGAAGTTCCCGTAGACGCCCTGTGATCCTGCGTCCTCGTCCCCGACGATCTGTCCATTGAGCGAGTAGTAGCCGAGCACGGCTTCCTTCGCGACGGTAAACGAGTCCGCGACGGAGCCGAATTCCGATATCTTCAGTTGTTTCCTGAAAACCTCTTTCCCGTTTGGGTCGGTTATGGCCATCTCCACCGTGCGTCCCGCAGGCGGGACGGAGTATTTCCCGTACCAGTCCAGGTATCGGATGAGCGCTTTGAACTGCACGGTGTCCCCCGCGCGGTAGACGGGACGGTCTGCAGAGACAAATGACTGGAGGCGGATCTTGTTCGATTCGGGCGAGCGAAAATCACTGGAGACTCCGTCGAACATGTACGGTTGCAATCCGTTGTTCCAGTCGCTCCCGACGAACGCGAAGTCATCCCCTTTCGCCGCTGTCACCCAGAATTCAGGTTGCCAGTCGTACGCACGGGTCTTGAAGTCCGCAATCTGGATCTTCGTCTCGAAGAAACCGTCCTTGTCCGTCTTTCCGGAAACGACGGGCGTGCGCTGCGAGAGCGCATGGACTGTTGCGACTGCTCCCTGCACCGGTTCTCCCGTCTGGAGATCCGTCACCCAGGCAAGGAGCTTACTCCCGGAGTACTTGAGCGTGATTCCCATGTTCGTGACCATAAAGAACCGCTCGTCCCAGAGATCGGACTGACGGTCGGTGGCGGTGGCGTACTCCGGCGCGCGGAGCGTGAGGCGGTAGATGCCCGATTTGAGCGGTTTCCCAAGCTGTTTCTCGGGATCGAAGGGTTTCGCCTCCCAGACATTGCGCTTCGCTTCCGGCTTCACATCCCACTTCCGGTATTCCGACGATACAGTCTGCATGTCGAAAGGGTTCAGTGTGCCGTCCCTGCGCTCATTCCGGAGCGCTAAGAATCGCTCCAGCGTAAGAGAGCCAAGCTCGACAGTGAGCCCGCTCACATTCATGTTGTTGAGGAAGTACATCGGCGGCTTCCCGCGCTCGAAGACGCTGAATGTTTTCCCCTCGGGGTACAGGAACACCTGGGGACGGAGCGCAGGCGTCGTGAAGGTGAAGGTGAACGGCCCCGCAAGCTTCTGGCCGTACGCGTCGCTCACCCCCTGTTTCACGGTCACCGTGTACTTCGTGCTCGGTTTGAGCTGCAGGTAGAGCTGCAGAACCTTGTTCTGCTCCCATTCATTCGTCCAGAAATCGGAGAGACCCTCTATCTGAGGGTCGAAGACGATGTTCCCCTTGAGCGATGTGTCCTTCACGGGATTGGAGAAATTAATCTGCACGCGGCCGTCTTCGAATTTCCCCTTCCGTACCTCGAACGTGCCGACGGTACTGAAGGTGAGGGTGAAACCGCTGGAGCTCCCGAGATCGCCGACGAGTCCGCGTACCCCTTTTGCGACGGTGGCGACGATGACGCGACTGAACGCATACGGCACTGACGGCACGACCACGATTGCCGTTTTATCCGTCACCTTCTTCTCCTGCACTTCCTTCGTCCCGTACTTCACCGACTTGACCGCTATGTCTTTCCCCTGCTGAGATGGAGCGCTCCTTTCCTGCAAGGCAATCGAATCTTTCGCGCTGATGAGATCGATCTCCTGATTGAAGCGGAAGGTGAGTTCCGTCGTGGGACCGGCGTCGGCGTTTCCATCCTCCGGGGACGCCGAAACGACTTTCGGGCGCCCGGTCTCGAACGTCCAGCTGAAGTCCTTCTCCGTCGCGTCGCCGGACAGCGTCTTCACTCCCGCCGGGACGCTCACGCGATACTGCAGAGCGAGCTTCAGTCCTTTCTCGGGCACGAATTCCGCCGTGGTTGTCCCGAGCCAGCGCCATCGGCCCCGTACTTCTGGGGTGATCGTCACGGGCCAGCCAGAGAAGCGTTCCGCGGACTTGCCGCCCTGGACCTGCGAGAGCGGAACCACCGGACGGTCGAACACCATCGCGATGCGCGCGGAGGCGGGAACGCCCAGGGTATTCGGAGGGGGGATCTGCGCGGTCAGCATCGGCGCTCCTGCGACGATGAACGTGTACGTGAGTTCTCTTCCCAGTTCCGTCCCGTCGGCTTTCTTCGCATGCCCGCCAACCCTCACGATGTATGTCTTTCCGCTCGCCAGCTTCTGCTTCGGCTTGAGGAGGAGGACATTCCCCGACCACTCACGATCCACCGCGAGATTCCCGGGGAGAGCCAGTGACTCCTCGATGGATTTCTGGTCCATTTCCTCCGGAAAACTCACCTGCAGCACCGAGGAAGCAGACACTCTCTGGTGCTGCGAGAACTCGAAATGCCGCGGTCCCGTAACGGAGAGGAAGACGCCTATCGCGGCAGCGAGGAAAAGCGCGAGTGCGGCGACGACACTGACGGCTGCGCGCATACGCGAACTGAAGAGCACCCGGAAGAGAGGAGAGGAGACTGGCATACCGGTTTAGAGAATATGTTTCACACTACAGGAAACTCTGAAAAATAACTCGTAGAACGTCAGAATGTTGCATGGCTACATGGTTGCATGGTTTGCCCGTCCGAACGGCCAGCGGGCCGGGCGGGCAAACCATGCAGCATCCTCAGGTTTCTGTATGCTGAAGAGTTTTTCAGAGGTTCCTACAGAACATCTCCACCGTCAGCAACGAACGTCAACGATTCCTCATCTCCTCCGCTTCCTCTCTCTCCGTTCCTTCCCTATACTGGCGCGGTCACCATTCTCTCCCCTCTCTCCCTATGCCGTCGCCGCATGAGAAAAACGACAATCAGAATGTCTGGTTCGGCATCTCGATGTTCCTCATGGGAATCATCGCCGGCGCCGTGCTGACCGTTGCGTCGGGCACGACGTCCTTCCAGCTTGGGAAGAAGAATGTTCCAAAGCTTACCGCACCGACACCGACGGCGCAGAACCCGGTCCAGCCCTCTTCACAAGCGAGCGTTCAGGACCGCATGCTGGCAATCGCCAGGGATATCGGCCTCCCGGAGGATCAATTCAACGATTGCATGGGAAGCGATAAGTACAAGCAGAAAGTTGCCGATGAAATGAGCGGGGGCGGGAAAGCCGGCATCAACGGAACACCGGGGAACATCATCTACGATCTCAAAACGAAGAACGGAGTCCTCGTTTCCGGCGCGCGTCCCATCGGGAGTTTCCAGAAGTACATCGATGCGATGCTCGCAAATCCGAACTACGTCTCCAAGGACAAGGATGTGACGAACGCGAAGAATGTCGTGCCTGTCGATGTCGCAACGGAGCACATCCGCGGCAACAAGGATGCACGCCTCGCCATCATCGAATACTCGGATTTCCAGTGCCCCTTCTGCCGCAACGTCCATCCGACGTACCAGCAGCTCATCGCCCTCTACGGGGACAAGATCATGTGGGTCTACCGCCACTTCCCCCTGGGCTTCCACCCTGATGCGGAGCCTTTCGCGATCGGTTCGGAGTGTGCTGCTGAGCTCGGCGGCTCTGACGCGTTCTGGAGCTTCGCGGACAAGGTGATGCAGGGAGCGTGAGGTTGAGCACAGTTAACCCTACACGGTGAACATGCCATCCTTAAAAATCACCTTCTTCTTCCCGCCCGGTAACGTCGCCGTGACCGTGCGATCCTCCGTGGAGACGATGTCCGTGTGCTCGGGGGAATCGTTGTAGCCCCACGCATCCCATTGGTCCTTCGTCGGCTTGCCGGGATCTCCCGTGTAACTGTCCTTGTACGCGCGTCCCAGCGCTATGTGCGTGTTCCCGTACGCTCCCCCGATGTTCTCGTCATAGAGTGTCGTGGCCATGAAACGACTGATCCTCGAGAAGCGCTTGT
>Ga0265296_1001535_pt1 | contig 26244 bp, 24 predicted proteins | sample MunlanPumphouse1_FD_189073 | JGI IMG/M metagenome (GOLD analysis project Ga0265296, IMG submission 189073) | Groundwater microbial communities from a municipal landfill in Southern Ontario, Canada - Pumphouse #1 | ecosystem: Environmental > Aquatic > Deep subsurface > Groundwater | place... | reverse complement strand
GAGGAGCTCAACCGAGGCTGCTGACCAGCGCTGGACGAGTGCGCCGGCGACTATTTCAGCAGCCTGCTAGATGATCTGCCTCACGCTCGCCTCTGCGGCACAGACACGGAGGTTCGCGCGCGTCCTGGCCGGCTTGCTTGAGCCTCCGGCTCTAGTCACCGTCGAAGGCGATCTGGGCACCGGCAAGACGACGCTGGTGCGCGAAGTCCTGAGGGCCCGGGGCGTGCGCGGCGCCGTCACGAGCCCGTCGTTCACGCTCGCGCAGAGCTACCACGGCCGCGCCGGGGAGGACCTGCATCACCTCGATCTGTACCGCCTCAGCCGCGGCTCGGACGCGGACCTGTTCGCCTGGGACGACTACCTGGGGCCGCGCGCCATCACGTTCGTCGAGTGGCCGGCGGCCGGCCGCGAAGCGCTCCCGGCCGCCGAGGTGCGGCTCGAGCTCGAGCACCGCACGCCGCGTAGTCGCCTGGCACGGCTTCACGCGGCACCCGGCTTCGAGCGCGCCGCCGCCGCAGGGGCGGCGGCGCAGGGCATCCGCCTCACAGGGGCTCCGACGGCAGCGGCGGTGGCCCGATGATCCTGGCGCTGGAGACGGCGACGGCGGCGTGCTCGGCGGCGCTCTGCGCCGCCGACGGCTCCGTCGTCGCCGAGGCTGTGGCCCTCGAGGGCCCAGCGCACACGCGGAACCTGCTGCCCGGCGTCCACCGGGTGCTCGAGGAGGCCGGGGCGGGCTGGGCCGACGTCGACACGATCGCCGTCGGCCTCGGCCCCGGCGCCTTCACCGGCCTGCGCATCGGCGTCGCCACGGCGCGCGCCCTGGCCCACGCCGACGGGCGCGCGCGCCTCGCCGGCGTACCCACGACGGCCGCTCTGGCTCTCGCTCTGGCCGCAGCGCCCGAGGCGGTCGCCGCGGCGGCGCCCGGGCCGTTGCTGGTGCCGCTGGTCGACGGCAAGCGCCGCGAAGTGTTCGCGGCCGTCTACGCCGCCGACCGCGGTCGCCTGCGGCTCGTCGAGGATGTCCGGGTGGTACCCGCGGACGAGCTCGCGGCGTGGCTGTCGCGGCTCGGCGACGTGCTCGTGGGCGGCGATGGGGCGGCGCTCTATGCCGGTCTTCTGCCGCCGTCGGCGCGCCGCGCCGCCGGTGTCCCGGCGCCCACGGCGGCGATGGTCGGCCGGGCGGTCGCCTGCGGCGCGCCCGGCCTCGTCCACGGCCCCGGCGCCGTGCTGCCGCTCTACGGGCGCGTTCCCGACGCGACGCCCCTGGCCCCTGCCCGCCCGCCGGAGGCGGGCGCGAGCCCAGTGTCCGCGGCCGCTCCGGCGTCGCCGGGCGGCAAAGCTCGTCGCCGAGAGGTGCCGGCGTGAGTCTCGAAGCCGTCCGCGACGCCTCTCACGTCGCCCGCGTGCGGCCGATGCACTTCACCGACATCGAAGCCGTCACCGCCATCGAGAGCCGCTCGTATTCGTTGCCCTGGGCGATGGGCATCTTCAGCGGTCAGCTGGCGCGCGAGACTGGCCTCGCGCTGGTGTGCGAAGTGGACGGGCGGGTAGCCGGCTACCTCATCGCCGACATGTTCGTCGACGTCTGGCATCTCATGAATCTCTGCGTCGACGGCTCCTACCGGCGTCAGCACATCGCCTCCCAGCTCATCGAGGGGTACTTCGCCATCACCGAGCGCAAGGGCCACCGCGGCCACACCCTCGAGGTTCGCGTCTCCAACACCGGGGCCATCGAGCTCTATCGCAGCTTCGGCTTCGTGGCCACGGGCGTTCGCCCCGGGTACTACAGCGACGACCGTGAGGACGCGGTCATCATGTGGAAGGATTGGGAAGGGGAATCGGCCTGAGCCCGCCCGCGGCCCCACTGCTCTGCATCGAGACATCCTGCGACGACACCAGCGCCGCGGTCGTGCGCGGCCGCGAGGTGCTCTCCTCCATCGTCTCGTCGCAGAACGATCTGCACGCGCGGTTCGGCGGTGTGGTGCCGGAGGTCGCTTCGCGGCGCCACACCGAGCTTGTCGACGACGTGGTAGCCGAGGCCATGAGCGCCGCCGGCGTGGGCTGGGACGAACTTGGCGGCGTGGCCACCACGCAGGGCCCGGGTCTCATCGGCGCCCTGCTCGTCGGCCTGGCGGCCGCCAAGGCCGTCGCCTACCGCCGCCGCCTGCCGCTCACGCCGGTGAACCACATCCAGGGCCACATCGCCGCCAACTACGCGCTCGGCGTCGAGGCTCCGTTCGTGTGCCTGGTGGCCAGCGGCGGCCACACGCTGCTCGCCGTCGTGGAGGTCGGCGTGGAGTACCGGGTCGCCGCGCGGACCCTGGACGACGCCGCCGGCGAGGCCTTCGACAAAGGCGCGCGCCTCCTGGGGCTGGGCTACCCGGGCGGTCGGGAACTGGACCTGCTGGCCGCGCGGGGCGACGCGCGCTTCGTGGTCTTCCCGCGCGCCGTGCGCCGCGGCCGCGACTTCAGCTTCAGCGGCCTGAAGACGGCCCTGCTCTACGACCTCCGCGGCCGCGACGCGGCAGTCCTCGAGGCGCACCGGGCGGACATCGCCGCCTCGTACCAGGCGGCGATCGTCAACCAGCTGGTGGAGAAGACCGTGGCCTGCGCCGTCGGCGAAGGCCTGCGCAGCGTCGCCATCGCCGGCGGCGTGGCCGCCAACTCCGGGCTGCGCGCCGCCTTGGCGGCGCGCTGCGCGGCCGAAGGCCTTCAGCTCTCGCTGCCGCCGCTCAGCCTGTGCACCGACAACGCCGGCATGATCGGCCTTGCGGCCGGCTTCCTGCCGGCGCTCCCCTGGCCCACCTACCTGGCCCTCGATGCCTTCGCCAGTGACGCCGAGGCCAAGGCGGCGCGCCCGCAGCGCCGCTCGCGGCGCGCCTGAACCCGTCTGCTAGACTCGCTCGAGCATGAGACGCAGGCCACAGCCGCTGTCGCCCGGGGAAGCGCCCCCAGAGACGCCGCGCGTCGCCGCCGAGTTCTTCGTCGAGTGCCTCGAGAGCGAAGGCGCCGAATATGTCTTCGGCATCCCCGGCGAGGAGACGCTCGACCTCAGCGAGGCGCTCGACCACTCGGCGCAGATCACCTTCGTCCCGGTGCGGCACGAGCAGGGCGCCGCCTTCATGGCCGACGCCTACGGCCGCCTCACCGGGCGCCCCGGCGTCTGCCTTGCCACCTTGGGGCCCGGCGCCACCAACCTCGCCACGGGCATCGGCGACGCCAACCTCGACAAGGCGCCCCTGGTGGCGCTCACCGGTCAGGTCGAGCTCTCGGGGATGTACAAGGAGACCCACCAGTTCATCGACTCCGTCGAGATGCTGCGTCCGATGACCAAGTGGAACGTGCGCGTCCACGACCCGCGCATGATCGGCGAGGCGGTGCGTAGAGCGTTCAGCACGGCGGCCGCGGAGAAGCCCGGGGCCACGCACCTCGAGCTGCCCCAGGACGTCATGGCTTCCCCGGTCATCGGGCATCCGCTGGCGCGGGCTCCCGTGGCCGTGATCGAGCCCGATGCCGGCGCCTTGCGGCGTGCCGCTCACCTGCTGCAGACGGCGTCCCGGCCGGTGCTCCTGGTGGGCAACGGGGTCGTCCGCCAGGGCGCCTCCCAGGCTCTGCGCGATTTCTGCCGTCAGACCGGCCTGCACGTGATCACCACCTTCATGGGCAAGGGGGTGCTCGACGCCGACGACAAGCACTTCCTGTTCACCGCGGGGCTGCGCAGCCAGGATTACCCGCACGGTCTGCTGGGCCGCGCCGACCTCGTGATGAGCGTCGGCTACGACATGGTGGAGTGGCCGGCGTCGGCGTGGAACCCCGACGGCCGCCAGACGATCATCTGCGTCGACACGGTGCCTCCGGAGATCGACGCCCACTACGTGCCCGAGGTCGAGCTCATCGGCAACCTCGGGCACACCCTCACGCAGCTCGGCTGCCTGCTCTGGAACAAGCCCATGGTGGGCTACGAGGTGCCGCCCTACCGGCGCGCGTTCTCGCGGCTGCTCGAGAGCGGCGCCGACGATGACCGGCTCATCAAGCCGCAGCGCGTGCTGCGCGACCTGCGTGCCGTCCTGGCGCCGGAGGACGTCCTCGTCTCAGACGTCGGCGCCCACAAGCTCTGGGTGGCGCGCTTCTGGGAGGCGCGTGAGCCCAACACGGTGCTCATCAGCAACGGCTTCGCCGCCATGGGCTTCGGATTGCCGGCGGCCATGGCGGCGGCACTGGCCGGCCGCGGCCGTCACAAGGTGGTGTGCATCACCGGTGACGGCGGCTTCCTCATGAACGTGCAGGAGCTCGAGACGGCCCGGCGGCTGGGGCTGCCGTTCGTCGTCCTGATCTGGAGCGACGGCGGCTACGGGCTCATCGAGATGCACCAGCGACGCAAGTACGGGCACGTCGCCGGCACGCGCTTTGGCAACCCGGATTTCGTCGGTCTGGCGCGGGCGTTCGGGGTGGAGGGCGTCCGCCTCGAGCGGGCCGGCGATCTGCTGCCGACCCTGCGGAAGGCTCTGGTCAGCCCTCACCCCGTGGTCGTTGAGATCCCGATCGACTATGCGGAGAACGAGAAGCTCGGGATCGACCTCTGGCAGCTGGCGCCGGAAACGCTGCTCTAGGCTTCCAACAGGATCGTCACGGGTCCGTCGTTGAGGAGCTCGACCTCCATGTGCGCGCCGAAGATGCCGGTCTGGACCGGCACCCCCGCGGCGCGCACCGCCTCGACGAAGGCGGCGTACACGGCTTCGCCCTGCTCGGGCCGCGCCGCTTGCGTGAAGCTCGGGCGGTTGCCGCGGCGGGCGTCGCCGTACAGCGTGAATTGGGAGACGGCGAGCACCTCGCCGGCCACCTCGGCGAGCGCCAGGTTCATGAGGCCGGCGGCATCCTCGAAGATGCGCAGGCCGACCGTCTTGGCGGCCAGCCTGGCGGCCGCCGCCGCCGTGTCGTCGCGGCCGATGCCGACGAGCGCCAGGTATCCGCGCCCGATGGCGGCCACGCGAGTGCCGTCAACGGTGACCGAGGCGCGGCTGACGCGCTGCACGAGGACGCGCATGGGGGCAGTGTAGCGAGGCTCGTCGGGGCGCGCCAGGAGGGCGCCGCGGCGAGCACTCGCCGGCCTCCTGTGCCAGGCCGGCGCGCCGCACTCACGGGCCGGCCGGCAGGCCCCGCCCGACGCCGCCAGGCGCCTCCCGGCCCCCCTCCGCGCCGCGGCCTGAACATGGTTTGACAGTCAGCGGAAACGGTCATACGATAGCGACCCCGTGAGACTTAGCACTCTCCTCGTGAGAGTGCCAGATTCCAGCCAAGAGATAAGGAGGGTTGCTGCATGAAGCTCAAGCCGCTCGAAGACCGCGTCATCATCAAGGCCGTCGCGGAAGAGGTGAAGACGGCCAGCGGTATCGTGCTGCCCGACACGGCGAAGGAGAAGCCGACGTTGGGCGAGGTCGTCGCTGTGGGCGACGGCAAGTGGGATGAGGACGGCAAGAAGCGGATCCCCGTCGATGTCAAGAAGGGCGACAAGGTCATCTACGGCAAGTACTCGGGCACCGAGTACAAGACCAAGGATGGCGAAGAGCTCCTGATCCTGCGCGCCAGCGAGATCCTGGCCGTAGTCCAGTAAGAGAGAGGAGGCTGAAGAAGCGTGGCTAAAGAACTGAAGTATAAGGACGAGGCCCGGCGTGCGCTCGAGCGTGGCGTCAACGCGCTCGCCGACGCCGTCAAGATCACCCTCGGCCCCAAGGGCCGCTATGTGGTGCTCGACAAGAAGTACGGCGCTCCCACCATCACCAACGACGGTGTCACCATCGCCCGTGAGATCGAGCTCGAGGACGTCTTCGAGAACCAGGGCGCCCAGCTTGTCAAGGAAGTCGCCACCAAGACCAACGACATCGCCGGTGACGGCACCACCACCGCCACCCTGCTCGCCCAAGCCATCGTGCGCGAGGGCCTGCGCATGGTCGCGGCCGGCGCCAACCCGATGGCCATCAAGCGTGGCATCGAGCAGGCCGTCAACGAGGCCGTCGCGGCCATCAAGAAGGAATCCAAGGAGATCTCCGGCAAGGAGGAGATCGCCCGCGTGGCCACCATCTCCGCCCGCGACCGTGCCGTCGGCGACGTCATCGCCGACGCTATCGAGAAGGTCGGCAAGGACGGCGTGGTCAACGTCGAGGAGTCGCAGACCTTCGGCCTCGACCTCGAGTTCACCGAGGGTATGCAGTTCGACAAGGGCTACCTCAGCCCGTACATGATCACCGATCCCGAGCGCATGGAAGCCGTGCTCGAGAACCCGTACATCCTGGTCGCCAACCAGAAGATCGGCGCCATCCAGGATCTGCTCCCGGTGATGGAGAAAGTCGCCCAGTCGGGCAAGCAGCTCCTCATCGTGTCCGAGGACGTCGAGGGTGAAGCTCTCGCGACCCTGGTCGTGAACAAGCTGCGCGGCACGTTCACCGGCCTCGCCGTCAAGGCGCCGGGCTTCGGCGACCGCCGCAAGCGCATGCTCGAGGACATCGCCATCCTCACCGGCGGCGAGGTCATCACCGAGGAGATGGGCCTCAAGCTCGAGAACACCGAGCTTTCGCAGCTCGGTAGTGCCCGCAAGGTCGTCGTGACGAAGGACAACACGACCATCATCGACGGCTCCGGCGAGACCGACGCCATCAAGGGCCGCATCAAGCAGATCAAGGGCGAGATCGAGAACACCGACTCCGAGTTCGACCGTGAGAAGCTCCAGGAGCGCCTCGCCAAGCTGGCCGGCGGCGTGGCCGTCATCAAGGTCGGCGCGGCCACCGAGGTCGAGATGCGCGAGACGAAGCACCGCGTCGAGGACGCCCTCAACGCCACCCGGGCGGCCCTCGAAGAGGGTATCGTGCCCGGCGGCGGCGTCGTGCTGATCGCAGCCATCGATGCCATCAAGGTCGACAAGAAGTCGGACGACATCGACTTCCGCACCGGCAAGCAGATCATCGCCCGGGCGCTCGAAGAGCCCCTCCGTCAGATCGCCGAGAACGCCGGCCTCGAGGGCTCGGTCGTGGTCAACAAGGTCAAGGGCCTCAAGCGGGGCGAGGGCCTCAACGCCGAAACCGGCGAGTACGAGGACATGGTCAAGGCCGGCATCATCGACCCCGCCATGGTCACCCGCTCGGCGCTGCAGAATGCGGCCTCGATCGCCAAGAACATCCTCACCACCGAGTGCATCGTCGCCGACAAGCCCGAGCCGGCCGGTGCCGGTGGCGGCATGCCGGGCGGCGGGATGCCTCCGGGGATGATGTGACGGGTCTGATCGCCTAGGCGACACGAAGGCGTCTTTCGCGTCGGCGGCGGGCGGGCCCCCATCCGGGTCCGCCCGCCGCCGCATTTAGGGGCGCGCCGGTCCTTCTCTGGCGCCCGCCCTTCGCGTATACTCTCGGGACGTCCGTCCCGGATAAACATCGTGGAGGTTGAAGACATGCTCTTGATGGGTGAATCGATCAACGGGACTCGCAAGCAGGTCGCCGAGGCCATCCAGGCGCGCGACGCCGAGTTCATCAAGACCCTCGCCAGGGACCAGGTCGCGGCCGGCGCCTCGGTCCTCGACGTCAACGGCGGCGTCGCCGGCGGCGACGAGATCGCCGACATGACGTGGCTCATCGAGACCGTCATGAGCGTCACCGACATGCGGCTCATGGTCGACTCGGCCAGCGGCGAGGTCCTCGAGCACGGCGTGAAGCTCGTCATCGACAAGGGTGGCCAGGTCCCGTTCATCAACTCGATCAGTGGCGAGAAGGCGCGTATCGAAGCGTGCATGCCGCTCGTCGAGAAGTACAAGACCCCGGTCATCGCCCTCTGCCTCAGCGAGGACGGCATCCCGCCGACCGCCGAGGACCGCTACGCCGTCGCCAAGGAGCTCCACGATCTGTGCACCGGCGTCGGCCTGCCAGCCGCCGACATCTGGGTCGACCCGCTGGTGCTGTCCGTGTCGGCCGACTCCACCGCCGCCATGGTCACCATGGGCACCCTCAAGCTGGTCAAGGAGAACCTGCCTGTGAGCACCACCGGCGGCCTCAGCAACGTCAGCTTCGGCCTGCCCAACCGCCCGCTCCTCAACCGCGCCATGGTCGCGATGTGCGCCGGCCTCGGCATCGATGGCGCCGTGCTGGACGTACGCAACAAGGAGATGATGGCCCTCATCAAGGCGATCGAAGCCCTCCGCGGCGACGACCCCTTCTGCGGGAACTACCTCAAGGCGCACCGCGCCGGTCTCCTGGGCGAGTAAGCGTGGAAGGGCCGGCGCGGGCCCGAGCCCGCGACTTGGGTATCGCCATCGGCGAGCTGCCAGCCGGCCCCCTCAACGCCATCACCGACGTGCCCGGCGTCCTCGTCGGGCACTGCACCGTCTCGTGGGGCGGGCCCGAACTGCCACCCGGCAGCGGGCCCGCCCGCACGGGCGTCACGGCGATCTTCCCGCACGGCGACGACATCTGGCATCAGCGTGTCGTCGCCGGCGCCTTTGTCGCCAACGGTGTCGGCGAGGTCATCGGCATCAGCGCCATCCGCGAGTGGGGGCTCATCGAGACCCCGCTGCTGCTCACCAACTCGCAGAGCGCCGGCGCCGTCTACGACGCCACTGTCCGCTGGATGGTCGCCCGCGATCCCCGGGCCGGCATCGAGGACGCCGTGATGCCGGTGGTCGGGGAATGCGACGACGGCTTTCTCAACGACCTGCGCGGCATGCACGTGCGGGAACAGCACGTGCATGAGGCTCTCGACTCGGCCGCCGCCGGCCCCGTTGCCGAAGGCTGCGTCGGGGCCGGCACCGGCATGACGTGCTTCGATTTCAAGGCCGGCATCGGGACGTCCTCCCGGGCCGTTACGGCCCATGGCCGCCCCTTCACGGTCGGCGTCCTCGCGCTCACCAACTTCGGCGTCCGCCACCGCCTCGCCGTCGACGGCGTGCCCGTGGGGCGCGAGATCACCGGCCTTCTGCCGAAGGAGAACCGCGAGGGCTCCTGCATCGTCGTGCTGGCCACCGACGCGCCGCTCAGCTCCCGGCAGTGCGAGCGCCTGGCCAAGCGGTGCTCGCTGGGGCTCGCGGTCACGGGCTCGTACGCCTCCGACGGCAGCGGCGAGATCATGGTCGCCTTCAGCACGGCGCACCGCATACCGCGCGTGAACCCGGATCCTCTGGCCCTCACCTCAGTCGCCAACGACCACATGCAGGGCCTGTTCGAGGCGGCGGTCGACGCCACCGCGGAGAGTGTCGTGAACGCGCTGTGCGCCGCCCACACCACGGTCGGGCGCGATGGGAACCTGGCCCACGCGCTGCCGCTGGAACAGCTCGTCGAGGTGATGGGCCGTCACGGGCGCCCGGCGTGGCTGCCGCCGGCGGGCTAGCGCCTCACTTGCGGGGTTTCGCCGTTCGAAGCTAGTATTGGTCGGGAGCGCGGCGTCTGCGCTCGCGTTGGGGGGTCCCACGATCCGGCACGGGGAGGGCGCGGACGGTCGTCCCGCCTGCCTGCCGCGTGCGGGTCGTGGCCGGTGGCGACGGACGTCGCCGCGGGAAGGAGGTCGGGGCTCGCAGCCGCACGGGTCTGAGCGTTCAGCGAGCCCGGGGTACCGTGGACAAGCGACGTTACTTCGTCAGGAAGCTCCTCAACGCCGTCCTCACCATCATCCTGGTGGCTTCGTTCAACTTCGCGCTCTTTCGCATCCTTCCCGGGGACCCCGCGCGGTTGCTGCTCCCCAAAGGCAAACAGCCGGCGGGGGCAGTGGAGAAGCAGCGCAAGGTCTTCAACCTCGACAAGCCTCGCTGGCAGCAGTTCGTCCTGTACTGGGGCGACACCGTGCGGGGGGAGTTCGGCATGTCGTTCTCCGAGCGGCGACCGGTCACCGAAGTCGTGGCGGAGCGCATCTGGCCCACCGTCATCCTGGTCGGCACGGGGACTCTCTTCGCCACCGTCATCGGCATGATCACGGGCGTGTTCGCGGGCTGGAGACGCAACGGCGTCTTCGACGTCGCGACGACCAACTCGGGCATGGTGTTCTACGCCATGCCGACCTTCTGGTTCGGCCTCCTCATGATCATGCTGTTCGCGACCAGGCTGGGGTGGTTCCCCACGGGGCGTCTGGAGGAGGCGGGAGCCGGGCTTCCCCTTTTCGGCCCCATTCCCACGAGTTGGGAGTCCTTCACGTCGCTCGCCAGGCACCTGTTCCTGCCCGCCTTCACCTTCGCCATCGCCTACGTCGGCGAGTATCACCTCATCATGCGCAGCTCGATCACCGGCGTGATGAAGGAGGATTTCGCCCTCACGGCGCGTGCCAAAGGCCTCAGCGAGAACGCCGTGCTCTGGCGCCACGTGGTCCCCAACGCGATGCTCCCCACCGTCACCATCGTGATGATGAACATCGGCTTCGTCATGTCGGGGGCCATCCTCGACGAGACCGTGTTCAACTGGCCCGGCCTGGGGCTCCTGGCGTACGAGGCGATGCAGAAGCGTGACTACCCGGTGATGCAGGCGGTGTTCCTCATCGCCAGCATCGCCGTGATCGCCGCCAACCTCATCGCCGACATCATGTACTACTACCTCGACCCTCGGGTGCAGGCGTGATCCCCCGGCGGTTCGTGAACTGGATCCTGGTCTGGACCCCGCTCGTCTGGGTCCTGCTGGAGCTGCTCACCTACCCCAAGGACGTGCCGCTCTCACGAGGCCTGGTCGCCGTCGTCCGGGGATTCTTCTCACCGAGTGTCGCTGCCTACCCCGCCTGGGCGCTCCTCGCGGCGGCGGTCGCGGCCGCCGCGGCCGGAGCCGTCGGCCTGGTGCGAAAGAGCAAGGCGCGCACCTTCGCGCTGGTCCTCCTCGGCATCAGCATCGTCTTCGCCGCCTGGGCGTTCCTGGCCGGCGGCGGAGCCTCCGGCTGGTCCGCCGGCGCCAACGACATCGGGTACAGCTGGCTGTTGCAGACCGCCGCCGTCGCGCTCGGGGCCGTGGCGCTCTGGTTCTGGGCGAAGGGGAACCCCGAGCGGGCCGAGCTCGCCACCTGGAACACGCATCAGGTCTGGCGGCTCTATCGGGCCAACTGGCAGGGCATGGTCGGCCTGGGTATCCTCGTCGTGTTCGTGCTCATGGCGTTGCTGGCCCCGTTTCTCGCCGATCACGCGCTGCTCGACCCCAACGCCCAACTCACCGACGCGAGCGGCCAGCTGCTGGGGCCCTTCCACCCGCCTTCGCTGGCCTACAGCAACTGGTTCGGCACCGACCAGGTCGGTCAGTCGGTCCTCGCGCAGTTCATCTGGAGCGCGCGCATCTCGCTGATGGTCGGCCTGCTGGCGGCCCTCATGTCCACGCTCCTGGGAGCCGGCGTCGGTATCGCCGCCGGCTTCTACGGCGGCTGGCGGGGGGAGTCGTGGATGCGCCTCACCGACTTCTTCCTCGTGCTCCCGTGGCTGCCGCTGGCGATGATCCTGGCCGGCCTCCTGGGGCCCAGCTACGGCTCCATCATCCTGGTCATCGGGCTCACGAGCTGGCCGGGCACGGCGCGCGTCGTACGCTCCGACACGCTACGCGTGCGCGAGCTGCAGTTCATCGAGCGCGCCCGCGCCATCGGCTCCACCAACGGCCACATCATGGCACGGCACGTGCTGCCGAACGTGATGCCGCTGATCTTCGCCAACCTGGTCCTGGTGGTGGCCATCGCCATCCTCTCCGAGACCACGCTGTCGTTCCTCGGCCTCGGTGACGCTCTCAACTTCAGCTGGGGCACCATGCTCCACTACGCCTGGGTCGCCGGCGCCGCGGGCCTCCCGGCGTGGTGGTACCTGCTGCCTCCCGGGATCGCCATCGTGCTCGTCGTGCTCGCGTTCACGTTCATCGGTACCGCCTACGACGAGGTGCTCGATCCCAAGCTGCGCAAGCGCGAGCACAGCACCGGCGAGAGCCGCTTCAGCGCCCGCGCCGAGCCGCCGGCGGCCGGCGTCGCGGACGCGCTCGCCGGCGGAGATGGAGCCGGAGGGCTGTGAGGTCGGCACAGGCAAAGCGCGGCCTCGCGGATCAGACGCCGCCCGAGCGCATCGCCCACAAGGGCCTGCTCGACGTGCGCGAGCTGACGACGCATTTCAAGCTCGGCGGCGGCGACGTCCAGGCCGTACGGGGCGTCAGTTTCGACGTCGCGCGGGGCGAGAGCCTGGGCCTCGCCGGCGAGAGCGGCTGCGGCAAGACCACGGCGGCCCTCTCGATCCTCAAGCTCTTGCCCGAGAACGGCCGGATCGTCAGCGGTGATGTGCTCTTCGACGGCCGCAACCTGGCCAAGCGCACCGAGTACGGCATGAGCAAGATCCGCTGGAAGGAGATCAGCATCATCTTCCAGGGGGCGATGAACGCCCTGAACCCGGTGCGCGAGACGGCCAAGCAGATCGCCGAGCCCATACAGCTCCATGAAGGCCTCTCCGAGGCCAAGGCGATGGTCCGCGTCAAGGAGCTCTACGACCTCGTCGGGATCAGCCAGAAGCGCCTCAGGGACTTCCCCCACCAGCTCTCTGGAGGGATGCGCCAGCGTGCGATGATCGCCATGGCGCTGGCCTGCAACCCCAAGCTGGTGATCGGCGACGAGCCCACAACGGCGCTCGACGTCATGGTGCAGGCGCAGATCCTCGATCTCATCGAGCGCCTGCGCAGAGAACTCGATTTGTCGTTCATCCTCATCAGCCACGACCTCTCGGTGATGGCCGAGACGTGCGACAAGGGCGTCATCATGTACGCGGGAGAGGTCGTGGAGAGTGGCTCCACGGCGGACATCTTCCGCCGCGCCACGCACCCGTACACGCGGCGGCTCATCCGCGCCTTCCCCAACATCCACGAGAAGCGCGAGATGGTGACCTCGATCGAGGGCGACCCGCCGGACCTCGTGCACCCGCCGCCCGGCTGCAGCTTCTGCCCGCGTTGCGATGAGAGGATCGCCATCTGCGAGACCATCCACCCGGGGATGGTCGAGGTGGAGGCGGGTCACTTCGTGCGCTGCGTCCACCCCGTGCGGAGGGCATGACGATGGCGAGGCCCCAGAGCCCGCCCGCCCCCCGGGACGCGTACGAGAAGGGCACGGTGCACGCCGAGGACCTTGCCGCCGCGGCCGTCGCGGATGGGGTCCTGTTCGACGTCCGCGATCTGGAGGTCTACTTTCCGATCCAGCAAGGGTTCTTCAGGGCGATGGTCGCCACCGAGAAGAAGTACGTCAGAGCCGTCGACCACATCAGCTTCCAGGTGCTGCAGGGCGAGATCCTCGCCCTCGTGGGCGAGTCGGGCTGCGGCAAGACCACCACCGGCCGCGCCCTCCTGCGGCTCGAGGACCCCACAGGTGGTCACATCCTCTACAAGGGCCTGCCCGTGGAGAAGTTCGCCCAGCGGACGCTGCGTGACTACCGCAAGAAGGCGCAGATCATCTTCCAGGACCCCTACAACTCCATCAACCCCAAGCAGACCATCTTCGACATCGTCGCCGAGCCGCTCGAGGTCAACGGCGTCTGCGCCAGCGAGCGCGAGAAGGAGGAGCGCGTCGTCAAGGCGATCAACGAGGCCGGCCTGCGGCCGGCCTCCGAGTACCTCTACCGCTACCCGCACGAGCTCTCGGGCGGGCAGCGGCAGCGCGTCTGCATCGCCGGCGCCACTGTGCTCGAGCCGGACGTGATCGTCGCCGATGAGCCAGTCGCCAGCCTCGACGTCTCCATCCGCAACGACATCCTCAAGCTGATGGTCGAGCACAAGGAGAAGCTCGGCGTCACGTATGTCTTCATCACCCACGACCTCTCGCTCGCCTGGGTGATCAGCGACCGCATCGCGGTGATGTACCTGGGGCGCATCGTCGAGATCGGCGACACCGAGCAGGTGGTCGCCGATCCGCGGCACCCCTACACGAAGGCTCTCATCAGCGTGATCCCCGTCCCCGACCCGTTGGCCAAGCGAGATCACGTCATCCTCAAAGGCGAGACCCCGAATCCGGTCGACATCCCCTCCGGGTGCCGCTTTCATCCGCGCTGCCCCGAGGTCATCGAGGCCTGCAAGGCGATCGACCCGCCGTACGCGGACGTCGGTGGCGGCCACCTCGCGGCATGCATCAGGGTGTCGTGACGGCTTCGGGGCGCCGCCGCGGCGTTCGCGGCCCGGGCCTTGGGAGCGGTCTGGCATGATGCGTCGGGACGGAGGCGCGAGGCATGCCTGAGCGAGTGATCGACCTGTGGCCGGACGAGGCCATCGAGGCGATGCACCTCGCCTCGCTCGCCCTGCTCGAGCGGGCCGGCCTGCTCGTGGAGGCGCCGGCCGCGCGTGAGCTGCTGCTCGCGGCCGGCTGCACGCTCGACCATGGGGGGCGCGTCCTCGTGCCGCGCGGGGTCGTCGAGTCCGCGCTGGCCGCGTGCCCGCCGGCCTACGTTCTGGCGGCCCGTGACTCCGAGCGCTCGCTGACCATGGGCCCGGCGCCGGGGCCCACCTACGTGCACAACCTCGGCGGGGCGCGCGACGTGATCGACCCGCGGCGCGGCTCGGGGCGCCGGGCGACCCTGCGCGACCAGGTGCTGGCCTCCCGCGTCATGCACCACCTGGTCCACCAGAGCTCGGTCACGTCGCTCTGGCAGCCGGAGGACGTGCCCGCCCCACTCGAGCCGCTGTTCTCGTACCTCGTCCTCGCCTTCGAGACCGACAAGGCCATCGGAGGCCCAGGCGTGTCGCACGCGTTCCAGGCGCGGTACCTCGCCGAGATGGCGCGGGCCGTCACCGGCGCCGACGGCTCCACCGGCGTGTACCCCATCGACCTGGCGTTCTCGCCCGTGAGCCCGCTGATCCTCGGCGCGGAGGTCACGGAGGCCTTGGTGGAGGCGGTGCGGCGCGGAGGCGTGGTGGTCGAGATCCTGCCCTGCCCGGCAGCGGCCACGACCGCGCCGGCGGCGCTCTCCGCGGCCGTCGCGCAGCAGAACGCGGAGGTGCTCGCCGGGGTCGTCGTCACCGAGCTCGCGGCGCCGGGGACGCCGGTGTACTACGGGCCCAGGCTCACCGCCGTCGACCCGCGCAGCGGCGTCGTCGTCTCCGGTACGCCCGAGGGTGGCGTGGCCGCCGTCGCGGCCGTGCTGCTGGCGCGCCGCTACGGGCTCGCCTGCGACTGCTACGGCCCCTGCAGCGACAGCAAGGTCACCGATGCGCAGTTCGGCTACGAGCACGGCGTCAATGCGCTGCTCGGCCTGGCTGCGCGGCCGCGGATGCTCTCCGGCATCGGCGAGATCCAGGCCGGGGTCGCGAGCTGCCTCGAAGTGCTGGTGATCGACGACGAGGTCCTCAACAACGTGCGCTTTGCGCTCGCCGAACGGCCGTGGGACGCCGACGCGCTCGACGTCGATGCGATGGTGGACGGCGTGCTCTCGGAGAGAGGCTTCCTGGGTGCGAAGCACACCCGGCGCTACATCCGCAGCGAGGCCGTCGCCCCGCTGCTGAGCTACCGCGGCGGGCTGACCGACTGGGTCGCCTCCGGTCGCGCCGGCGTGGTCGACCTGGCCTCCGAGAAGGTCGCCGACCTCGTCGCCCGCGAGCCGGTGGGCCTGCCTGCCGACACGCTCGACGTGCTCTGCGGCCTGCTCGCTCGCTGCGCCGCCGAGATCGGCGTGCCCCTGTACCCCGACCCCCGCCGCGTGCTCGGGGCCTAGACCGCGCCCGGCGGCCCGGCGACGATGTCGATCCCCTTCAAACACATCCAGGCGCGGGGTTCGTACCGCGAGCTCGGCCGCGCCGTCGGTGAGGGCGCCCGCGAGGAGGTGCGTGCCTCGCTCGACTTCTTCCGGGAGAACCTCTCCGCCATGACGGGCGGTCGCCTCAGCTTCAAGCAGGCCGAACGCCGGGCGCTGGCGTACGCGGAGTGCGCGCGGCGCTGGCTGCCGCGGCAGGTGGAAGAGCTCGAGGGCCTCGCGGAAGGCGCCGGGTTGCCCTTCTCCCAGCTGATGGTGCCGAACTGCGGCGAGGAGTTCACCTGCGGCGGGGCGGTCGACGGCCTCCCGCCGGCTCCGGCGTCCGCGGCCGCCCGGCAGGGGGACCATTGCACGGCGGTCGCGGTCAGCCGCGGCGGCCGTCGCGTCGTCGGCCACAACATGGACTGGTACGTCGTCGACGCCGTCAACAGCGTCCTGTTCGACTTCACGGTGCCGGACGGCACCCGCGTCATGGGCATCGCCGGAGCTCCGTACCTGCTCATGCTCGGGGTGAGCTCGCACGGCGTGGCGAGCGTCAGCAACTCGGTGCACTGCGCCGACGACCGGGTCGGGGTCCCCAACACCTTCGTGCGCCGCTCCACTCTGGAGGCCGCGACGCTCGAGGAGGCGCGCGCTCGGGGGCTCCTGGCGGCGCGCGCCCGCGGCACCAACCACTTCCTCGCCGATGCCGCGGGGCGCCTCTGGGACCTCGAGACTTCGGCCACGGCGAGCGCCTTCGAAGACCACACCGAGGCCGGCTTCATGATCCACACCAATCATTACGTGGCCCCGGCGATGGCGCCCTTCGAGGGCGCTGCCCACGCTGAGTCACGCCATCGCCTGGCTGAGGCTGAGCGGATGCTCGGCGAGGGGCTGGCTCGCGGCGACGACCCGGTGGAGCTCGTCGCCGCCGTGCTGCGCACCCACGGTCCAGGGCACGAGGCGGCCGTGTGCGGCCACCCACGACCGGCCGAGTCGCCCGCCGAGCAGGGCATGACCGTGAGCAGCATGATCTGCGAGCTCGACGAACGCCGCATCCACGTCTGCGCCGGGCCCCCGTGCGAGAACCCGTATCAGACCTTCGCGATGTAGCGGGAATGCGGGCGGCGCGCCGCCGTGAGAACGGGCGCGCGAGGAGCCGGCGGGCACTGGAGCCGGTGGGGCCGCGGGGACGTCGATGGCTCTACTCCAGAACGTACAAAGGTCGCGGCATCATCACAGCGATCAGTCTCGCGCTGTACTTGGACATGATGTAGAATCCCGGTGATGATCAGCGTCCAGGACATCCTAGAGATCCCTGATCTCAACCTCAGGCTGCTCGCCGGCGCCAAGAACACCAGCAACCCGGTGCGCTGGGCGCACATCAGCGAGGTACCGAACCCGACGAAGTGGCTCAAGGGCGGCGAGCTCCTGCTCACCACAGGTTATGGCTTCGCCGCCGCCGAAGACAAGCAGGTCGAGCTGCTCAAGGTGCTCATCGACCACAACCTCTCCGGCCTCGGGTTCGGTACGGGCTTCAGCTTCGACAAGGTGCCACCGGCTCTGGTGCGGGTCGCGGAGGAGTACGGCTTCCCGCTGTTCGAGGTGCCGTATCACGTGCCGTTCATCGCCATCACCGAGGCCGTCGCTTCCAAGATCGTCAACGAGCAGTACTCCCTCCTGCAGCGCAGTCTCGCGGTGCACGAGAAGCTCACCAAGATCGTGCTCGAGGAGAAGGGCCTGGAGGCGATCCTGTCCACGCTCTCGGCCCTCGTCGGCTGTTCCGCCGTTCTGTTCGACTTTCACGGGGTCGTGCTCTGCGACGCTTCCTACCGGCGTCAGCCGGGCGCCGAGCTGATCGCCGACCTCTGGCGGCAGATCAGCGACCGTCGCGCCGACCGCCAGAACTTCGCCCTCAGCATCGACGATGTGGGTTCCGGGGTGCAGGTGTACCCCGTGGTCGCCTCGCACCGCATCGGTGCCTTTCTGGCCGTCGTCAAGGACAGCGGCGACTTCAGCGAGTACGACCGCATCATCCTCCACAACGTCGTCACCGTGACTGCCCTGGAGCTGGTCAAGAAGAAGGCCGTCGCCGAGACGGAGAAGCGGCTGGCCGGCGATTTCTTCGACGAGCTGATCGCCAGCGACCTCTACGAGGAGGAGATCGCGCGCCGCCTGACGTTCTTCGGCCTCGACGCGCACGCGCCGCACCTCATCGTGCTGGTCGACATCGACGGCTTCACGGCCTCCGCGGACCGCCCCGGCGGGCGCGAGAAGGTCGCCGAGCAGGACGTCAAGGAGCGCCTGCACTGGGCGGTCGACGAGTTCATGGCCACCCACGAGATGCTGTTCATCTCGGCGTCGCGCAGCGACTCCGTGGTCGTCCTCGTGCAACCGGGCAGCCTCGGCGGGCCGGAGATGATCGGCCTGGCGACCGAGCTGCAGGCCGCCGTCAACAAGCTGCTGCCCGAGATCAGCGTCTCGGTCGGCATCGGCCGGCCTCACCGGCAGCTCGTCGACCTGCGGCAGAGCTACTACGAGGCGAGCTACGCCATCAAGATCCGCACCCTCAAGGGCGAGCCCGGCGTGATCGCCAGCTTCGACGACCTCGGCTCGTACGGCCTGTTGCTCGGCTTGCAGGACACACTGTCGCTTGAGGTCTTCTACGACAGCGTCCTCGGCAGGCTCCAGGAGTACGACGAGCAGAACTCCAGCGAGCTCGTCAAGAGCCTGGCCTGCTTCCTCGAGGCCAACGGCCACTGGGGCGACGCGGCCGACCGGCTGTACGTCCACCGCCACACACTGCGCTACCGCATGAAGCGCGTGGAGGAGATCACTGGCCGCGACCTCGACCAGTCACAGGACCGCATGGAGTTCTGGCTCGCCCTCAAGGCCAAGGAGCTCATCGACCAGGGGCGCAAGGGCAAGAACCAGTAAGCCGCTCCGTCCGGGTGGCGGCCGGCTTCGGCCCCGCCGCACGGGTCTCTCCGCGTCAGAACTTCAGCAGCGACCCGTTGTCGACGACCACGTTGGCCCCGGTCACTCCGTCGGTCGCGAGGCAGAAGCGCACGGCGGCCCCCACGTCGGCGGGGGCCACCAACCGTTCCATGCCGGTGCGGGCGGCGGCGCGGAGCGTGGCCGCCCGGTGCTCGTCGTCGACGAGGTCGACCGGCCCCGGCGCGACGCCGCAGACGCGCACTCCGTCGGTGTCCCACGCTTTCGCCAGCTCCTTCACGAGGTGGATCTCCGCCGCCTTGGCGGCACCGTGCGCGGCGAAGTTCGCCCACGGCTGCAGCCCCAGGCAGTCCGTGATGGCGACGATGACGCCGCCGGAGCCGCCGGCGACGAACTGCCCGTGCGCCGCGCAGGCGGCGAAGAAGAAGCCCTTGGCGACCGTGTCGAAGGCGGAGTCCCAGGCGGCCTCGTCGAGCTCATGTGGCGGCGTGGGTACGAAGGGACCGCTGGCCGCGTAAACGAGGCCGTCGAGGCCGCCGAGCGCGGCCGCGCCCTGGCGTACGAGCAATGCCGCCGCGGCGGGCCGGCGCACGTCGCCGGCCACGGCGGCGGCGGCAGGCGCGCCCGCCGCGCGTAGCGCGGCAGGCTGGGCCTCGGCCTGAGGGCCCAGGACTCGGGTGCTCACGCAGACCTCGGCGCCGTGAGTCGCGAGGTCGAGGGACAAGGTGCGGCCGAGGCGGTGCGCGCCCCCGATCACGAGGATCCTGGCGCCGGCGATGTCCATGGTGGCCCTCCCATGAAGGGGCGGAATGGCAGCGGAGGCCGCGATGGCGACGGCCGCTCGGAGCGCCGGCCCTGGCGCGCCTGCAACGGCGGCCTCGCCGGCTGTGGTAAAGATATACGAGCAGCGCGACGGCGGACCAGTGGGGTCCCGGTCGCGGCGGACGCGGGAGGGCATGGATGGCGCGGTCGGTCGACCCCTTGGATAAGACGCTTCTCGGGCTGCTGGGCGAGGACGGGCGGCTGTCGCTGGCCGACCTCGCCCAGCGGGCCGGTGTCTCGCGGCCCACGGTCGCCTCGCGGCTCAAGGCGCTGGTGGCCGACGGGGTGCTGCGCGTGGCCGGCCTTGTCGATGCCTTTCAGACCAAGGGCCTCACCACGGCGCTCGTAGGACTCACGGTGGAGAAGCACCGTTTAGACGAGAAGGTGGAGCAGATCGCCGCCCTGCCCGAGGTCACGTGGGCGGCGGTCGTCACGGGCCGCTACGACATCATGGCCGAGCTGGCCACGGAAGACGGCACCACCGGTCTCTACACCTTCCTCAACGACTCGCTGCGAGAGGTCGGGGGGATCAACTCCAGCGAGATGTTCGTCGTGATGAAGACCAGCAACCGCTGGGCGCTGATGCCGACCAGCATGCGGCGCGCGTGGCTCCAGCCGCCTGAGGGCGGGGCCTGATCGAGGCGTCGCAGACGGCTGCGCCCGCGGCGTCGGGACTTGGCGCTTCGTGTGGGAGAGCGTGCGTTTTCTTTTCAATGTGGTGCTTTATGGGCGTTCTCATGTGCTAAACTGCCAAATCGGACGTCGCCCGCCAGCGTCCCCGTGAAGCATGCACGCAATCGTGCCAAGGAGCGAGGAGGAACCATGATCGTCGGTGTCCCGAAGGAGATCAAGAACGAGGAGTACCGCGTCGCGGTCACCCCGAATGGCGTCAAAGAGTTCGTGCGGGCCGGCCATTCGGTCGTCGTGGAGAAGGGCGCCGGCGTCGGCAGCGGCTTCGACGACGCCGCCTACAAGGCCGCCGGCGCCTCGCTCGCCAAGGTCGAGGACGTCTTCGACAAGGCCGACATGATCGTCAAGGTCAAGGAGCCTCTCCCCGTCGAGTGGCCGATGTTCAAGAAGAACCAGATCCTCTACACGTATCTGCATCTGGCGGCGGCCTACGCCAAGGATCTCACCAAGGGCATGCTCAAGGCCGACATCCGGGGCATCGCCTATGAGACCGTCGAGCTCGCCAACGGCGCCCACCCGCTCCTCTTCCCGATGAGCGAGGTCGCCGGCCGCCTGGCCATCCAGGCCGGCGCCACGCACCTCCAGAAGGAGAACGGTGGCCGCGGCGTGCTGCTCGGCGGCGTCACCGGCGTCCCGCCGGCGAAGGTCGTCGTCATCGGCGGCGGCACCGTGGGCGTCAACGCCGCCAAGATCGCCGTCGGCATGCGCGCCCGCACCGTGATCCTCGACAGCAACGCTGACCGCCTCGCCTATCTCGACGACATCTTCGCCGGCGCGGCTGAGACCGTGCTCTCCAACGCGAGCGTCATCGAAGAGGAGATCACCGACGCCGACATCGTCGTCGGGGCCGTGCTGCTCCCGGGTGGCGCCCAGGCGCCGCACCTCGTCAAGCGCGCCATGCTCAAGCACATGCACCCAGGCTCGGTGCTCGTCGATGTCGCCATCGACCAGGGCGGCTGCTTCGAGACCTCCAAGCCCACCACGCACACCGAGCCCACCTATGTGGTCGACGGCGTGATCCACTACTGCGTCGCGAACATGCCGGGCGCCGTGGCCCGCACGTCCACCATGGCCCTCACCGGCCGCACCCTGCCGTACGGCCTGGCCATCGCCAGCAAGGGCTTCGAGAAGGCCGTCAAGGACGACGCGGCCCTCGCTCTCGGCGTCAACATCTACCGTGGCAAGCTCACCATCCCGTCGGTGGCCGAGGCCCACAAGATGAAGTACACGCCGCTGGACAAAGTGCTGGCCTGAGAGAGTAATCGGCGCCGCGGCGGCCAGTGGCCGCCTCTCGCCGAACATGCCAGAATGGAGCCGCGCCCGGACACGCGTCCGGGCGCGGCTCCTTCCGTTGAGGTCCGTCGCCGGCTTGCAGGGGCCGCGGAGTGTGGTCGGAGCGTCGGCGCGTTCCCGCATGGCTAAGGAGTACGCATGGGCGACCTTCTCCGCATCGACCTCACCACGCGCACGGCCTCCGAGGAGACGGTGCCCCCCGAGCTGATCCGGGAGCTCATCGGCGCCAAAGGCATCGGGACACACTACCTGTGCGAGGAGGTCGGCCCCGACGTCGACCCGCTGAGCCCGCAGAACAAGCTCATCTTCGCCATCGGCCCGATGGCCGGCACCACCATGCTCGGCAGCAACCGCTACGGCCTCTTCTTCGCCTCGCCGCTCACCAACGCCTACGGCGAGTGTTATTCGGGCGGCTACCTCACGCCCCAGTTTGCCAAGACGGGCTACAAGGTCGTCATCGTGGAGGGCCGGGCCGACGGCCATGTGTACCTGGAGGTCAGCGAAGAGGGCGTGCGGTTCCACAGCGCCGAGGACCTCTGGGGGCTGGACGCGTTCGAGGCCGAGGACCGCATCCTCGCGGCCACGGAGCACAAGCGGGCGCGAGCCTGCGTCATCGGCCAGGCCGGAGAGAAGCTCGTGCGTTTCGCCTGCGTCAACAACGACAAGTGGCACCAGCTCGGGCGCGGCGGCCCCGGAGCGGTGTTCGGCAGCAAGAACCTCAAGGGCATCGTGTGGCACGGCGACAGGCCGGTCGAGGTGGCGCGCCCCGACGAATACAAGGCGCTGGTCAGGCAGATGGTGGAGAGCACCAAGGACAATCCCGGCGTGGCCGCCTACCAGCGCGGCGGCACCATGAACATGGTGCGCATCATGAACGGGGCCAACGCCTTCCCGACGCGCTACTGGCGCAAAGGCACCTTCGAGGGCTTCGAACGCCTCACCACCGAAACGATGCTCGCCGAGCACGGCACGAAGAACGAATCCTGCCCGCCCTGCGTGATGCGCTGCGTCAAGCACAACACCGTGTTCGAGGGGCGCCACAAGGGTCTGGAGGTCGAGGGCCCCGAGTACGAGACCACCTTCGTGTTCGGCGGTCTCTGCGAGATCGACTCCCTCGCCGAGATCATGTGGCTCAACGACCTCTGCGACCGCTACGGCGTCGACAGCATGACCGCGGGCAACCTCTGCGCCCTGGCCATCGAGGCTTCGCGGCGTGGCCTCATTGACGAGAAGATGGAGTTCGGCGACCCCGACTGCGTGGGCAGGTTCCTCACCAAGATGTGCCTGCGCGAGGGCATCGGCGACATCTGGGCCGAAGGTGTCCTGCGGGTCGAGAAAGAGTACGGGCTCGAAGGCGTCGCCGTGCACGTCAAAGGCATGGAGCCGGCCGGCTATGACCCCCGGGCGATGAAGGGTATGGGCCTGGGCTTCGCCATCACCACCCGCGGTGCCTGCCACCTGCGCGCGACGATCTACAAGGCCGAGCTCGCCGGGATCCTCGACCCACAGGCGGTCGAGGGCAAGGCGGCGGTCTACTGCGATTGGGAGGACCGCCTCACCATCATGGACACGCTGCTCTACTGCCGCTTCTACCGCGACCTCGTGCCGTGGCCCTACATCACGGCCGTCGTCAACGCGGCGGTCGGCACCGACTACAGCGAGGACGACCTGCACCGCGTCGCCAACCGCATCGTCACGATGACGCACGAGTTCAACGCAGGTCGCGGCATCGGGCGCGAGAGCGAGCGCCTGCCGGAGTGGGTCACGGAGAAGCCGATGGAGGACGAAGGCGCACTCACCTTCCCGCCGGCCGAGCTGGACTCGATGCTGGCCGACTACTACCGCATCCGCGGCTGGGGTGAGCTGCCGGCCTGAGCCGGGCTGTCGCTACCTGCCGAGGTAGTCGCGGAGCTTGCGGTAGGGCGCGGCGCCGGTGGTCCAGGCCTCGGCGAGTACCTGCAGCCGCTGGGCGCTGGCCTGGAGCCGCTGGAGACTGGCGCCGATCTGCTCCGCGTTCGCCGCCAGGTGGTCGGCTTGGGCGGCGAGCGCCGCGGACTGAGCCGCGAGCTGGTTCGCCAGCGGCGCTGCGGCGCGGGCGGCGCGGAGGCCCCGTCGCACGAGGCGCCAGGCTCTCAGCCCCAGATACGCGGCGGCCGCGAGGACCAGCGCGAGGCAGGCGAGGCCGACGATCAGCAGGGTGAGGCCGCTCATGAGCCTAGTCTAGCGTCTCCCGGCGGGTCGCGGTAGGCCGGGCGGCGGGCGGCCGCGGCGCGGCCGGCCGTGGCGCGTCCGCCCTCACGGCGCCTGGATGCGGTACCGGCAGGCCAGGGTGCAGCCGCGGCCGGCCAACCTGCTGACTTTGACCACGTCGCCGGTGTGGGGGGCCTCGATGAACAAGCCGTTGCCGATGTAGATCCCGACGTGATGGTAGAAGCTGGGGCTGCCGAAGAAGACGAGGTCGGCGGGCTGCAGGCTCGTGAGTGGGACGGGCGCCCCCATGTGCGCCTGCATCGTCGCGCCGTGTGGGAACGCCACCCCGAACCGCGCGTACACGTACAGCACGAGCCCGGAGCAGTCGAAGCCGCCGGCGGGCGTGGCCCCGCCCCACACGTACGGGATGCCGAGGTACTTCATCGTCTCCCGGATGAGGGCGATCTGGGTGGGGCCGCCGCTGAGCCGGGCGAGGTCGACGCCGGCGGCACGGGCGAGGCGCCGCGACTCGGCGGCGTCGAGGCGCGCCTGGCGCTCGATGAGCCCCCTGACGCGGCCGTCGAGCTCGGCGAGCAGGGCGCGGCGCTCGGCGATCTGATCCTCGACGTCGGCCTGCTTCTGGCGCAGGTCCATCTCCTTCTTCAGCGCCGCGGCGCGGTCGCGCTCGATGCCCCGGGTGATCGTGGCGACATCGCGCGCGAGCGTTTCGATCCCGGTCACCGCCTCTTCATCGGCCTGGCTGATGAGGCGGAAGTAGCCCAGCTGCGTGTCGACCTCGGCGAGATCGTCCGTGCTGAGCAGCACGTCGAGAAGGCCGACGGTGCCGCGCTTGTACATGTCGCTGAGACGCTCGCCGAGGCGTGCCTGCGCCGCGTCGAGCGCCGCCTCCGCGCGGCTGAGATCGCGCCGCGCCGCCCCGAGCCGCCCGTTGAGCAGGTCGAGCTCGGCGCGTGCCAGGTCGTACTTCTCGACGGCGACCGCGGCGCGGCGGTCCAGGCGCTGGACCTCCGCGCGCACGCGTGCCGCCTCGGCCTGGAGGCTCGGGATCGAACGCGCCGCCGGTGCGGCCACGGCGGCGGCGGGGAGGAGAGCGAGGCACAGAGCGCACAGAGACCAGCACGCCGCGGCTCCCACCGCGGCCCGCCGCCGAACTCGCTGTGCAGCGCGCGCTTCCATCATCCGGACAGTGTATCGGAAGAACCCGCCGGCACTTGACCAGGCGCCATCGTGGCGGCTCCCGGAGCGGCTTTGCAATCGCCGCCTGAAGCGTATACAATCCCTCATCCAATACCGTCGCGGGGTGGAGCAGTCCGGTAGCTCGTCGGGCTCATAACCCGAAGGTCGCAGGTTCGAATCCTGCCCCCGCTACCAAGTCCTTCCGGGGCGCCCGTTCGGGCGCCCTTTTCGTTTCTCGCCACCAAGTGAGCGAGGGCGCCGCCGGCGCCGGCCGGCCACGGAGTCTTCACCGGCGCCGGCCCCCTGAAGCTCCCGGCCGTCTGGTATGCTCGGCCACTGGTCCCGACCGTGGCCGCGCCCGCGGCCGGAGAGGAGCGACATGGCGATGCTGCTCGCGGTGAACACGGCTCCCGACGGCAGCGAGGGGCCGGACAACGCCTGCCGCCGCGCGGGGGCGCCGGCGCCGCGCGGCGACCACGTCGGTCTCTTCCTCGATCTCGCGTGGGCTGTCGACGTGAGCTGCGGCGGCACCTGGTGCGGCACGCGAGGCCTCACCGCGGACCACCTCATGCCCGAGGTCCGCGTGGCCGGCATCCACGGCCTCGTCGCCACGGTCGCGCGCAGCGACACGGCCCTCTCCTTCTGAGCGCGCCGGTGGCGCGCGCCGACGCGACGAGCTGGAGGCTCGAACGGCGGGTGGCCCAGGCCGTCGCCGCGGCGGCCGTGCTGCGCCCGGGCGAGCACGCCCTGCTGATGCTCTCAGGGGGCGCCGACTCCATGGCGCTGCTCGACCTGCTCCCGCGCGTCGACCACCGGCTCGGCCTGGGCCTGCGGCTGGCCGCCCTGCACGTGGACTACGGGCGCCGTGGTGCCGCGTCCGAGCGCGACTGCGAGATCGTCCGGCTGGCCTGCGCCGCGCGCGGCGTGCCGCTCCACATCGCGCGCCCGCGGCGCCTCCTCAGCGGCGCGGACTTTCAGGCCCGGGCCCGGGAGTACCGCTACCGCCGGGCCCGCGAGCTGGCCGCGGCACACGGCTACGACGTCGTCGTGACGGCTCACAACCGCGACGACCAGGCGGAGACGATCCTCTACCGGCTCACCAAGTACGCGTCTCCGCGCGGCCTCGTGGGGATGCGGCCGCGCGACCGCAGGCTGGCGCGGCCGTTGCTCTGCCTGGCGGCGGACGAGATCCGCGCCTACTGCGGGCGCCGGGGCGTCGAGTACGGCGAGGACGCCACCAACGCGCAGCCCGTGTACGCCCGCAATCTGCTCCGCCTCGAAGTGCTGCCGGTGCTGGCGCGCATCAACCCCCGTGTGGCCCGGACCCTCGCCGACACGGCTGGGCTCGCGGCGGCCGAAGCCGAGGTGGTGGAGGCCGCGGCCGCGGCCGCGGCCGCGCGCGTCCGCCGGGCGCCCGCCGGCGCGGAGTG
>Ga0265296_1001534_pt1 | contig 26245 bp, 23 predicted proteins | sample MunlanPumphouse1_FD_189073 | JGI IMG/M metagenome (GOLD analysis project Ga0265296, IMG submission 189073) | Groundwater microbial communities from a municipal landfill in Southern Ontario, Canada - Pumphouse #1 | ecosystem: Environmental > Aquatic > Deep subsurface > Groundwater | place... | reverse complement strand
AGAGCCCTCTCGTTATGCGCAAATAATGGGGTGCAAGGAAAAATGTTTTTTTAAGGTCTACGACAATATTAAAAAATGTGTAGAAATTAAAAAGAAAAATAATCTTAATGTTACTCTTGGCTTGCAGATGGTTCTTTTGCCTGATTTCAAGGACCAAATAATTCCTTTGGCAGAACTCGGTAAAGAGTTGGGTGTAGATTACTTTGTAATCAAACATTGCAGTGATGACGAGAACCATACTCTCGGGATTGATTATTCAAAATATTTCGGATTGACTAAATTGTTAAAAAAAGCAGAATCTTATTCAGAAAGTAATTATCTTGTTAAAGCTAAATGGTCCAAAATTTTGAGCAGGGGCGAGAGAAAATATTCTCAATGTTATGGACCGGCTCTTATTATGCAGTTTTCTGGTTCCGGCTTGGTTGCTCCTTGTGGCATGCTGTTCAATAGAAAATACAAAAAATACCACATAGGAAATATTGCGGACACTTCTTTTAAAAAAATATGGCAGAGTGAGAAATACTGGGAAGTGATTAATTTTATCGGCTCGGAAAAATTTGACGCCAGAACAATGTGCGGATCACTGTGTCTTCAGCACAAGGTAAATGAGTTTTTGTGGGATTTGAAAAACGGAAAAGTAATGTTAAAAAATATGAATGGGGAATTACCTATGCACGTAAACTTTATTTGAGCCGTATAATTTAGTTTTGAAACGACGAGCGCTTGACGCTCGTTTTATTTTATTGTAGGGTCTTTCTATAAGAATCTTTGAACCTTAAAAACAGAAAAAGGAGAAATCAAGAATGGTGAAGATATTAATTATCAAACTCGGATATTCCGAGACACTTGACCCCGAAATTTCCAGAAAATCCAGCTTGGGAGATGTTTTGCGGACCACGGTTCTGCTTCACGCTTTTAAAGACGACAATGTGACTTGGCTTGTTGACGAACATGCTTTTCCTTTACTTGAAGGGAATCCTTATATTAAACAGATATTAATCTTTGATCTTATTTCTGTTCTTCAATTGATGTCGGAGGAATTTGATATGATTATTAATTTTGAAAAGGTTCCGGGGATATGTGCTTTGACTGGTAAGATTAACGCCTGGAAACATGCTGGATTCAGATTCGATTCCAGAAAGGGGGTCGCAAAGGCTTACGATGGAGCGGAAGATATATTATCAATGTGTCTGAATATTAATGAGAAACGGACGGGCAATGTTTATTGGCAGCAGGCGCTCATGGAAATGATTGGGAAGAAGTGGAATGGAGAGGAATACATTTTAGGTTATAAGCCGAAATCTAACGAGAAATTTGATATCGGATTTAACCATAAGGTGGGTGGTAAATGGCCTAATAAAGCCTGGCCAGATGATTACTGGCATGAATTATCCGGCTTGCTTGCCGGAAAGTACACTTTTTCTTGGCAACAGGGAGTAAAAGATATAAAGGAGTATATTGAATGGGTAAACTCCTGTCGTTTGATTGTCACAAATGATAGCCTCGGTCTGCACATCGCACTTGCACTTAGGAAAAAGGTTGTAGCCTTATTCGGTCCGACGGCTCACAGTGAGATATATATGTACAATCGCGGTCTAATAGTCCTACCCGAAAAAGGCGACTATGATTGTTTACCGTGTCTAATTTCAACATGTGCGAGAAAGAGGTCGTGTATGTATGATATTTCTCCTAAGAAGGTCTTTGGGGCTATTGAGGATATGTGGAAGGGAGGTGATTTAATTGAAAGAGATAGTTATTCCTGAGAGATATGACTATATAGGCGTATATCTTACGTTCCTCTGTGATCTGAAATGCAGTTTCTGCATTAATGATTTTGAATCATCACCTAGACATCTAAGGAAAAGGCATTTAACGGGAGAGGAATGGCTTAGAGGATTAAATAGGATTATTTCTAGGCCAGATCTACCGTTGACTCTTCAAGGTGGCGAACCGACTCTTCACAAAGATTTTGCGAGAATAGTAAATGGTATGCGACAAGATTTAAACGTAGATGTTTTAACAAATCTGTTTGATGAAAATATTTTTCTAAAGAACATTTCTCCTGATCGCATCAAGCGAAAGGCTCCTTATGCTTCAATAAGGGTAAGTTTTCATCCGGAGCAGATGGATATTGCTGTTTTGAAGAATAAAGTTCTGAAAATGATGCAGAAAGATTATTCAGTTGGAATATGGGGCGTGACGCATCCGCTTCAAAAGAGCGACATAAAAAGCGCGCAGAAGTTATGCCGAAGAGAAGGTATTGATTTCCGGACAAAGGAATTCCTCGGGGAATACGAAGGGAAAATGTACGGCCAGTATAGATACCTCGAGGCGGTAACAAAAAAAATACGCCGCGATGTAATGTGCAGAACAACAGAATTAACTATAGGGCCTGATGGCAATATTTACCGCTGTACTGCCGATATGTACGAAGACAGACAGCCGATAGGACATATTCTTGATTCAGATTTTCAAATCGAAGATAAATTCAGGTCATGCAGCTGGTTCGGCCACTGCAATCCCTGTGATATCAAAATCAAAACCAACCGTTTTCAGAAGTTTGGGCATTCCACTGTTGAGATATTATTTTCCGAATAACAAAAACCCTACGTAGAAACAACGAGCGCTTGACGCTCGTTTTCTTTTTTAGTATAGTAATCGTCAATTGATGGTCTTTAAAAACTTAACGAGGAGGAAAATATGCCTAAGAAAATCTTAGTGATTGGCGGAGCGGGTTATGTTGGCAGCGCTTTGGTGCCTAAACTTTTAGACGAAGGCCACTATGTTCGGGTTTTGGACACTTTTTGGTTCGGCTATGATGTGTTTAACGATTGGGTTTTGAAAAATGGATTAACCGATAGGCTGAAATCTATAGAAGGCGACATCCGCCACTATGACTTAAAAAAAGCAATGACCGGCGTCGATTGCATTATTCACCTGGCATGCATTTCAAACGATCCAAGTTTTGAGCTTAATCCGACATTGGGAAAGTCCATCAACTATGATGCTTTTTTGAAAGTCATTGAGGCGGCTCAAGCCGTTGGGGTTGAGCGTTTTATTTTTGCTTCAAGTTCAAGCGTTTACGGCGTTAAGAAAGAAGCAAATGTGACCGAGGATTTGGCTCTTGAGCCATTGACCGATTACTCAAAATACAAGGCATTTTGCGAAATGGAACTTCAGATGATCCCCACTAATATATTACCTTGGGTGATTATTCGGCCGGCGACGATTTGCGGCTATGCGTCGCGTTTGAGGCTTGATTTAACGGTTAATATTCTGACGATGGCGGCTTTGAAAGGTAAAATCAATGTTTTTGGCGGATCTCAAAAGCGGCCTAATATCCACATTGATGATATGACAGATTTGTATACTAAGTTAGTTAATGAGCCGGATGAAAAAATACTTGGTCAAACATTTAATGCCGGCGGGAATAATCATACAGTTATGGAGATTGCAATTTTGGTAAAGAATGTAGTTGAAAATTGTAAAAAGACAAATGTAGAAATAGAGGTCAAACCGACGAGCGATTTGCGTTCTTATCACATTTCGTCTGAAAAAATAAAACGCGAAATCAATTGGGCGCCGCGACGAAATGTCTCTGATGCAGTTTATGGTTTAATCAGGGCATTTGACGTGGGGAAAATCCCAAATCCGGACGATTCGAAATATATTAACATCAAAACAATGCAACTGCTTAATGTTCAGTGAAAGGAGGACTAAGTATGAAAAAAATGAAAGTTCCTTACAATTATCTTGACAAGCAGTTTGACCCCGAGGGCTCGCTGGTAAAGAAAATTCTTGCAGACATTAAAGAACTGGTAAGAACCGGAGAATTCACGCTTGGGCCGCAAGTTCGGGAGTTTGAAAAAAAATTTGCCGATCTTTGCGGCGTTGAACACGCTATTGGCATCAACTCCGGAACCGATGCTTTGATTCTGATTTTGAAGGCCTTGGGCATCGGACCCGGCGACGAAGTTATCACCGCGCCCAATAGTTTTATTGCCACCGCCAATGTTATCTCGTTTGTCGGTGCGAGGCCCGTTTTCGTTGATGTTGGCGACGATTATCTAATCAATCACTTGTTGGTTCGTGATAAGATCACCCCGAAAACCAAGGCAATTTTGCCGGTTCATTTAACCGGCAATCCGGCGAGCATCGTTTGCATATCCGAGATTGCCCGGAGATTCAATACCCAGAAATTCAAATTGTATTTAATTGAGGATTCGGCGCAGGCGATTGACGCGTCAGTTAACGGCAGAAAAACCGGCAGCTGGGGCATCGCGGGGGCGTTCAGTTTGCATCCCTTAAAGAATTTGAATGTCTGGGGCGACGGCGGAATGGTTACCACCGATAATGGCGAATTAGCGGAGAAGATTCGCTTAATGAGAAATCACGGCTTGGCCCGGCGCGATATCTGTACGATGGTTGCCGGCAATTGCCGCTTGCACACAATTCAAGCGGTTGTCGGCTTGAGATTAATGCTTGAAGTTCGAAGAGTCTCTGAAAAGAGAATTGCGAACGCAAGGATTTATGATGGTTTGCTAGCGGGTGTTGTAGAGGTAAAACTGCCGCCCCGTTTCTCCAACGTTCGGGAGGTTTATCACACTTATGTGATTCAGGTTGAAGAGCGCGAGGGACTGCAAAAGTTTTTGACCGAAAATGGAGTTGAGACGAAAGTTCATTACCCGATTCCTATTCATCTTCAAAAGCCATATCTTGAACTCGGCTATAAAAAGGGAGACTTTCCCGTTTGCGAAGCGCAGGCGGAAAGAATTTTGAGTTTGCCGGTTCATCAATATCTAACATCAGGTCAGATATATTACGCCGCTAATTTAATCCGTGGGTTCTACGGATATTGCGAAAAATAATTAGTTTTTAAAATAAAATTAAAGACATTCCCGTTAGGTAGTATCTAACGGGTTTTTTGATATCGGTTATTTTTTTGACTTGACGAAAGTTATATTTTATATTAGTCTTTAGGCGCTCGAAATTTCTTTAAAAATTTAATAAATCTACAACTTTTGAAGGAGGAACAGATATGAAAAAATTGTATTATGAAATGCTCAGAATCAGGTTGGTTGAAGAAAAGCTAACTGACTGGTGTAATGCAGGTCTTATTAAGGCCCCGGTCCATCTTTCAATCGGGCAGGAAGCCGTAGCCGTCGGAGTGATGGCGGCGCTAAAGCCGCAGGATAAAATCGTGTCCACTCATCGTTGCCATGGCCATTATCTCGCCAAAGGCGGCGATCTAAAGAAAATGATGGCTGAAATTCTTGGCAAAGCCACCGGCTGCTGTAAGGGCAAAGGCGGAACTATGCATCTTTTTGATGATGGAGTTGGCCATGTGATTTCAGCGCCGCTTGTTTCCGCCAGTATTTCCTTTGCAGTTGGTCTGGCTCTTTCTTTCAAAATGAAAGGCGAAGACAAAATAGCGGTGGCATTTTTCGGCGATGGCGCCGTTGAAGAAGGGATTTTCTGGGAAAGCTTGAATTTTGCTTCGGTCCACCATTTGCCGGTTTTGTTTGTTTGCGAAAACAATCTTTACGCCACTCACTCGCACATATTACAGCGCCAACCTAGCGAAAATATTGCTGAGCGTGTCAGACCCCATGGTGTTAATATCTGCCGTATCAATGATGCCAATAATGTTCTTAGGGTAGTGGAAGTTGCTACTTCAATGGTTGATCTGGTCAGGAAAAACCAACCTTGTTTTATTGAGGCCTGCACCTACAGGTTAAGAGAACATTGGGGTGCCGGTGAGGATTGGCACCTTGGCTACCGCAGCCGTGAAGAAGGTGAAAAATGGATAGCCAAATGCCCTTTCAAACAACTTCAAAAAGTTTTTGACGAAGAGGGCATCCCTCGATCTGAAATTGAGAAAATGGAAAAGTTTATCAAAAAGGAAATTGATGAAGCGGTGGAGTTTGCGTTAAAAAGTCCGCTACCGTCTCGGAAAGAACTATTATCAGAAGTTGGAGGTTAAAAATGGCCAGAGACGATCGCAAACCGATTACTTATAAAGACGCGGCGACTGAAGCTTTGCTGCAGGCGATGGAAAAAGACGAGAAAGTGTTTTTGATGGGCGAAGGGGTTGATAATATTACCGGCGTTTACGGGCAAGTTTTGCCGGCCTATAAAAAATTTGGCCCATCTCGAGTTATAGATACACCTCTTTCAGAAAATGGCCTCACCGGGTTTGCTATTGGAGCGGCGCTTGATGGTATGAGGCCGGTTTTGATTCACCAGAGAAATGATTTTATGCTTCTGGCGATGGACCAGATGATGAATCAGGCCGCTAATCTAAGATACGCGTCCGGTGGCCATCATAAAGTTCCTTTAACTATTTTAAGTTTTGTGGCACGAAGGCCTGGAGAAGGCATCCAGCACAGCCATAGTTTGCAATCCGTGTTTGCGCATTTTCCGGGTATTAAAGTTGGAATGCCGGCTTCGGCAGTTGACGCCAAGGGAATGCTTTTGTCTGCCATCTTTGATGACGATCCGGTTATTATTCTTGAGCACCGGCATAATCCCTTATTTGAGAAAAAGGAATTTGTCCCGGAAGGATATTATGAGACTCCCTTTACATCCAACATTGTTGTTTCCGGCCAGGATATTACTATTGTTACGGTTTCCATTACGCTTGTTAATGCTCTTGAAGCGAATACAGGGCTCAACGTAAAAGGAATTTTCCCGGAGATTATTGATTTAAGGTGGCTTAGGCCGCTTGATATTTATCCGATTATCCAATCTGTTAAAAAGACCGGGAAGTTGCTTGTTGTTGACACCGGCTGGAAATCATGCAGCATTTCTTCGGAAATCGTCGCTTTAATTTCCGAAAAAGCGTTTAGCTTTTTGGAGTCTCCTCCGAGACGGATAACCTTGCCTGATGCGCCTTGTCCGGCTAGCCAGTTTCTTGAGCCTTTTTATCACCCGACGACTGAAGCAGTTATTCAAGTCGTGGAGGAAATGATCTGACCCGCATTACGCGGGTTTTTTTTATTTTAAAATGCTATAATAATTCGTATGGACAAGTCGGTTTCTATAATAATTCCGGCCTATAATGAGGAAAAAAAATTAGCGCCGACCATCAATATGGTGCTTTTTGGTTTATCAAAAAACGGTATTTTAGATTTTGAAATTTTAATTTTTAATGACGCTTCAACTGATAAAACCGGCGAAGCAGCCGATGAGCTGGCAAGCAAGCATTCTCAAATTAAAGTAATTCATAATCCGAAAAATATGAATCTCGGTTTTAATATTACCCGGGGTTTTCAATTGGCGGCTAAAGAATATGTTGGTTTTGTCCCCGGCGATAATGAAACGGATCCGGAAGCTTTGGATAATATTTTACAAGTTTTGGGAAAAGCCGATATTATAATCCCTTACATAAAAAATCCGGAAGTCCGTCCTTTGACACGGCGTTTCCTGTCTACGACTTATGTGATGGTTATTAACGCGGCTTTCGGCTTTAGAATGAGATACTACAATGGTCTGTGTTTTTTTAAAACATCAATGGTTCAAAAAGTGCCGGTTTCAACTTTTGGTTTTGCCTATATGACGGAAATTTTAGTAAAACTTTTAAAATCCGGCGCCACATTTATGGAAGTGCCAATGATTCTTAAGACCCGCGAAAGAGGAGCAACCAAGGCCTTTCGGCTAAAAAACATCATAAGTGTTTTTAAGACCTTTTTAACGCTTTTCTGGGAAGTCCAAATTTTAAAAAAACGGATTAAATTATAATAATATGTTGCTGGTATCTATTTTAGGATTATCAGGTCTTTGGCCAAGATGGCAAGATACTGTTCTTGACGTTATTTTAAATTTTGCCGAAGCAGTAGTTTTTGTGTATATCGCGCTATAGTTTTTTTATTTCTCCAAAATCTGCTTTGAATAACCGTTCGGTTATTCAAGGACATTTTTTCAGATCATTTCTTTAATTTTATTTGACCGCATAACTTATCTCGAGAGATCTTATGCGGTCGTGAAGTATTGAACAATATCAAAAATAAGGATAACATCCTGCACTAGCCCATGTTATTTGACAGGATTTTTAGTTTATGGTATATAAAAAATCAAGCTATCGGCGCCTGTCATGGTGGCAGGTGATTGAAGCTGTATCGGTTCTTAAAAAACAACCAAGTTTAGGAGGTAGAAAAACATGGGTCTTTTTCTGAGCGGTTTCTATCTAAATAAGTATGCTCCAGACTACTTCTGGTTTGGTATGATATTTCTTGCTCTTTCAATGATAATGGCATCAATTTCTATGTTCAGACTTTTTACTGGGGATTATGATGATGTGTATGTTACTGGTATCGGCTATAGGTCCAAGACACCCCTTCCACTTTATCATAAGATTGGGATAGGCTATTGGATGGTTATGGTTCTTATTCTCGGGCCCGCTCTCTAAAAATTGTTAATCTTCTATAACTATACGATGGCGATTGGACTGATTGGATGAAGTAGCTTAAGTAAAACCGCCTTGAGTAAAACCGCATGGTTCGCCCAGCGGTTTTTTTAATTCTTTTCATTTCTCTTATCAAAATAAAGCAGAATAACTCTGTGTTTTAACCACAGACATTTGTCTTGACAAGCTTTATTTTTTGTGGAAAAGTATAGGCAAATAGTTTTTTGACAATAAAATGAGAAGGGAGGGGCATGGAAATGTCTCCTGGCAAACATGCGGCAATGGGGATGACGGGTGGAGCACTGATTTACGTCGTGTCGCGCAATGTCGCTTTATCCGTAGGTTTTTTTGTTGGTTCCTGGATAATTGATTTAGATCATGTTTGGGAGTATTGGAGAATGAATCATTTTAAAAAACCTTTTGCGGTTAAAGATTTTCTTAAATTTAACGACGCACTGACGGAAAAATTCATCAATGGCCAACCATGGCTGCACGTGTTATTTCTGCACTCTATAGAATTTCTCCTGCTTATTTTGGCTTTAGGGCTGTATGGAGTTCTATCCGGTATGGTCATTCATCTTATTTTGGATGACATTTTTTTATATCGGTATGTTAAAGGAAATTTTCTGAAAAGAGCTCACTCAATAGTTGAGTATTACATACGAAGCAGGGTTTTTAAAGAACAGAAATACGAAGATATATATTCTTGATGGGAGGGAAAAAATGAAAGTAATGCTGATAACTCTTCCGAAAGAGGGTCAAGCAAAGGATTTCACTACGCCGTCATTTTATTCATCAAACCCCGTGCGTTATATCTCGCTTGGGGTCTTGGCGGTTGCCACAAGCATATCGGCGAATCATGATATTCGGATATTAGATGCCGACAGCTGGTGCACTTCTATTGATGACACTGTAAAAAAGATCAATGAATTTGCGCCTGATGTCCTTGGAATAAGCGCAGTTACCAGAAAAACATTTGCGATGAGTGAAATTCTCAGACGAGCCAATGTCTCGGTAAAGGCAGTTGGAGGTCCGCATGTTACGCATTATGCCGACGAGATAATAAAACTGGGAGCCGATGCGGTATTCAGACATGATGCAGATCGGAATTTTAATGAATGGCTCAACAGCGGATGTAAAAAAGGCGTCTATGAGGATTATATTAAAAATATTGATTCTTTGCCTTTTATCAAAAGAGAGTTTCCCGGGTTTGAATTAAAAGATTACATGCTAAGTGGAGAAGACACGCAAAAGACTCTATTCAAACAAAAAAGTTTGAGGCGTCTTACGATGATGAGCTCTAAGGGATGTCCATTTAGGTGCGTTTTTTGCGATGTACAGGATAAAGAATTCCGTTTTTTATCTCCCAAAAGAGTTGTCGATGAAATGGAGCATCTTTTGTCTTATGGTGCAAATTCGATCCATATTCTTGATGACTGCTTTAACACCAATCGCATCAGAGTTATAAAAGTATGCGAGGAGATTAAAAACAGGGGGCTAAAATTCCAATGGAGTTGCAGAGGAAGAGCGGTTTTGGATAAAGCCACAGCAGAGGCCCTTAAATCAGCAGGATGCATCAGGTTACATGTTGGGATAGAAAGCTTAAATCCGGAAGTGCTCAAGTGGATGAACAAAAAAATAACGATTGAAACGACAAAAGAATTTTGCAGTATATGCGACGAATATGATATTGAAATTGTCGCCTATTTTGTCCTTGGCGCGCCTATGGAAACCAGGGAATATCGCGATGAGCTCCCGGATATGATTCATGGGCTGAAAATCAAATATCCGTTTTTCAACATATTGTATCCATCGGCAAACACAAAATATTACCGAGAGTTGATAGCTAATGGGACATATAAAATGGATTACTGGCAGGCATTCGCTGAAAAGCCGGTGCCTAATTTTGAGATACCCCTTCCTCGCGCAAAGGAGTTGCAGGATGAGCTGGAAGAGACGGCTGAAAGATGTATAAAAATATTTTTCGATAGAAACAGTACTTAGATTTTACCTCGTTGACACAACGGGGTTTTTAATTTAGTATCTCTCTGAATCAAAACGGTCCTTTAATAACTAAAAAAAAACAACAGAAGTAAAGAAGAATTCTGAAAGGAGAATTACAGATGACAGAGAAAATCGCGATTATAGGAAGTAATTCTTTTTCCGGCAGCCATATGGTTGATTTCTTTTTGAGAAATACTGATCGGAAGATAATTGGTATAAGCCGATCGCCGGAATATCCCTCTTTGTTTTTGCCGTATCTTTACAAGAAAAAAAGATCGCCCAGATTTAGATTTTCCCGGTTAAACATTAACACGCAGCTTCCAGAAATAATCCGATTATTAGACGAAGAAAGACCGGAAGTAATTGTTAATTTTGCGGCCCAAGGCAATGTTCAGCACAGCTGGTCTAATCCGATGCATTGGCTCACGACCAATGCGATTGGGATTTCCGATCTTGCTTTTAATCTTAAAGGCAGGGATTACCTTGAAAGGTATATACAGATTTCAACCCCGGAAATTTACGGACTTTGCCGCAATTACCGGGAGGATTCTAATTATTACAATCCTTCAACGCCTTACGCGGTTTCTAAGGTGGCTGGTGACTTGTTCCTGATGGCAATGTTTAAAAAATTTGGGTTTCCGGTTTCTTTCATCAGGTCGGTTAATGTGTATGGCATTCATCAGCAACTGTACAGAATAATTCCGAGAACGATTATTTTTTTGAAAAAAGGCATCCCGGTTCCGCTTCATGGCGGAGGAAGAGCGCAAAGAAACTTCATTCATATATCGGATGTTTGCCATGGAATCCATCGCGTTATTCTTGATGGCAAAGCGGGAGAGGCGTATCACTTTTCCGGCGAGAATACCATGGAAATAAGGGACTTGGTAAAATTAATTTGCAAAAAAATGAATCGTAACTTCGGAATATCAACCGAGATAACCGAAGATAGGGCGGACCAGGACCCCATGATTGATTTAGATTGTTCTAAGGCAAAGGAAGACCTCCTCTGGCAGCCCCAAATTAAGCTTTACAACGGCATTGACGAAGTAATTCGATGGATTAACGATAATTGGGATGAAATTTTAAAATATCCTTTAGAATATATTCATCAGGAATAACCCCCGCAATTGCGGGGCTTTAAATTTGACAAATAAGATCATTTTATGTTTACATTATTGCAAATATTGTTGCTTTAAAAATTTCATATAAGGAGGACATTCTTCAATGAAAAACAGTAGTAAAAGGCAAAAAATTGTAATATTGGGCCACACGGGCTTTCTGGGAAGTTGTCTTTATGAGAATTTTCACGAAGACCCAAGATGTGAAGTTTGCGGTTTTTCTTCGGCCGATATAAATTTATCGCTACCAAAAGAATGTCGCAAATTGTTGAATGTAATTGATAAAAAAAGCATTGTCATAATGGCGGCCACGTCGCTGATTAGGAGCAAAGATTTTACTTCTTTCAGAAGCGATCTTGATATGTTGAATAATACCGCCGAAATTGTTTCTTTGGCAGGCATTAAGCATCTGATTTACATCAGTTCCATTGCAATATACGGCCGCCGTTCTGAGTCGGTAATAATTGAATCAAGCGGTCCGAACCCCGATGACCTTTATAGTCTTTCCAAGCTTCGGGGGGAGCAAATTTTTAAGCGTGTTTGTTTCGATTCCGGAATTCCCCTTACAATTCTACGACCGTGTACTATTTATGGCCGGAATGACAATAGGAGTCCGTTTTTCAGATTTTTGAACAGGGTCCGAGATGGCAAGGAAATTGAAATTTACGGCGACGGCTCCTCAAAACTTTTCTGGGTGCATAAAATGGATTTATATCGCATAATTCAGTCGGTTATTGCCGGTCGCAAATTTGGAGATTATAATATTGTCGTAGAAGGCAATGGCATTTCTTTATTAAACCTTGTGGAATTAATGTTTAGGGTTTGCGGACGCGAGACTGGAATTAAATTTACTCCGAGCGAAAAAAGTCCCAATAATCTGCGGTTTGATACATCGAAATTTAAATTATATTTTCCCGAAATCAAGCTTATTCGTCTGGAAGACGGACTAAAAGAGTATCAGAATAAGGAGGTGTGAAAATGCATTCTAAAAAAAGACTGTTGTTGGCATATCCAAATCAACGATGGCAGAAAGATGATATCAACACAGTGTGGGACTTAAACCCCACAACTTTGTGTCTATTAGCCGCCATGGTGAAAGATATTGTGGATGTCAAGATTGTTGATGCCCAATTTCACAATATGGCGCGGGAAGAATTTGCCAGAGAAGTTGAGACTTTCAATCCTAATTTTGTAGGCATATCAATTATGTCATCAGAATATCGGGACATTTTAGATATAGCTGCAAAGATTATAAAAGATATTGATAAAAATATAATTGTTATTGCCGGGGGCGTTCATGTCACGACAAATTATGATTACGTTATTAGAAATAAAAATATCGATTATTGTGTCAGAGGAGAAGGTGAGTATGTTTTAAGGCAGTTGATCAGATACTTGATTGAGAAAAGTGATTTTTTCTCTGAAGGATTGCAAAATCAGGCATTTGTCCAAGATTTATCACAATTGCCATGGCCCGCTTATGATCTGACTGATTTCAAAGCGTATGTGGAAAAACCTCCGAGACCTCATGCGGGCGGACCGCCACTGTTGCCGTATGTAAGAATGACAACCACAAGAGGATGTCCGTTCGGATGTTCGTTTTGCCAGGTTGGGATTATTTCAGGCAAAAAAGTACGGTCAAGGAATCCCGAAGACGTGGTTAATGAACTGGCTTTTTTGAAAAGAGAATACGGCATCAGATCGGTGCTTTTTGAAGATGATAATCTTTTGATGGCCGGGAATAAATATGCCCAAACGCTTTTTTCCTTGATGATTGAAAGAAATTTGAATTTGAAATGGGTTGGAAATGCGTTTGCGCTTTTTCTTTTGAACGACAAAATTTTAGACCTGATGAGAGATTCCGGCTGTGTTGGAGTCAATGTCGCCATTGAATCGGGTAATGAAAGGGTCTTAAGGGAAATTGTTAAAAAGCCCATAAAAGATCTCAATAAAGTTCCTGAGATAATTAAAAAGATCAAATCAAGAGGAATGTTTTGTATTGCTAATTTCATTATAGGATTTCCGGGTGAAAAATGGGACGAAATAAGAGAAACCGTCAGCTATGCCGAAAATTGCGGGGCGGATTACATCAAATTGTTCGTGGCGGTTCCTCTTTATGGAACAGAGTTGTACAGAATCTCAAGAGAAATGGGGGCACTCGTTTCCAATGATGAATATCCGAATATTGACTGGCGATACAGCCAAATTCAGTCCGGTGAATGGACGGCAAAAGATATTAGCATATTAAGAGCATATGAATGGGACAGAATTAATTTCGCTCCAGATCGGATAAAAAAAACTGCGGAAATCTGGCATATGTCGATTGATGAGTTGAATGATATCAGAAAAAAAACACGAGACAATCTTACATTCCAACCAAACTAACCAAAGGAGGATAAAATGGCAGAGATCAATTTACTGAACACTTATCCAAATATTGATCGGGATGTTGAAGGAAGGTTTAAATTGATTACCGAAACCCACCATAAAATTGCCAGACAATTCGGAAAAGAATTTTTCGATGGCGACAGGTTGGTTGGGTACGGCGGTTATATTTATGATGGCAGATGGGTTAGCGTGGTGGAAAGATTTAGGGATTATTATGGACTCACTCCTGAAAGCAGCGTTTTGGATGTTGGCTGCGCCAAGGGATTTATGCTGCATGATTTTATGCAGGTAATCCCCGGCATTAAAGTGGCTGGCATTGATATCTCGCAATATGCAATTGATAACGCGATGGAAAGCGTTAAGCCATTTGTAAAAACGGCCAATGCAAAAGAACTGCCTTTCCCCGACAAATCTTTTGATTTAGTGATTTCCATTACTACTATTCACAATCTCCCGCTTGAAGAATGTAAGCAGGCATTGAGAGAAGTAATGAGAGTGTCTCGCAAACACGCTTTTGTCACTCTCGATTCTTATCATGATGAAGTTGAGCGCGACCGCATGGAAAAGTGGAATTTAACCGCTTTGACATATATGAGTGTTAAGGAGTGGGAATGGCTGTTCGCTGAAGTCGGCTATACTGGCGATTACTACTGGTTCATTCCATAAGGGGCGCGAGATGAAAACTAAAGCAGCGGTTTTAAGAAATGTGGGCGGACCTTTAATAATTGAAGAACTTGAAATTCCTAAATTGGATAGAGGCCAGGTCTTGGTGAAAATTCTTTACAGCGGCTTATGCCGCAGCCAGCTAAATGAAATTGCCGGCAGAAAAGGAAGAGAATTTATACCCCATCTTTTAGGGCACGAAGCATCGGGACTTGTTGTTGATATTGGGGGAGGCGTTAGAAAAGTCAAACCCAATGATTATGTTGTTTGTAGCTGGATAAAAGGCGAAGGCCTGGACGCCCCGATAGTTAATTACGAAAGCAATAGCGGTATTGTGAATGCCGGAGCCGTTGCAACTTTTTGCGAATATGCTGTTATATCCGAAAACCGATTGGTTGAAATTTCAAAAAATATTGATCCAATTGCGGGATCACTTCTGGGTTGCGCCGTGCCAACTGGTGCGGGGATAATTGATTCATCCGGCATAAATCATAACCACAAGCTTGCGGTGTTTGGTATTGGAGGCATTGGCGCCAGCGCTTTGTTGAGAGCAAGAGCGCTTAACATAGAATGCACTGCATTTGATATAGCGTCTTGGAAACTGGATTGGGCCAGAGTCAAATTGGGAATCGAGTCGGTTCAAGTAAATTACTTTAATCACAAAAATGTCTTTGATTTTGCAATTGAATGCAGCGGCAGCAAGAAAGCAATGGAAACGGCTTTTGAATGTTTGAAAAATGACGGCACAGCAATTATTGCTGGTAATTTAGAGCCCGGAGAAAAGATTTCCATTGATCCTTTTGAACTTGTTAAAGGCAAAAAACTGCATGGCACCTGGGGTGGTGAATGTTTTTTGGATAAAGATATTCCTTTTTACGTTTCTGAATATTTGAAAGGTAATTTGCCGATTGAAAAATTGATTACAGAAGTTTATTCTTTTGACCAGATTAATCAAGGCCTTAAAGATTTGGAAGAAGGCAAATTAATCAGAGGAATTGTTAGAATTGGAAGTGGTCTAAATTAAAAAAGTTATGTAAGATAAAGTCCCATGAATTTATGGGATTTTTTATTAATCCGGCTAAATATGATTGACATAATAATAAATTTATAATAATATTCTTGGGCTTTTTAAAGATCTTTTAGTTTTTTGACAATTATGGATAAGAAAGGGGGCAGTATCATGAAAGCAATTGTTACCGGCGGCGCGGGATTTATTGGTTCACATTTAGTTGACGCTTTGGTAGCGAGAGGCGACGAGGTTTTGATAATTGACAACCTTTGGACAGGCAAAGAGACCGAATTGTGGAAGGCTAAAACCGAAAAGGAGAAGGAGGAGCTAGAGAGAGAAATAAGAATAATTAAAGAAGAGAAAAAAAGAACTTTAAATCCGAAGGCAAAATTATTTGAGTTTGATATCCAAAAGTCCAATATCAAGACCTATTTTAACGGTCTGGGCGATGTTGACTATGTTTTTCATTTAGCCGCTCTGCCGCGTGTTCCATTTTCTTTTCACTATCCTATCCAAACAAATAATGTTAACGTTTGCGGGACATTAAATATTATTGCTTTGGCCGTATTGGTCAATGCCAAGCGCTTGATTTATTCTTCTTCCTCCTCAATTTATGGGGACCAGCCGACTGTGCATTTTCAAGAGAACATGTCTGTGAATCCATTAAGTCCTTACGCGCTGCAGAAATACACCGCAGAAAAATATTGCCAAATGCTGTGCCAACCGGAAAAGCCAAATCGTTTGAATGGCGCAGTATGCTTGCGATATTTTAACGTCTATGGCCCGCGTCAACCATTAGAAGGTCCTTATTCAACCGTTATAAGGATTTTTATTGAGAATAATAAAAATAAAACTACTTCAATTATCGATGGAGATGGGTGGCAAACGCGGGATTTCACTTGGGTTGAAGATGTCGTAAAGGCCAATATTTTAGCGGCGGAATCCGATAAAGTCGGGAACGGTGAAGTGATAAATATAGGGGGAGGGGAAAGCTATAGTATTAATTATATTGCGAGAATGATCGAAGGTTCATATGAACACGGATCGGCGCGTCCCGGCGATCCTCGCAACACTTTAGCCAATATTGCGAAGGCCAAAGAGCTTCTCGGCTGGGAGCCGCAGGTATCCTTGCCTCAAGGCATAGCCGAGCTAAAAAGAATCTACGGTCTCACTTGAGACCGTTTTTATTTTCCATCTTTTATTTTTTATTCTCCGCACATCATCTCTCCAGATGAGATATGCGGGTGAATTTAAGCCCGAAGATTGCAAAGAACGTTGAATGTCTTCAGATTTGACATGCATGTAAAGTGTGGATAAAAATCCCGCGTCTCGCGGGATTTTTGTGTTATAATAAAATTGATGAAAAAGTTTTTTCAATTCGTAATTATTTTTCTCATTATCACTGGCTGGATTTTTTCGGGCTGGCCACCGATTTGGCAAAATCCAAGAATCCCACCAAGAATAAAAGAAGCATGGGCAAATACCACGGGAGAAAAATATCCGACTCTTGGTGAGACCATATTAGAAAGTCCGTGGTCTGATAATACTTGGACTACACCTACTAATATTTATGCTGACGATGCGGCGACGGCGAGCGTAACCGCAGCAAGTTTTGATAGTCCCGACCAGACTTATGTCTTAAAGGCAACCGGCTTTGATTTTAGCGCCATACCGGACAATTCCACCATTAACGGCGTAACGGTTCGCCTAAATGCGTGGTATAGAACCGGACAAGGTTCCGGGTCAGTGGATTTGTGCCAATTGCTTGACGCCTCTAAAGCGAAAGTTGGTACGAATAACTGTTCCCCGGCAGTAGCTCTGACTACAACTAATACAACAATTATTACTAGGGGCAGCGCGTCAGATTTATGGGGAAACACTCTGACCGCCGCCTGGGTGAAAAATGCCAACTTTGGAGTTGCAATTGGTATTTTAGCTACTGCGGCTAACGCCGATGTGGATGTGGATTATGTAACTATTGAAATAGATTACACGCCGCCTCCCGCCACTTTTCTTGGCAATGACACTGACCCGGGCGTTAATCCGACTATCGCTCCGGGAGCGGCCACGACCACGGTCGGCACTTTTAATTTGAAAACCGAAAGCGGAACTGATACCGTAACCAACGCCACAACTACGCTATCAGCCGGTTCTTCGGGCGGATTATTCGGCGTGGAAATTACCAACAGCGGCAATACGACTATTTATTGTTCTTCTTATAATCCTTCAAGCGATACCGTCGGTCTTACCGGTTGCAACCTTCCGGTAACAACCGCTTCAACCACTTTTAATATCAGGATAAAACCGAAAACCCATAGCGCTATGCCGGCGCCTCCGGGTTCCACTTACAGCGTTACGGCGACAATTACCGCCATCACCGCCACAAATTTAACTAGCGGAACGGATACTACCAGCGACACGGTAACGATTGACAACGCCTCGCCAAACGGCGCGACGGCTACCAGCGGCAGCGCGGGGGACGCGAAAGTAACTTTAAATTGGACAACTTCCAACAGTTCTGATTTTGACACCGCAAACGGTTCGGTGATTTTAAGATGGGCTTCTGCCTCGGCCGGAAGCGAAACGCCGGCTGAAGGCAATAGTTCTTATTCGGCCGGAAACACAATTAGCACAGCAACGGTGGCCTGTGTTATTTCCAGCGCCGTTTCAACCGCCCAAAGCAAAATTGACGGCACTGGCGGCAGCGCAGGATGTACCACCAGCGCTTTAACCAACGGCCAGCAATATACTTATGTGGCTTTCCAGCGCGACACTAATGGCAACTACGATGCTGGCGCGAGCATCGGCACTTTTACGCCAGCCGCCGCCACTTCTTTAACTTTCACTATAGACACCAGTAGTGTTTCATTTGTCAGCACTTTAACTCCGGGGACGCCGGTATCCACTTCAAGCGTTTTGACCGTTAACACCAACAGCTCCACCGGCTACAATATAACCATAAACCGCGCTTCAACAACCGTCACTTTGTTTAATGACTCTCAAACTATTCCCGATACTCCCAATAGCAACAACTGGACCGCGCCGGGCTCAGGCACGGCCACGACAACCGCCGGGCCTTCGGCGCTTTGGACTAACGGCGCTACTCAAGGGTTAGGTTTTCGCGTTAAATTAACCGGCACCGATTCCGGCGCCTATCATTCGGTTTGGTGGGGGACTAACGATACAGGCGCCAACGCTTTGTATTCGGGTATTTCCACTTCCACCGCGGCGCAAGTTTTCAGCCGCAAAAATGTCGGCACTGCCGTTAATGAAAATATAACGGTGGAATATAAACTGGACACGGCGACAAACCAAAAGTCCGGCACTTATAACTCCTCGCCGGTGACTTTCACGGCGGTGACGAATCCGTGAGTTGTGGATAACCCACCACTTGTGATGTGATATAATAAAACTAATGACAAAATCGCTTCAAAACTCTCTCTCTCTCTCTCTCTCTCTCTCTCTCTCTCTCTCTAAACCTTTTATTAAAAGAGGGTTATTTAAGCCGCTTATTATTAAGTCGTAAATGAGCGGTTTTTTAGTTTTAAAAAAATATTTTAAATATAAAATTATAAAATTTAAATAAAGAAAAAAATATGAATGTAAATTTTAAAAAATTCAGTTTAAAGGTTGAAAAAATAAAAACAGCTTCCGACAAAAACGAATTTTGGCCGGTGTTCTTAATGAGTTTGGCAATGTTTTTAATGGTAAGTTTTGGCCCCCAATTTATTGATTTTGTAAAAGCGGCCACTTCAGGGGTTACTTTAACCGCAACGGTTGGTTCAACTCTAACTTTTACCATGGACGCATCGGCCAAAGCTTTTGGCACTGTCAGCTCCGGCACGCCGGCGCAAGCCACTTCAACGCTTTATATTGTTACCAATAACAGCACCGGTTCCAACACGACAATTAATCGGGCTTCCACCACTGCCACTTTGTTTGTCAGTTCTAACACTATTCCCGATACGCCAAATAGCAATAACTGGACGGCGCCAGCGGCCACCACCACCACCGGTCCTTCGGCTGCTTGGACAACCGGCACCACAGTTGGCTTGGGTTTTCGGGTAGTGGTTGCCAACACCAATATTGGCAATGGCGCCAGTACTACTTGCGGCATGTCCACCAGTTGGTGGGGTTCTGATGATGGCGGCGCCAACGCCAAATGGTCCGGCATTTCCACTTCAACCGCGGCCCAGCAAATCGCCAATTGCAATGGTTACTACGGCGGCGGCCAAGGACAAACCGTGGTTTACAAGCTTGATGTTTCTGCAGGCCAAGCCGGGGGCAGTTATCAGTCATCACCGATAACTTTTACGGCAACGGTTAATTAAAAATCATAAACCGGCATTTTCCAAAAAATTAGAAGTCCGTTTAACTAATGGCTAAAAATTTAAAGTTTATTATTTTTTCCGTTGTTCTGATTTTAGCCCAAATATTCTATTTGGTGCTTTTTTCTGTTAAACGAGTTGAAGCGGCCCAAGGATTTACCATTTTTCCGGCTAAAATTTCTTTGGAAATTGATAAAGGAGCCGAGCAAAGTTCATGGATCAGAGTTACTAACGCCGGCGACGGCAAAATCGGGGTTTTAGTCAGCGTCCAGGATATGGTGCCGACGGCTAACAGCGGCGGTTTCAATTATGTTCCCAAGGCGCCGGGCATCACATCTCTCGTTGATTGGGTATCAATAGATAAAAAAGTGTTTAGTTTAAAGCCGAACGAGTCAAAAGAAGTGCCCTTTAGCATTAAGGTGCCGCCCGACGCGAGCCCCGGCAGCCGTTTTGCCATCGTCTTTTTCGCCACCGGCGCTCCGGCGGGCGAAAAGGGTCAGTTAAATGTTTCGGCCCGGGTGGGCGCTCTGGTTTTTTTGACCGTGCCCGGAGATTTCAGGCAAACTGGCGAAATTTTAAATTTCAGGTCAAACCGCAAGTTTCTTTACCAAAAAGAGCCGGTTATTTTTAAATTTGATTTTCAAAACACCGGCACGGTTTATTTTGAACCAAAAGGAATAATTACGATAACTAATATCTTTGGCAAAAAAATAGTGGAAATTCCGATTGCCGGGCAGGTGGTTTTGCCGACTGGGATGAGATCTATCGGAGCTGTCTGGGAAAAACCCGGCTATCTTCTGGGTATTTATAATGTTCACTTGGCGGTTAGCGTTACCGGCAAAGGCGATATCGCCAGTAAAGACGCCCGTTTTTACGCCCTGCCGCTTTATCCGAGTTTAGGCGCGCTGGGGGTTCTTCTGATATTAATTGTGGCGATATGGTATATCAAAAAGAATTTCAAGTTTGCTATTGTAAAAAAAGATTCGGAACCGACTCAAAATCCGGAAAATAAAGATTTATAACAATATTTTGGGCGTGGTATAATGGAATTATGAGCTTAAAATTCCAGTATTTTTTAATATTCTTTATTTTTGCTATTTTTTCCGTTTATAATACTGTTTTGGCCGACAGCGGTGGAGTATCTTTAACGGTTACGGTTTCAGAAGCGGCGGTTTGCGGCAACAGTGCCGTAGAAACCGGCGAACAATGCGACGGTTCCGATTTGGGCGGCGCGACCTGCGTTAGTCGCGGCTATACCAGCGGCAGTTTAAGTTGTAATTCAAATTGCACTTTTAATGTTTCAAGCTGCACATCCGCAGCGCCTTCTACTCCTTCTTCTGGCGGAGGCGGCGGTGGTGGTGGAGGCGGTGGTGCCGCAATTATTTCAGCGCCGTCAACTGCTGTTGTTTTTTCCGGTCGGGCCTATCCAAAAAGTACGGTAACGCTTTTAAAAGACGCGCAAATTGCCGCGAGTACCATTGCCGGTCCCGATTCCAATTTCCAGATAACCCTTTCCAATCTTTCGGCGGGAAATTATATTTTTTCCATTTATGGCGAAGATAAAGACGGCATCAGGTCGTCTCTTTTTACTTTTTCGGTAAGCGTCACAAGCGGCGTCACCACCAATGTTGGCGGCATTTTCATCGCGCCGACGATTGCCGTTGATAAAAGCGAAGTTAAAAAAGGGGACAATGTTGCTATTTTCGGCCAAGCGGCTTCTTTAGCTGATGTTGTTATTTCAGTTAATTCTGACGAAGAATTTTTTGGGAAAACCGTTGCAGATAAAAATGGTATTTACTTGTATAATTTTGATACCTCGCTGGTTGATTATGGCAGCCACACTACAAAATCAAAGGCCGCAATCGGCAACCAGTTGATTAGTAGTTGGAGCAACCTCATTAATTTTAAAGTCGGAACAAAAAATGTTTTGGCGCCGAAGTCGATTAAAAAAGTCCTAAAAGGCGATGTTAATAACGAAGGCCGGGTAAATTTGATTGATTTTTCAATTGTCGCTTATTGGTACAAGCGGCCGTCGCCTCCGGCAAAAGTTGATTTAAACGGCGATGGCAAAGTTGATTTAATTGATTTTAGCATTATGGCGTATTACTGGACAGGATAAATAATATGAAACGTTTTATATTTTTACCATTTATTATTTATAGCTTACTGAATGCTGTACCAGTGCTGGCGGCAAAATTAGAATTAGTTTCTCCAGTTTTAGAAATCGGAGTCGGTCAGGAATTTCAGGTTGACCTGATGCTGGATACTGAAGGGCAGGATATTAATGCGGTTGAGGGAAAAGCCGTTTTTCCCAGGAATTTGGTGGAATTAAAAGCGATTTATACTGGCAACTCCATAATTAATTTTTGGATAGAACAGCCGGCGCAAAAAAATAGTGAAATAAATTTTTCCGGAGTGATACCGGGCGGATTTAGCGGCGTTTTAGGCCCTTATTGGAAAGGCTACCGGCCCGGAAAAATTTTTAGTTTGATTTTTGCCGCCAAAAAAGAGGGGAGCGGCGTTATTGAAATTCGCGACACTAAAGTTTTGTTAAACGATGGCAAAGGAACGCTGGCTGAAGTGAAAATTTCCAATTTTGCCTACTCCGCCGAAGCCCCGCTAAGCGGGGCGAAGGCCGGACAATTTTCAATAAAGGATATTGACCCTCCCGAATTGTTTACACCAGAGATTGCCCGTGACCCAAATATTTTTGACGGCAAATGGTTTTTGGTTTTTGCGGCGCAGGATAAGGTTTCGGGCATTGATCACTATGAAGCGCTGGAAACATGGGGCAGAGAACCCGATAAAAATAAGTGGCATGTTGTTGAAAGCCCACTTGTCTTAAAAGACCAGAGCCGCGCAAGTTATATTTTTGTAAAAGCGACGGATAAGGCAGGAAATAAAAGAATTGTCGTGGTAATGCCCGAATTTAAACCTTGGTACAAAAAACCAATTGTGGACATGATAATCGGTCTTATTGGGTTAGTTGTGTTATTATTAGTAGTGAAATGGCTTTGGAAAAAACTAAAATACAAATGGCCACTAATATAAAACGAAGTACAACTAGGTTTTCGTGGTGTTTAGTGTTTTTATTCGTGGTATTTGGTGTTTTGACGTTTCGTGCTGAGGCGGCAAGTTTGTATTTTTCGCCTTCTTCCGGCACTTATCAAACCGGACGCAATTTTACAGTAAGCGTAAAAGTTAGTTCTCCAACATCAATGAATGCCGCTTCGGGAATTGTTACTTTTCCGACTGATAAATTAGAGGTTTTAAGCGTTTCCAAAACCGGTTCAATTTTTAACCTTTGGGTTACGGAACCGTCTTTTTCTAATATAAATTCCAATGGAAATGGCAATATTCGTTTTGAGGGTATTGTTTTGAATCCGGGTTTTATTGGCGACGGCAAATTAGTAAGTGTTACTTTTAGAAATAAAGTCGGCGGTCAGGCCGGATTGAATTTTTCCAGCGGTTCAATTTTAGCCAATGATGGCTTGGGCACTAATATTCTTTCGGATATGGGAAGCGCTACTTTTAGTTTAGAGGCCGGCGTTATATCGGCGCCAGAAGCAATTGAAACGCCAGGCAATTTACCGTCAAAACCTCTTGTTAAATATGAGATTAAGGGCGCGGATGGCGAATGGATTTTTGATCATGATTCCGAGACAGAAAAGGACTGGTTAAATAACAAGTCAAGTAAATTGTCTTGGGTAATACCGCCGGGAGTTACGGGAATTTCATTACTGCTTAATAATAGCCCGAGTTCCAATCCGGGTCCTAAATCGGACGGTTATTTTGACAACAAAGTATACGAAAATTTAAACGATAATATTTATTATCTGCATATCCGTTTTATCAACGCTTCCGGCGTCGGCCCCATTTTGCACTATAAGTTCGGCGTTGACGCCACGCCGCCGGAGCCGTTTGAAATAATTTTGCCTGACGGTGAAACCACGGCCAATCCGACGCCGCGGATAAGATTTGAAACAACCGACAATCTGTCCGGTATTGATCGTTATGAAATAAAAATAGATAGCGATAACTGGGTTAACGCCGCAACGCTTAAAGTCGCTTCTTATGTGTTGCCGAGGTTATCTCCGGGCGAACATATAATTTTGGTGAGAGCTTATGATAAAGCGGAAAACTACACTGAAGCTAAGACAAAAGTTATAATTGCGTCAATTGAATCGCCAAAAATCACTGAATATCCGACTAATATCATTTCTCCTGGCGAAAAACTGGTAATAAAAGGCGAGGCCCTGCCGAAAGCAACCGTTGAAATTCACATGAATAAGCGCGGCAAAGAAGCGATTGTGTTTAGCGCCCAAGCCGACGAAAAAGGTAATTGGGAGGCGATTTATGAAAACATAATTCCTTCCGGCACTTATGAGGTTTGGGCAAAACAGATTTTGGATACCGGCGCCGAAAGCTTGCCTTCAAATTCGGTTTATATCGGCGTAAATTCCTGGTTCTGGCGCGCCTGGCAATGGCTGAAAAATGTCGGCGGCATAATAGTGCTGGTACTGATTTTCTTAGCGATTTTAGCGATTGCCGCTTGTTACTCTTTACACCGATTTAAACTTTGGCGGATTAAACTTAAAAGAGAAATTCATGAGGCGGAAAGCGCTGTTGCTTCAGGGTTTAAAAAACTGAAAAAAGAAATAAAAAGCGGCAAAACTGCGTCAAAAGTTCTGAAAGATTTATCAGACATCGAAAAAAACATCGAAAAAGAAATAAAAGACATTGAAAAGAAGTAGCAAGTTTTTATTTTCCGGCGCCGGAGATTAAGATGCGCAGAGTTTTTAAAACAATTGAAAGATCTAAAAAAACCGAGCGGTTTTTTACGTAATAAAGGTCGTATTGAAGTTTTTCCAGGGTTTCTTTAAAAGTCGGGCCGGCGTTAGGATTGTGGAGTTGGGCCCAGCCGGACATACCCGGTTTGACTAAATGGCGCATTTCATAAAAAGGAATTTCGCTTGAAAGGCGCTCCACAAATTCCGGCTTTTCCGGTCGCGGTCCGATAAACGACATTTCATTTTTTAAAATATTCCAGACCTGCGGCAATTCATCCCAATGGCTTTTTCTTAAAAACTTGCCAAAAGAAGTAATCTCTTCCTGATTTGGTTTTTGCATCCGATTGTTATTTTTGTTGAGCGGCAGGGAGCGGAATTTAATCAAAGTAAAAGCTTGGCCATTTTTTCCAATTCGTTTCTGGCAATAAAAAATCGGGCCCGGGTCAAAAATTTTTATGCCGATAGCAACAATAGGCAAAATTACAATAGTGACGAAACCCAGAATTATTCCCACAACAATATCAAAAATCCTTTTACCGATCTCATAAAAACCTCTTTCAATTTCTGAGATATTTTCCAAAAACCAAACCTCTCGAATTATTGAAATTGGGACGCGGTTGGTGACGTTCTCATAGAACTTATCCAAATCACTGATTGTCACGCCCCTTTTGAAATATCGGAAGAGCAAAAACGCCAGTTTTTGCGAGTGGTCAAATTGTTCCGCCGAAACTATAAGCGAAAACTTTTTTGTCTGCCAAAGATTTTCTAATTCTGAAACATTATCCGGCGCTAAAATCCCGGCGACTCGGTAGCCCAATTGTGGGTTATTATTTAAAAATTCTTTAAGCTCCATTATTTCCGGGCTGACACCAAGAAATATCATGTTAATCCCAAAGGCTTTTCCGGCCCATCGGTTAAAATATTGTCGCCAAAAGTAAAGTATGGCCAGGGTTAGCGCCAAATCAACAAAGAGATTAATTTTTGGCGTGATTATAAAATATGGTATAAAGTAGAAAAGGGAAACGGCTATTGAGGCATTAATAAGGAAAGCGATTATTAAAGTTTTGTAGAATAATTCTTCATTTCTTAATTTTGTTATATCATAAAGACCCGCCGCCCAGAAAACGAGTAGCCAAATAAAGAATATTATGGTAAAAGGAATAAAATGGAGCGGGGCAGAGCTATAAAATGTTGCTAGATCGCGGTTAACAATGACATAACGAATAATAAGAGCGATTCCTAAAGCGAGGTAAAATATGAAAACATCGCTTATAATGAGCAAAAAGATTTTTAATTGCTTATACGGCATATATTCAATATTTTCTCATAAAATTGTTTAAATGTCTAATATCTTATTAAAACTTATAAAATTTGGAATCGGTTTTATTTTGTTTATTCCGCTTTATGTCGGCGGTTCTTTCTTTTTTCCTTTTATATTCCCCAAAATCTGGCTATTTCAGCTGGTGACGGAAATCATTTTCTTTTTTTACATAATCTTGGCGATCTCCGATATCCGTTTCCGGCCAAAGTTTAACTGGGTT
>Ga0265296_1001533_pt1 | contig 26251 bp, 19 predicted proteins | sample MunlanPumphouse1_FD_189073 | JGI IMG/M metagenome (GOLD analysis project Ga0265296, IMG submission 189073) | Groundwater microbial communities from a municipal landfill in Southern Ontario, Canada - Pumphouse #1 | ecosystem: Environmental > Aquatic > Deep subsurface > Groundwater | place... | reverse complement strand
ATCAGCCTTTTACTTTCGATATTATCCGATTAATATTATTGCCTTTTAAAATATTGCCTCAATCAATGTTTTCACAACATTATCTCATCGGTCTTTCGGATATGGCAACACTTTTTTTCTATCCTCAGCAGGCATTTGGAGAAATAGTAAATCCTTATTTTTCCCAAACCGTTGTATTCGGTCAAGTTATTCCTTTCTTAAGCATTCCTATTCTTTTAATTGGGTTTATTGCTTATAAATTACTACTTAAGAGAAAAGAGGTCGTCTTTTCCAGAATAATAATTTTTTCTTTGGCTTTTATTATGCTGAGCAGTCTTCCATTAGCGTTTATCTTAGGGGATGCCGGAAGTCTTCCTATATATGAATCAAGGCATTTTCATATGGCTGCGATTGGCGTTGGTATATTTCTGGTTGTTGGTTTGTACGCGGTAGTAAATTTTTTTCTGAAACAAAGTAAATATGTTTATCCGATATTGTTTGTTATACTGGCGCCAATTTTACTTATGCATCTCATGCTGACACGTACGGAGATTGACAGATTAGTCAGAATAAGCATTCCTAGAGAATCTATTCTAAAATCTATAATAACATCTTATCCCAAACTGCCGCAAAAAGCCGTGTTTTATACGGAAAGCGATACGGCATACTATGGGATGCCTATAGAGGAAAAAATGCTTCCTGTTCAAATAGGATTTGGTTCGATGCTTTTAGTTTGGTATCAAAAAAATGAAAAATTTCCCTCATGTCTCTTCGATTTTGATGTGCAAGCTTATGATATGCGATATCAGGGATATAAGGAATGTAGCGGAAGAGGTTTTGGATATTTTAGAGATTATGATAAACTTGTCGTTGCAATAAAAGAAAACAATATATCCGCAAATGATATTATTGCTTATTCTTGGAAAGGGAAAACGGAAGAACTAAAAGATATTACCGAGCAAATAAGATCAAAAATAAAAAGAGATATTACCTATGGAGCTGCAAAATAAAAAAATTGTCGTAACCGGAGGCGCTGGATTTTTGGGTTCGTATGTGGTAGAAAAATTAAAGGAGTCTGGCGCCTCAAGGATACTTGTTCCTTATTCTTCAGAGTATGATCTTAGGGATCGGAAAGCGTGTGAAAGAGCGTTAAAAGATTCGGATATTGTAATTCATTTGGCCGCACAGATTGGCGGTATAGGGTTTATCAATGAACGCCCGGGAGAAATTTATTATAATAATCTCATAATGGGTGCGGAGGTTATGGAGGCCGCAAGAAAAGCGGGAGTGAAGAAATTTGTAAGTGTTGGAACGGTTTGCGAATATCCAAGGGTAATTAATCTTCCGTTTAAAGAGAAGGATTTATGGGATGGAAATCCCGAAGAAACAACTGCACCATATGGCTGGGCGAAAAAAATGCTGATTGTTCAAGGAAAAGCTTATAGAAAACAATATGGATTTAACGCTATCCATCTCCTGCCGGTAAACCTATACGGACCAAGAGATAATTTTGACCCGGCCTCTGCTCACGTAATACCCGCATTAATAAGAAAAATTATTCAAGCAAAAAAGGATAATAAGGAAACGGTGGAGGTTTGGGGATCAGGATATGCAACCAGGGAATTTTTGTATGTTGCCGATGCGGCGGAAGGAATTATTCTTGCTCTTGAAAAATATAATGAAACGGAACCTATTAACTTAGGGACTGGAATTGAGACCTCAATTAAAAAAGTTACAGAACTTATAATGGATATTGTCCGATATAAAGGTTCTATTAAGTGGAATAGTAGTAAGCCCAATGGCCAGCCAAGAAGACAGCTTGATATGACAAAGGCTAAGAGTTTGGGCTTTGAAGCGAAAGTAGGACTCCGTGAAGGATTAAAGAAAACAATTAAATATTATGAGGAAAATTTTAAGAAGTAATTATTTTCTAATAATTATTTATATTTTATTAGCCCTTTTAGTTTTCGATAAACTTTCGCATACATTTTTTCAACAAGACGAGTGGGCGATATTTGGAAATTATTTATATTGGGAAAAAGCTCATTTAAATTGGTTTGATAGACTATTTATGTATGAACAGGATACACATATTATTCCTCTAAGTAATTTTTTTTCTTACTTACAGTTTGCGTTTTTTAGAATAAATTTTGCCCCATATGCCTTGGTTAGTATAGGAATACATACAATAAATACACTGGCTGTATATTGCTTAACCTTTCTTCTTACGAAACAGAAAAAGATTAGTTTTGTTGCGGGCATAATCTTCCTAACTAATTCCATAACACATCAAGCTACAACATGGATTGCAACAACAGTAGGAACCGAGGGGTCAACCTTCTTCATTCTCCTGTCGATTATATTATTTGTGTTTTATTTGCAGAAAAATAAGCTTTTTCTTGCACTCATTTCCGCAATTTTCCTGTGCGTATCTTTGCTTTTTAAAGAAACAGGAATTTTTGTTTTTATGTTTTTTCCGATTCTCTGGTTATTATACGCAAAAAATAAGAATTACAAAGTTTTTATAAAAGATTTTTCTCCATTCTTCCTGTTGGGAATAAGTTACGTTGTATTCAGAATATATTTTCTTCTTTTCGGTTACGTAAGTACTTCTGCTCCCGAAATAATATCTCAGCCGGGCTTGATGACGTACCTTTATAGGGCAATTACTATACCTTTGAAGTTTATTGCCCAAAGCTTTATTCCTATGTCTTATATTATCCTATTTGCAGGGTCGGTTATTCTATTGGGTTATCCTTATTTTGTGCATGGGAAAATACCGGACATACAAGTTGTTCAAACTATCGGTTCAGATATTGTCTCGTATACGATTGCAATTATTATTCTTTTGACATGTTTGATGATAATAAAATATCTGAAACGAAAAAAAGAAGAAGGATCAAAACTGATAATTCTTTGTTTATCATTTATTTTTTTAAGCTCCTTACCTTTTATTCTAATTCCCGGGAAAGCAGGATATTTTTCCCTTGTAGACGGGAGACATCTGTATCTAACCAGCATATTCTCTTCAATTCTTCTTTCCATTATTATCTTTGCACTCTCAGATTATTTAGGGAAAAAAAGGATTGCTTTTCTGGTCTCTATATTTATAGTATTAGCGATAATAGCATTTAATGCTAGGCAAATCAGAAGTGATTTATGGAAACAAATTGCTGATGCAAATGTAAGAAAGTCAATTTTGGAGAAGATAGTAAATACTTATCCAATACTTCCCAAAAAAGTAATAATTTATGCGGAAAGCGACAGCTCATATTATGGACTGCCGATAGATGAAAAAATTCTTCCTTTTTTTTCAGGGTTTGGGCAGACTCTTCTTGTTTGGTATAATGAACACGGAGAAAGTTTTCCGGCCTGTTTTTTCCAAGCGAAATATTTGTACGACATAACCGGTGAAGGATATAAAGAATGCGACGGGAGGGGGTTTGGATATTTTAGAAAACTCTCAAGTTTGAAAAAAGCAATAAGCCAATTTAGAATTGATCCTAAAGCTATTATTGCTTTCAGGTATATTTCGAATGAAAATAAGCTTGAAGATATAGGTATTGAGATTAAGGGGGAATTAGCATTATGGAAATAAAACCTTTGGTATCCGTAAACGTTAGAACCTATAATTCGGGGAGAACTTTACGGGGGACATTAGAATCTGTAAAAAAACAATCTTATAAAAATATAGAAATTATTATATCGGATGGTTATAGCAAGGATAATACCATTTCTATAGCAAAAGAGTTTGATGCAAAAATAGGTTACGCAGATAAGCTAGGAGATGCACGCTATCAAGCCTATGTAAACAGTAAGGGAAAATATGTTTTTTCTGTTGATTCAGATCAGGTATTAGATGCTAAATTAATTGAGACATGCGTACATGAGTGTGAAGTGAATAAATATAACGCATTGATTATCGCGGAAAAATCCTTTTTGAGAAAAGGAACATTATTGGAAAAAATATTGCAATATGATAAGTGGATAATTAATCAAACTCATGATTCTGATGCGGTTTTTGGGACAGCTTGTCCAAGATTTTTCAAAAGAGATTTGTTGGAGGACGTAAAGTGGCCAAAAGAACTCTCTATCTTTGATGACACTGTTTTATATGCTCAGCTTATAAGTAAGGGTGCGAAGGTTAAGTATATCTCAGATCAATTTATTACCCATAATGAAGTAACAAGCTGGATAGTATTTGCGAAAAAGTTTTTTCGGTATGGAAAGGGATATATAGGAGCTTTGAAGGTTAAACCGATGACTATAGCTGCTCATTCTTTACCGCGAAGGTCTTATTTTAGCAAACTTGCATTTTCAAAACCTCACTATTTTCTCGGACTTATGGTTTTGTATTCAGTAAAAGTTTCTGCAGCAACGTTAGGCGCATTGTCAGCAATACTTTCAGGCGTTTTTTCTAAGAATAAAAATGCCAACTAGTCTTTCGTGTAAAATCTAATAATCCCTTCAACGTTTTTTTCGGAGTATTTCTGTACTGCAAAATTTCGAGCGTCTTTAGAAAGCGATTCAAGCTCATCAGGATGTTCGTAGAAATAATTGACTGTTTGTGCGATATTTTTTGGAGTAACATCAATTAATTTTCCAACCGAGTTGTCCATTGCTTCCGGAATGGCACCTCTGTTGGAACCTATTACGGGTAGTCCGCATGCGAGAGCTTCAATAATAACTCTTCCAAAACCTTCCTCAAAGACAGAAGGGGCGATTAATGCATCTGAGGCAGAATAATAAAAAGGGAGATAGGAGTTATCTATAGCGCCCAAAAATAAAATTTGTTTGTTTTTAAGGGCATATTTTCTTATTTCTTTTTCCATTGGTCCCACTCCGACTATTGCTAAAGTAATTTTATTATGCCATAGAATAGAAGATTCTAATAAATCTTTAATTCCTTTTATGGAAACAAATCTTCCGACGAATAGAATCACAAATTTATCTGTCCAGTGTAATTTTACTTTTGCATCCGGAATTTTTTTAAACTTTTCCATATCTATCCAGTAAGTAAAACTACTTACTTTTTCTTGCGGTATTCTCAAATTTTTAATTTCTGATACTGCCTGTCGGCAAAGTCCCAATAAATGATCTGAGTTGTGGAAAATTAATTTAACAAATTCCCTATAAAGACCTTTTTTAGGAAAAATATAAATACTATGTGATGAAATAATCGTTCTTATTTTAAAAATTTTTCCCCAGAACACAGCTATTGCTCCTGCAATCAAGCCATGCGCATGAATTACCTTTGGCTTATTGAGCAAAATTATAAATGGAGTGAAAAGAAACAATCCTGGGAATAGATAAATAAATTCAAGGATAGGAAAGGGGGTTAATTTATAGAATAATCCTGAAAACCAAGGTATTCTAAAAATAGAAACATTATTTATTCTCTCATACATTTTCCACTTTGCCTTAACAACAAGAGGGCAGTAGGTTAAAACAAAAACTTCCCAACCTCTTTTATCTAAAGAGCTTACTAAATCAGATAAGTGAGTTTCGACACCTCCAATATTGGGGCTAAAATGCGCAGTCAGTTGAAGTACTCTCATGTTAATTCTTTCCTACAGAATATTTTTTAAAGATAGCTCTTGATAATGGGTTCGGCATTTTTTCTGCTAAATTTGTTTAAAGCGTATTCTCTGCTTTTTAAAGCTCTTTTTTTCAACTGATCCCGATTGTTGTAAAAGTAATTTACTGCTTTAGCTATTTCTTGAGGAGTTGGATTAATTATTTTTCCCACCGTGTCATTCACCACATCGGGTAATGCTCCTCGATTTGAGGCAATTACCGGAGTTCCGCAGAATAAAGATTCTGCTGCTACCCTACCAAAACCTTCTTTACTCAAAGTGGGCATCAATACTAAATCACTAGCGCTATAATGAAGCGGCAAAAGTTGCGGGGGAACTATTCCCATATAATAAATATTATTGTGCTTTTCAACGGCTTTCTTTACATAATCCTTCAGAGGGCCCTCTCCGTATATAGCAAAGGTAATTCTTTTATCTGATAATTCAATCGACTCTACAACGATCTTTACTCCTTTTTCTTCCATAAGCCTGCCAAAAAAAGAAACCACAAATTTATCGCTAAATCCTACTTCTTTTTTTGCTGTTTCTTTTCTCAGAGGTTTAAAAACATCACTATTTTCCCAATTAGTATAGAGCTGAATTTTATCCCGGCTAATACCCAAGCTTTCTATTTCTTGTTTAGCCTGGATTGAAATAGCAATAATTTTATCGGCTGATTTAAAAATCCACTTACTAACTGATCTGTACAATCCTTTTTTGGGAAAATTATATATAGATTGGACGGATATAACATACCGTTTCTTAAATAACTTAGACCAAAAAGCAACGGCAAAACCGGCAATAAGACCTTGCGCATTAACTACGCTAATTTTGGGATTCATCAGCAGCACTATTGGAGTAGTTAAAAAAAACAACGGCACTAAGTACAAAAATTCGAGTATAGGAACTTTAAGAAATTTATAAAATAATCCTCTTAAAACAGGTAGCCTAAAAACAGTTAGATTTTTCTCTGTTTCGATCCATTTGCCAAGAGTTGGAGTATTAAAGGGTTGATATGTTAAAACTATAACTTTCCAGTCCCTTTTTACTAGCTCTTCTATCAAATCTTTTAGGTGAGTTTCTGCACCGCCAATGTTAGGAAGAAAAGTAAATGTTACAATAAGTATGAAATTCCTCATATAAAAAGGTGAGCGTTTTCCTGGTACCACTTGATAGTTTTAGATACTCCTTCTTCTAGGGTAACTGCAGGATACCAGCCTAATTCTCTTTCTGCCTTGGCAATAGATGCATATTGTTTTTTAATTTCACCGGATCTCTCTTCGGGCGGAGTTTCGGTTTTCACTTTTATGTTTTTATTTGTCAGTTGAATTATTTTAAGAACCAAATCATAAATTTTGATTGGTTTCCCTGTACCAAAGTTAAAAACTCTTAGCCTCTTCCCTCTGACAAATTGTTTTTGCGCCAGCATTAAATAAGCATTGACGGCATCATCAATATAGAGAAAGTCACGAACAGAGCCGGTATCCCAAACCTCCGGTTCTTCGCCTTTTAAAATGTTTCTAATAACTTTAGGTATTAATCTTGAGAAATTGAAATCCCCTGGCCCATAGATATTGGCAAATCGGGGAATTTCCACCGGTAAATCATAAGTATCTACATAAGATTGTGCTAGTAAATCTGCGCAAGCTTTGGATGTTTCATATGGTCGCGAGGGCTGAGGAAAATACTCTTCTTTAAAAGGAACTTTTGGATTATCACCATATACATGAACTGTAGATGCAACTATTGTCTTCTGGATATTATTTTCCCTAGCAACTTCTAATATATTCCAGGTTCCCCTAATGTTAACCTCAAATGTGTTAAGCGGGTTTTCTTGGCCAACTTCTACTATTGGCTGTGCCGCTAAATGAAAAATAATGTTTACTTTATTTCTTCGAACAATATCATTTAATTTATCAAAATCTTCAACTAAGGCTATTTCATTAATTGTGCCGGGTATAGTTTTCTCTTCTTTTTTTGAAAGGGTGATCACTTTTGCTTTTTTTGAAATTAATCGATTAGTAAGGTGGGATCCGACAAACCCATTAGCCCCGGTTATTAAGACTACTCTTCCATTCCAAAAAGACATCTTTTGCTCCTTTCTTAATAGTATTTATACCATAAACAAGCCCACATTTACAGGGGAATCCCACTGATATTACCCAAAAACTGGGGAGGGATAGTCGATTCCATGTTCCCAACCAAGTTTTTTTATTGGAGTTTTTTGTACGTCTCCACAATTCTTCTTATTCCTGTTTTGTAGTTTATTTTCGCTTTCCATCCCAGATTGTTAATTTTTGAAGTATCGGCTACGAAATTTGTGATACCAACTGCTTTATGGAATTCCGGCGGTTCGACCTCAATAGTCTTTGATTTTTTTTCTGTTATTTCAAGAGAATAATTAATCATATCTTTAAAAAGAACAGGTTTCCCAAAACCTACAAGAAAAGTATCATTCTTTATATTTTTATTTTCCAAAAAATTTAAAGCAGAAACAACATCGTCCACATGAATATAGTCTCTATAAAAATTTCCCCCTTTATAGACGGAAAGAGTTTCTCCTCTGACTACTTTCATAATCATGTAATTAAGTCCGCCTTTCTTTTTATTGTTGTAATCTTCATTCTCGCTATAGACATTTGTCAGTCTGCATATTAAGTAAGGTATGTCATAAAGACGGGAATATAATCTGATTATACTTTCAGTGCAGAGCTTTGTTGCAGGATAAATCGCTAAAGGGTCGGTTCTAGACATTTCGTTTATCGGAATTTGGGTACGATCATACTCGTTTCCATACACAAAGAAGGTTGAAAGAAAAATTATTTTAGGTTTTTTCTCCAAGCTCTTACATATTTCCAAAAGCCGTATGGTTCCATTAATATTTGTTTGGACATCAAGATATGGATTGGTAAGCACATTATAATTATCAACGGTACTTGCTAAGTGATAAATAACATCAATCCCTTCAAGATCAGCTTTTTCTATTTTGGTAAGATCTTTGATGATTGTTATGGTATCTTTTTTTGTTAATCTTTCTTTATGCTGTTCCGAGCGGCTTAAGATTGTAACGTTTCCTGCAAGGGAATTGGCCAGAGCCGAACCAATAAGTCCATAGCCGCCGGTAATAAGATAAGAGGCATTTTTGTGCATATACGTATTATAACATCTAGCGGCAATAAGATGTGATAAAGGTGATAACCTATTGCAAAGTATACTTTTATCCGTTAAAATAAGCCTTATGCTCAAAAGCAATCAGGAAACAATAAACAAAAAGATATTATATGCAGAGGCAGTTTTTGGGGAAGAAGAAAAGCAAGCGGTACTCCGGTCAATGGACAATAAATGGCTAGCTTCAGGCCCTTTGGTTAAGGAATTCGAGGGAAAGGTAGCGAAACTTTTTGGGAAAAAATACGGGATAGCGGTGAATTCAGGTTCTTCAGCGGATCTTCTTGCAATTCAAAGCCTCCATCTTCCGGCAGGCGCTGAGGTAATTACTCCGGCTTGTACGTTTTCAACTACTGTCTCCTCGATTATTCACAATAATTTAGTTCCTGTTTTTGTAGATACGGTAATTGGCAGATACACTATCAATGAGGACTTGGTAGAAAAAGCTATTACAAAAAAAACCAAAATCATTTTTGTCCCCCAGTTGGTCGGTGGCGTTTGCGATATGGCTAGACTTAGGAAAATAGCCAACAAATATAACCTTTTTTTGATAGATGATTCCTGCGATACATTCGCTCCTTATTTTAATTCTAAAACTGCGGCTTCTTATTCAGATTTAACCACAACGTCATTTTATGGATCACATATAATTACAGCTCTTGGATTTGGCGGAATGGTTCTGGTAGATGAAAAAAAACTAAGAGACAAAATTTATACTCTTCGCGATTGGGGTAGGGTGGGAAACGATAAGGAAGCATTTGAGAAGAGATTTAATTTTTCCATAGATGAAATTCCATACGATGCGAAATTTTTATATTCCGAGCTTGGGTATAATCTGAAAATGAATGAAGCCGGCGCTGCTTTTGGCCTTGTGCAACTTAAAAGATTGGATGGTTTTTTAAAGAAACGTACTCATAATTTTAAAAAACTCAAACAATTTTTTAGTAAATATGAGAAATGGTTTGTCCTTCCTTATCTTTTGAAGAGGGCAGAAACAAATTGGCTTGCGTTTCCTTTAACGGTTAGAAAAAATGCGCCTTTTACTCGTTATGATTTTTTGAAACATCTGGAATCTAAAGGGATTCAAACAAGAGTACTTTTCTCAGGAAATATCGTTAGACATCCGGTTTATAAAGATATTAAATTTAAGGTTAGCGGATCGTTGAAAAATGCCGATGCCATTATGGCGTCTTCTTTGTTGTTGGGTTGTCATCAAGCCCTAACGGATAAAGATATACTGTATGTCCAGCAAGCATCTGAAGAATTCTTCGAGAAATATGCATAATCCTAATCCTCTGGTTTCCGTAATAATTGTGAATTGGAACGGAATGCGTTTTTTGCACAATTGCTTAGGATCGTTATCGAAAGTAAAATATAAAAATACTGAGATATTGTTTGTTGATAATGCTTCCCAGGATGATTCTGTAGTTTTTGTTAAAAACAACTATCCGGATATAAAGATTATTGTTAATTCGAAGAATTTGGGATACGCAGGCGGACATGAGGGCGCTTTTAGGAAAGCAAAAGGTGAATTAATTTTGCTTTTAAGTACAGATACAATTGTAGAGGAAAATTTACTTTCGGAGTTAGTTAAGGCAATATATTCGGAAAAAAATGTAGGAGCTGTAATGCCAAAGCTACTCATGTACCCAAGAAAAGATCTTATAGATTCAATCGGGTCATTTTTCCTAGCTTCAGGAATTATATATCATATAGGCCGGGATAAAGATCAATCGGAGCTAAAGTATAATAAACCTATGGAAATATTTTCCGGAAAAGGAGCGTGTATGCTGTTCAAGAAAGAAGTACTCGCAAAAACAGGATTATTTGACAAAGATTATTTTGCCTATTTCGAAGAAACCGATCTTTGTCATAGGATTTGGTTGTCCGGTAATAAAGTAATTTATTGGCCAAAAACTTCCGTATGTCATATGCAGGGAGGCGCGTCAAAGCAGATGATTTCTTCTTTTATCCTGTACCACTCATATAAAAATATATTGTGTACTTATATCAAGAACTTGTCGTTAAAATATCTAATCAGAGTACTTCCTTTGACTTTAATAATATACCAATGTGGGTTTCTTGTTTTTTTACTTACGGGAAAATTTAGGAATGCGTGGGCATTTCAAGAAGCAATTTCTTGGAATATTTCCAATATGCGATCTACCTTAAAGAAAAGAAAATTTGTTCAAAACAAGATTAGAAAAATTTCCGATGATTATTTTTTACCGCGAATTACACGTAGCGTTAGTTTGCATTATTACTATTATTTATTTACAGGAGAAGGTTTAGCGAAATACCATGATTGAATTTATTAAGAAACACTCTAAATTATTTGAAATAATACTGATATTTTTTTTATCTCTGACTCCTCTCTTATGGTTGAAGGGCGGTCAAATTATTTTAGGACATGATTCAGGGTTCCGCCTTGATCCGACTGCTCACTTGATAAACCTATTCTATTCTTGGGATCCGAGCAGTAATTTCGGAGCAGATTGGTTTTGGTTTAAGGGGTTTCTTGTTACCCAAGCTCCGGAAGCTTTTTTTATTACAATTACAAAATCATTTGCTTTTGGACAACAATTAACCTTTATTTTTTGGTTCTTTTGTATTGGTATTTCAATGTATGTATTTATTAATGCGTTTTTTAAGGAAAAAGGGCATTGGTTTTTTAGGGTTTTTGGAAGCCTCTTCTATATGTATAACTTTTTTCTCTTGCAAGCGTGGTTCATAGTGGAAAGAGCAAAATTTTCCTTATTTTGTGCGCTTCCGTTAGGAGTGCTTTTTATCTATAAAACATTAACTAAGGAATATTCAGTTTTAAAAGGTGTAATTTTATTCTCCCTCACTTCTTTTTTATTTAATGCCGGAGGCAATACTACGCTTTATGGAGTATTAGTATTGGCCTATGGAATAACTTTTGTATATTTAACGGCTGTCAATATTGGAAAAAGGAAATATGGAGAGATAGTTTATTCTTTTAAAGTGGGAATTCTTTTTGCAATAGGTTTTTTAGCGATTAATTCCTATTGGGTTTTACCCCAATTATATTCTCTTTTTAATGGGTATGGCTCTAATTTGTTATCTGTAGGGGGAATAAACTCAATTATAGAATGGGAGTCCGTAATAACCAAAAATGCAAGTTTTATTAACCTCCTAAGATTACAGGGTATGCCTGATTGGTATGATAATAATCTTCATACGTATGCTTATCTTTTTGTAAGAAATCCATTTCTTATTGCTTTTAGCTTTATTCCTCTTCTCATTTTATTCTTTGGTTTCCTGTATCACAAAAAGTTGTCTTTGGATAAAAGAAGGAATAAGCTCATAATTTTAATCTTATTATTTTTTCTCTTTGGACTTTTTTTTACAGCCGGATCTCATCCTCCTTTTGGAGTAATCTATATTTTTTTAATTAAACATGTTCCGGGATTTGCAATTTTTAGATCCGCCTTTTATAAATTTGGAGGAGCGCTCTGGTTTTCATACATTTTTTTGATTAGCTTTTACCTTAGCTTATTTCTCTTAAAGGTTGCTAAAAGAAAAAAGATGTACATTTTCTTAGCAATATCTTCTTTTTATTTCCTTTTAGCTTATCATTTTCCTTTTTTTAATGGTAATTTCTTTATATGGAATGAGCCGTTTACAACTAGGATTACAGTTCCCAGTTACGTAAATGAAATGGCTGGTTACATTAACAAAATGCCTGTGGATACCAGAATTCTTTTGTTGCCGGAATTTGACAATCAGGCTGACAGTTATCAATGGGGATTTTGGAGCTTGGATTCATTACCACGGCTTTTTACTAATAAGTCAATTATCGCAAATTCCGCTAATAGTCCTGAAATAATAGCTTCAATTTATTATTTAATTTCACAAAATGAAGAAAATACATTCCTTCGTTTGGCGGGAAGCTCAGGGATTACTAAGGTATTGTGGAGAGATGATGTGCTTTATTCGGACAAAATAAGAACAAGTAAGAATTTTGGGCAAGTTAAAAAAAATTTGGAAAATTTCAATAGTGTAAAGCTTGAAAAAAAATTCGGAGCCTGGAGCTTATACAAAGTGGAATCACCTTATTATACATCTATCTTTCATGGCATAAATTCAATTACTTATGCGCAATCAGATTCGTCAAAGCTTAAGAGCATATTCAGTCAGGAGGAAAATCCAAAAAATACAGCAATACTATTTGATGAGTCAGTGAAGGATAAGGATAAGAAAATATTGTTATCCTCAGGCAAAAATGTTATCGGAGCAGATTGTGTAGCTTGCGGTTCAGAGACTTTTAGCCAAACGAAAGGAGGACTCTTGATGCCTGAGATAAAAATTCTCCCTACTTCCCCATTTTATTATTTATCTTCCTTAAGAGAGCAACAGGTCCAAAATCTGCATAAAAACAACCCGTCGCTTAGGATTGACGCAGATCTTGGCTATTCAAATAAAAGAATTGCCGAGATGAGAGGAATTGCAAACGCAAAAGTAAAAACTGATAATGAAATATTTTTTCTTAAGCAGACTATAGAAAAATATCAAATCTTAATAAAAGATGCTTTAGAACAGGCGAGTCTGCTTCCGGAAGATAAGAGGAATGAAGCTTTTATGAAAATTTCGATCTATCTTAATTCACAATTTGGGTATCTTGGTATGCAGAATAATCTTTATGATTATGCTTTGGAAGATTTTGAAAGCTTATCTATTTTTATGCAAGAGACGATTAATAATCTTGGAAATAAAATCTGGGCAACTAATTTTACAGAAAATAAAATAAGGTATTTCCTAAACCTTGATAAGGCCGGTATATACGATATTCACGTAACAACTGGGAATGTACAATCTCAAACGGTTTCAATAAATGGAGAAAATTTGACAGAGTTTAAGAATCTGATCCTCGATAAGGGGATACATAAGGTAGAGATAGCGTATCCCATTATTGAAAATCTTATTGACGTGAGTCAGGCAACCGAAAGCGGAGAATTGCGTATGCAATTTGGTGAAAGAGTGAGATTGCCCATAAAGAGTTTTAATCCAAAGGAAAAATATTTTGCAAATTTTGATTATAAGATTTCTCAGGGAAGGTCAAATGCCTCAATTATAGAGATCATAAAAGATAAACCGCACACATGGAATCTTCTTCTAAGCCAAAATAATATTTGGAATTCTTTTAGCGCTATTTTAGAGCCTAATCAAGATACCAAATCTGTTAATCTTGAATTTTACCCGACAGGCTTTGAGACAACCGGCGCAACAATTCAGGTTAAAAATATTAAAGTTATTAGTATTTATGTTCCTGAAGTATTCGTTTCGAAAAACGTAGTTCCCTCTATTGCAACTAAATTTCCTAAAATGTCATTTAGTAGATTAAATCCTACGATGTATAAAGTTAGCATAGAAAATTCAACTTCTCCTTTTGTGTTGGCTTTTGGGGAATCTTACAATAAGGGTTGGCGTGCGTATATTGCAGAAAATTTCTTTCAAACACTTTTTCTAAAACCCATTCCGGAAACACAGCATTATACCTTGAATGGCTACTCAAATGGATGGCTGATTGATAAAAAAGGGAGCTATTCTATTGTGGTTGAATATTTTCCTCAAAAAATTTTCTATGCAGGCTTGATTGTTTCCGGGACTAGTCTTTTTATTGTAGTTTTAATATTAGCGAAAAGAAGGGTTAGACCATGAATGAAATAGATAGAATTACCCTTAAAGTTAAAAATTTATTTATAAAACATCAGCCTTTTATTCTCTTTTCAATAATAGCACTGAGCATACCTGTTCTTCTTTCTTATATTCCGTACGTGAATTTAGTATACACCCTCGATAATGGTATGCTTATTTATTTATTTATGGTTCTGATATTTATCAGACCATCTACAAAATTTTTATTAATACTTGGAATTGCTTTATTATTTTTAACACTTATCTTTCTTCTGCTTGGTCTTGCTATTTTGGCAGAGCAGGTTGGGAACATAGTTTTCTTTTTGTTGGCAATTGGCGTATTCTCGATAATCTCTGCACATTTTTCAGAGACCAAGTCATGATTAGCTTACCTTTTCAAGAGTGGTTTACCTCGCATAATTTAGTTGGAGGAGATTGGAGATTTTTTTGGCCGGAAAATCTCAAAGAAATCCTTTCATACTCTTTTGCCTGGGATTCTTCGTTAAATACGGGAATTGGAAAAGATAATCTTTCCTTTTTGTGGTTGAATAGCTATTTAGCCTATCTCTCTCATTTTTTGACTCAAATACTCAATATTTCTTGGAATATTGCGGAAAAACTCCTATTCTTTTGGCCAATAGTGTTTATCTCTTTTTTCTCCGCTTTTTTTCTCTCAGGAATGTTTCTCAAAGATAAATTTCTAAACATTCTTTCGGGATTAATCTATCTGACTAATACGTATGCCTTAATGATTTTTTCCGGAGGACAGGTTGGGGTGGCCTTATCTTATGCAATTGCGCCGTTTGTTTTCTCAAGATTTATTAAATTGGTTGATCGTCTTGAGTCCAACCAAAATTTTCAATTTTCAATTTTCAATTTTCAATTAACGTTGATAGCCGGTTTAGCGTTAGCTCTACAGGCTTTGTTTGATCCAAGAATCGCTATTCTTTCAATGATTATGGTTTTGATATATTTCTTAACTTGCTGCAAACGTTTAACAAGGAAGGTTTTTTTTGTTTTGATTATTCCTTCAGTTGTTGCATCGCTTCTGCATATGTTTTGGATATTGCCTATTCTTATTTCCCGCATAAATCCTGTTACGACTATCCTCAGCGAATCAGCGTCTTCTTCCGGACTTATGCGTTTTTTTAGCTTCGCAACTTTGGAGAACACTTTGTCGCTTTTGCATCCCAATTGGCCGGAAAATATATTTGGCAAAATCGGTTTTATGAGACCTGAGTTTATCTTAATTCCTATTCTGGCGTTCAGTCCTCTTTTATTTGTAAAGAATAGGAAAATTTTATTTTTTGCTTTTTTGGGACTTCTCGGAGCGTATCTGGCGAAGGGTTCAAATCCGCCATGGGGGGAGATATATGTATGGCTTACCGATCATGTGGGTTTATTTGCGATGTATCGTGATCCAACAAAATGGTACATATTTGTTGCAATTGCGTATAGTATTCTTATTCCGATCAGCTTGCAGTTTATTTCTAAATGGATATCCACAAAATGTAGAATTCCAAATTTCGCAACTGTCGCATTTGTAATCTATTTTTTATTTTTACTACGTCCGGTATTCTTAGGGCAGGTTAAGGGAACGTTCACCCAACATACAGTCCCACAAGAATATAATCAATTAAGAGTTTTTGTAAGCGAACAGCCGGAGTTTTTTAGAACATTATGGATTCCAAAAGTTCAAAGATTTGGATATTTTTCCAATAATCATCCGGCAATTTCTTGGGAGGAATTGTTTGGACAGTTTGCCTTGGAAGATAAAGAAAAGTTCTTGCAAGAGTTGGGGGTAAAATACATTATTATTCCATTTGATTCGGAAGGAGAAATATTTCTGCAGGATAGAAAATATAATAAAGAACAATATTTAACACTTGTAAATAAATTGAAAAAGATGTCTTTCCTGAAGGAGATAAAGGCATTTAATGAAATCAAAGTTTTTCAATTGGATGGAAATTTGGATCATTTCTGGATAAAATCCTCTAATAGAGATTCCAGCTTAACCTATATAAAGAATAGTTCGACAGAATATAATGTTAGCGTTAAAAACGTTGAGAGGGGGGATGTTCTTGTGTTCGCTGAGGGGTTCAGCTCAAATTGGATTGCTGTTTCTAAGGAGCAAAAGCTTATTTCAATGCCTTTCGGTGATAAAATTAACGGTTTTCATTTACCAAGTGAAGGATCATATACGCTAGAAATCTCATATTTACCTGCAGGGTGGGGCAGGATCGGTTTCTACCTTAGCCTTGGTTCATTGATCTTAATGGTAAGTTTTTTATTGGCGAGTAAATCAAAGGCCAGTCGTAATTTATCCAGCACCACTTTTAAAAAGATCTAAAAATGAACTGCTTTGGATGATTTTGAAAAAAATGTAAATACAATGCATGTATAAATAAAAAAAGTGATACTGGATTTATCTTAAATAGTAAAAATGATATAATTATTAGAAAGGAGTTAAGATGTTAAGCATAGTAGTTCCCGTTTTTAATGAAGAAGAAAGTCTAGCTCTATTCTATAAAGAGTTAAGGTCATCTTTAAAAAGTGATGAAAATTATGAAGTTATTTTCATTGATGATGGATCAACGGACAGCTCTCTTAAGATACTAAGGGAAATTGCTCAAAAAGATAAAACAGTTAGGGTATATTCTTTTCGAAAAAATCAAGGAAAAGCAGAGGCGCTTACCCTTGGGTTTGAGAAGATAAAGGGAAATTGCGTTGTTACCCTTGACGCTGACTTGCAGGATCAGCCTAATCAGATATCTTTATTGCAGGCAATGCTTGATTCCGGATTTGATCTTGTTTCCGGCTGGAGAAAAAATAGAAAGGACACGTTCAAGCATGTTATATTTTCAAAAGTATTCAATTTTTTTGCTCGTACATTGTGGGGGGTTAAATTACACGATTATAATTGCGGATTAAAAATCTACACAGCGGAATGCGCAAAAAGCTTGCGTCTTTATGGGGGATTGCATAGATTTATTCCGCTCTTAGCGTATCAGCAAGGTTTTAAGGTTACTGAAATACCAGTAATTCACCAGAAACGCCAATTCGGAAAATCTAAATATAGCATTTCCAAGGTATGGAAAGATCTTCCCGATATGTTTACTATGTTTTTTTTAAGTAAATACGGCAAAAGACCTATGCATTTCTTTGGAATAATAGGATTCATATTTCTCTTAATAGGATTTGGAATCCTAACTTATCTTACCGTGACAAAAATTTTTTACGAACAGAGCGTTGGGAATAGGCCCATTCTTTTCTTAGGCATGCTTCTTGTTTTGGGCGGATTGCAAATCTTGTTTACCGGCTTTTTGGCAGACCTTATGATTAATAAATCACATCAACAAAATTCTCCCGCTCTCAAGTTTTCAACAGAATGAAAATCCAAGATGTAATTTTTTTTCTTGTTTTGTTTTTTCTAATCTTTAAAAGAAATCCCCGTTGGATGGCTATATCTGGACTTATTTGCCTAGCCTTATCTATTCCGCTTTTTTCTTTTTGGATATTCTTTACGGCAGAACGTTTAATCTGGTATGGCGCTGCATTTTTTCTTTTGACAATAATTTTTTATTTATTTAAATCCAATGAATGATAAACAAAAAGCCATTTTTTCTATACTGATATTTTCCTTATTGAGTGGAGCAATGGCTGCTGTAACAAAGGTCGGACTTTCTCAGTTTCCTCCATTATCTTTTGCGTTTATTCGTTTTTTTCTTGCATCTTGCATTGTAGCGCCGTTCATCTGGAAGAAAAGAACGTACTTAGTGAAAGACCTAAGAACGCTTGGTCCACTTTCTCTTTTTGCTACTATGAATATTATTTTTTTTGTTGTTGGAATAAAGTTGACAACAGCTAATATTTCTCAAATCCTCTATGCTGCAGTCCCCATTATTATAGGGTTATTAATGCATTTCGTATTGGGAGAGAAACTATCTTCAAGAAAGGCAATGGGCATTGGTATAGGATTTATTGGTGTTTTTCTTGTTTTATTTCTGCCAATTTTAGAGAAGGGAAAATCTTCAGGAGATTTTTTTGGCAACCTTATGCTTGCCGCCGCCGTTATCGCATGGTCTTTATATATGGTTTTGTCTAAAAAAGCGCAAAAGACTCATTCACCCTTTCACATTGTAAGTATATTTATTATTATAACGGCGGTTACTCTGTTTCCATTTTTTCTGGCAGAATCAGCATTTCAATATGGATGGTGGAATAAAATAGGTGTTCAGGCGTTTCTCTCGATGTTTTATGTTGTTGTAATGGGTACGATCTGTACTTATTTGCTCAATCAATATTCAATAAAACATGGAGGAATCGCGTTTGCTTCGATGGTGTTTTATCTGTCTCCCTTATTTGGTTTTTTGGTAGCTTTTTTCCTTTTGGGCGAACAGCTTACTCTGTGGCTCGGTGTTGGGGGAGCGCTTGCACTTTTGGGGGTTTACATTACTACTAAGAAATAGATAAAATCCTCTATTTTCTGCTACAATTAAGGAGTGAGGATTGGGATAGACATATCGCAAATTGTGCATGAGGGGGCAGGGGTAGCGCAGTATATTGGGTCTTTGTCGGAAGGCTTATTGAAGGTTGACAAGGAAAACGAGTACGTGCTGTTTTTTTCATCATTGAGGAGAAATTTTCAATTTTCGATTTTCAATTTTCAATCAAATCTCAATGTTAAAGTTAGGCAATTTAGGTTTCCGCCCATACTTTTAGATTTGCTTTGGAATAGGTTGCATATTTTGCCGATTGAGTGGTTGATTGGAGATGTGGATGTTTTTATAACTTCCGATTGGACTGAACCGCCAACAGTAAGAGCAAAAAAAGCAACTATCTTATATGATCTTATTGTTTACAAATATCCCGATGAAACAGACAAGAAAATAGTTGAAGTTCAAAAGCGAAAGTTGAAATGGGTCAAAGAAGAATCTAAGATGATATTCTGTATTTCTGAAGCAACAAGAGAAGACGCAATGGAAATTTTGGGAATCGAGGACAGGAGACTGAGAGTTATTTATCCGGGAGTTTGATATGACTATTGGGATAAATGGATATGAGGTTGTTGTGCCAAGATTTGGATATGACTCTAAAACTGGATTGCCAAGAAGGGTTGGTAGTGGGGAATATTGTTTTGAGTTACTTTTAAACTTAAATAAGATCGATAAGAAGAACAACTACATAATTTATCTTCCTCAAAATCCAACGACAGATTTACCGAAAGAATCATCGAATTGGCATTATAAAATCGTAGGACCTCGGAAATTATGGACGCTTTTTGGGCTTTCTTTGGAATTTTTACTTAGACGTTCAAAACCAGACGTTTTCCTTTCCCCGACCCATTATTTGTCAATATTTGCGCCAAAGCGTTCTTTGATTTCCATTTTGGACATTTCATATCTAAAATTTCCGGAACTTTTTCAGAAGTCAGATCTTAATCAGCTAACGAAATGGACAAAATATTCTGTTAAAAAGGCAAAGGGTATTTTTACGATAAGTCAAGCCAGTAAAGATGATATAATCAAAGAGTATGAGGTTTCAGGGGATCGGGTCGTGGTAACGTATCCTGGTATTAAATCCGAATACCAAAATCCGAAATCCGAAACAAATTTAAAATTCAAAATGAAAAATCCAAAATTACTTAAAGATAAATATGGAATTGATGGAGAGTATATTTTATTCGTAGGGACATTACAGCCTAGGAAAAATATTGTCCGTTTGGTCGAAGCCTTTTCTAAAATAAAAAATGATATTCAATTGGTAGTAGTTGGTAAGAAAGGGTGGATGTACGAGGAGATATTGGAAGCGCCGAAGAAGTTTAATGTTCAAAATAAGGTTAAATTTCTGGATTTTGTGACGGACGAAGATTTGCCGGTTTTCTATAAAAATGCGGTTTGTTTTACTTTATGCAGCCTTTATGAGGGATTTGGATTGCCGGTTTTGGAGGCGATGACGTATGGGTGTCCGGTTGTAATAAGCAATATTTCTTCTCTTCCCGAAGCGGGCGGAGACGCTGCTCTATATGTGGATCCGCTTAATACGGAAGACATAAAAAAGAATTTGGAATTAATAATTAATAATCCAGAATTACGAAAAGAATTAATAAAAAAGGGATACGAGCAAGTGAAGAAATTTAGTTGGGAAAAAACAGCAAGGGAAACGTTGAAGACATTGGAAAACATTAAGTAGCTGGTATAAAACATTAAGTATGTTGAAAAAATTTCTACGGAGACTATGCACGATAATATTGGAATTTGAAGTAATGATTCTTCATGTTGTGGGCTATATTCCAAGTCATATTATTCGGCGTTTATTTTATAGATTAAGCGGAGTAAGGATTGGCAGCGGTTCAACTTTTCATATGGGTACAAGATTTTATAACCCTTGGAACATTGAGGTTGGAGAAGATTCAATTATCGGTGAGGGAGCGGTTTTGGATGGGAGAGACAAGCTTATGATTGGTAGCCATGTAGATATTGCTTCAGAAGTTATGGTTTACAATGCTCAGCATGATGTTAGAGATCCGAATTTTCGCGCGGTTTCCGCTCCTGTTGTTATTCAAGACTATGTTTTTATTGGGCCAAGAGCGGTTATTCTCCCAGGCGTAACAATTAAAAAGGGAGCGGTTGTTGGAGCTGGTGCTGTTGTTACAAAAGACGTTGAAGCAGGCGTAATTGTTGGAGGAGTACCTGCAAGACAAATTGGAGAAAGGGAAGTAAAAGATTTAAATTATAGACTTGGCCGCGCCGCATGGTTCAGATAAGCATGACTAAACTTTCAATTATCACCCTATCGTACAATACGAAAGAATTAACCCTTGCTTGTCTTAAGTCGATTAGCTTTCAGTACGAGTCGGAGCTGGAAAAAGGAGAAATTGAAATAATTGTCGTGGACAATGCCTCAACCGACGGTTCGGTATCGGAAATCTCAAATCTTAAATCTCAAACTTCAAATCTAAAATTAATTATCAGTAAGGAGAATCTCGGTTTTGGAAAAGGATGTAATTTTGGTGCTAAAGCCGCAAGGGGAAAATATATTTTATTCCTCAATTCAGACACTCAGATTTTAGATAGAGGCTTTTTATCTATGGTTGATTTTTTGGAAAAGAATACGGATGTTGCTATTTTGGGAGGAAAAATTGAAAATAGCAATGGATCTATTCAGCGGTCTTGCGGAAAATTCTATAACCTTTTTAATCTTTTAATTATGCTATTAGGCTTTGAGCGATTCGGCTTTTTAAGATCAAGTCCCGGTAAAATTCAAAAAGTAGATTGGGTTAGCGGTGCTTGCATGATGGTGAGAAGTGACGTTTTTGAAAATTTAAACGGATTTGATGAGAAACTTTTTATGTATGTAGAGGATATGGAGATTTGCTTTAGAGCAAAAAAGCTTGGTTTTTTAGCTTACTTTTATCCCAATCTTTCGCTAAAACATAAATCCTTAGGAAGCAGCAATAGAACATTTGCTATAATTAATATTTATAAGGGTTTTTTGCATTTTTATTCAAGGCATAAAACCTATTTGGAATATTTGGTTGTTAAAACATTGTTGATTACAAAGGCTGTAATTTTAATTTTGATAGGATTTTTAACATTCAATTCAGAGTTGAGAGATAGATATAGAAAAGCGATATTCTGAGCCTATGAAGATTCTAAAATGGATTGTGAATAATTTCCTATTTGTTTTTACAATTTTTCTTCTTGCATTTATTCCTCTTTATCCAAAGTTGCCTCTTTTTGATGTTGTAAATACATGGGTGTACATAAGAGCAGAAGATTTTGTAATTGTTATTGTAGCTATTATTTGGGTGACAATGTTGTTTCTTAAAAAAGTTAGCCTCAAAACTCCTCTAACAATACCAATATTAATATTCTGGATTATTGGAGGATTATCAACGCTTCATGGTGTTTTAATACTCTTTCCTACCCTGGCAAATGTTTTTTCTAATGTGGCGTTTTTGAGTCTTCTAAGAAGGATAGAATATGTCTCTTTATTCTTCATCGCCTATGCGAGCATAAAAGACAAGAAATCCATAGTATATGTTGCAGTTGCTTTGGCAATCGTTCTTCTTTTGATTGTGGGATATGGTTTTGGTCAGAAGTTTTTGGGATTTCCCGCCTTTTTAACAATGAATGAGGAATTTGCCAAAGGAGCTCCCATACAGCTTTCTGAATTGTCCCGTGTTCCATCGACATTTGCAGGGCATTATGATCTCGCCGCATATTTAGTTCTGGTAATTCCTCTTCTTGTAAGTCTAGCTTTTGGATTTAAAAACATGATTTTTAAGATTTTCTTATTTATTACGGCTTCTTTGGGATTTGTCCTTCTTTTTATGACAGTGTCTAGGGTTTCATTTTTCGTTCTTTTGCTTTCTTTGCTGATGTTGTTAATTCTTCAAAAGAAAAAATTGATTATTGTTTCTCTTCTAGCTTTAACTTTTGTACTTTTGATTTTTTCCCCAAGTCTTCTTCAGCGATTTAGGAATACTGTATCAGAAGTTAATGTTTTAGTTGATGCGAAGACAGGGGGGGCAATTGGTCAAGTTAAAGAAGTGCCTGCGGCATATTTCAAAGACAAGATTATTAGAAGGATAGCGGATACGGATACGAATGCTTTAAGTGCAACCGTTTCGGCAACAGTACCCTTTGAATTGATTCCTCCAATAGCCTCCCTTGTTATCGAGGCGAATAGCTCAACCGGAGAAAATCTTCCGCAGGGAACAAGCTATGTGAATCTTCCCCTGTCGCAGGTTATTAAGAAAGTAGATGTATATTATTTTCAAAAATTAACCAACAAAGCCGGGGTTGAATCTGAAGAAATAAGTGCTTTTTACGGTGATTATCTAATCAAAAAAGCAAAAGCATACGACCTCTCTTTTACTACAAGATTTCAAGGGGAATGGCCGAAGACATTTGATGCATTCAAGCGAAATATCTTCTTAGGAAGCGGTTATGGTTCAGTTAGTCTTGCTGTTGACAATAACTATCTTCGTATTTTAGGTGAATCAGGATTATTTGGATTTATTGCTTTCATCTCGATTTTTATAGTTGCCGTAATCTATATTAAGAAACTATTGCCAAAAGTGGATTCTCCTGTTGTTAGGGGTTTTGTTATCGGTTTTGCGGCAGGAAGTTTCGGGTTGGCATTAAACGCTTTTTTAATTGATGTTTTTGAGGCATCCAAAATTGCTTTTACATACTGGCTTTTAATGGGCGTGACGATTGGAGTTTTACATTTATATAAAAAAGAAGAAATAGATCTTTTTAAGGAGTTTAAGAAAGCAATAATTTCTCCCTATGCTGTTATTGTTTACATTTTTGTCATTGTCACAGCATTTTTCTTTCCTATGCATGCAAACTATTTCGTAGGAGATGATTTTACATGGTTTAGGTGGGTTTCAGACTGTTGTAATAATATGGCTAATTATTTTACGCAGGCTAATGGATTCTTCTATCGTCCGGGAACAAAACTATATTTCTCATTGATGTATTCGGCATTTTGGCTTAACCAAACAATGTATCATTTGGTCTCAATCTTACTTCACTTTGCTGTAAGTACACTTTTATTCTTGATTTTAAGAAAGATTTTGAAGAATTATTTCTTGTCAATTGTATGCGTATTTTTATTTATTATCCTAAGCGGTCATCATGAAGATATTTTTTGGATTTCCTCAACAGGTTTTCTTTTTAATGCCTTTTTTGCTTTGACCGGTCTGTTATCTTTTATCTTTTATAAAGAGAAGAAAAAAATCATTTATCTTATTGTCTCTGTAGCATCTATTACTTTTAGCTTATTTTTTCATGAGCTTGGAGTGGTGGTTCCTTTATTGATAATTCTTTACGACTTTGTTTTTAGAGAAAAATTAATCGTAAATAAGCTATCAAGAAAAGTTTCCTACCTAATTCTTTTAAGCCCCATTTTACCGTATTTGATTTTACGTTTTGTAGCTCATAGTCATTGGTTTAACGGAGATTATAGCTATAATCTATTCAAGCTTCCCTACAACGTTCTTGGTAATGTGATTGGGTACATACTTCTTGATCTTTTAGGTCCTCAATCCCTGTCTTTCTATGAAGGTTTAAGAAATTTTTCTAGAAGCCATATGCTAATTGCTGTGCCACTTTCCTTTGCGACAATTTTTAGCTTTGTTGTTATGTATAAAATAATTATGAAGAAAATGGGGGAAGAAGATCGAAAAATTGTTGTTTTCGGATCCTTGTTCTTTTTAATTGCCTTATTACCATTCCTGGGACTTGGAAACATAACGTCCCGCTATAGCTATTTATCGTCCGTTGGATTCATAATTCTATTAGTATTTCTCCTAAAAAAAACATACATTTATTTAATAAATATCAGTGACAAATATATTGGTACGGCAAGCATTATTATAATAGCGATTATTTATCTTGCAATTCAGCTGTTTGAGCTGCAGAAAATTCATACAGATTGGAAATCTGCCGGTGAAGAGTCTAAGAGATTTTTTATTTCAGTTGAGGAATATTCTAAGGATTATTGGATAAGGCAGAAAATGCAGTTTTATTTTGTTGGTATGCCGATTAGGCAGGGTGAGGCATGGGTATGGCCGGTAGGATTGAAGGATGCATTATGGTTTACGTTCAAAAACCCAAACATTGCGGTTTACACAATGTCAGACATTAATCTTGCTTTTGATCAGGCGAAAGGCGCATCAAGCAGTCATGTATTTAGATTTGATAAAGATGGGAATGTGGATGAGGTTGTCAAAGCGAAAAATGGAGAAATATCTCCTCTGAACCACCCAAAATAATTGACAAGTTGATTCAGCAAGCAAGAGTAAAATGCGGTACAATAATAACAATAGATAATGAAAAAGGTTGAGTTTTTTGCCCTACTGGTTATTCTTGTTGGAGGTTTTGCGGTTAGGTTGTACCATTTTAGTTGGCCGGTCGCGGACTGGCATTCCTGGCGCCAGACAGATACCTCGGCTGTTTCCCGTAATTTCGTCCAGAATGGATTCGATGTCTTGCGTCCCAAATTTGAAGATTTATCCTCAGGTGTTTCTCTAATCGATAATCCCCAGGGATATCGTTTTGTTGAATTTCCGTTTTATAACGTTTTGCAAGCCGGATTATTTGAGACATTTCATACGTTTACTATTGAAGAATGGGGTAGGCTGGTCACGATTTTCTTCTCGCTTGTCTCTACAGTTTTTCTTTATCTTTTAGTCAAAAAATATACATCAATTCGAGTTGGCTTATTTTCGGCATTTTTCTACGCATTTATTCCATATAACATTTATTACGGAAGGACTATTCTTCCGGATTCTCTTATGCTTGCGTCATTTTTGTCAGCTTTATATTTTTTCAGTCAGTATCTAGACAGTCAAAAATATAACAAAATCTTATCTTATTTTTTGAGCATTGTTTGTTTGGCAATAGCGTTCCTCATTAAGCCTTATGTTGCTTTTTTTGCCCTACCTTTTGCTTATTTAATTTATTTAAAATACGGAATCAAAGGATTTATAAGGTTGGACGTGTGGATTTTTATTTTATTGTCAATACTTCCATTTGGTTTGTGGAGGATGTGGATGGATCAATATCCCGCAGGGATACCGAGAAATAATTGGCTCTGGAATGGAACAGGAATAAGATTTAGACCTGCTTTTTTCCAGTGGATTTTTGCAGAAAGAATATCGAAATTAATACTTGGTTTCTGGGGATTAATTTTTGTAATCCTTGGATTAATCATTAAGCCATTTAAGAAGGAAGGATGGTTTTTCCTAACATTTATGATATCAAGTCTTTTGTATCTTTTTACTTTTGCAACTGGTAACGTACAGCATGATTATTATCAAATGCTCATAGTTCCAACCCTTGCGGTATTTTTTGGGA